>SDBT01005042.1_pt1 | contig 22295 bp, 15 predicted proteins | sample 2277101 | NCBI WGS metagenome assembly SDBT01 (sample SAMN10404973, study PRJNA504765) | marine sediment metagenome | isolation source: marine sediment core GS10_PC15, 103 cmbsf | place: Arctic Ocean: Southern Knipovich Ridge | collected 2010 | reverse complement strand
CCGCGGCGGCGTCAGTGTCGTTTTTTGCCGTAAGCTCGTCACCTGTTGAACCATCCGGGAACTGGGATATGAGAACGTCAGTATCTGAAAGCGGCATAAACCACATATCGATATGACCGGTTGAATCAATGCTGGAGAGCAAACGCGGATAAATTGTCAGGTTAACGTTAAGATAGTCGCTGAAGAGCTGCTGCATCTGGGCCTCGTTGTAGCCCGAATTTTCATTGAGAATAAGGGTGCTCGAAAAGGCATCACCTCCGGAGAAAACGTGGAAGTTACCTCCACCGTGTGTAATTCCAAGGTCATAGAGCGTATCACTCCATTGGCCGGCAAGCCACGATGACAAGGCATCGTCGTTTGCACGGGGGCGATTGTAAGTGTGGTCCATAATGGCGTGAATGGAATCTTCATAAAAATATCGAGGACCGTAGTCCCGAATCCAGACGGTGTCTGTTGTGCGGACAAGGAACTCAACGTTGCTCATATTGGCGCCGGCACTTGTCAACGTACTGGTAACAGTTGTTTGCTCACTGGAACTGTCAACAACTACATATACCTTTGTACTACCTGCTGTTGAAACCGTATCAGATTGAGACGTCTCGACAACAAAAGCCGTCAGCAGGCTTGTTTGGCCCTCCCAGGCCACCAGCACACCTGCAAGCGGCTCGTATTCGCCGGGTGTCCAGACTGTCCCCGTTGGCGCAGGTGTTTGCGCACTAAGAGGCTCTATCTCAAGAATGCCCAAATCCCGCTGTTCATCCAACCACTGCTGTTCCTCCGGCGTCATATAGGCCGGCAGTCCGTCGGGATAATTCTCCAGGATTTGTTCCAGCACATCGGGCGGCATTCCACCTGCCTGTGCTGTACCAGGCAGGATAAATACTGCCATGGTGCACAAAACCAACAAATTAACCATTGTTTTTACTTTTGCTCCTGTTAATAATTGTCTCATCACCAACCTCCATTAAACATAAAAAGAATTATCTTTTTTCACCCTCAACAATACCCGGCAAAGCCACGAAGCTTCGCAGGTTTAACTTTTTTTTTCTTTCAGGTTATAAATCAAATTTTATTATTGCCTCTCCCAGTCGTAATTTATGGCTCCTTCCATCTTAAAGATGCGCCCAATTCACATACCTGTCGCTTACGTCCTTGTGTGAGAATTCCGGCCGGACTGGGCTGTTTTTACAATCTCTGCCCGGCCTTTTCATCCGTGAATGTAAAGCAAGTCCCTGCCTAAAAAAATATAGACTACAACCCTGGGCTTACTTGTTCTCTTCACTTCGAAGAAAAACACTCGGCGACAGCCACCGGGACATAGGGTCTTATACAGTTAAGACCACAACCCCTTTGGGCTTATAGATAGGAGGAAAAAACGCAAGGTTTAAGGAGAACATCACCCTCCGAAACCTTCTTATGCACCCCACCTCCCGTAAAGTACACCGAAGATGTAATTGTATCAAAATCGCCGTTATTAGTCAAGGAAATAATAAGGACGTGCCTTTCGGGCAGTGATTTGTGGTTTATTATGCGTTGTGCGTATCGCGTATTGCGTAGAAAAAAATCAAATTTGCCGCTCTCAAAATGAGAGAGTGGGTTTAAAAATCAATCATATGCGCAGGTTTTGGGGAAAATTCGGGTAAATTTTTGGGATGATGGCTGTTTTTCGGCTGAAATCGGCAATTCGTGTCAATCAAATGCGCAAGTGTTAAAATGGGTAAGGCAAAAAGCGTAACTTTTAGCGATAAAATTGTAAGTTTTTGAAAGTTTTACCGTTTTTTATGAAGAAATCGGGAAAAATTTGGCGTTTTTCGAAATTCTGTTTTTGAGAACATGCGCATTTGATTGATTCGCCGAAAGCGAATCAAGTAGGGTATAGGGGATTGGGTGTAGGGGATAGGAAAGAAAAAGCAGGGCACAGATACCTAATACCTAAGGCATAAATTGCCCAGATTAACAGAAGAGATTGACCGCAAAAAGGTACAAAAGGCGCAGAAGACGGAGGGCAGAGGACAGAGGACGGAAAAAAGTACTACATAGTACCACCTATGGTGCAAGCTAAGGCACAGGGGCACAAGCGCAGGCCTTTAATTCTTTGGGGTTTGCGCATACGATTATTTGGGGTAAAATAACAGAAGTATCGGTTTTTTCAATATTATTTCGAACCGGAGATAATTTAAGGAGACTGTCATGTGTACCAAAAAAAGAACAGGCGAATTTGGAATTGCAGTGATACTGTTAGTTGTAGTATCATTGGTTTGTACGACGCAAGCTCAGGACAAGAAGCGCAGTATTGGCGAACGTTTTCATTATGAGACTTCCTTGACGTGGAAAGGTGCGTTGGCAGATATGTTTCGCAAAAAGCCTGATAAACCGGCCCAGTATAAGAGCTACCCAGGCTCGAAGAAGGTCAAACTGCCCGAGCCTGAATTTCGTGGGATTGCTGTAGAACAGGCCATTGCAAGACGGCGTTCTGTACGTAACTATTCGGACAAAGCACTGACTTTAGGGCAGTTGTCCCGGCTATTATTTGCCGCCCAGGGGGTAACCGGGAAGAAGTATGGCCAACCATTGCGCTCGGCGCCGTCAGCGGGAGCGGGCTATCCGTTTGAAATCTATGTGGTTGTAAATAACGTACAGGATTTGCCGCGGGGAATTTACCACTATTCGGTGTTAGACCATGCCCTGGAAATGATAAAGGCAGGGGACTTCCGAGGCAAAATTACCGATGCCGGCCTGAAGCAGGATATGCTGGGTAAGGCGGGTGTGACGTTTGTTTTGTCAGCAATTTTTGACCGCGTGCGCCACAAGTATGGAGAGAGAGGCTTGCGGTATGCATACATAGAGGCCGGGCACATCAGCCAGAATATTTATTTGCAGTCTGTCTCTTTGGGATTGGGTTCTGTGTGCGTCGGCGCTTTTTTAGACGAAAAAGTCAATCGATTGATTGAGGTTGACGGGCGTGACGAGGCGGTTGTTTATTTACATGCGGCGGGAAGCATATGAAACGGGAGGATGTGAATTATGTAATCAGTCTTTTGCTGTTGGCCTGTATCTGTGTGACCGGCCTGACAGGTTATATACAGTCACAATTGGAACTGCGCAGGTTTGTGCCGCACCGCTATTTTGCTTATGCCGCTTTGACTCTTGCCGCTGTTCATGTATGTTTTAATTTTCCCAGACTCTGGCGATACCTGCGCCGAAAGCTGAAAAGACATAAATAAAGAAATTGACACAAGATGAGGATATAGACTGTCGATTCGGAGAATCCAACACTGGATTTCAGGCATGTCTTCGGGTTCCAACTTGCAATGGCCGGCGTTTCATTATATAAAATATCAGTTTTGATTGGCAACTGGCCCGAGATTTGTCGCAGGCATTATGCCGCTCTATTACCCGAATAACAGTTGAGTTAAGGAGGACTAAAATGGCCGGAAAATTTCGTTTTTCATTTGGTCCCTGGAATATTCACGAAGCCAAAGACAGTAAGCCGGCAGTTGGTTTTATTCTATTGTTGGTAATGTCGTTTCTATTGCTGTTAAGTTCCGGATGCACTAACGCCGGCGACTGGGCCAACATTTCTATCAGCAGAGGCAATGACGGCATAGAGAACGTGGTTATCGAGAACCGCGTGCTGTTGATCCGATACGGTCAGGAAGGCACTAAACAGAAAAGACGCTATGACCGTATGGTCGAGTTCAGGCTGAAAACCGCCGATGCCATCCTTGCCGCTGGTCTTGACGGAAGACATACCACCGGTGATACCCGGTTTTATCGGCTTACAGATGCCTCAGTGGAATATGACGGAGCACAGCGCAAGGCAGTTCGGCTGGACTTCGGAAATGGTGCACGAATTGAGCATGTCTCGATTTTCAAAGGTGCAGCGGCAGTCAAAATTGATTACGAAGGTGACGGACACAACCTCGATTACCGAATCAAGGGCGGCAAATATGAAATTTACGGCTCCGAGCAGTGGCAGCAGATGAACAACTGGTCAAAAAAATACATTACCCTTCAGGACGATATCACTTGCTTTGGCAGCTATTTCCGTTCGGACGGCAATATGAAATTCAAAGACGCAGGGCCGCTGGACTATCACGGCTCGATGATTATGGGTGTATATGGCGACGACGGCTTAGGCGTGGGGCTGGTGTTGCCAACGAAACAAGTAAAGTGGTTGAAACTTATTGGTACTTTGGGATTTGAGCGCTGGACGAACGGTGCCCATACAGCCTGGCTCTATGCCGTCACCGGTGGCGCCGAACAGCTTATTAGTTTTGGTAAGATTCTGGCCGACGGTGGAATACCTGCTTTCGAGGTCAAATAAAATGGCAGTAGATGTTTTAGTTTTGAATACCGGCGTTGCGGATTTTAGAAGCGCAGATTTCGAGTTTGCCGACGAATTAGTCGGCAAGGGGGGGTTGGCTAAATGCGAAACAAAAGATATGCCGAATTATTCCCAGCAGCAATACAGAGACTGGATTGAGAAGGGTTCTTTAACAGCAGGCGGACCGGGTAATTCCGCACCGTTAGTCGCAAGGGCGGGAATCAATATAGCAGTTGGCGTTAATCTCGGCAAAGGAGACTTTGACGGCCTGGATGCTCAGGGCAGATTCTTCTACGATCTGATGACAGAAAACAATGTTGATATGTCGCAAACTTTTATTCATCCCAGCCTGCAAACAGGGACAACGTTTATTTATGATAAGAAAGGCAGCGACGAACGCGGCGGTATAGCATATTTCCCAAACGCAAACAACGATTTCGATTTTGAATATTTCAAAGGCTCGGTCGAACGATTGAATCCAAAAGTAGTTTATTACATGTATTCGGGCCTGTCGGACAGAGGTGATGCTAATGGCGGCAGGGATTTGGCGGATTTTATTAAATGGTGCAGAGAAAAAGGAATTGTTACCATTGCAGACAGTCATACATTGACCGGCAATCCTCAAGGGCTGATTGATTCCGAAGCGGCTGTGGAGGAATACAAACTGCTTGAGCCTCTTTTACCTGAACTTGATTTATTCTTTACTTCATCTGACGAAGCCCGGATGATAGAGAATACTTTAGGTATACCGCGCAGCGGGACTGAGTATGACCAGGACGAAAGTAATCGGTGCTTTTTAGATTTTCTTACTGAAAGGTTCTGGCTAAAAGACAGCAGAAGCAAAATGTTTGGCGTTACGGTCAGCAACGGTGCGTATGAAAAGCACATGAATCCGGCTGGTACAACCGGGGCGGCGAGCAAAACAGAGTCTCGTTTTATGGTTGGCGATGTTATTGACCTCGTTGGGGCAGGTGACTCATTCAGGGCGGGATTTATCAGCTATATCGCTCGAAATATCAAAGCGTTTCACGAAGGCAGCCTTGACTTTGCCGAAGCTATCCAAATGGGCAATCTTTTTGCCGCTCTTTATATTAAGGCACCGCTTGACGACCGCTATGGCAATATCAGTCCTTATGAGAATATGTTGAACGTGGTACGCAGCGGAACAGATTATAAGGATTTCGACAAGCTGCTTAATACGATTAAGTGCTGATTTTATTATTGAATTATCGGCAACTTGAAACAGCAGATTCAACTATCGGCTTGTTGAGGCCGTTGTACCGCAAGGTGGGAGGGGGTTTGAGTTTCTTCGAGTGTGTAATCCGGCGAAAATGTCAATTTGTCTTGACAAGCAGGGTCTGTTAGCTGAAACTGCTGTAAAAGACAGAATCTATTCGAAGATCTTATGCCAAGTCCGATTATTAAGTGCGCTGTTGTCATTTCAGGGCCGCAAAGCGGCCCGTAGTGGAGTTTATCTGTTTTTAATAGATTTCTCGACTCGCCTTCGGCTCGCTCGAAATGACACACGAGCGGATTAATTAATCGTAATTGGTATTTAGAGAGGACTGGCTGTATGATTGCCGAACAACGACCCAATATAAGTGTAATCGAGCCTGTCGGCCTTGCCGTAGAAAGGGTGAAAACCATACTTTTCAAACCTTTCGAGTTAGGCAAGTGGTTCACTATCGGCTTTTGTGCCTGGCTGGCGTTCCTTGGTCAAAGTGGCCCGCGTTTCAATTTTCCTTTCAACAAATCGTACCACTCCGGGTCGGTGTTAGATCAGGTTCAGAACGTCTTTTCAGAGCATCTGTTGCTGATAATAGTTCTCGGTTCGGTCGGTCTGCTGATTGGCTTAGCTATTACGATTACTTTACTGTGGCTCAGTAGTCGAGGCCGATTTATGTTTATCTACTGTATCAGCGGCAACAAAGCCGAAATCAAAATACCGTGGCACAAATTCCGGAAACCCGCCAACAGTCTGCTTGTCTTTAAGCTTGTAGCCGGCCTTGTCATTTTTGTTTGCTTTGCACTGTTGGCTATAATAATCGGTCTGATGATTATTCCGTTGACCAGAAGCGGTGCCGGTAACGTTGTCGCCGAAATCTTTGCTATAGTGTGTGTTTCTGTTATTATGGTCCTGTTGGGGCTGGTCTCGGCACTGTTTTTCAAATTTACAAACGATTTCGTAATACCGATTATGTATCTGGGCGGGTGCAGTTGTACCGAGGCCTGGCGTCAATTCGGTCAAATGCTTTCTTCCAGAAAAGGCGCTTTCGTTTTATACATACTCTTCCAGATTGTAATAGCGATGGCTATCGGTATGATTTTGTTGGCGTTAGTGCTCGGAACCTGCTGCTGTGCCGGCTGCTTCCTGGTGATACCCTATATCGGAATTGTCTTGATGCTGCCGGTGTTTGTTTTCAAGCAGGCTTATGTGCTCTACTATTTGCGTCAGTTCGGCCCTGCCTTTGATATCTTCGCTGTACCGGCTGCCGGTCCTCTATGAGCTTTACGCTAAACTGTGAGTGTCCAGGTTTGGTATCATTCGAGGTATGCCGAACAGAGCAGTGCAAGGTCGACCATATCAACGGTTGTGAGTTGGTCTATATCAGCGTGGTCGCAAAAATCATTGCCTGTGCGGCAGTCGTTTCTCAGCCAGTTTTGGACAAGGATGGCAATATCATCCAAATCAGTCACACCGTCTGAATCCAAATCTAACGTGCCGATGGCCGGAGCGTATTGGCCGGTAGCATCGTCGCGCTGATACCAGATTATGGTCGGTTTCGCATAGCCAACAACTTTAACCAGAAGATAGCCGTACACCATTTCGGCGTGGTGGATTTGCTCAACGGTCATACCGCTATTATCCCCATCATAATCCGGCGGTGACCAGCTTCTACGTTCGGCTCCGGCGGTTCCCACAATATACTGATGAATGTTGTTGCCGGGGGATGGGTCACCGTCGTCAACAACCGCATGGTCGTAAATATGGTCGTGACCACAAAAATACGTGCGACAGTCGTATTCTTTCAAGCTGGCCCAAAATGCGTTCCGCTCGGGGGGGTAAGAACCGAGACAGCCGGTGTGGCTTGCTTTAAAGGCTGGGTCGTGACCGAAAACAAAGATGTGCTGGTAGAAATCTAATTGTTGGTCCAGCCAGGTCTGGTTAACTTTGTGGTATGGGAAGGTTATATACTCATCGAGACCGATAATAAATGCGTTTTTATGCACCAGTGAATAGGTCAGCCCTTTTTCACCCGTTGGTCCGTTATTGGGCAAGGCGTAATCGCCGGTAAAGACATTTTTCCAGGCGGTCGTGCCCGGTGGACTGCCTATCTCGTGGTTGCCGCGAACAGGATATACTCCAATATTTGCATCATAAACCTTCTGCATCGTGTCAAGCCATCTAGTAAGCTGAATTTGCATGCCGGCCTGGTTTTCAGCACCGTAGACAAGGTCACCGGGAAATAAAACAAAATCAACATTATGGGCCACTATTTCATTGGCGATTTCAGCGAGTATCGTGGTATTGACGCCGTTGTTCACGTCTGCGCCGGAGCTTCGGCTGTCACAGGTGACAATAAAACTCCAGGGGTCTAGAGCAACAGCGGCTGAGGTCAAAATCGACCAGAAAAGTAAAGCAAATAAAAGGTGCTTACGGTATGCCATAGTCATTCCCATATCCTCCGAAAATAAACTGCACAGAATAGTCACTATTTGTGGTATTCGGCGCATAACAGCTTATACTAAAATGAAATTTCTCATTTAACACTTTTTGCGCCTTTTCTCCATAATAATAGATGCTGCTTTGAATGTCAACGAAATAATATGAGACTGACCGGCGGCATCGGGAAAAAGCCGAGGTATGTCACGAGGCTGATTATGAGCGGGCGAACATGTGTTTCTGCGGCTATTGCGGCTGAAAAAGCTTTAAGCAGCAGTAAAAAAAACTTTACTTTTCAGGATAAACTTATAACCTATTAGAAATGAGGCTCAGCGGTGCAGTTGAGCAGATTTAACCTGGAGATGATTGATTATGAATAAAAGCATTTATTGTGTGTTGGTCTTATCAGCGTTATGTACCGGTTGTGCATCGGTTCCAGCCGTTGAAAGGGCTAATCCTTATATTGGGCGCTGGGCGTTGACTATGCCCGGCGATGATGCCGGCTGGCTTGGTGTCAGGCAGGAAGCCGGGTATCTGGACGCGAGAATCATGTGGGGTTGGGGGAGTGTGCGGCCTTTGGCCAGTGTCTATATGGACGGCGATGCCCTGACCTTTACAAGTATTGGTAAGGTTGAACGCAAAGACGCCAAGGGCGAAGTGGTGCGGACGCATGTCTTTACGCAAACGGTTGTAGCGAAAGTTTCAGGCGATAAGCTTAATTTGACAAAGATTAAGCCTAAACGAAACGGAGAAGGGGTTGACATACAAAAGTTTACCGGCAGGCGGATTGCTGCGCTGCCTCCAAGGCCGGACCTATCGAAGGTCAAATACAGCAAAGAGATTGTGCTGTTTAACGGGACGAATCTGGACGGGTGGAAGTTGACCAAACCAGACCGGGTTAATGGCTGGTCGGTAGAAGATGGAGTTCTTATCAATCGGCTGATTCAGCAAAAGGGCGAACCACATGTTTCCTATGGTGACCTTCGCACGGTATCTGAGTTCGAGGATTTCAACCTGAAACTGGAAGTCAATGTCCCCAAGAAGGGTAACAGCGGTGTTTATCTGCGAGGAGTCTATGAGGTCCAGGTCAGTGATTCGTACGGCAAGGAGCTCGGCTCACTTAACATGGGGGCGATTTACAGCAGGATTACGCCCGGTGTAAATGCTGAAAAGCCCGCAGGGCAGTGGCAGGTGATGAATATCACGCTTGTAGAGCGTCACGTGACAGTGGAACTGAACGGCAGGGTTATTATTGACAACCAGCCGCTCTTAGGCTGTACCGGCGGTGCGTTGTGGTCGGATGAATTCAGGCCCGGCCCGGTCTATCTACAAGGTGACCACACCGCAATGAAATATCGAAATATCGTTCTGACGCCAATCGTCAAATGACAATGGCGGAGAAGCTATTTTTTCTGAAAGCACACAACCGTTCCATTGGTCAGCGAGATATATAATCGTTCGCCGGCACAAATCATACCGTCAAAGACAGGCAGGGCGTCCAGTTTGTATTCGGCCAGGCATTTGCCATCGGAAATATCTACCGCCTGCAGGAGAGCACCATGTTCACCACTCCATGCCCTGGCTTGTTCTACGAGTTTCTTTTTCAATTCCAAGTCGCCGGGGTTGTCCCACACGTCTTCTTCGTTGACCAGATTTGGCGGTCCGGCCACGAAAAGGACCTTGTTGGTCAGTACCATTGCCCGGGCCAAAAGCGAAATATCGGTTTTTATCCAGTCATAACCCGTAGCCGTCAGTTGCTTTGCGGAGAACTGTTTACGCATTTTCCAATTGGCCTTTTGCGCTTCGTTCTGCTCGCGTTTGTCACGGCCCATGGTGTTTATTTCTTTTAAGGTCTGCTCGACGCGCTCAGGCCCATCTTCCTCGGGCCTGCGGTCAGCGGCATAGAGTTGATACTCCATGATCGGTGACTGCGCATAGTGTTCGGGCCTTCGCCCAAACCCATATACGGTTTTGTCGTTGAAGGATAGAATTCGTCCAGCCGGCGCAAACCGTCCTCCGTCGTACCAGGCGCCCCACCCGGAATTTATCGTAACGCCCAAAAGCCAGTAGCTGCGGTGAAACCATGTGTCATCCAAAAAACCGGTGGGACTGAATAAGTGAGCATCGGCCCTGGCCTGATGAGCGACATCCAGGTCTGGAGCTATTCTGGTGCGCCTGCCTTCCATATCAAAGGGCTGGGAACGCATGTAGATTTTCCTGCCGTCACTGGAAAGAATATCCGGCAAGGTTACCGGCATTGTCAGGCCGACCCAACCAGCCTGAAGTTTTTGAAGATGCCTGCCTGTCTCAGGGTCTTTTTCGTCCATTATGGTTACAGACAGCATGCGTCCGGTATTAGCGTCAAGACGATAGAGCCTCATGCCGCCGTCAAGGAACATGTTCCTGCCGGCAACAAAACAGGCGACGTCATTCTGCACGAGTACATTTCCATGAACGGGCCAGACTGATTCGAGCTGGCCGTATGACATCAGGAACCTCTTTGCAGGCGCAGCGAGAAAACGCCATACAATCTGGCCATCGCCGGCACGCAAACAATAGACCCAGCCATCACGGCTGCCAAAAATAACCTTATTGTTATATAGTGTAGGCGGAGAATCCACCCGTGCGTTACTGGTAAAGGCCCAGAGCTTCCTGCCGGAAGCGGCATCGATGGCGTGAAGCGTGTGTGTATCGACCGATACGCCAAAAATTCTTCCCTGCGCAGAGACCAGGCTGCTGAGTCGGCCGCCCAGGTCACTGTGCCAGACTTGCTTTAGCTGCCCGGAAAAGTCTGAGGCGATATAACCGCTTCGCTGTGTGTCATGGCGATAGGTTGGCCAATCGGAGCTATCCTGTGCTGTTGAGGCTGAACCTTTCACATCTTCGTATGCCGGTCCGGGCTGGAGTCTGTTTTCATTCGGCACTTTCTGTAACGCAGTGGTCGCAGCGGGCGCAAAGGCACTGAATGAAATTGGTTTACTTTCTTGGTAGCACGCGCAGGGATTAGGCGGTGTATAGATAAGCCCATTGCAGGGCATGATACCATACAAGCAGGCGCCGCGCACCCAGTGCTGGACAGAGGCTTGTTTTTTATGAACATCGGCAAATTCAATCCCCGTTCGGGACGGCAGGAGGTAGCGTTCGGTTGCTTTTGAGCGGTAGCAGCGTGGGTGAAACCACCGCATCTCAGGAGGCTTAAAGCTGGCTTCTACCTCGCCGGTGCTCAGGTTCCTGCCGATAAATGGGCGGCCTCTGACTCCGCCTGACCACACGACGTCGTTAATGACCAGTATATCCCCAGGAGACCAGTGGCCTGAACGAGGATGCCCTGATGATTTCCACAATACCTTTCCGGTACTCTTGTTCAGGGCAATTAAATAAGTATCCTTAGGGTTCCATTTCATTCTTGGTAAATAGAGAATTACATCCTTATAGATGACCAGAGTGGGTGCATGCGCGCTTCCGTATTGCGATTCCGAGGCAATCGATTCTGATTCCCAAATTTTCCGGCCATCCTGGCGATGCAGGCTGAAGATTTTATATCCATCACTGAAATATACGCTCTGGTTATCTGCGGCAAGTGTGAGCGGTGCAACCGGATAAGGTTTTCGCCATAACAGCCTGCCCGTTTCGGCCTGAAACGCCGCGACCGATTGCTTACCTCCGTCGCGAGTCCATTTACCGATGAGCCTTGCACGCGCAGCTTCATTCCAGCAGAATGGGTCTTCGGGGTCAAAGACAGGCGGTTCGATGTCCTCGATAATGTTGGCGAACAGAACGCCATCAGAGACAATTATCCCTTCTGTACCACTACTTTGGTCGTAAGTCAGGAGCGTTTCGCCGGTAGCGGCGTCCAGGGCCGTAACAGGCGCATTGTAGCCCAGCGTGACATACACACGGTCACCTACGGCAACTAACCTTCGCGGCAGTTTGGCCGGCCCGCTTTTGAGGGGCCACAGATGCGAATACCATAATGGGATAGAACGCTTCCAAAGAATGGTTCCATTGAAGGCATCCCTGGCAATCAGAGACCATTTGGGCGCCAACTGAATCGATGCCATAGGAGCCTCATCTATGATGTAGAAAATTCGCCCTCCGGCTGAGACCAGGGCATTTACGCCTGACATTTTTTCATGAGAGCGGGTCCACTTCGGACCGGCGTTCCACTGAAGCCGCTTGCACGGGCCTACAACGGAGTCATTGGCCACGGCATTGTTGCTGGGGTCATGCATGTAATGAGTCCACTCATCGATATCTTCCGGACGGGGCTTGACAATTTTTGTCCATTGGCCGTCTTTCTTGAGGTAGGCAATACCGTTGGGAACCAAGACGCGCATAATCTCGTCCACTGCAATCTTGTCTGGCTTCTCACAGATAAGCAAATTAACAAGATTGTCAATGTACGGCAGGCTTTTTTCAGTGTGCATCTGCACCGAGACCTTTCCGTAAAGCCGGCGAGCTTTGATGTGGGCACGGGCTGTATTGACACTTTGCTGGTTTTCGGCCAGGCCGTGTACAACCAGGCGCTTGTGTGTTCCCAGGGCGGCTGTGAGTTTGCCGTCCCCGCAGCCGACGTGAACAACCAGCCCGCCGTTAATGCCGGTTACCTCCAGAATATTCGCGGCCTGGCGCTCGATGGCAAGTGTAGATTTGACTTTTGCAATATGAATCGCAATGGCGGCAAAACACGCGACCAATGCCACAAGCAGTAAGCGAGTTCGACGTTTATTCATGTTTTTTCCTTATTCTAAAGTTTAGTTACCATAGCTTGCCTCTATTTTATCATAGCTTGCGAAACAAATCAAAGCTGCATTTGCCATCGATGCGGGAACTTGTCTTGCCGGCAAAGTTATCAAGTTACTTGAAACTGACAGCCGATTCTTCTATAATATGTTTTAGATTATTTCTGCAAACTGAACGTTGGAAGCGGTACGGAAAGATTTACTTGGAGCTGTTATGAATAAGGGATTGAGAAAAAAGTGGGCTTTGCCGTGGATAAAATACATATTGGCGGCAATGATAGTGATGTTGGTATTTCTGTTGCCGGCAGCAGCATGGTTGTTCCCTCACTCAAACTGGTCCTTGAATCACAAATCTCAAATAGAATTTGTCGAAAAGAATGTGAGTCAAACAGGATTTCCGCTACAAGATATACGCAGCGTAGTCCTTGTCAGTATTGATACCTGCCGTGCGGACCACCTCAGTTGTTACGGCTATTCCCGAAAAACCAGTCCCAATATCGACGCGGTTGCTGCAGAGGGTGTCAGGTTCAATCATTGTATTTCACCGGTACCGCTTACCCTTCCTTCGCATAGCTCTATGCTGACAGGTACGATTCCACTCCGTCACAAAGTTCGAGATAATAATATCTATCGTCTCGACCGCTCAAACACTACTCTCGCAGAAATACTGCGCGACAACGGGTTTGCAACCGCAGCGGTCGTTGGTGCTTTCGTTATGGATTCCCAGTTCGGTCTTGACCAGGGTTTTGATACCTACGACGACAGCCTAAAAGGGAAAGAAAATAAAGCACAGATTTTTTATAACGAACGCAGCGCTGCGGAAGTGAGCCGCTTAGCGAATGCGTGGCTGGAAGAACACACCAGCGAAAAGTTTTTTCTTTTTCTTCACTATTTTGATCCTCATGCCCCATATCTAAAACATAATCGCTTTACGTTACCTTTGAAAAAGCACTACTACGATGATGAAATTGCCTACACCGACTATCATTTCGGCCGGGTTATAAAGAAATTAAAAGAGCTTGGTCTTTATGACTCGGCGTTATTAATCATTACCTCCGACCATGGCGAAAGCCTCAAAGAACATTCCGAAGACTCACACGGATTTTTTATTTATCATAGTACCCTGCATGTCCCCTTGATAATTAAAGTTCCCGGGGGCCCCAAAGGTCTAATAAATGATGCGGTAGGTCTGATAGATATAGTGCCCACTGTATGTGGTTTTCTTGGAATTGCCGCGCCGATAGCTGTCCAGGGAAAAGATCTGTCTCCATATTTTTTAAAAGAAAGACCTGATGAAAATAAAAATGACAGATTTTTGTATTGCGAATCACTGATGCCCACAAAATTCGATGCAGGCCCGTTGCTTGGTCTGGTAAGCAATCGCTGGAAGTATATTCATTCTTCAGAGCCGGAATTATATGACCTTGCAAAAGACTGTGGGGAAGTGAAAAACCTGCTGAATCAACAGAAACAACAAGCCGGCATCATGCAGGACGAGCTCAAGTCGATTTTACGAGATAACAATCTTAGTACCGTAGCTGTTAATAAAGTGGTATTAGAAGATGAAACAAGACGCAGGCTCGAGTCGCTGGGATATATTGCGGGCAAGACAGTAAACGAAGATGTTGGGTTTGAGCAAAAGAAACCTGCCCCCAAAAAGTTAGTTGAAGTTAACAATGTTTTTGAGAAAATTTTAACGAATATGGGGGACAGGAAATTTAATAAAGCAAAAAAGGCCTGTAATGAGATGTTGAAAAGATGGCCTGATATGAAACTGCCACATTTACAACTGGGGCAAATAGCTCTTTTTGAACAGGACACACAAGCGATTATCCACCATTTTTCGGCGTATTTGGCACATGAAGACACGGATTTGGATGATTCGGATATGCTGCGGGTTAGATCTGATTATGCAAATGCACATGTTAATCTGGGGGTTGCACTGTCTGGTGAAGGTAAAACCTACCAGGCTATTAAGCACTATAAAAAAGCCTTGTCTTATGACCCTTACTATGTAAAGGCAAACTACAATTTGTCCAATATTTACCTGCGCCAGGGCAAACTCACTGATGCTGTTACATATTGCAAAAGGGCATTAGATTTGGACCCCGAGATGCCGGAAGCAAATTATTTGATGGGCTATATTCGACTCAAACAAAAACGTTTCGACGAAGCTATTGTATACTTTAATAAAGCTCTTGAAATGACGCCCGATTCACAACAAACTCAAGATGTTCTAAGAACAGCAAAAAGACAGATGGAAAGGGTTATTATTTTTCAACTTGAATCTCTTAGTAGGGATCCCAACCAACCACAACTGCACAATAATCTGGCAAATCTTTTTCGGCAGCAGGGTAATATCGAAAAGGCCCTTTATCATTGGCATAAAGTACAGGAGCTGGAACCCGACAAGCCCGAAGTGCTTAACAATTTGGCCTGGGTTTTAGCTACCACTGAAGAATCGAGACTCCGGAATCCCGACGATGCCGTTAGGTTTTCGGAAAGGGCATGTGAACTTACCCACTATAGATGGCCTGATTTCTTAGATACGTTAGCCGTTGCTTACGCTGCTGCGGGCAGATTTGACATGGCAGTGAAGACCGCTGAAAAAGCACTCGTGTTTGCCCAGGCCGCTAACATGAGGCAATTGGCCAACGAAATCAAAACCCGCCTGCAACTTTATAAGCGGGGCCAACCTTTTTTTAATTCGGCCAAATCTCCCCAAAGCACAAGCTCTAACCAATAAACCACGCAGCCTTGAGAGGAATAGTTTATATCCTGACTTTCAAAAACGGTTTACATATCAAAGCAAAGGCCATCGAAGCTATGAAGAAATAGATTACCCACCAGTCGGTTCCGCTGGTTTTAGAGAGTCGTTCGGGGTAATCGATGCAGATAGACTGGACGCTTGAATCGGGGGCAAAAGGATTTTCGAGAGGGTGCAGCAGAACATCGGCCCACCGCCAGGTGGGGCGTTTAGGGCTTGTGCGCATAAAGCCGTCGCCGATTGCCAGTTGTTTTTCGAATTTATTTTCGTCTACTTGAAAAACTATATTGTGATAACCGTTTTTGCGGGCCTTTATTTCCCAGCATATTTGACGTTCACTTGAAATTCGGCTTGGGCCTACCGTTACTTCAAATGCCGATGCCGGGCTGATATGTGCTTTTGGCCAGGGTGAATCAACCCCGCCGTTGAGCTGCATAGTTACTATGGCGTGCCGGCCCGGCTGTAACGGCTGATATTGATACCAAAGCCCCAGTTGTCCCAGCAGCAGAGATACCGGAACAATCATTACCAGCATCGGCCGAATAGAATGTAACAGCAGAAGCAAAGCCCCTTTGAAAACTCGCCCCTGCACCTGCAATGTCACCAGGAGGCTGTCTTTGAATAGCCTGAGTGCCAGCATATTGGCACTGATAGTGTCTCTGGCTCGGCCGACAGCACGTTGATTAGATGTGTACTTAAAAATAACCATTAACAAGGCGCCGGTAACTGCTGATATGATTGTATTTGACAGCCAGCCCGGTAACGCAGTAATTGGTGTTTGCAGGGACTTACCGAAGGCATTAACCGGGGCGTTTACCAAAATTATAATCTGGGTCAGCAGGTTGTTCATTCGATATACCCCAGTCCACGAAGCTTGTCCGCTATCTTTTCATCAGTTTCTTCTGATTGGTGCCTGGCGAGTTCTTTTTCGATAAGATGAGCCACAAATTCCTCGATGCTGCTGTATCCGGCGGTATCGGCTGCATCTTTAGCACGTGCAAAAAGGTTCGAGTCGATTTTGATTTTGGCCATATTTTGTCACTCCGTTATTTATACTGATCTCAATTGAATTTTCCCGTTTATCCGCGGGTAAGTAACTTAAAAATAACCAATTACGGCTTTATTCGCGGATATTTACTACCCTTAAGGGTACAACTGTTTACATTACGTTGCGAGAATGTTTTTCCCTTCCATTGCAGCAGGCACTTTTAATCCGAATTTTGTCAGAATCGTCGGCGCTAAATCCACAAGGGCAGGCGCATTGGCAGCAATGGGTTTATTGCTGAAGATAACTCCCGGCAAGTCGGAAGCATCGCCGCAGTGGTCGGCGCTCCATGCTAAATCGTTGTCCAGCAGTATTTCTTTGGGCATATCTCCCAGGCAGGTGTCCCAGGAGGCGCGATATCCACGGCTGTATCCTATGACCAAATCCGGAGCCAAAGCCATAGCGGCGCCGGAATAAATCTCATCAGTTCGGTATACCTTGCGGATGACGCGTTTGCCGTTGGTGTCGCGGACTGCCTCAAGTTTGTTTATCAATTCGGTAATAAGCTCTTCTCGCTGCCGGCCGGGCATGACAATGCCATGTCGTTCACGGTTGATAAGGTTAATATACAAGCCATTGATGCCGAGACCATAAGCCCTGGTTGCCCGCCAGTTGATATCTTCCAAAACAGCTTTAGCGCCGGCAGGTTGAATGTAACCGTTGTCTCGCAGCCAGGTATTGAGATTGAATTGTCTTTTGAAGTTGTTAAAACCGTGATCACTCATCACAAAGATTGTAGCCTGGTCGCCGAAGCGTTTGATAATGTCACCAACTACACTGTCCATTTTTTGGTAAATCTCTTTCAGATGGCCGAAATATTTTTGTGCCTGGTCAGTTGAACGGGTAGGGTGTTTTTCGTGCGAGTCCCACCAGAACATGTGTGCCTGCAAATCAGTACTGGAAAAGTAAAAGAATAACAGCCCATCATCGTAATGGTCCATAGCGTATTCAAGCAGATTAAGTCGTTCCTGTAGTACCATACCCGCCTGGTAGGCGAATTCAGCATCGGTGAACACCTTGTTCGATAATGCCTTGGTATCTTCCTGAAAGCCGGTGGTGTAGAACAATCCTAACTTGCTGGAGATTTCTTTAATTAAGTGCGGCGGTTCAGTAAGCTGAAGAGTTGAATCGGACGGGTCACTGTTGACAGGGCTGAGGTATAGTCTGAAGTTCGGGCCAAGCTCCTGCAGATAAAAACGGCATATTCCACTGACATCTTCGTTGGGTATCAAGGCCGGCCTGGACATTTCAAAATTTACCTTAATCCAGCGACTCCATTGGCCCTCTTTGAGCAGGATTTTATGTTTTTGGATTTCAATTATTGCTGTCCGGGCTTTTAGGTCTCGGTGTATAACAAATTCGATATTGGTCCGCTTGGGTTTTATAAGGAGGGTATTTGGCGGCCCCATTAGCCTGGCATGCGCAGTATCATTTTCGAAGAAAAGCATAGAGCGTTTACCGCCGGGTTCGCTTTTGGTACGAACCGGCCCGTCTTCTGCAAAGTGCTGATAGGTTCCGTATGTTCCCAGCAGGTCTGGGGTGCCCAGACCAGACAAACAGCGATGGTGTCCCTGTTTTGAACGGCTCGGTGGATAGTTGGAAGGCAAGTCGTAGAACGTCGAACAAATATCAGCCTGGTCGAGATAATCCCAGAACGGCACTCCCTGCCTGCGCAATAAGGTGACTGATGGTTTATGGTTAAACGGCCAAAAGTCTAATTGCAGTTTGTGTTTTCCTACTTCCAGATAGCCTTGGCCTGGGACCGTTTCGCTCATGCCCAAAAACGGAGAATACTGTTTTTCCGGATTGCGATGAATGAAATCAAAGATTCCGTGAGAGCCGGGTCCTGCGCCGTTGATGAAATTCGCCCAGGCTACAGGACTTTGCGGCGGGATACTGGTACCTAATCGCTTATAGCCACCTGCTCTGCGGAGCTTGTTGAGATTAGGCAGTCTGCCGGAATTCATCATTTTTTCAGACAATCGCGGGTCCATGCCGTCTATGCCAATGACAATAACTTTTTTCCCTGAACCAGTTCGCCTCTTTTTGCCCGCATAAGCCGACTTTGTACCCAATCCCACCGCAAAGGCTGTGGTAGTGGCGGCGGATTTCTTTAAGAATTCTCTTCGACTGAGTTCCTTGTTTTTATTATATGTCATTATCACTACTCTCTATCAGCTACTACTAACGGTTTGCCGTCCATATTTTTAGGCACGTTAATGCCAAACATATCCAGCACTGTTGGCCCGATATCCATCAGCCTCGGCTGCTCAGCCTTGATTGCCCGGTTGCAAAAAAGTACACCGGGCACAAGAGAGGAGTCGATACAATGGTCGCCGCTCCAGGCTTTGGTATTATCGTGAATGGTTTTGTCGGTGACCTGTCCGATAGCTGTTTCCCAGGATGCTCGATAGCCTTTATTATAGCCCACAATCAAATCGGGAGCCTGGTCTTTATATGGCCCACGGAAGATTTTCAGGGCATTATAAACCTGTTTAATTGCCGGGGTTTGTTTGGCAGGGTCGATTAGTTTGCCCAGCTTTTCGGCGATTTCTTCACGCAGCTGGTCAGCCTGGTCACCCGGGTCTACTATTCCCTGGGATTCCCGGCCTTTGAGATTGAGAAAAATGCCCGTCAGACCGATAGCGAAGGCGCGTGTTTGCGACCAGTCGATGCCGGCCAGATGTTTTTGTCCCCGCCGGCCGTCTTTAACTTTAAGATAGCCGTTTTCTTCAAGCCAGTGATTGAGGTCAACGCCGTAACGGAATGGACCGAAACCGTGGTCCGAGATGACCATAAGTACGGTGTCTTTATCTCTGCATTTTTCCAGGGTTTTAGCGACCAGGGTATCCATTTTTTGATATACGTATTCGATAGCATTGCTTTTGCTACAGGGCTGCTGTTGGTCGCCGGCGTTAGCGGGATGTTCTTCATCGATTTGCCGCCAGAAACAGTGCTGGACGCGGTCGGTGCCGTCAAAGACACATACGCACAAGCCTTGTTTGACTTTGTCCAGAGAATCAAAAAACATCTTTTCACGCTCAGCGTCTGTCTGGAGGATTTGTTGCAGGAAATTGTCCTCGGTGAGGATTTTTTCGTTAAGGGCCCACGAGTCTTCCGCCAGGCCCAAAGTGGCATACGAGCCGAAAAGTTTGGCGAAGTAAGTCGAGTAGACCTTGGGATGGCTGATTGGCATTACCGGTTTTTCGGGGTCGATGTTAATGGGGGTAACGTACAATCGAAACTCAGGTGTGGTGCTTAGCAAAAGAAATTTGCAGATGCCGTGCACTTTTATGCCGGGCGCCGCTTTGAAGCTGACTTTTATCCATTCGGAATACTCGTTGGTTTTAAGCTTATATACTTCCCTGTTAACGCTGAGATTCACCGAATCCTGGTCTTTGATTGTTACGACAAAGGGACTTTTCAAGATGCTGTTATCATTGCGAAGCGGGTTTTCCGAGCCGAGCAGTTCCGCTTTTATAGTATTGCTGTTCTTAGTGACATAAAAAACTTCACCGCCGATATGTTGGTCATCGTCAGGAGATTGAGTAGTATAATAGGAAAACATTCCCTGTGTCCCTCGCAGGTCCGGGACACACATTGCCGATAGTTGTACACCGCGAAATTTTTCGGGCGGAAATGTCAGAGGTACACGAATAATATTGCTGAATATACCGTGCTCGCCGAGAGTTTTCCAAAAAGGCTTGCCTTTGCGCAACAGGCGGATGTCTGGTTTGCTCAAGGCCAGTTGATATTTGCCCAAACGAATTTTTCGCCGAGGTCCTTTGATATCTACCGAACTTAGTTTGGGCAGATAGCTTTGTTTGTCACGCGTCAGAAAGTCAAAGATATTGTGTTTGCCGGGATTGACCCCGGTCTGAAATGATGACCATGCCACCGGTGACATCGAAGGAGTGGTAGTAGCCAGCGGTTTGAAGCATCCCTGGTCACGAAGTTTGGCGAAATTGGGCAGTTTGCCGTCAACTATCATTTTTTCGGCTAACCCCGGGTCCATCCCATCCAGGCCGAGTATTACAATTTTTTTAACTCTGCTCCTGGCCAAGGCGTGTCGATAGCGAATCATTCGGAAGATGTAGCGTATCGGCCAGGTCAGCAGCACCAATATCGCCAGTAACATGGCAGTGAACATTGCCAGGAAAGAACCTACCACGGCCACCCCGGCCCCTGGCCCTATATAAGCATAAGCCTGGTCGCAAAGACCCAAAACAAAAACAACAGCCAACAGTAAAAACCTGAAATTTTTTTTATGATTTACAAAAATCGGTACCACCTTTCATATTAAGATTTTAATCGTCCTGGCAGGTAGATAACCTTTAACTTCTTTATCTACCGGGTAATTATAGCGTATCACGGTATTCAAGACAAGGCAAAACGTGAGATTTTTTGGTAGACAGGCAATAATAAGTTTGTTAAACTATATATTTCAAGTAATGAGAAAATTGTTAATTATTTTGAAAGTGTCTTCAATATGGATTCTAATCTCAGTTTGTTAGATAAATTGGAAAACCAGAGTATTTTCATCATTAGAGAGGCCTACAGCCAGTTCAGAAATGTGGCGATGCTCTGGTCAATAGGCAAAGATTCCACCTGTTTGCTTTGGTTGGTGAGAAAGGCTTTTTTCGGCAAGATACCTTTTCCGGTTCTTCACATCGATACTACCTATAAGTTTAAGGAGATTTATGACTTCAGAGCGAAGTACGCGAAATTCTGGGGTCTTAATCTAATTGTTGCCAGAAACGAAGAAGCCATCAAGAAGGGTATGAGCCATGATAAAGGAGCGTTTCAATGCTGCAATGCACTTAAGACCGTTGCCCTTAAAATGGCCATTGCCGAGCATGGTTTTAAGGCCTTGTATCTTGGCATCCGAAGAGATGAGCACGGTATCCGGGCCAAAGAAAGAGTTTTCAGTCCGCGAGACGAAGACTTTGAATGGGATTATAAGAATCAGCCGCCGGAGTTGTGGGACCAGTATAAGACCAAAGCTGCCGAGGAAGAGCATCTGCGGGTTCATCCTTTACTTGGCTGGCGTGAGATTGACATCTGGGAATATATCAAGAAAGAAGACATCCCTGTTACATCCCTTTATTTTGCAAAGAATGGAAAACGATATCGCAGCATAGGGTGCGAGACCTGTTGTGCGCCGATAGACTCAGATGCTGATACCATAGAGAAGGTTGTTGAAGAATTAAAAACTTCCAGGATTTCCGAGAGGAGCGGCCGGGCACAGGACAAGGAAGACGATTATATGATGCAGAAATTAAGGTCTCTGGGATATATGTGATATGGCCACTTTTAAAGATGCCCACCACCGGTCAATCTTGAAAGCATTAAGCTGGCGATTCTTTGCTACTGCTACTACGATGCTGATTATCTTTGCTTTGACCGGCAAACTTGCTCTTGCTCTTGGGGCCGGAGCCATCGAAGTGGTGGCGAAACTGATTCTTTATTACGTGCACGAAAGGGCCTGGACCTTTTTGGGTGTAGGCAGAAAAGAACACCCATTGGCATCGTTGCCCGTAGAGAGGGTTTTGGAAGAAAAAGACATGGAAGAGATTAAGAATAAACTTAAAGATTTAGGGTATATAGACAAGGATTAAAATGGACGCACTTAGTTTTGTTATTGTAGGTCATGTCGATCATGGCAAATCGACGCTGATTGGAAGACTGCTTTATGACACCAACTCGTTGCCGCCGGATAAAATCGAGGAAATTAAAAAAGCCTCCGCGAA
>SDBT01005041.1_pt1 | contig 22312 bp, 28 predicted proteins | sample 2277101 | NCBI WGS metagenome assembly SDBT01 (sample SAMN10404973, study PRJNA504765) | marine sediment metagenome | isolation source: marine sediment core GS10_PC15, 103 cmbsf | place: Arctic Ocean: Southern Knipovich Ridge | collected 2010 | reverse complement strand
AGGCGTCTTATCAGGACCGACAGCATGCAGCAACGGATTGACAGCGCGGCACGACGCCGAGCGCCTAGAACGGCCGCAAGACGGTCTGTGAGGAGGTTGGCAACCGCAAACTGACGCTATAGGGAAAAGGGTTTGACATGCCTCGGTTTCTTTATTTATAATCGAAGGCTTGTGGTGGAACTCGGTCCGCGTGACAGAAGGCTTTTATAACTCGGCCCTTCCGTTTCGATCCCATACGTCAAAGTAGGGGAGTGACCCGTCCGCCGGGGTTTCCTCGAGGCCCAATCAATCTAAGCGAAGGGAGGTGTTAATGAGTGGCCGAGGTCAGGGTACAAGATGGTGAATCAATCGAGAGTGCCCTGCGTCGCTTCAAGCGGCGCGTCCAACAAGAAGACATCATCAAAGAGGTCAAGAAGCACTCTTACTATATGAAGCCCGGGGACAAACGTCGGGCCAAGCAAGCTCTTGCTCGTAAAAGGCAGCGAAAGAAGATGCGCCGCGAGCAAGGTGATTGAGCAAACGAGCTCTTGTCAAACTCCATAAAAGGCCAGCAACAAACGCCTGAGTCGTTTGGAGGGAGGGTCGGCCGAGCGGGCCGGACAACAAAAGCTAAGCGCCATCGTTATTCCCCCGCCTGGATGGAAGTGATGGCCGCTACGTTAACGATATCCTCGACGCTGCAACCTCGGGAAAGGTCATTGGCCGGTTTGGCCAGGCCCTGGAGGATGGGTCCCACGGCAGAGGCCCCTGCCAATCGCTCTACAAGTTTGTAAGCGATGTTGCCGGAGTCCAGGTCGGGAAAAATGAGGGTGTTTGCCCTTCCTGCCACCGAGCTTGCCGGCGCTTTGCGTGAGCCGATCTCGGGAACGATGGCGGCATCGACCTGGAGCTCGCCGTCCACAGCAAGCTCCGGAGCCCGGCTACGTAGCGTCTCCGTTGCCTCGGCCACTTTGCTCACTCGCGGGTGCTCGGCGCTGCCTTTGGTGGAGAAAGACAACATGGCGACCCGGGGTTCCACTTCGAGAAACAACCGGGTGTTGGCTGCGGAAACGAGAGCGATCTCTACCAACTGTTGGATGGTGGGATCGGGGATCACCGCGCAGTCGGCGAACAGGTACTCCCCTTTGCCGTCAGGCAAAATCATCAGAAAGAAGCTCGAGAAGCTCTTCACACCAGGCTGGGTCCCAAAGACGCGGAGTGCAGGGCGTACGGTGTCTGCGGTCGTGTGTACCGCACCGGACACGAAGCCTGCGGCTTCCCCCGACTCCACCATTAAGGAAGCGAAATAGATCGGATCAACGACCGTTTGTCGGGCCTCATCCAAGGACACACCTTTGGCTCTGCGAAGCTCGTGATATCGCTCAGCGAAACGCTCGATGGACCCTTCGTCCATGCAAGAGCGAAGCTCGATCTGGTCCAGGCTGACCCCTGCTTGTTTAGCGACCGGCGCCACCTGATCGGGATCGCCCACCAGGACGGGCTCGGCAACCTCTTTTTCCCGCATCAATCGGGCGGCCTTCAGGGTGCGCGGCTCGGTAGCCTCGGGGAGAACAATGCGGCGGCGAGAGGCTCGGGCCCGCTCGTGTATATTGTTGATGCGTGATTGGGGCACAGTGCCAAAAGTCTATCATGCAACCTTTCGGGCTGCCAGAGGATGATAGCGGGCTCAGAAATACATGGCTGCTGCTAATGGGCTCTATAGCTCTAGAAGCTCTATAGCGTAGATTTGACAGTGATTTAGCTTTCGTGGTACTCGTTTAATGACCAAAGTTATGCGATATCCCCGTACTCTGGGAGGAGGAAGCATCTAATTATGAATATAGAGGAAAGAGTTGTGGGAGATGTCACCGTTCTCGACTTGAAAGGGAAGATGCTGATTGGCGAGGGTGACGAGCTCCTCCGCGAGAAGGTCAAAGGCCTGGTGGAGGGTGGAACGACCAAGATTCTGCTCAATCTTGCAGAAGTTCCGTATGTGGACAGTGCCGGTCTCGGCGAGATCGTGCGCTCCTACACGACGGTGAGCCGTAAGGACGGCAAACTCAAGTTGTTGAATCTGACCAAACGTCTCCAGGATTTGCTCTCCATCACGAAGTTGCTCACGGTATTTGAGTCCTTCGACAGCGAGGAGGACGCCGTAAAGAGCTATTGAAAAACACTCGCGGCGTCCAAGAGCTATTGAGGACTGGGGAAGATCGACGGGCCGCCACGCGCGGGTGGGAAATTCCTCGAGTACCCATCGGCGTGCAGCTCTATCTTCTCCTCCTTTCCCTGCGACCCCATCAGTGGACCAAGAATCTGATTGTGCTCGCCGCGTTGATCTTCGCGAAGCGGGTTTATCATTTTCCTTCGGTACTGGCGGCGCTCGGGGCGTTTTTCCTGTTTTGTCTGCTTTCGGGAGCTGTATATTTGGTGAACGACCTGGTGGACCTGGACCGGGATCGGCTGCACCCGGTCAAGAGCAAACGCCCGCTGGCTGCGGGTGTTCTTTCGCCTTCCCTGGCTAAAGTGGCGGCTGTGGTCATTGCCGCAACGGCTTTGGGAGGGAGCTTCGCTTTGGGAACGTCGTTTGGCCTGGTAGCGCTGGGCTACTTCGCGCTGATGGCCGGCTATTCGTTCATTCTCAAGAACGTGGTCATCTTGGACGTTCTCGTTGTTTCGTTCGGCTTTGTGTTGAGGGCCATTGCCGGTGCGGTCGCGATAGATGAGCCCTTCAGCAATTGGTTTTTGGTTTGTACGATGTTGCTCGCTTTGTTCCTTGCTCTGAACAAGCGGCGTCACGAACTGACGCTGCTGGAGGGCGGGGCCGTCGAGCACCGGAGAATTCTGGGAGAGTATAGCCCCTATCTGCTGGATCAGATGATTGCAGTGGTTACAGCCTCCACGGTGGTTTCTTTTTCATTCTACACGCAGGCACCGGAGACAATTGCCAAGTTTGGCACGGACCGCTTGATATGGACCTTGCCCTTCGTGCTGTACGGGATCTTCAGATACCTGTACCTTGTCCACAAAAAGGACGAGGGGGGCAACCCCTCGCGGGTCTTGCTGAACGACCGGCCCCTGCTAGCGGCTGTCGCCCTCTGGACGGCTGCGGTCATCGCGATCATCAAACCTTTCGGAGAAACGGGCTAGCTCTTCCTTACTAGAAAACGAGAAACAAACGGCTAAAAAAAGCGCTTTCGTCCCGGAGGCCAGCCTCGGATTTCGCCGCGGACTTGGGCGCCTGAGCCACGAGGAGGAGAATGTCTACCTTCACGGTCAAAGGACAAGATGTTGAGGTCGAGGCCATCATGGCCACTATTCGCAAGCGGATCGAGGAAAAGCGGAAGGGACTCTACACCGAAACGGAGATTCGGGAAATCGCCGAGATGAAGCTGGACTCCGCCCTGAGTGCCAGTGAGTTCAATAGCGATTTCGTCACCGCTTTTCGTGCTCGGGATGCGGAGTGGAATTTCAGGTTCGATCCGGAAACGCTCTACGCTTCCTCGCGCGGAGCGTCGGGCTCGTTCATTCGTTTTGCTCGGAAGCTGTTTCACCCCATTCTCAAATTGCTGTTCAATCCCAATCCCGTGATCAGCGCCCTTTCGCGACAGAGCGATCTCAACCGCTACTACATGCAACTTCTGCACAACATGACTCTGGAAATGACCAAGATGAACTTGGAGCTCACCCAGGTCAAAGCCCGGCTCCGATCCATGGGGATTCGGGTGGACTTTCAAGGCCAGCGAGAAAAGGCACTGGAAGAGATCACCACATCCGGGCAGGGAGCCTCCTCTTCTTCCGGAAGCGAGGTCTCCTCTCGCAGACGCCCCAGAGGGGGACGTCGTCCCTGGCGTCGTCGCCGAGGAGGAAGATCCGAAGGAGAGGACAGCCGTCCAACCGCCCAGGACAACCAGAGAGCCGGCAACCAGAGCAATGACACTTCGAGCTCTTCGTAAAACGGCATTTGCCGGAATCCTGGACTCGGGGTGGTGACAGAGCCGATCAAGTCGCGCCGACCGGCAGGGAATTATCAGGGGAAAGCCGAGTCGGCGGGTAGCGACCCCCTGCCATCCCTTCGCTTGGCCTTGGTGGTACAGCGGTATGGTGAGGCGGTCGACGGGGGCGCCGAGTACCACTGCCGGTTGGTGGCGGAGCATCTTGCCCGCCGCCATCAAGTCGAGGTCATCACCTCATGCGCCCGGGATTACATTACCTGGTCTAACGAGCTCCCCAGCGATCTCTCATTCGTCAACGGGATACCGGTACGGCGTTTCAAAGTGAGGCGTCCCCGGAACCCCGAGCGGTTCGGGCGCGTCTCGCACAAGGTTTTCGGCTCCTCCCACGAAGAGAAGGACGAGCTTCAGTGGCTCCAAGAGCAGGGGCCTTACGCGCCGGCATTGGTGCGCCATTTACGAAGAAATCGACGTCGGTACGACTATTTCATTTTCTTCAGCTACCGCTATTATCACAGCTATTACGGTATCGCCGAGCTTGCGAGGCAGTCGCTTCTGGTGCCCACCGCCGAAAGAGACGAGGTGCTCAATTTAGCGATCTTCCGGCCTTTTTTTCACCTTCCCCGGGCCATCGTCTACAACTCATACGAAGAGCGGGACTTGATCTGGGAGGTGACCGACAATCGGAATGTGCCTGGCGATGTAGTGGGCGTCGGGACGGAGGTTCCGGAGCGAATCGAACCGGCCGCCTTCCGCCAAAAGCACCGGGTGGGCGGACGCTACGTGATTTTCATCGGGCGAGTCGATAAAAACAAAGGCTGCCCGCAGTTGTTCCAGTACCTTCGGCGTTACTGGGACGAGACGGGCTCCAAGCTTCGGCTTGTGCTGGTGGGCGGTAAGACTATGGAAATACCGGATGATCCGTTCATCTATTACGCCGGTTTTTTGCCCGAAGATGAAAAGTGGGCGGCGCTTGCCGGGGCGGAGCTACTCATCATGCCCTCCGAGCTCGAGAGTCTCTCCATGGTCACCTTGGAGGCCTGGGCGGCGGGAAAACCGGTTCTGGCCAACGGCCGTTGCAGCGTCCTCCGGGGGCAATGCGTTCGGTCGAATGCGGGTTTGTACTTTACGAACTACTACGAGTTCAAGGAGGCCCTGGCTCTGCTCGAACAAGATCGAGGGCTTCGAGCCGGTTTGGGAAGAAACGGCCGGCGTTTCTTTCATGACCACTACCGGTGGGAGGTCATCGAGGACAAATACAATCGTCTATTGGATAGGTTGGTGCGAGAGGATCGTTCGGCAGAGACTGGAAGCGCGGACTCAGCTCGGAAAGGCGCCTTGGCTCGCTGGCTGGGCCGATAAGAGAAAACATGCAGATTCACCAAATGCTGGCGTCGTTGTCTTACGGTGATGCCATCGGCAACGAGGTGCTGCGCATCCGGCAAATTCTGAGAAAGCGAGGTTTCGATTCCGAGATCTTCGCCGAGTCCCTTCACCCGAACATGGCCGGCGAGGCCCGAAAACTCTGGGACTACCGGAACCTCTCGAGCCCGGACAATCTCCTCATCCTTCACTTTTCCATTGGTGCCGGTGTTTCCACCTTCGCGTACCACTTACCGGACCGGATCCTTCTCATTTACCACAACATCACACCGGCCCGCTGGTTCGTGGCTTACCACGCGCATCTCGCCGGGCTTTGTTATCACGGGAGACGCGAGCTGGCGGCTTTCGTCGACCGCACCCGTCTCGCTCTCGGTGACTCCGAGTTCAATCGGGCCGAGCTCGAGGCGGTGGGCTTCCATCCGACCGGAGTGCTGCCGTTGTTACTGGACCCGAATCAACTCGCGATCCCGCCCAGCCCGGTCACCCTCGAAATGTTCGATGACGACAAGACCAACTTTTTGTTTGTGGGACGGATCATTCCCAATAAACGCTTCGAAGACATCATCAAAACCTTCTACATCTATAAGAAGTACGTCGACCCCAATTGCCGACTCTTGCTCGTGGGTGAGGGGCAGGGGTTCGAACAATATGTTGATGCTTTGGTTCGGCTGGTGGACGACCTGGCTTTGAAGGATGTCGTTTTTACCGGTCACCTGGACACGAATGATCTGGTGGCCTGCTACCAGGTGGCCGATGTTTTTCTATGCATGAGCGAACATGAAGGCTATTGTGTGCCGGTGATCGAAGCCTTCCGATTTGGGGTTCCGGTGTTGGCGTTCGAGGCAGGAGCCGTTCCCGAGACGATGGATCGCGGAGGGATTTTGATTCGAGAGAAACGCTTCGCGGAAATTGCCGAATTGGCCTATGCGCTGGTGCATGACGAGGAGTTACGTCGGCAGGTGGTTTCGCGGCAGGATGCGGTCCTCGAGACGATGGATTCCCGGGACGAAGAAGGGTTGCTGATGAGCTATATGGAGCAACTCCTGTGAGTGGGCGCCGTGCGGATCAGTGGTTGCCGGCGGCGCACTATGGTGATGCCATCGGCGACGAGGCGCTCAGATTTCGGGACGTCCTGCGGCAATCCGGTTTTCGCTCTGAGGTTTACGCTATCGATATGGATGAAGAGGTTCGAGGTGAAGTTCTTCCTTTTGAGAGCTTCCCCGAGTCGGGAACGGGGGATTTGACCATTCTACATTTCGCCCTTCCGTCTCCGATGACCGATGCTTTTCGGAACCTTCGCGGTCGCAAGCTCATCATCTACCACAACATCACCCCGGCTTGCTATTTTTTGGGGTTGGACGATGAGATGGTTCGTATCGCCTGGAAAGCAAGAGAGGAGCTTCACTCACTCGCCGAGTCGGCCGACTTCGCCGTCGGGGATTCCGAGTTCAACCGCGCCGAGCTCGAATCGTTGGGATACCGACGCACCGGGGTCCTTCCCATCCTTTTGAACTTCGACCGATACGCGGGAGAGCCCAATCCGATCTTGCTGGATATGCTGGACGACACTCGCACCAACGTCCTTTTCGTAGGGCGGGTTTATCCCAACAAGCGGTTCGAAGATCTGGTGCGCTTGGCTTTTTTCTACAAAAAGTATGTGTCGGAGAACTTCCGCTTCCTGCTGGTCGGCCGGGCAGGGCGAATGATTGGATATCAGCATAGGGTGGAAGCGCTGGCGCAGCACTGGGGGCTGCGGCCCAGCGAGCTCGCTTTTACCGGGCACCTTTCTTGGGACGATTTGCTGGCCTGCTATCACGCCGCCGACGTCTTTGTCAGCATGAGCGAGCACGAGGGTTTTGCGGTTCCGCTGGTGGAGTCCATGTTGCTTGATGTCCCGGTTATGGCTTACGCTGCCGGGGCGGTGCCGGACACGCTGGGAGACGCCGGGATTTTGTTTCACGAAAAGAAATTCGAGGAGTTGGCAGAGATGATCCATTTGCTGGCGAGCGATCGGAGCCTCCGCGATGCGGTGGTCGCAGCCCAGAGGCATAGGCTGGAGCGGTTTCGTCCCGAGCGAGTTGAAGCGGAGCTTCTCGGATATGTTGAGGAGGTGTGTCGGTGAAGCTGGCGTTCATCGTTCAGCGTTATGGTCGTGAGATCCTGGGGGGAGCGGAAACACTGGCTCGGCAAATCGCCGAACGCTTGGCGCGACGTCACGATATCGAGGTCTTGACGACCACCGCCCGCGACTACATCTCGTGGCGAAACGAATACCCTGCCGGAGAGGAAAAGCTCCGGGGCGTTCAGATCAGAAGGTTCACCGTCGAGCAGGAGCGCGATTTGGAAGAGTTCAATCGTTACTCGGACTGGCTCTACCAAAATCCCCACAGCAAAGAAGACGAGCTCCGCTGGCTTCAGATGCAGGGTCCGGTGGTTCCCGGGCTCATTGACTACCTTCGTGCCGAGCAGGGTCGATATGAGCTTTTGGTCTTTTTTACCTACCTTTATTACCCGACCGTTTATGGACTGCCCATCGCTCCGGACAAGAGCGTGCTCATTCCCACCGCGCACGATGAACCTCCACTGAAGCTCGATATATACAAGGAGGTTTTCGAGCTTCCGGGCTCGTTGATCTTCAATACCGAGTCTGAAGAGCTGTTGGTGCTGGATCGGTTCGACGCCTACAAGAAGATGCGCGAGACCATCGGCATCGGCATGCAGCTCCTTGGCTTGCCGGACGCCACCGCTTTTCGGCGCAAACATAAGCTTGCCAACCATTTTCTCTTGTATGCGGGGCGGATCGATGAAGGTAAGGGCTGTGGCGAGCTGCTCCGGTTTTTTCGCTACTACAAAGAGGAGCGCGCCGCGGCAGGCAACTTGCAGTTGGTGTTCATGGGCAAGTTGTCCATGAAGCTCCCTTCGGCCAGGGACATTCGTTACCTGGGATTCCTCGGTGAAGATGAAAAGCTGGCGGCGATGGCGGCGGCCACGGCGGTGGTGATCCCGTCGCGGCTCGAGAGCCTGTCCATCGTTGCCTTGGAAGCCTTTTCGGTGGGCTCTCCGGCCCTCGTCACCGCCGGCTCGAAAGTCCTGGTCGAACATTGCCGAAAATCCAATGCCGGCTTGTACTATTCCGACTACAACGAGTTCGAAGCCATTCTCGATCTGTTGCGGGAGGATAAGTTGCTTGCGCGGGTTATGGGCAAGCAGGGCCAGGCATACATCAAGGAGAACTTCGGGTGGGAGAAGCTTCTGAACCGGTACGAGCTGACGTTTCGAAGCTCAGCGCGTGCTCCCCGTCGGGCCGCGCCGCCCAAGCAGAGGCCCCCTGAAGAGAAACCCCCCGAAGAGAAACCCCCTGAGGAACGACCGCCTGAGGAGCGACCACCTGAGGAGCGACCGCCTGAAGAGCGACCGCCTGAAGAGCGACCGCCTGAAGAGGAACTATCCGAGGAGAAATCGCCCGAAGAGACACAGCCCGAACCAAAGGCAATCACCGAGGCGGCGGCGGAACCGGGCTCGCCGGCATCCGATAAGACTGAGCCGCCGCTCGAGCGGCAGGATCGCATCGAAGAACAAAAACCCGAACCGGGTCCGCCAGATGAAGGCTCCGAGCCCGAAGAGGCTCCGGTTACCTCGGGTGCTTTCGAAAAACCTGAAGATGAAGAGAATGACGAGGAAGAGGAGAAGCGAAGCGAGCCGAAGCCGGAGTGAACCTTGAAGAAAAACGAGACCTTGGAGATTTGGTCGTCGGCGGCTCAGGCGGCCGCGATGGTCGAGTCTGGAATGGTGGTCGGTCTGGGTACCGGACGTGCGGCGTCGATGTTCGTGCGGGCGTTGGCCGAAAAGATAGCAGCAGGTCTTGACGTGAGAGGTGTTCCCACTTCTACAAAAACGGAGGACCTGGCTCGTGAGCTTTTGATTCCGCTGGTGTCGCTCGAAGAAGTCCAGACTGTCGACCTGAGTGTGGACGGAGCGGATGAAGTCAACCCTTCGCTCGACCTCATCAAGGGGCAGGGGGGAGCGCTCCTTCGCGAGAGAATCGTGGCATCTTTTTCCTCCCGATTCGTCATCGTTGTAGGAGAGGAAAAGCTGGTCTCGCAGCTCGGAACGCGGGTTAGTCTTCCGGTGGAAGTCGTTCCTTTTGGTATTCACGTCGCGAGACGAGAGCTCGAAAAAATGGGCGGCAGGGTCGATCTTCGTTTGGCGGGCGGAGAGCGCTACCAGACGGATAACGGCAATGCCGTCCTCTATGTGGACTTTGGCGGTATTGCTCAGCCGGCAGAGCTCGAACGCGCCATCGATGCGGTACCGGGTGTCGTCGACAGCGGCTTATTTATCGGGATGGCGGACCTGGTACTGGTTCAAACGCACTCGGGCGTCCGTCGTCTCGAGCGCGGATGATGCCTGCCCGAGCTGGATATGACTGAGCCCGCAGTCGAGTTCCGAGACGTTTCCAAGTTCTATGGCGAGGGCCAAACGGCTCTTTGGCGAGTTTCCTTTCGAGTCGAGCCGGGGGAAACACTCGTATTGCTGGGCTCGAGCGGCTCGGGTAAGACGACGAGCTTGAAAATGATGAACCGTCTCGTCTTGCCGGACGAGGGGGAGGTCCGGATCGAAGGAAGACAAGTCAAGGACTGGGACCCCATTGAGCTTCGTCGGCGAGCCGGCTACGTCATTCAGGAGGTGGGACTTTTTCCCCACCTGACGGTGGAGGAAAACGTGGGCTTGGTGCCGAGACTCGAAGGTTGGGAGCTCGAACGGCGTCGGGCTCGAGCGCAGGAGCTTCTGGAGCGGGTGGGGCTTCCCCCGACCGACTTTGCGGCCAAGCGCCCGTCCGAGTTATCGGGAGGACAGAAACAAAGGGTGGGAGTCGCTAGAGCCCTGGCCAACGATCCTCCCTTGCTTTTGATGGACGAGCCCTTTGGCGCGCTGGACCCGATCACCCGGCGGCGGCTGCAAGAGGAGTTTCGCAAACTGGCGCAAAGCTTGGGCAAGACCGTCGTCTTCGTCACCCACGACGTGCCGGAGGCTCTACGTCTCGCCGATCGGATCGCTGTCCTGGACCAGGGACAACTTCGACAAATAGGCACCCCCCGTGAAATCGTGCAGCAGCCGGCAGACGACTTCGTGCGGGAGTTCGTGCGTTATGATGAAATCCGCTTTTAGTGCTACATCCTCACCGCAGAGGCGCAGAGCACGCGGAAAAGAAAAGGGTTTTCCTCTGCGTCCTCCGCGCCTCTGCGGTTTAAAAAGCTTTCAGGTTTACCTGGCTTGACTTAGGATCTAGAATTATGGAGCTAATAAGCTTTTTGATAGAGCGGCGTGTCGAGCTCGTGGCCATGATTGGCCAGCACGTATTCTTGGTCCTGGTTTCGACCGGTATCGCCGTGGCTCTGGGCGTTCCTCTGGGGCTTTTCCTGACGCGCAGACCTCTCTTTGCCCGGCCGGTGATCGGTTTTGCCAGCGTTATGCAGACCGTGCCCAGCTTGGCTCTATTCGGTTTTCTCATTCCCATTCCCTTTGTGGGCGGAATCGGAAACCGGACTGCCATCATTGCGCTGGTTCTCTATGCGCTTTTGCCGATTCTAAGGAATACCTACACAGGTATTCTCTCGGTGGACCCCGCCGTGGTGGAGGCAGGCCGGGGCCTGGGGATGACGGAGTGGCAGAGACTACGACTGGTCGAGATTCCCTTGGCATTGCCGATGATCCTGGCCGGCGTGCGGATTGCCATGGTGGTGTCGGTTGGGCTGGCTACCATTGCTGCAGCCATCGGCGCCGGTGGATTGGGAAACTTCATTTTCCGTGGCCTTTCGATGGTGGATAACCGTCTCATCCTGGCGGGAGCCATCCCGGCAGCGCTTCTTGCTATTGTCGCGGACGCACTTCTGGGTTCTGTCGAAAAAGTTCTGGTGCGAGGCAGATGAAGCGGGCGCGACTTTTCTTGTTTTGGATCCTGGTCGGGACATTCGGTCTTGGCTGCGATCGGCCGGTGGTGGTGGTGGGGTCCAAGAATTTCACCGAACAGGTCATCCTGGGGGAGATGATCGCGCTGATGCTGGAAGAGGAGGGATTGTCGGTCGATCGGAAACTCAACTTGGGCGGCTCCTTCATTTGCCACAACGCGCTCACCACCGGACAGATGGATGTGTACGTCGAGTACACAGGAACCGCTTTAACAGCGATCCTCAAGGAGGAGGTCGTCCACGACCCTGCAGAGGTCTACCATAGAGTCACAGAGGAGTACGAACGGCGGTTTGGACTGGCGTGGGGACCGCCCCTGGGGTTCAATAACACTTACGCGCTGGCCATGCGATCGGATGAGGCCGCCCGGCTGGGCATTCGAACTATTTCCGATCTCACCGACCACCAGGACAAGATTCGGAGTGGTTTCGGACACGAGTTCCTCGAGCGAAAAGACGGCTTCCCGGGTCTCGCGCAGGCTTACAACTTGGAGTTCGCCGTCCCTCCCGTTGGTATGGAGCTAGGCCTCATTTATCAAGCCTTGATGGAAGACGAAGTGGATCTGATTGCCGGCAGTTCCACCGACGCGCTTATAGAAAAGTTCGGGTTGGTTGTTTTGAAGGATGATCGGAGTTTCTTTCCACCCTATGATGCGGCGCCGGTGTACCGTCCTGAGGCCGCCGAGAACCACCCTGCCTTGAGGGAGGTTATCCAGAAACTGGCAGGGCAAATCGATGAGGCGACCATACGAAAGCTCAACTGGGCAGTGGAGGGTGAGCGTCGCTCGGAGCGCCAGGTGGTCATCGATTTTCTTGCCGAGAGGGGATGGATTGAGCGTTGACGGAGGGAGGATTTGGGCTAGTATGGGTCTTTGCCCAGCGTAGGTGGATCAATCGAAAAGACAAACCATGCGTCGGATAGTGCTTGCATCTTTCTTACTCGCCTTTTGTTTTCATTCTACAGCCGCCGCCGACCAGAACTGGGGCTACCTCTGGGATCTCCGCACGATGAGGCTTCATCCTCTGGCCGGCACGTCGGTTACGATTGGGCGCCTCTCCCAAGCCGATATCGTGCTGAATGAGGTTCGGGTGTCCCGACGACACGCCGAGATACGTAGAAGCGGCGAAGGGGTTGTGCTGTTGGATCGCAAAAGTACCAACGGAACTCGCTTGAACGGTTCGCCGGTATACCCCGGAGAGGCCTTGCCGATCGCAGCCGGAGATCTTCTCCAATTTGCTTTCGAAAAATTGATTTATCACGAAAGCAAAGCCGAGCTCTGGGACGACGTTCTCCGGTTCACTTATCTTTCGAGCGTTGTCCGCCTGCGGGTTCCGGTGCTCCAGGACCGTAAGGTGAAGTCTTTGGGTCGCGAAAGAATCATCGCCGCGGTAAGCCATGCCAGTGTGAATCCGGAGACCGAAGAGGTTCAGATGACTTATCCGGAGGGCCGTGTAAAGGGCCGGCCCGCTTTTCAACCCGAGGCGGCGGCTTTCGTCTGCAACGTGAGCCTGGGCGACGGCGAGCTTCGCCTTAGCCTCTGGGGACTGGGCCGGGGCAAGCTGGTCTCACGACGGGGCTCGTTCGCAAATCTGACCCACGGAGAGCTCACCGTCGGTGTTTTATCCGAATCCGCCCCTGAGGCGCGGAAGCATTTCGAAGAAAATTGGTCGAGCGAAGGAGCTCGCTTCCTGTTCCGGTTGCTCGGTCCGGTGATGGAGCGGGTGCCGGAAGGCGAAAGCACGAAGGTGGTGCGGGAGCTCGCGCGCGCTTTGATCGAACGAGAGGAAGTATCGGCGCCCCGAGATGCTGCTGATATGCTGGCCCTTCAATATCGGCTCGATCCGACCAACAAAGAGATCGCGGTGCTGGCCGCAGGAGCGGAAGCGGCCTGGGTTCAGAAAAAAGCCGAGAAGGGCCGAGGTGGAATTTCCGATGAGGAGCGGTCCGAATTGCTCAATGCACTGGCCGCCGGCAGAGAGTGGCTGCGGATAGCTAACGAGCTCGGCTCCCGGGAAAAGGATATCAAGAAAGTCGAAGCGGATATCGCCGCAGCGGTAAAGCTTCTGGAAAGCGTGCCATGAACCGGAAACTCCTCCTGGTTGGAGCCATGATTCTGGGGGCGGCTTTTTCTGTCGTCTGCGCCGTCGCCGGTGAGGCTCAAGACCAACCGCCCGGCGAGCGCCCCCGGTTCCAAGTGAACGTGGACTTGGTGAGCCTGTCGCTTACGGTGTTCGGTAAAGATCACAAGCTGGTGACCGATCTGGAAGAAAGCAACTTCATCATTTATGAAGACGGCGTACAACAGAAACTCAAGGTTTTTTCCCAAGAGGAGCTGCCGCTGCGCATGGTCATCCTTCTGGATACGTCCTCGAGCATGCGAATGAAAATGGCCCTGGCCCAGGAAGCGGCGGTTCGGTTCGTCGGCTCACTCAAGCCGGGTGATGTGGCCCAGGTCATCGAGTTCAACGACCGCGTTTTCACGCTGGTGGAATTCACCTCCGATCTGGATCAAGTTGCCGAAGCCATTCGAAGCACCGTCGCCGAGGGAGCCACATCGCTGTACAACGCCATCTACATAGCGCTGCGGGGGCTTTCGAGCCGACGGATGAGCGACGAGCGACAAGCGATCGTTGTTCTATCCGACGGGGCCGACACCAGCTCACTGGTTTTGTTCGAGGATGTTCAGGAATTGACCCGCAAAACGGATGTGATGATTTACACCATCTCTCTTCGTGGCACAGGGGCAGACTTGGAGAAACAAAAGTACTACAACGCCAAGTATGTGCTGGAGAAGCTTGCCTTCGAAAGCGGTGGCTCGTCTTTCGCACCGGAGAGGATAGAGGATCTGGCCGGTGTCTATGAACGCATTGCCACCGAGCTCAAGAGCCAATACAACCTGGGATATATTTCCACCAACAGCGCCGCCGACGGGAGCTGGAGACGGATTCAAGTGCGATGCACTCGGCCCGGAATGAGCGTCAGGGCTCGCGCCGGCTACTACGCACCCCGTCCTCCGCCGCGCTCACGCCGCCCGCAGTAATCCCCCGGCTTAAGCCGGTCTCCTCTCGTCCGTCCTAGTGGACATCGCGACACAGGCTAATGTAGGCTGCCGGCCATGAGCAAGCAGCTGCCGGACATTCTAGTTCTCGAACAGAAGGTACAACCGGAGGAGCTTCGACGGCTCGTGGAGCGATTCTTTGGCGATATGGTGAAGTACGTTGTAGACATTCGGCTGAGAATCGCCGCGGTCGGCGGGGAGCTCCATGCCGATACGGTGCAGATTCTCTTGCAGCGGGGCAGCCGCCAGAAAGATCTATGGGGGGCGAATTACTATCCCGGCCTGGGTCATGACCAGTTAACCGATCTGACCATCCAGGCCAATGCCAAGCCGACCCTACGTCGAGAGATTCTGCGATGGCGCGACCTGATCGCCAAGCTGTACATTTCCGCCGAGCCCGATGTCGAAGCCCATACGTTTGCCTTCAAGTCCCTGTTGCTCTTCACGCCGGAAGCCTCCAAACAGCGCCGACACCTGATGCCTCGATTCCTGGCCGGCTGGCCAAAGGTTGGGTTCCCATGATGAGAATGATGAAGCAAGTCATTGTCTGGAGAGGAGCGATACACGGTATCGTCCTGATAGGGTGCTTGAGCTCGTATGCCTGCCGGGAGGCGGGGCAGGGCAACGCCGCCTACCCTGCCGGGATTGAGCGGGCACTGGAGCTTGGCCCGGATCGGTTCTTACAGAAAGCGGTGGTTGGACCGCGGGGCGACGGCACCTATGTCGTCGCCACCACACAGATCGTTTCTCCCGCTGGTGAGTCGATTGTCTTTGCCGGGCGCCCTACCGATCTCGCCTTGAGCCCCGATGAGACTCTTCTGGCGGTGAAGAGCTCTTTCGATCTGATTTTCATCGACGTTGCCTCTCGGCAGGTTGCGCAAGCTCTCGCGTTTCCGGAAACCTCCCGGGAGTTTCCCGAGCTGGGTGAGGGAAGTGCTAGCTATTGTGGCCTCGCCTGGAGTCGAGATGGCAAACAAGTTTGGACGACCGATGCCCACGATACGCTCCACGGCGCCTCGCGGAAGGACGACGGAGCGTTTGCTTGGACCGAGCGCATCTATCTGCCGGCCTTCCCGCGACAATCTTTGCTACTGACCGAAGTTTGTTCTATCCTTTCGCGCGGCCAACGCCGCCGGACAGACTGTGTTACGTTTCAAAGTTATTTACAGCTAAGCACCGAAGATGTGAGAGGAGAGGCCAGCGCGTGGAAAAGCCACAGAAGACCCGCTAGAGGCCGGATTTGAGACTCGGGGGCCCGGATTGAAAATCCTCATCCTTCCGCCATCAACACATCATGACTGGCTATTCGACAGCTATGCCTGAACCCAGCGCTTCGACGCAAGAACCGCTCGGGCCATCCCCAGATAGCCCACGCTGGTTAGATGACCCCACATGTTTCGGGGGTCTTTCCAAGCTTCTCCGAATAAAACGCCCATCTCAAATGGCTTTCTGGATTTTTTTTGCTGGGATAGCGTCCGTCATAATCATGATTCGGGTATCAAATATATTCATCTATCATCCTGTCTTCTCGGCATATGCGGCATTAGTAGGAGCGATAATCATAGCGCGCTATGTGTTTTTCGCATTGTATGATCCTGAACTTCTTCCCCTGAGGACTTATCAGCCGAGCATAGCCGCGATCATTCCCGCCAAGAATGAATCGAGGGGAATATACTCAACGGCGCGGTCTCTCGCTGCTCAGGATTATCCGAAAGAAAAGCTGACAGTCATTCTGGTCAATGACGGGAGCGTTGATGACACTGGCTACTGGATGGATCAGGCGGCCAAGGCCTTCGGCCACAAGGTGGTCCATCTAGCGGAGAACGGAGGGAAAAGAAGGGCGATAGCCGCAGGAATGAGGATTCACAATGCCGAAATCACGGCATTGATCGATAGCGACGTTTTTCTGCGGCGCGACGCGCTTACTCAAATCGTAAGAGGATTTTATTCTTCGCGAGTCGCCGCTGTGTGCGGTCACACGGATGTTCGTAATGCCAACGTTAACTGGTTAACCAGGATGCAAACACAACAATACTTCATTGCCTTCAGAACGTTCCGAGCCCTTGAAGGTTACTTTAGGGGCGTCATCTGCTGCTCCGGAGCATTTAGCGTATACCGAACAAACATCCTAAGAAAACTGATGAAAGAATGGCTCACTCAGACATTCTTGGGCGTCAAGCGGACTTATGGTGATGATCGAGGTCTGACAAATATCGTTCTGCGTGAGGGTTTTGAGACAACGTACGTGCCCATTGCGAGAGCAGAGACGATTGTACCTGAAGGTTTATCCAAGTACGTCAAGCAACAGATACGATGGCGGCGATCGTTCGTTCTCGAATCAATTATCGGCGCTAAGCACATGTGGAGAAGACCCTTGGGCTTAGCAATGGCATTCTACTCTGTTCTCCTTGTAACCTTAATGGCTCCGCTCATTGTGAGCTATTTCATTTTTGTCGGTCCGATTGTCGGAGAAATCAATCCGATCGGTTACCTAGTCGGTCTTTCCCTTATCGTCATTTTGCACCAGAGCTTCTATTGGGCATTCCAGCTACCACCTGCAAAGAAGGTGGGGTTCTTTTCCTTGATGCCGATGCTCCCAATGTGGATCGTTGCGTCGTTGGTCATGCTACCTTGGGCTGTGTTCACGCTGCGCAAAAAGAGCTGGGGCACACGGTAGGTAGGAAACATGGAAGATAGGAAATTTCAGAAATTTCATGTGCCGAGCGTGCCCGCCGCGTTCGATATTTAGCACCATAGAGCCGGAATACACATCTCAATGGGTATCTGAAGGTAGCAGGAGCGAGTCTGAAAAATCAAAATAGGTGGGGAAGAAGCCATTGTCATCACCACGTCATGTGGCCCTGCTCCCAGTGTTCGCGTCCGCTGACGATCTCGACCTTCTCAGCAGCACTAGCATCAAAGTAGTTCGGCAAATACACTGTGCAGTCAAGAATGCGTAGGTTGGCGTAATCGAGATTCTCTTCCAGCCAGTCGGTCTCGACGAGATATTGTGGCTTCTGAAACTCCATGGAATCACCTCCTAACAGTAATTAGGGTCACATTACCGACACCGGCCTCCCGAAGAGCCTGGCCGAACGGGTTCTCAATTTCGTCACGGCCCACTTATGAGGGAGAGAACTGGAAAGAGGCCCGAGAAGAAATGACGTCTTCCCTCGACCAGATGAGCATGCCACCCGGCTATAGCCGGTCCTTCGGTGAGCGCATCCAGAGGCAAGACGAGCAAACCCAGCAAATGCTGGTGAACTACCTCCTGGCCTTGATTCTCGTCTACATCGTGATGGCCTCACAGTTCGAGTCCCTGGCCCACCCGTTTGCCATTCTGCTGTCCATCCCCTTTGCTCTCTGGGGAGCCGCTTGGTTTTTGTGGCTCACCGACAGTCCTTTTAACTTGATGGGGCAAATTGGAGTATTGATATTGATGGGGATTGTGGTCAAGAACGGCATCGTGCTCATCGACCACATCAATAATCTAAGACGCCGGGGCTACTCGCGTGAAGAAGCCATCGAGCTGGGAGGCCGCGAGCGCATCCGGCCTATCTTGATGACCGCCGCAACAGCGGTGCTCGCCTTAGTTCCAATGGCTGTCGGAAGGACAGAGCTCGACGGACTGTATTACTACCCTCTAGCTCGAACCGTCGTTGGCGGCTTGACCGCCTCGACATTTCTGACCCTCGTAATTCTTCCTTACATCTATGTCCTCTTCGACAGCCTCTCGGTTTGGGCAAGGAAGGTCTGGAGAGACAGCGAGCCGGCAGGGGTTACCGCTCAGACAGCGGAGCAAAGCTAACCAGCACAATCGCCTTCAGTATCCGTTTCAGCCCACCTTGCAGGTACCAACTATACCCTCTTCCTGTGTCCGGAATACGACGTTTGCGCGTCACAGTTCCACGAGCATGCCATGAGCTTTCTTTCTTTGACTTGGGTATGCTATTTTTCACTTTTGGAGGTGGGGAAACGCAGGCGCGGGGCGAAATTGACGGACATCCGTCAGGCCGGCGCGGTCAAAAATCCCTATCATTCATGGCTTTCTACGTATCCTTATTTTTCGCGTCGGCAGCTTCGATCATCATATTGGTGTCCTACAGATATATGAAGATCACGAACCGGTACGGCCTGGCGGCGGTGAGCCTGCCGCTGGCTTTGGTTGCGGTGTTTCCGGCGCTGTTCAGCAGCGCCTACCTGCTCATCGAAGGATTTCGTGGGATGGCCCTCTCCGGTAGTGGGGGTCTCAGCAATGTGATGAACTTGATCCTCGAGGCAAACCGGTCGGCCTACTGGGGTCACCTCGCGAGCTTGCCTCCTCTCATCCTGCTCTTGATGCTGAGCACATTCTTGTTGTGGAAAAGACGCGAGTCTTCTTCCACGCCTGCATCACCACGTCGGTCCTTACTGATAATCACAACCGCCAGCGCATCCATCCTGGCCGTTGCCGCCGCGTCAGAGATCACCATCCGGACCCCTGCCGGTTGTGATCCCTGCAGACGCGCTGAATGACCCCAACGCTCCGAAGATGATGAGAGCCAAGGTTACTTTGGACCTGGACAACGCCACAATTGAATCGGTTTCCAATCGCTTGGCCAACCAACTGATGGCCTTGGCGGGGACATCCTTTGTTCTGCTATTTCTCGTGCTCGCGTTTTTCGCTCTGAATTGGATTCTCTCGCTCTTTATGTCAGTCCTTTTCCCGCTCAATTCTCGGCATCGGTCTGGTCCTCACAACGGGTGCATTATTTGGAGCCTCCATTCAGTTGCACCGTCACCAGAACCTCGAGAAAGAAACCAGGTACCCGTTAAGAATTACAGGGGCATCTCAGGAGACCACTTCTGTAGCCGAGGAAGCGTCTGACCGGCTCGGCCCAAACGCCCCTCCTTTGATTCTAGCCCAAGAGCCCATCCGGGTGGGTGGCGAGGTGGCACCCCAAAAAAGATCAAAGACGTCACCCCGCTCTATCCGGAGACAGCCGTACAAGCTCGCATCCAAGGTAAGGTGATCCTGGATGCCATCATTGATCCCGAGGGGAATGTCGTCGAGTTGGAGGTCGTTCGTTCCGTCCCCCTGCTCGATCAAGCAGCTATAGGCGCAGTGAGGCAATGGAAATAAGAGCCCACCTTGCTCGAGGGTTTTCCAGTCCCGATTGTGATGACCGTGGCTTTGAACTTCGCCCTCGATTAGCATGTTGAGAGATCTGGTGAGCTTGTCCCGGATGCAATGGACTCGAGGCGACAATGATGTCTTCTATGTGGCAAATGGATCTCACGACGTTCCTGAAGATCCATCCGTTGAAGGACAACGTATCGATGTTTTATGACATGACACCGCTGGCGCTGCTTTTCTTGCTACGCCTGTTCGGGCCGTCCCCGGGTGCCGGCAGGAAGACGCCCTTTTCTCGAACCGCTCTTCCCACAAAGCCTTGACGTCTTCGTAGTGCCTCTCCAAGAGCTGATAGAGGGAGCTTTCCCGAGGCTGACGCGGTCTGTAGACCGCGGGCACCGCTTCGGTGGGTAAAGCTGGAGTCCATCTCATCATGTCTGGGATATGGCCAAGACCATGCCAAACCACAGATGCTCATGATTCCTACTTCGAAGGGTCGAGAAGCCAGGAGTTTAGATATCGGTAGGGCCCGAGGAATCTTCCGAACCAAACCCAAAGTGTCAACTTATGTTGACGCCTCGAGACAGCCTTCGCTGGAGCATGTCTGCCCCAGGAGCCGCAAAGTACCTTCCCGTCGGGAATTAGCATCAAGACGCCTTCATTCGGAAGGAAGACATACCTTTACGCAGAACTGTCAACTTTTCTTTTTGCAGTTGTGAAATCCACCTGCGTCGCCCAGCACAGCCGGGCCAACAAGTCCTTGGCTAGGAAGTACGCAAGAACGAGCAGAGCGGCGGCGACGAGTTGAGTCGTATTGATACGATCGGTCTCAGCTAGCCTGCAACAAAAGAATGCCCTCCCCCCCGACTGGTCCCGACTGGGGAGCGGGCTACTTCGTAGGTGGCTGCTGCTTTACTGCAGCTTCAAAGGGTAGACGAAGTACTGGGCCTTGGACCAGTTACTCTCGTAGCCAGCAGTATCCACGGTCGATACTCTCCAGAAGTACGTGCCCGGTTCCAGCGAATCGACATGCAGATTCATCAGGTCTGCGTTGGCTCCCTCCAACCAGGCCTCCTCCACGAGCTGGTTGAACGCCTCATCGGTTGCGATCTCCACTCGGCCGCTGAACTTCGTGATTTTGGCGGGAATTTGGTCGCCCTTGAGCATCTCCTTGGGAAGCCGGATGCGGACATCTTTGCCCAGCAGATTGTGCTCTGCCAATGCGCGCCAGACGTCTGCGCTGTCCAGGTACTTCTGGTAGACTTTGAGCGGCGTTATAACCTTGTCGGTCAGAACGACGATGTAGTCATCGCTGGCATCAAGGGCGGCGCCGGTGGCAGTCGGTTTCATCTGCTGCTTCTTGGAACGCCTCCGTTATCCGATCCAGCGAGGTTGACCGCGAAGGATAATGCGCCGGCAAAGACCAAGACCTTGCTCCATTTCAGCACATTCACCCACTTCATCGGTACCTCCTTCTTTGTTTGGCGAGCCCTTGTTTGGAACTCCTGCCCACCGCTAAGGTTAGGGAATCCATTAAAAACTCTCATGTCACTTGCGACTCCTCAGTCGAATCCGACAGCGCGGATGCGAGATTGTTCTGTGTGACGCGGACCAATCCTTGGCCCGCCAGCTCCTAGAGGATCTTGATCATCTCGGCGGGAGGACAATCCACCATCTCGGCAAGAGTCTTGATGTTACGCTTACCGTCGATTAGGGAAATGAGCTTCCAGTGGGAAGCAGGGACATCAAAAGAACCCTCTCCTTTGAGATCGGGCTCGAGCTGCGGCACGATGTTGCTCCAGGTTGCTTCTATCAGGAGGTTCGTGCCGGATTTGTTGATGGTCTCCCGGGGGGCCGGTTCACCGACCTGAAAGCTACTGGGGCGCTGTCCTGCAGAAGCTGCTACAAGCTGGCGCACGGCAACTGGCAATCCCTACTTCGCCGGCATCGACACCCGACGCTATGAGTAGGCCCACAAATGGTGTCGGGGCGCAGTTGACGGTGGGCGGGTCAGGGCACTTTTTCTACGGAACCGATGACATTCACACGGTAGTCGCCCATATCTCCATCGAAGGTAAGAGTCCCCGATAGCGCGTACGCAATCGCTCCCGTTCCGGTGGATACGTTTACGCCGAACACTGCGCCCTGCAGATTCACGTCGTACTCCGCCGGTTGATCGACGAAGTGGCAGATCCCGTTCGCTCCCGGCATTGCCGCCGCCCAGTTGTCGGTCGTTTCCAAATCGAACGGGCAGTCTTCGAACTCTTCCAGGATCAAATGCAAGTCCACGCCGCCGGTGCCCAATTCGATCTCGAAAGTGTCGCCCGCCACGTCGTCCACCTCGGTATCACTTTCCCCACCCGCGCCAAGAACAACGGTCGCCTCTCCCTCCACAAAGCGCCACGTTCCGACGAAGTCCGCCGGTGTCGTGTCGTCATCGCAACCGCAAGTTAAAGCCGCCGCGAAGCCAACGGCAAGCGCCAACGGAATGGGAGCAAAAAAGCTATTTCGAGCAGCCATTGCACACCTCCTTCTTGTTAGACGGACTCGGGGACAATGTTGCTTAGGCGAAGAGGCGAAGGCTGGTACCCTGGTAGCATAGGATGGACTTTAGGGACGTATTAGGCGACCAGACCTCAGTAAATCAAAGAAACGCTCGCAAGTTGAACAATCCCAATAATTCACGCTCCATCAGTGGTGATTGAAGAAACGTGAACCTCCTGTTAAGGTCATCGCGATTAGCAAAGACCGAAGGCCCCAACAAAAAAGAATGTTCACGTGCGGGAAATTCTACAGCCGATCCTTGTACCCGTCAAGGGCGCTGGAAGATAGGAAATTTCATGTGCCGAGCGTGCCCGC
>SDBT01005040.1_pt1 | contig 22313 bp, 18 predicted proteins | sample 2277101 | NCBI WGS metagenome assembly SDBT01 (sample SAMN10404973, study PRJNA504765) | marine sediment metagenome | isolation source: marine sediment core GS10_PC15, 103 cmbsf | place: Arctic Ocean: Southern Knipovich Ridge | collected 2010 | reverse complement strand
AGGTAGAAGATATATCTGGTATCAAAACCAGACTCATTTGGAAATACAAGATAGTTGATGTAAATATAATACCTCGTGAGTATATGATGCCTAACGAAAAAGCTATTGGAGAAGTAGCAAGGGCAACAAAGGGAGCAATCAAGATTGAAGGTATTGAATTTTACTCTGAAGAATCAATCGCCGCTGGAAGGTAAAAATGAAATTAACTTACAAGATAATCAAGAATTTACCACCCAAAACTAAACGACAGTTCAAAGCGTGGATAAATAACTATTTAGGAAAGGAAAAGAAAAATGAACTTCCAACAAATTGAACAAGCTAATGGTAATTTAGTGCAAATGTTTGGTATTCTTACTGAGATTGGTGGCCTTCAATATACCCCTCAGCAAAAAGCCAAAGCTATATGCAAAATCAAGGACGATACTGGTGTAGAGCATAAAGTCCATATCTATCAGGGCAAAGGACAATTGCCAGGTCCATCCCAATTTAATCAGAGATGTCAATTTAATCTATCAACCTTTCAGGGCAACTATCAAGGCCAGCCATACACCGGCTATTCTGGGTTTTGGCAAGGCGATGCACAGGTCAATCAATCTACCCCCCAGAATACCTCACAAGCCCCCCCACGTGCCTCACCGCGTCCTAAAGCAACTAAGGATGTGGATTGGGACGCTAAAGACCTAAGAATGGCCAGAATGAGTGGTCTAAATAACGCCACTCGCCTAATGTGCCTTTTGGCCGAAATGAGCAAGGAAGAGGTTTCGGCAGATATAATTAAAGAGTGTGCTGCTGAATTTGTCGATTATATCTATAACGGTATCAAGCGTCAAGGCGGACAAGCTAATCCTGAGTATTGCGGTGAAGGCGGAACGGGAGAACAGCCGCCAGACGACCAAATCCCCTTTTAAGGAATTGACTGATGTTAGAAGCATTTGAGGTAGCAGAGAAGATTGCCAAGTGTATTTCGGCCCTTGAAACACGCTGTGGTGAACTTGATGGGATAGGTAAAGCAAAAGTCAAGGCCGAAGTGGATTACGACAGGGAATTTGAGATAGCTCTTGAATATCTCGCAAGCGAAAATGTACCGGTAACGGTAAGGAAAGAAAAAGCCAAAGGAATACTCGCCAAGAATGGTGTAACAGAAAAGCTGAAAATGGCAGAGATACGCTACAAAGCCCTGCACACTAAGATAGACGCTGCCAAATCAGCCCTGAATTTTTCAGGCGTGTCTTTCATGTGGCAGAACGCGACTGCTTAACAAATCGAGAATTGCAGATATAATTGTTCTGACAGATTTCGAAAGAGTGCCTGTGGGCGAAGAATTGGATCGACACAAAAAAAAAGTAGAAACAGAATTGCCCGTTTCTGACAATCTGAACCAAATGACTCTTCAAAACAGAAGACCATTGGGAACAAATTGGTGTGGTGGAAGCTTGAACTATGTCTGAGAGAAAAAGTATGCGGGAAATAAAACTAAAACATGGGCTCCATATAATTTCTAGATTCGCCCATGAATATGTTCGGCCATATCGGCGCAAATTCGTCATCATCTAGTTGCTCCATATTATGTTCGCCGGCGCTCTCGTGGTACCACCTTTCCTTATCAAAGAGCTCATCGACCAGGGAATCGCAAACAAGAATATCCATTTAATCTGGATCATAGCAGGTGCTATCGTGGGTGTATTCACCCTTGTAGCAGTGATTGACAAGATCCGAAGTTTTTGGGGTCATGTCCTTGCTCAGAAAGTCACCTGCAACTTAAGGAATGATCTATATTTTCACCTTCAGAAATTGTCTTTCAAATTCTATGACAATACCAAAACCGGGGAACTCCTATCCAGAATAATAGATGATCTGAACGTGGCTCAAGAAGCGCTATATCATGGACCAAAGAATATCATCACTAATGGGTGTATGGTTTTGTTTGCCGGAATTATGGTCTTCTATTTAAATCGGAAACTAGCGCTGGCAAGCTTAGCAATAATGCCTCTAATAGTCATCATCGGTTACCTTATTTCGCTACAAATGTTCAGAGGCGCCCGACAGGTGAGAAAGAGAATGGCTTCCTTTGCTACCAGAATAGAAGAAAACCTCTCCGGGATGAGAATAATCCAATCCTTTGTTCGGGAAAGACATGAAATGACAAGGTTTGAGACAGAAAATAGGCTGCACTACCAGAGCCGCATCAAAGTAATTAATTCTGCGTCGTGGTTGTTTCCTATTTCCGTTTCAATTCTGGGGATTTCTTTGGCTATAGCTTTGGGCTACGGAGGATATCAGGTAACGACCGGAGTAATGACGGTTGGTGCGCTTACTGCTTTCATCATGTATCTACAACGTTTCATGTCGCCACTTCTGGAGCTTTCCATGATAAGTGAAGTAGTTGTTCGTTTCCTTGCCGGCATTGAAAGATATTTCAAGTATATGGACATCTATCCTGATGTGAAAGACTCACCCGGCGCTGTCACATTAGGAAACATCGGAGGGGATATTCTATTTGAGGATATATGGTTCAGATACGACAAAGAAGACATATTAAGAGGTATCGACTTGCACATTCACGCGGGAGAAAGTGTTGCCTTGGTGGGTCCAAGTGGCTCGGGGAAAACTACCATTACCAGGCTAATCCCGCGACTCTACGAGCCTTATAAAGGAAGAATCCTGCTAGATGGAAAAGGCATTAGAAGCATAAGACTTCATTCCTTGAGAGCTCATATTGGAATAGTGATGCAGAGCGATTATCTTTTCTCCGACACTTTGGCAAATAATATTGCTTATGGCCGGCTGGGCGCTTCTGAAGAAGAGATCATGGAAGCCGCAGAAAAGGCTAATGTAAACGAATTCGTGAAACGACTTCCCCAAGGGTATGAAACGGAGATTGGAGAGCGGGGAGTCAGGCTTTCTGAGGGTCAAGCCCAACGCCTTTCCATTGCCAGAGCTATCCTCAAAAACCCTCGTATTCTTATTTTAGACGAGGCAACCTCATCTGTGGATTCTGAAACTGAACTGCTTATCCAACAGGCCCTAGAAAGATTAACGTGTGGAAAAACGTGCATCAAGATTGCTCACCGGTTGAGCACAATCCTAGGGGCTGATAGAATATTGTATGTCGAGAATGGTCAAATTGTAGAGGAAGGAAATCATGAGCAACTTCTCCGGAGAGGGGGTAAATATGCTCACTTCTACAGCCTTCAGTTCAATGCTAGTCTCAATATAGCTTGAATATGACGGAATTTTCCAAAGGGAGAGACCAGTTCGTGAAAGGGCGTCCTTGTGATAAGACGCACGAGTTGACCAAAGGAAATTCTCAGACATACTACCAGGGACCGGACCGACAGCGATTTGTGCTGAGAACCTACAAACAAATGAGGTCAAGGCACTCCTGCGACAGTCTCTTGAAGAAAGAGGCAAGTTAAGGGGAAAGATAAGAAATGAGACAGATAAGGAAAAACCCTGTCACCGGAAGCTGGGTAATCATCTCCAGTGAGAGGGGAAGAAGACCGAGAGATTTTGTCCGTGAGGAACCGACAGGGAAGAGACGCCCCACGGGTTCTTGTCCCTTCTGTGAAGGAAATGAGAAGGCGACACCGGCGGAAGTCCTTGCCTATAGGGATGGAAATAGCCCTCCCAATGCTTCAGGCTGGCAGGTGAGAGTCGTACCTAACAAGTTCCCAGCCCTTTGCCTACAAGAAGATCTGGAGCGAAAAGAAATAGGCATGTTCAGGGAACTGACGGGAGTGGGAGCCCATGAGGTAATAATCGAATCTCCGCACCATCGAAAGACTCTCGTTGACTTTGATCTTTCCCACCTTACCAAGATTCTTCGTGCTTTTAGACAGAGGAGCCTCGATCTCAAGAAAGATCAACGACTCCGATACATCCTCCTCTTCAAGAACTATGGTTCGGAGGCAGCGGCATCCTTAGAGCATCCCCACTCTCAGCTTGTTGCTACCCCTGTAACTCCCTGGTATTTGAAGGAAGAACTTGAGGGATCAAGATCGTACTACGGCCTGAAACGGAGCTGCATTTTCTGCGACATTATCACCCAAGAGATGGAAGGTAAGGTGAGAGTAATCGAGGTAAAGGAGAACTTCATCGTCCTTGCCCCCTTTGCTTCAAGATTTCCCTTCGAGATGTGGATTTTGCCGCGACGCCACTGCCCAGACTTTGATAGAACGGGGGACAAGGAATTGATGGGCCTGGCTGACACATTAAGATCGAGCCTGAGACGGCTCTCCAGCGCTCTCGATAACCCTCCCTATAATCTTATCTTCCATACTGCACCTAGCCGAACTAGCCGCAAGGACTATTGGGATACGATAGAGAAAGACTATCACTGGCATATTGAAATCATCCCTCGGGTGATAGAAGAGGGAGGATTTGAATGGGGCACGGGCTTTCACATCAACCCAACTCTTCCTGAGGATGCCGCCACCCACCTGCGGCAAGCCTGAGGAACCAAGTAAGGTACAGCCGGATCTTGAAGGAAAGAGAACTTCATCCTTTTGAGCAACGAGCAGTTAGCGGCAAGGTAGCTATTCCAAAAATCCCTCAGCCCTCATTTATTCTCCAGCCACATCAGAACTTCCAAACCCACCTTTTCCTCTGGCAGTTTCATCAAGACTGTCCACTATCTTAAACTTGGGTTTTTCGACTTTTTGAATAACAAGCTGGCAGATTTTGTCTCCCCGTCTCACCCGAAAAACCTTCTTCGGATCCTGGTTGATCAGTATAGCTGATACTTCTCCTCGGTACCCAGAGTCAATCAAACCAGGAGAATTTACTATGCTGATTCCATTTTTGAGTGCAAGTCCTGACCTTGGCTGAATAAAACCCGCATAACCTTCAGGGATAGCAATTTCTATTCCGGTAGGGATTAGAATTCTCTCACCCGGCCTCACAATAGCATCAATTCTACTATAAAGGTCGCATCCGGCATCGTCCTCATGAGCGTAACTCGGCAGAGGAAGGTCAGGATCAAGTCTTTTGACTCCAATCGTTAAGGTCATCTTATCTCCTTGTTTGTTTGAAAATAGCCTTACTCTCCCCTCGGCGATCCCTTGCCGGCTTTGTCGTGCGCCGACACAGGCACCTTTGGGCCATGAGCTTCAGCGCCGCGAGAGCCTCATTAGTTAAGGCCTCCTGAGAAACGGTCCTAACCAACGAAGATATAGTCCACTCATCGCCCATCTTGCCCAGGCTCTGCGCTGCTTCCCTTCTAACCAGTATCTCAGAGTCCTTCACCACCGCTCGACTCAGGGCGGGAATAGCACCGGTGAGACCAAGCTCTCCCAGCTCTGCAGCACCCTTAGACCTTTCACGATAGTCCTCACTCTCGGCAAGACTCTTAAGGTAAGATGCCATTTCTATTTCTTCTTTGCGCCCCGAGCGGCACCTGTATTTGAATCGACACATCTTGCAGTACCACCCCCGCATGACTGGATAATGCATGGTGGATATGATTTCATCGTGCAGGGCATCCATCTCTGTTTCAGTCTCCTCTAGACCTTCAGGATCAATCTTTGCCGCACGAACATCCCCGTCCCGAAGATAGACGAGTTCAACCCTCAGATTCTTTACTTCCGTCTCAAGCCTACTCAAAGCCAGGGCATAGCACCTCATCTGAAGATCATTCCCTATATCCCCGCGCGGGACTTTAGAGCTGCCTGTCTTGTAGTCTGAAATTACCCACTCCTCTCGGCCTCCTTTGTAACTAACCCTATCCATTCTCCCGCTAAGACGGGTCCCTCTGGCCGTGCTAATTTCGAAAGGTTGCTCTATTCCTCTTAGTTCTTCATTCCGTCGCTCGGCCTCCCACTTCTGCCAATTCGCCATAAGGGGCAAAGCAAGATGGTAGACCTTAGTTCGCTCCCCCTCTTCCTGGAAGTGAAATTGACCGAGAAGGTCAAGAAGAAAGGGTTTGAAAGCCTTTCCGGTCGACTCGGCGTAGGCTATTGATGCATGAACCAGCTTTCCCAGATAGAGAAAGTAAGGAGTGAAGTCTGCAGGAGCAAAAAGAAGGTAAGAATAAAAGTATTTTCGAGGGCATCTTTTGAAGATTGAGATTCTTGTTGGACTTAAGCAATAGTTTAATCTTGGCACTTACTTCTCAGGAATAACTAATCTCATATTTCCCAGTCTTCTCACGTCTCCTGGAAAAGACCCAGTTGTTCAGGGCCTTCCTTTTTTGTCTCCGGAGGTCCATCCAGAGCCTCGTCTACAAGTCCCAGGAGCTCCTTCATTCTTCTGGCATTCCTGGCTGCCGATCCTCCATGGCAATTGTTAAAGAAGACATACGCCGTCTTGGAAGCTTCTTCGGCAGCTTCTATTACCGGAACGAACGGTTTTAGCTCCTCATCACTGTAAAGATAATTATACCTTTCTGAAGCTGGAACGTTAAACCAGTTGACGTTACGGCCATGAAAGCGAAGGTACGCCACGGAAGATGTCACCTTGGGAACGAACGGCACCAACCGCGGAAGGTCAGGCTCATCCACACAGCAGTAGCCAAGTCCATTCTCCTCCAGGAAGGTGAAGACCCAGTTCTCTCCTTCTTTTTTCACCCAGGCATTGTTTCTGAATTCTATAACCAGGGGAATATTGGGCAGGCGGTCTCTGCAAGTAAGGATATAATCTTTGTTCTCCCCCTTAGGGAAAAACTTTGTAGGGAACTGGAATAGAACGGATCCCAGTCTTTTCTCCTCAATCAAAGGCTGGATTCCCTCGGCATATATTTTAAATACATCAGCGTTGTCTCTTATATGCCAGTTCTCATTAAGAATCTCGTGGGTCATCTCTTTGTACGCCTTGATAGTAAAGTCAAACTCTTCTGGCACCTTTCTTGCCATGGCACTTAAGGTGCGAGCGCTGGGCTGTCTATAATAGGTATAGTTTATCTCGACCGTGTTGAATTTAAGCTCGTAGGCATAGTAGGTGAGCATATCTCTTTGGACTATCTCCGGGGGATAAACCGTTCCCTTCCAGTCAGGGAAAGAATAACCGCTGGTTCCCACCCGTAACACCAGTTTCCTCCCTCATAAGAATTGGCTGATCCTAGTCTTCGATCAGGCAGCCTTGGTCTCCTTTTATGATAATACGCAAGAGGACTATGTCAACGTGTCTTTTTTTTGCTTTTTCACTCTCCTGTCCCGCCAGGGGAAAGCCCTCCAGCGCTTACCGGCTAAGAAAGATTACCTGAAGAGGAGTCTGAGTTAGCGAAAACCAAGCCCGCCAGGCCCGGGATATGCGAGTGCAGCATCACCGAAGTAGGGATCCCACCCCGCCGGTCATGATTCTGGTATCTCTGGCACAGTCTGCCATACTACAATAGACCCAAGCCGGATGTAATTGAGAGAAGACCTGCAAATATTAGTATGGCCAGCACAATTTTCTTAAATAACTCTTCCCGCACCCTGGGCACGAGCTTGATTCCAATTAATACACCTACAATCATGGCCGGCAAAAATAAGATCACATACCCGAGGACCTCTTTGGTCACCAATCCGCTGATAATGAAACCCGGGATCGTAGCTAAGGCCACTACCATAAGGTAAAGAGCAAGATTTGCTCTAAAGACCTGCCTCTTTACCCCCTGGTTGGTCAAGAATAATGTGACTGGTGGAGCACTCGTTCCCATACTCCCGGTCAAGAGCCCACTGACAAACCCCACCGGGACAAAAGCTAATTTCTCATTCTTGATCTTCCTTTTGAAGCCTGCCAAGAAAGCTACACCAAATACAGTAATAGCAGTACCGATGAACATTTTCAACATAGTAACGTCAAGAGCTACCAAAAGATAAGTTCCAAATGGTATCCCTGCTATGCCTGCAATTATTAGAGGCCAAATCCTCTTCAGGTCGACCCATTTTCTGGCCTCAGCCAATACAAATATACAAATCAAGGTGCCATGAATCACAGCTATTGGAACCACTACTTGTGGAGGAAGGAAAATTATCATTATGGGAACCGAGACCGTGGTGAACCCAAAACCGACTAGCCCGAAAGTTACACCAGCTAAAAATATTACCAAAAGCCCAGCAATGACTATAGCCAAGGAATTTGTCATAATGATCCCGAAGTTTAATATAGGCTTATATGTTTTTCCAAGGAAAAGTGGTGCTAACCTCGCCTAATTCAATTATATAGGTAATTCGCTTTTTGTTAAGTTTCGAAAGATATACAGACTAAGACGTTTGTCTTTTGCCTCTCAAAGACTATGATGAATAAGTATGCTAGGGGAAGAGAATCTCCGCCAAAAAAGCCTCCATCCCGCTCTAGGCACAGTAGATTGGCAACTACTGAGCCTTACCTTGAGCGTATAACTGCAGGAAACTCCTGGCAAGTTCTTGAAAAGCGCCAGCTCTAAGCACAACTTGCTAGCCGGCATAGTATAACATTATGGAGCGGATATACAAGGAGAAATGTGATGGAAAGTGCCAGTGATTGGTATGACGGCGTGGTTGGACAGGTTGGCACGTGCAAGGCTATCTTGAGCCAGAAAGATCACAAAAAACACAGATTTGGCTTACTTATCCGTGTGGCAAAAAGAGTGGCTAATTTCTCTCCCACTTGTGGTGAATGCCAAAATTCCCAAGGAGAAATCACAATGCTTGTCAAAGATCTGAGTTTCTTGCTGCATTCACCCAAAGAAAAACGCAAGAGTCATATGAAGATCCTCAAAATCATTGTCAAGCATCTTCAGAAACATCACAAACTAGTTACAGAAGGACAAAACAGAACAAGGGGGATGATGCTTGGCGTGGGGATTGGCACAGGAATTGGAGCAGGCGTTAGCGCAGCATTCGATACATCATACAATGGTCTTGTGATAGTACTTGGCATATTTGTAGGTAGTGCAATTGGAGGTGCCTTAGACGCTAAAGCGAAGAAAGAAGGTAGGCTTATTTAGCGGCACTTTTTGTTGCTGGAAACTCCTTGAATCCCAGAGATCAGGAAAACCCAGCTTTTGTGAAAGCCTCAATCCAAGAAAGCCCAAGCCTCCGTACAGAATAAGCATAATACCTGCGTTCACAAGAGCGAGCATCGGTGTAGAAGTCGGAAGTTCTTGATATGGCAAGAGACCTCGAAGACTTTGGCAAGAAAACGCTAATCGACACCAGGATAGCAGGGGCGACGATGAAACCGATTTATACACCTTTGATTGATAGCGAACGAGAGCTGTGAGGCCCCTAACCAAAGGTCGACCCAATCCAGTCACCAACATAATGGGTTGTTACTGTAACTACCAATGCAATTGCCAAGTGCTCTCCGATCACCTTCCGAGGTTTTGCTTTTTGTTCCCGGGCAAGTCCAAAACTGAGAATACATAGCACGGATAACCCCCAAATTACACTCACCACTACTGCCGTCGAAAGTTCAAGCAGTAGAACTGGAATGAGGAATGTTAACGCAAAAACAAACTTAGTGGCAAAAGTAGCGATCCTCGATTGCCATATCTCTTTTACAATATGCTTATTCTCGGATTCCTCAGAGATATGAATGCCCAATGCGTCTGAAAATGCGTCTGCTATTGCTATTGTCAATATGCCTCCAATAAGCGCAAGTTTTAGGTGAGTGCTGGAATGCAAGCCTACCATTAATCCAAGCGTCGTGATTATTCCAGAAGTTAATCCAAACCTAAATCCTATTTTCTATGAATGTTTCATCATAATAGCCTTAACTCCTCCGACTCAAATGATTTTTTGGCACCCCGGAATTCAGCGCACGTTAATCGTACGTGAAATTCTTCTTGTGTTAGGTGTTTCCGGAATATACGAGCTAAAACAGCTTATCTTTTCTTTGATTGAGAATCAAGTCCTGATTTATCGGTGCAACTGCGTTAAGGGAAAGGGAGTATTTTTTGAGGAAGTTGACACTTCACTCTTATTTTATATAATAAGGTAGACATTTGTCTACCAAAGGAGAGCTGAAATGAGAAATGCTCTTACCGAGAGGCAAAGACAGGTTCTAGATTTCTTGAAAGAGTATGCATCTGAGAAAGGATATCCTCCCACTATGAGAGAGGTTGCTCAAAGTCTCGAAATAAAATGGACGAAAGGGGTGGAAAAACACTTTCAAGCTCTGGAGAAAAAAGGGTACATCAAAAGATCATCCGGTGCGAGAACTTTGGAGATTGAAGGTTTTTCCCGAGGAAGAAGTGTTCCCGTTATAGGCACCATAGCTGCGGGAAAACCGATACTAGCCGAGGAGAACATCGAGAAAACCTTAACCCTGGATAAGGATTTAGCTCCCTGGAAAGATGCCTACCTCCTAAAGGTCGAAGGAGACAGTATGAAGGAGGCTGGAATCCTTGACGGTGATTACGTTTTGGTAAGACCCCAGCCTACCGCAGAAAAAGGAGAGATTGTTGCTGCTCTCATTGGTGATGATGCGACAGTGAAGTATTTTTCTCTAAAGAGAGATAGAATAGTCTTAAGATCTGCCAATCCAGATTTTGAGAGTATTATTTTGGATAAGGATGATGAATTTAAAATCTTAGGTAAGGTAACGATGGTCTTAAGAGTTAAGAAATGAACTTCTGTCATCTGCATGTTCACTCTAATTTCACCTTTGGTGATGGAGCCTCTCGTATTGATGATCTTATTTTGGAGGCTAAAAAAAAGAGAATGAGCGCTATTGCCATCACTGATAAAGATGGCTTATACGGAGCCATCAGATTCTATGAGAGGGCAAAAAAGGAAGGGATTAAACCCATCATTGGGGTAGAATTAAAACTTAGCTCTGGTTACCCTCTCATCCTTATTGCCAAGAATAGAAGGGGTTACTCCAATCTTTGCCATCTCGTTAGCACGATGCACTCATTTTCCGATGATGAGCCTATCCTCGGGATCAATATCTTGGAAAAATACTCTAAAGATCTCTTTGCTCTTTCTGGCCCAAAGGGAGAACTTGCAGCCTGCATTCTTCTAGGTAAAGTTCGTCTCGCCAAGAAGAGGATTGGCAAATATTTAGATATCTTTGGCAAAGACCGCTTTTTGATAGAGCTTCAGAATCATCTTCTTCCTCAGGATAGGATCCTGAACGAGGCTCTCTTTGATTTAGCTTGCGAGTTAGGGCTTTTAGTAGTTGCCACCAATAACGTTCATTACACCAAAAAGAAAGATTATCATCTTCACCAGGCATTAGTCAAAACGAGCCAGATAGTACATCATCGGACTACCCGGCCAACACCAAACCAGGAATATTACTTGAAAACACCCTTGCAGATGGCTCGCCTCTTTACAAGGCATCCTGCAGCAATAATTAGCAGCTCTCTAGTGGCTGAGGAATGCAACCTCGAGCTTGATTTAGGGAAAATTCTTTCCCCCTCCTTTTCTCTTCCTAAGGGTGAGAAGGCAGATGAGTACCTCTTAAAGAAGTGCCTTAAGAATTTTCCCCAAAAATATCCTCATAGGGACAGGCGAGTAAGTTCAAATGTTTTAAGGGAACTTGAGGTTATCAGAAAAAAGGGTTTTTCTTCCTATTTTCTTTTGGTAAAAGACATTGTAGCATTTGCTAAAAAAGAAGGGATAAGATGTTCGGCTCGGGGCTCTGCGTCTGGCAGTTTGGTAGTGTATCTATTAGGTATCTCTGATATTGATCCCATAAAACACAATCTTCTCTTTGAAAGGTTCCTTAATCCTGAAAGGCTTGATTTACCTGATATTGACCTTGACTTTGACTCCAGAAGAAGGGATGAGGTAATCAAGTATGTTTTAGGTAAATACTCGGGTAAAGCAGCCCTAGTAGCTACCGTTCCTACCTTTCGGGCACGAGGGGCAATAAGAGAAATGGCAAGATCCTTTGGACTGAGTTATGAGAAGATAAAAAGCCTAACCGACACCCTTCCCTACTTTGGAGCAGATAAAATCAGACCTGCGCTTCACTCCCTCCCTGAACTTAAAGAAAGTGAGCTGAGGGAAAAGAGTTATGGCGAGCTTATAGATATCTCTGAGGGAGTGAATGGATTCCCTAGGCATCTATCCAGCCATTTAGGGGGAGTGGTTATCTCCAATGAACCTATAAGCGACGTGGTGCCTCTTCAAAAATCAGCCAAGGGGTTCTCTTTAGCTCAGTATGATAAAGATGATCTTGAAAGATTAGGCTTTATAAAGACCGATCTTTTATCCTTAAGGATGCTTGGAGCTCTTAGTGAAGCGGTGGAACACATAAGGGCTAAGGGGATAACATTAGATATTGAAAAAATTCCTTTCGATGATGAGAAGACCTATGAGCTCCTTAGATCCGCCAAAACAGTAGGTTGTTTTCAACTGGAAAGCCCTGGTATGAGACAACTTCTTGGGAAACTGCAACCTACCAACTTCAGTGATATTATTGCTAATATCTCTTTATTTCGTCCCGGACCCATGCAGGCTGACATGATTACTCCTTTTTTGAAAAGACGGCATGGGAAAGAAAAGGTAAGTTTCCTTCATCCAACCTTGGAGCCTATTCTAAAGGAAACCTATGGAGTAATTATCTTCCATGAACAGGTCTTGAGAATAGCTCAAAGATTAGCCGGGTTTTCCCTAGGCCAGGCAGATCTTCTCCGCCGCTCAATGACGCAAAAGATCGATCAAGAGGAAGAAGAGAAATTAAGGAAAGACTTTATCTCTGGCTGTCAAAAAAAGAGAGTCGACAAAAAAATAGCAGAAAAGGTATTTGAACAGCTCACCTCTTTCGGGGCCTTTGGATTCTGTAAGGCTCATGCAGTCAGTTTTGCCAAAATTGCTTATCAGTCTGCCTATCTTAAAGCTTACTATCCTCAAGAGTTTTTCTTGGGCATTCTCAATAACCAGCCGGGGCTTTATCCACCACGAGTAATCTTAAATGAAGCAAGAAGATATGGTATCAGGACCCTTGCTCCAGATATCAACAAAAGTGAGGGAAAATTTTCTTTGGAAGATGGCGCCATAAGAATTGGTCTTTCCTCTTTAAGGGGAATGGGGCCTTCCTCGCTGGAGGAAGTCTTAAGACAAAGAAGAAAGAAAAAATTTGAAAGTTTAGAAGATTACTCCCTTCGGGTTAGGACTGATAAGCATCTTTTAAAGAATCTTATACTTTCCGGGTGCTTCAACTCTCTTAACGGAAAGAAGAGCAATCAGCCTCTTAAGAAAAAAATGGCTTTAGAAATGAAGCTTTTGAGTCTAAACGTGAGCTCTCATCCACTCCGTATTTTCAGGAAAACCTTGGGGAGAATAAAAAGGGTAAAAAGTGCTGATTTGTCAAACTTAGCTGAAGGGAAGGCAGTAAATGTGGCAGGTATCACCACTATCCTCCATACTCCTCCTACCAAAAGTGGCCAGAGGGTAATTTTTCTTACTCTGGAGGACGAGGAGGGTCTCATCGATGTTACTATTTTTCCCTCAGCTCAAGAGGGCTGTGCCAAAGATATCTTTGAGGCTGATCTTCTCTTGATAGAAGGGTATGTACAAAAACATGGTCCAGCTGTTTCAGTAATAGCCAACAAAGCTTTTGACTTAAGAAAGATACATACTAAAAAAGAAGAAAAGCCTCTTCCCATCACGATAGCCCAAAGAAATGATGCTTGACCTTTCCCTGGCAAAGGGCTACGATACACATAATCCACGAGGAAACCTTCTATGGACAGGGTAAAAAACTTTCTTGAATTTCTAAAGCGCGATCCTGGCTACTCCAGCAGGATAATGCACATTGAAGAGATACCTGGCCGGAAAGCTGAGTTCCGCAACCCAAAGGCTCCCTTCCCCCCACCCATCAACTCCTATCTTTCGTCTCAGGGGATTCCAAATCTATACTCACACCAGGTGGAGGCAATAGAGGCCATTAGAGAAGGTAGGAATGTCATTGTTACTGCGGCAACCGGGAGCGGGAAATCTCTCATTTACAACCTCTCTGTGTGGGAGGCGGTTCTCAAGAACCCTGAGACACGGGCTCTCTATATTTTCCCCACCAAAGCCCTAACTCAGGACCAACTAACCAGCATTAAGGAGTTCACTCCGTTATGCAAGGATTTAGAGATAACAGCTGATATTTACGACGGAGATACTTCTGCCTCCAGGCGGGTAAGGATTAAGAAGAGCCCGCCTCATATTGTCCTTACAAATCCTGACATGCTCCAGATGGGGATTTTACCTTTTCATTCTGCCTGGAGGGAGTTCCTCTCCGAACTTCGCTTTGTCGTTCTGGATGAACTTCATACATATAGGGGTGTTTTTGGAACTCATGTAGCCCATATTATGAGAAGAATGAAACGAATTCTCGCTCTCTATGGGAGCAAAGCTCAGTTCATTGCATCCTCCGCTACTATAGATACCCCTGAGGAATTTGCCCGGAATCTGACTGGAGAGGAATTTCGAGCCGTGAAAAAGGACGGGGCTCCTTCTGGAAAAAAACACTTTGTCCTCTGGGAGAGTGAAGCAAGCTCTTACACCGAAGCAACCAACGTTTTTATGAAGAGCCTGGACTGCGGTCTCAAGACAATCCTCTTCACCAAGGCCAGAAGAATAACTGAACTTGTATCCTCCTGGATCAAGGAGGAGCGTCCGGATCTCGCCTCAAAGGTGGCTTCCTACAGAGCAGGCTACCTTCCTTCTGAAAGAAGAGAGATTGAGGCCGATCTTTTTGGGGGGAAACTTGCTGGAGTTGTTTCAACCAGCGCCCTGGAGCTCGGCATAGATGTGGGAGAGCTGGATTGCTGCGTTCTCTTAGGCTATCCCGGATCAATTGTCAGCACCTGGCAAAGAAGTGGCAGAGTCGGAAGGGGCACAAAAGATGCTCTTGTCATAATGATAGGCTTGGATGATGCCTTAGATCAATATCTTATTCATCATCCACAAGACTTTTTTTCCCGAGGGTGGGAAAAGATGATAATTAATCTGGAAAACAAATCTATTACCCACGAGCATCTTCCCTGTGCAGCGGCGGAGCATCCTTTGTCCAGAGCTGATGCAACAATCTACGGAGACGGTTTTCCCGCATTCCTTGCCTCACTGGAGAAGGAGGGTCAACTTTTGAAAGATAAGGAAGGAGGAAAGTGGTATCCTCGAAAAAAGTATCCTCAAAGAGACATCAATATTCGCTCCATTGGCCAGGCTTATAGCATCATTGACCTCGAGACTGGGAGGACAGTTGGAGATGTGGATGAGACACGACTTTATCATGAATCGCACCCTGGGGCCATATATCTTCACCGATCAGAAGAGTATGAAATAGTCCACCTGAACCAATCTACAAGGTGCGTTTATGCTCGTAAAAGACACGTTGATTATTACACTAAGACAAGCTCCTGGGAAGAAGTGGAAATCTTAAAGGCTCTCAGGACAGAGAAGGTGGGAGCCTCAAGAGTGAGTCTCGGAGAGGTGAGAGTAACTGAGCACGTCACAGGCTTTGAAAAGTATCGGAAACAAGATCGAACCTTAATCAGTGAACACTCTTTGAGCCTTCCAAAAAGAAGTTTCGAGACGGTTTCGCTCTGGCTTGAGATGCCCTCGAACTCAGGTGAACTTACCTCGGCGAAAGGACATGACTTTGCCGGTGCGCTGCATGCTGCCGAACACGCCACCATAGCAATCTTCCCCTTGAAAGTCCCTTGTGACAGACAAGACATAGGAGGTTACTCTTTCCCCTTTCATGTCCAGACTCGCACCGCTACCATCTTCATTTACGATGCCTACCCCGGAGGAGTGGGTCTGGCTGAAAGAGCATTCGACATTCCGAGAGACCTTTTTCAGACTACTCTCAAACTAATCAGGAGTTGCCGATGCCAGAGAGGATGCCCTTCCTGTATTCAGTCACCAAGATGCGGCAGCGGTAATAAGCCATTGGACAAGGAAGGAGCTATTTTCCTTTTGGATTATCTGTTGTCAACAGAGTCCAGGACCGTTGAGTTTGTTGAGGAATTAGCTCTCGCAGGAAAAAACAAGAGCCCGGGAAACAGGAGCGCCGGCCCCACAGAAGACATTGTATTCTTTGATCTTGAGACGCAGAAGAGCGCCGAAGAAGTAGGAGGATGGGATAGAAGCCATCTCATGAGGGTATCAGTTGCGGTGACCTGCAGTCTCAGAAGCGATGAGTTCCAACTGTTTACGGAAAACAGAATCAAGGAACTACTGGACGAGCTTTTTGCGAGGGATTTAGTCGTAGGCTTCAACGTAAAGAGGTTTGACTACCGGGTGCTTAGCTATTACACAAATTTTGACGATGCAAAAATTCCGACTTTAGACATACACGAAATTGTGATGAGATACCTGGGTTTTCCATTGAGCCTGGAGCGACTGTCTCAAGCTACCCTGGGCTATGGGAAAACCGGTAACGGTCTGGATGCGATACGCTGGTTCAGAGAAGGCAGGACGGATAAACTTGCCGAGTACTGCAGTCATGATGTTAAGCTGGTTAAGGAGCTTTATGAATTTGGCAAAGAAAACGACTATCTTTTATTTGAAGACAAGAACAGAGGGATCCTTAGAATCCCCGTGAGTTGGGGATAGGAATCTCTGACTCTTGCTTTCTATAAAGCGAGAGGGCTCGTAAGGAGACAAGCCTATGTACTCTGTAAAATCTATCGATAGACTGATCAAGGAATTCAGCACCCTACCGGGTATAGGAGAGAAATCCGGCCAGCGTCTGGCTTTCTTTATCTCAAGAACTTCCAAAGAATATGGAAAAAGACTCATTGAGGCTATAAGAGAAGTTACGGACAAGACAAAGTATTGCTCTATCTGCGGTAATATCACCGAGACTGACCCTTGCCCGGTCTGCCAGGATAAGACACGAGATAAGTCAGTTATCTGTGTTGTGGAAGAGCCCTGGGATATTTTCGTTTTTGAAAAAACAGGAATATTTAAGGGCCTCTATCATGTCCTCGGTGGGGCTATTTCTCCCACAAAAGGGGTAAACCCTCAGGACTTGAATATCGGGGGGCTTATGCAAAGAGTAAGAACCAACAGGATAAGAGAGATTATTCTGGGTACTGATCCCAATACGGACGGACAGGCAACGGCTCTTTACATTGCCAAGCTACTCAGTAAACGGGGTATCAGGGTAACTCGCCTCGGGATGGGCCTTCCGGTAGGAGGCGACCTGGAGTTCGCTGACGAGGATACGCTCTCTCATGCCTTAAATGGAAGACGGGCGATGTGAAACAGATGAAACTGAGCTCTGGGTATGTTATGATATGGATGACGGACTATTGTAACCCCGACAATGTTCAGATCCTTGCACTAGCACCTCTGAGTTGATAAAGTAGTTTTGGAATGAAGACATGAGACTCTATAAGACCGATGCCATCGTTCTCTCAGACTCCGAGCTGGGAGATCAAGATAAGATAATAACCCTTCTTTCCGATCGATACGGAAAAATAAGGGCGGTAGCCAAGGGTGCAAGAAGGCTAAAAAGTAGATTTGCCCCTGCTGTGCAGATGCTCTCATACGTAACGGCAATTCTTTATAAGAGTCAGCGGATAGAGCTGGATACATTTAATGAATGCAAGATCAACTCTCCCTTTCTTGGAATCCGAAATGAACTCGTAAGGCTTTCCTATGGCTACTATCTTGTTGAGCTAATCATGAAATTCATTCGAGGAGCCGAGACTCCCCCGTTCCTTTTTGACCTCGTATTGAAGATGCTCTCCCTAATGGAGAAGATTCCCGAAAAGAGCCTGCCCGTCCTCATGCGCTCCTTTGAGCTAAAGATGCTGACCATTCTGGGATACCGGCCGTATCTTACAGGGTGCGTAGACTGCCACCGGGAAATAGAGGAGAGGCGCGAGGTCTATTTTAGTGGCTACGAGGGAGGGATTCTGTGTTCAAGGTGCTCCAAAAACAAGGTTGGAAAACTGATATCTTACGAGGCCATTCGGTGGATGAAGTTTCTCGAAAATACCCCCTTGGAAAAGTTAAACAACGGGCGGGGGGGCGAGAAGATCGAAAGGGAGCTCAAAATCCTCCCCGAAAGCTACATTCCCCATAGACTCGGGGAACACGTTTTGAGCTATGACTTCATCCAAGCGGTGCGGCGCCTGGAGAAAAACGGGGATACGGCAACGAGAGTAAGTGTTTACGATAAGAATAAACAAAGAACTACTTGACTTATTGAAATACCTGCAAAACAAATCTAGAGAAGATTGCTAACTGGACGACACCAAGAAATAGGAAAGGAGCCCAACAATAAAACTAGACGGGAAAGCTGCACTGGTTACAGGCGGTGGAAAGGGGCTAGGGAGGGCAATTTCCTTGGCTTTTGCAAGAGAGGGAGCAGATGTTGCCATGGCAGCTCGGACAAAGTCTCCTCTTGAACAAACTGCCGAGGAAATCAGGAAGATGGGGCGACGTGCGTTTCCGTTTGTAGCAGACATCTCTAATGAGGACCAGGTGAATGAGTTCGTAAGTTCAGCTGTCAACTACCTGGGTAGAATAGACATCCTGGTCAACAATACCGGAATTGCAGGACCAACTGTTCCTGTGGCCAATCTTGCTATGGAGGATTGGGACAGAGTTCTTGCGGTAAACCTTACAGGAGCATACCTTTGTGCAAAGGCTGCCCTGAAACATATGATAAAAAACAAAAGTGGAAATATCCTAAACATAAGTTCTTCAGCTGGAATAAAGGTATTATGGAGACGTGCTCCGTACGTCGTTTCCAAATCGGGCATTCTTGCTTTGACCAAGGTACTGGCCTTAGAAGTAGGTGTTCATGGAATTAGAGTCAATGCGATTTGTCCGGGGCCAGTGGAGGGTGAGCGAATGGATGGCGTCTTTAGGGCAAGAGCAAAAGCGATGGGAATATCACCCGATATCGCCAGAAAAACAGCCATGGACGAGGCTGCCTTGGGACGACTGGTTAGTCCGGAAGAGGTTGCTGGTACCGCCGTTTTTCTTGCATCATCAGATTCTGAGGGAATTACAGGTCAGATCATCCGGGTTGATGCTGGATTAGAATGAACAAAGGCCTTATCTTCTCCAGAGCTCCCTATCCAGACACCTGTATTGGAGGGCCTCAGAGATATGGGAGGCGAGGACTTTTCCCTTCCCTTCCAGATCAGCGATAGTACGAGATATCTTAAGAACCCTGTGGTAGGCCCTGGCAGAAAGACCAAGCTCAGAAATGGCTGAGCGAAGAAGCTGTTTTGCCTCAGGCTGGGGAAGACAAAACTTTTCTACATCTCGATGGCTCATGTGGGCATTAGAGAAAAGGTGGGTTCCCCGGAATCGCTTGAGCTGAATTTTCCTTGCTCCATTTACCCTATTTCTTATCTTAAGGGAAGGCTCCCCCACACCCTTACCCAGAAGATCCTCTTTTCTCACCGTAGCTACCTGAATATGCATATCAATCCGATCTAGAAGCGGGCCAGAGATTTTGCCCAGATGCTTCTGAATCTCCAAAGGAGTGCAGCTACACTCCCTGCGCGGATCACCAAAGTAGCCGCAGTGACAAGGATTCATGGCGCCTACCAGCATAAAGCGGGCAGGATAAGTCACCGAGGTGAGGGTACGGGAAACAGTCACCACTCCATCTTCCAGGGGCTGGCGGAGAGATTCCAGCACATGGCGGGGAAACTCCGAAAGCTCATCCAGAAAAAGAATGCCGTTATGGGAAAGAGAGATTTCTCCCGGTCGAGGAATCCTTCCTCCTCCAACAAGGCCAGCTTCGGAGACGGAATGGTGGGGACTTCGAAAGGGACGAGTACCAATGAGAGCCTGGCTTGTCCCTAGAAGGCCCGCTATGGAATGAAGTTTGGTTGTCTGTATGGCTTCTTCCAGGGCAAAATCAGGAAGGATGGTAGGAAGACGACGGGCCAGCATAGTCTTTCCCGCTCCAGGAGGACCGATCATAAGTACATTGTGAGATCCTGCAGCAGCTATTTCCAGAGCTCTTTTCACATACTCCTGACCTTTTACCTCAGAGAAATCTACCTCATAGCTTGAGGCCTCCTGGAGCACCTCCTTTAAGCTGCAGCGGTAAGGGGAAAGAGAGATCTCGCCACTTAGAAACTCAACTGTTTGGCGAAGACTTCTGACAGGAAAAACATCTACATCTTTTACTACCGCTGCTTCCCTGGCGTTAGCTTCCGGGATGATAAGAGCCGCTCTTCCTTCTTTCTTAACCTCAAGGGCAATGGGAAGAGCCCCACTGATACGGCGCACCTGCCCATCCAGAGCAAGCTCACCCAGAATGGAGAAATTCTGAAGCTTATCTTCCTGTAGCTGTCTTGTAGCTTTAAGAATACCTAAGGCTATGGGTAGATCAAGGGAGGACCCTTCCTTTTTGATATCAGCAGGGGCAAGGTTTACCGTGATTCTTCTGGTAGGAAAATCAAACTGGGAGTTCTTTATGGCAGAAGTGACTCTTTCTTTTGACTCCTTTACCGCCGCATCAGGAAGACCCACTATATTGAACCTGGGAAGACCCCGGGCAAGATCAACTTCAACTTCCACGGTATAAGCATCTATTCCAAGGAGCGAGCTCGAGTATACCTTGGCCAGCATCACATCACCCTTTACGTTGAATCTACAGCAGCCTAGGAGGTATGTCAAGCTGCTGCACCCCTCCAATTTATCGCCTAAAATGTGACGGCAAGGATATTAGCGAAGTTACCAAGAACAACAAAAATTTAGCCTAACAGCCTTTGGTCAGCCGCCTTCAGGGAGCGAAACTTCACGGCAAAGAAGGATGGGGCTGTGGAGTTGTAGCAGGGTTTAGTGCGTATTTACTTAGCTTGTGCACGAAATCTTTTCAGAACGGGTTGACACAGATAAGATTGGTATCATATTATACATAACTCCTTTTGCTCTACCATGCCAACTCGGATAGATCCTGGAGAACAAAGTTTGAAGCGGAGGACCAGGATAAGGAAACAAGACAATACCTAATTGCCAAGGAGTACCGGCAGCTTTAGTAGCGCGCCGATGGGAATGTACGCGGACCTTATCAAAAATGATAAAGAAAGAAGACTTGACTTTTCCACGGTGAGAAGCTTCAATGTGGATGAGGAGACACCCAAGAATTTGAAGCGGAAAGACTACTACAACTATGCACAAAGAATGGTGAAAAAACTGGAGGCAGAGAAAAGATGACCCGAGCATTATGTATCTTTGAGGATAGGAAGGCGGAGAATTTCTATCCTCTTACTCTAACCAGGCCAGTGTATGATTTAAGATGTGGGATTAGCACCTTATGGGAGAAGATCAATCGGATCTCGGAGGAGAATTTGCATCTTCTCTGCAGGAAGCATCTCTCCCAGGTTACCTCGCAAAGGATAAAGACGGCTAGAGTTAATCAACCAGAGTATCTAAGGGATACGGATGTACTCTTTGTGAATGGAAGATTGCTTTTCCTGGATGAGGAGATAGTTTTGGAGGGAGATGAGAAGATAGCCGTTCAGGGACAAGACATTGTCTATGGCCGGCTGAACAAAGATACTTTGGAAAGACTTTCCCTTTGGTCCACGGAAACAATTGAGGACACTCTGGCTCAGGCGAAACAGATGGTCAAGGTAGAAGAGGTTGAAGCTAACCTCCTAGAATATCCCTGGGATCTGGTAAGGCTTAATGGTGAGGCCATAAAGGCTGATTTTGGGATGATAGGGAAAGGCGGCATTGAAGAAGGAGTGGCCGAGGGTGCTTATCTGATTAAGCCAGACCAGATCTACCTGGCAAAGGGAGCAGAGGTTCAGGCAGGGGTGGTGCTAAATGCTGAAGAAGGACCCATTTATGTAGAAGAAGAAGCAAAGATTCGCCCTCCCACCGTTATCGATGGACCCTGCCACATCGGAAAGGGAACCATTGTGGATGGAGCAAAAATAAGAAAGGGATGTAGCATCGGTCCTGTATGCAGGATTGCCGGGGAGATTGCGGAATCAATTTTCCATGCCCATAGCAATAAACACCACGATGGCTTTATTGGGCATGCCTATGTGGGCGAATGGGTAAACATGGGGGCTCTCACCACTAACTCTGATCTCAAGAATACCTACGGCACCATAAAGGTGCCTCTTCAGGGAAAACTCATAGATACCGGAGATATCAAAGTAGGCTCGTTCATTGGGGATCACACCACGACAGGCATAGGAACCCTTCTCAGTACTGGCTGTGTAATTGGGGTAGCCTGTAATATCTTTGGAGGAGGCATGAGTCCCAAGTTCATCCCCTCCTTCAGTTGGGGAGGAGAGAAGGGACTTGTAGAAAATAAGCTCAATAAAGTGATTGAAGTGGCGAGATTGGTGATGGAGCGTCGGGGAGTAGAGCAAACAGAGGCAGATAGAGATTTGTTGAAGAGGGTACATGAGCTTACGGTCGATGAGCGCAGGGAGAAAAAATAGGAAGAAGCTGACAAAATGA
>SDBT01005039.1_pt1 | contig 22319 bp, 10 predicted proteins | sample 2277101 | NCBI WGS metagenome assembly SDBT01 (sample SAMN10404973, study PRJNA504765) | marine sediment metagenome | isolation source: marine sediment core GS10_PC15, 103 cmbsf | place: Arctic Ocean: Southern Knipovich Ridge | collected 2010 | reverse complement strand
AAAGAACAATAAAATCAGCCAATTTCCCGGGCGTAATCGAACCTTTACTCTTTTCTTCAAAACAAAGAAATGCACTGCCCACGGTCCACGTCCGGATCGCATCTTCCACCGAAATACGCTGCCTGGCTCCATAAACCTTACCCTCCGATGTCTTCCGCGTCACCATGCTCTGAATCCGCAGCATCGGCCAAGCCGCACTGACGCTATAATCCGAATTACCACCAATCGGAATTCCCATTTCCAGACAGGATCGGTTCGGGTGCATCATATCCCAACGCTCTGCACCGTAGACTTCCATTTTATCTCCGTGCTCATAGACATAGGAATGAGTCGCCAGGGCAACACCTGAGTCCTTTATTCGTCTGAGTAGTTCTTCGTTGACTACACTGCAATGTTCAATCCGATGGCGATGATCCTTTCGTGGCAAACGCTGTAACGCCAGTTCATACGCCTTGAGCACCATATCAATCTCCCGATCACCATTGGAATGAATACAGCTTTGCAAACCTGCTTCGTGGATTTTCCATACCTTATCGTTCAGCCTCTTCTGCGATCGAGTCGGAGGAATACCAAAATAATCCGGCCGATCTGCATAAGGAGCACTCAACCAGCAGGTTTGCCCGGACAGTGAATTGCCGTGGAAGCTCTTAACCGCACCTATGCGTATCCACTCATCGCCACGCCCTGCAGCCTGAATCAGTTCTTTAAGCTCATCGAGATAACTCGAGCTTATCATCACGTACATGCGAACCGTCGGACGCGCCTTGTGCACCTCACGGTAAAACGCCAGCCTCTTCGGACTGATCCCGGCTTCTCCAAAACTGGTGATGCCTTTTTCCATAAAAGCTTCGAAGCATTTCAATTGCGCTTTAATCCGCTTTTCACGACTTGGCTTTGGTGTCGAGGGGCCCCGACTCCTCACATAGCCCATTGCCGATTCCCGCAACACTCCCGTAGGTTCACCTTCGGAGCCGCGATCGAACGCTCCCCCAGCTGGATCTTTGCTCTTGGCGTTCACGCCTGCCAGCTCCAGTGCCTTCGAGTTAACTGCTGCAACATGGCCACTGGAGTGGCTCACGTAGACCGGATGTTCGGTAGACGCCTTATCCAGATCATAACGATTCAGATGCCGACCCAGCTTGGTATCCTGATATCTTGAGCCTCTCACCCATTTGCCCTTAGGCGTTATTTTCGCCTTGGCCTTCAGCCGAGCAATCACACTCTCAATCGTAGCCGTACTCTCGGGCCGACAGTCGATCTTACCATAAGGCGACATCTCATCGTAAAGCTCCTGCGCATGCAGATGACAATCGTAAAAGCCCGGCAGAACCGTTCTCCCTTTAGCATCAATGACTTTCGTTTGTGCACCGATCATATTTTTTATTTTATCATTCTTCCCCACTGCCATAATTTTGCCCGATTTAACCGCAAACGCTTCCGCCCTCGGCCGCTCCTCGTCAACCGTAATAACCTGAGCATTAACCACCACCATATCAGCCACCTCTGCCGCCGCACAGCTAACGCTCCCACCCAACAACAGCACCAGTCCCCCTCCCACGCCCACTAAAATTGCCAGTAATAAAGCTTTCATCGAAAGTCTCCTGTATGTGAGATTTCCCATATAACCTTATATATTTCAGCCCAGCTACACCGCTGAACCTCTTTTCTAATAGAGTATTAAATCTGTCTCGAAAAGTAAAGGTTTCCATCTTCATTTTGAAACTATTATAGTCACAATGATAGCCAAAAAACGAATTTGGCCACTGATTATTGTTTCTTTGACATACCTCAACTGTGGTCTGCCCCGATTTGTTGTACCAGTTGTTATGAGAGTATTTTGGACACATTGAGACAAATTCGGCAGTAAAACAGGGAGTATTTGAGATGTGTATTTTACATAACTTCTTATTAGTAAAAGGTTAAAAAAATGAGAGTGTTGGGGCTCGAACCCAAGACCTACGGCTTAAAAGGCCGTTGCTCTACCAAACTGAGCTACACTCCCCTTTCGTTCGCTGCACAATTGTCAATCTTGATATTTTGCCGCAAGTTTGGTATGTATAGCACTTTCCGCCCACCTTGTCAATAGCAATGCGGATTTTTATTGGATTAGTAACTCCCGTTTCCGGTATATGTTTGGCAAAAAATACGCACCCATAAACAGCAGCCTGATGCCGCGAAACTCGCCGACAAAATCAGAACAGGCAAAAATGAGCATAAATAGATTGGGTATTAGAATAATTCCTCCAGCAGGCGCATAAAAAAAGGGCCTCTGCGTCCCCTTTGAGCAGAGACCCCTAAGTGAAACCTATCAAAGCCCCCCCTGATAAGCTTCAACACGGGCACGGACCAGTCCGACGCCCGACAGCCCCGAAGCGGGCGGGCTGCGCCGCAACGGGCAACGAATCGGCAAAGCCAACACAACTCAAAACGACCAGGAGGAGGAGGAAAAACTGGCCGACTCCAAGTCATAACACCTTGCCTCATCTGCTAAAAATATAATAAACAAACCCCGCCCTGGCAAATCCATGCGGCGGTTTAATTACCTTTTATTTATACCAGGACTCATCATCCTTTTTACCACCAAAAAGCGGATAATTATCGGACAAACCCTAAAGGGTGCCTCTAAATAATTAACGGCTTTTCAGCGCAAAAAAATAACTTCGCAATACCATCTCAGCAGAGTCTGTAACCGAATGGCTGGAAGTTGTCAGCAGCTTAAAAAAGGTTGTTCGGTTAGTCTGCCGGTGGACCGCGAGCAGCAGCGGCGATAACAGCACATCTGAAATTATTCAAAAACAATCGCATAATCTTACCCCCAAAATTTGACTGATTCAAAAAAACAACAAACAGTTTAATGCTTCCCCCGAAGCAACAGGATACATTATAGCAGAGGCGGGAGGGAATGTCAAGCAAATTTTAAGTTTATGTTAAGAATTTGAGCTGAACTGATGAAAATACCCAGAATCCCGCCCAGCAGCGGTAAAATATGGCCAATTATAGGACGCAAATATTAAGTTTTTTTGTCGGCCAAACTTTTTTTATCCAAAAAAAGCCCGTGCTCTCGTGTAAAGATGTTTTCTTTCGCCACCACCCTCCGGAGATAGCTCACTTTTATCCATATATCACGAAAAACACGGGCTATAAAAGTCCTAGTCACTTTCAGTCAACATATCGATTATCTGCTGGGCGCCTTCAATGAGGTCGTCGGCATCTTCTTCTAAAATCTTCTTGCCACGCTGTGCCTCAACTTCATTTATAAATGCCCGCAGTATTCTTACCGCCGCTTTGTCGTTTTTGGCATTGCCATCTTCTAATTTGGCAATTGCCGTATCTATCTTTGCCAGCAGGCTGTTTTCAATGCCCGGATGCAGGTCGAGATCGATAACATCATCAGCTAACATATACAGAGGCTCACTCGGGTCAGGCTGGGCCCCAATGACCACAAATTCGGCCAGCTCCCAATAGTCATTCTCGTAACCGCTTGTGATTCTCAGCATGATCTTCTTGGCTTCAATGTCTCCAAGAGGAATCGTTATTGAGTAGTTAGGGGTATCATCAAGCATATCGCTGGCTGCGAGTGTGAAACTTGTGCCATCAGCCGATGTCCAAATCTCAACATCCTTACTGAAATACCATCCTTCAGCCGTGCCGCCGTGAATCTCAGCGTTATTAAGGATCGCACTGTTCCCATATCTGAACGAGTAGACGAACTCCTGAGGCCCGGGATATGCCGCACTGGACCATCCATCTTCATCTGTTATTCCATTGGTTAGATCCGATGCCACCCAGCCGCTGCCATATTCCGATGTAAAGCTGTCAAGAACTCCACCATTGCTCGGCAAAACAAGGTTTGCCTGACCTATGATCACAGAAGCAGGCGCCGAAGCTGCCGTGGTGTTCTGGGCCGGGCTTTTGTCACGTACGGTGACCGTGTAGGTGTACTCGATTCCGATCGTAAGGCCAGTATCGGTATAAGTTGAGCTGTCTTGCCAACTGCTGTCGTGGCCGCCGCTGCTCATGCAGGCAAAGTAATACTCCACGCCGAGGGGGCCGTCGCTGGCTGTAGTAGCTACCATCGTGATCGATGATCCATCAGTAGAATAAGGCATTGTCTTCCAGGTCATCGGATTGGGCGCCGGCGCAGTAGTATCTACATCTGTTGTCGCCGATTCAGCAGTAGAGGCTGCTGTTTCGTTTGCCATGATGGTCTTGTCCAGTGCAATTACCGTATAGGTGTACTGAATATCACCGCCAAGGCCGGTATCCTCATAACTCGGCGAGTCCTGCCAGCTGCTGTCATGACCGCCGAGTCCCGCCGTGCAGATGAAGTTATACTGCACACCGTCCGGATCGCTGGCCGTTGTCGCTACCATCGCGATTGATGAATCACCGGTAGCATAAGGCGCTGTCGCCCATGTCATCGGATCGGGGGTTGGCGGGTTGAGATCGCCAGTGTATTTTTTAATTGAATAGTAACCCAGAATGCCATAATCGGAGTAACCATAACCCTCTTCAGGAGTACCGCCAGGATCGTCGTAGCCGGTTCCGTCAACTGAAATATAATAGTCACCCGCGGCTAACGTTACATTAAATGTAGCCCATAACCTGAGTAGAGGATTTGATTCATAAAGCACTGCCCCGCCCGAATCGTATATCTTTGCCAATACATCCAGATTCGTGCTGGCCATTACCACGTCTCCGTTAATTGCTATAACCACATCCCCGGCGCTGGCCATCGTAAAGGAGAAGTAATCGACATCGGTGCGCTGTTCGATAATTCCCTCGGCTATAAGGTCCTGAGTGATATCAACAGCTGTTGCAGCAGCCGTTGTCGAACCGTGATCATCCGGGCGGAAATCAACGCCTGGGTTGGCAGAACCGACTATGATGGCAGTGGAATCCTCGGGATGGTTAGGAATGGGGTAATCACCGTCATCCCATACGCCCAGAGACCACGAGTCCCAACCCATAATAGCACCCCATTCGTTCCACCCTTCTCCATGGCCCATATAATATCCGGTGCCGTCAGTCTGACCATGATCGAAAAGGTTAAGCGTATGCCCCACTTCGTGACTGACTGCTTGTGCGATATAGATCCAGTCGTTGTCCCATATACCGCTATAGCAGAAATCATCAGAGTCTGGCCAAACGCCCAGATAGGCCCATCCCCCACCAAACGCTCCACTTCCATCAACAACGCAGCGCATGCCCGGGAACCCTGAACCCGGCTCTTCTGTTGTTACATCAATAGTGAACGGCATGAAATCTTCAGAAGTTAAATACCACATCTTCTGTATCAAGAGACGCTCAGCATCTGAAAAGGTACTGGGATCGTCATCTATGTCCCACGCCGTGTATATATCGTGCCCATCGAAATCGATATAGAGCTTATAGCTTGAGCTGGGGTAACTATGCAACAGGAATGTATCCTCATACGGATACGGCGGATACTCCAAAGCCTTAGCCTGTATGGCCTTCATAGCCGCAGTTCGTGCAGGACGAGCGGGAAATTGGTCCGTACATAAGATGCCCTCGCCGCGACTGCCCAAAGTGGGCTTCTCCTTACCATAGACCTCTGCGACAGCCCCTAACAAACATAAAAACATTATTAATGTAAAGACAACCGGCAGGACAATTGTTTTTTCCTTATTGCAATTCAAGACATGGCTTTTCATCATTTCTCCCTTTAGTTAAACAGAGGATTTCCCATACAACGACATTGTATATTTCAGCCCGGCTGCGCCGCCGGCATTTTTTCAAAGTAAGGCATGCAAACTCGGCAAAATCCTGTCGACTCAGTATATGAGCCGAACCCGTGAATTCTAACACATTCCGGGTTGTAGTACAAGCTGGAAATTATATTCTCAATGAATAACTATTCAGTTCCTTCAAGCCAGTGTTCGGCAAGCATCAGCAGTTCCTTAAGATCAATTATCCCATCAGGTGCAGGATAAGGCGCAATATCTATCGCAGGATCATCCTGCCCGAAGCTATCGGCCAATACAGCAAAGTCTTCCAGGTTAATATCGCATCCGCCCGCAAGATCGCCGATATAAAGCCAGCCAAATTCGTAGGCACCCATATCAACCGTTGCAGTACCATCACAATCACCGTCAACGATCCGTGTAAGGCCGTCAAGGTCCGTTGCGTCCGGCTCCGCTACAAAGCAGGGGTCACCTACATCAATACATGGCGAAGAGGCCATCAGATGTAAATTATCATCTTCGGTTCCGATGATCCCATCGGCCCCGTTAGGATTGGCAAACTCAGGATCGGTATCGATATTACCGCCGCCATCGGTGCCTAACCAACCATTCCAAGCGGTACTGCCGCCGCTGCCGGCGATGTCGCAATACATGAAGTTAGGATCAGAAAAAATATTGTATATTTCATCGCCTGCATCGGTTGCGTTGTTGGCCCATAGTATACAGTTGGTTATAGCTGAACTGTAATACGAATTATAAATATACATCCCGCCGCCACGGTCAGCCGAGTTGCCGGTGAAGGTGCAGTTGGTTACCGTCGAGTAGTAGGTGTCGTTGTTATACATTCCGCCGCCGTAAGATGGACGGAATGGGTCGCCGCTGTCAGCCGTATTGCCAGTGAAGGTGCAGTTGGTTACTATCGGACTGGTGCTGGTGTTATACATCCCGCCGCCGTCGCCGCCATAAGTCGAGTTGCCGCTGAAAGTGCAGTTGGTTATCGTCGGTGATGAATAAGCACCATTCTCCATCCCGCCACCCCTATACTGTGCCGTATTGCCGCTGAAAGTGCAGTTGGTGACCATCGGTGACGATTCCCAATTAGACATCCCACCGCCGCTGTAGTTAGCCGAGTTGCCGATAAAGGTACAACGGTTCACCGTAGGATTGCTGAAATAGGAGTTATACATCCCGCCACCAATGCCATAATAGACCACGGTAGTCGAGTTGTCTTTGAAAGTGCAGTCGGTTACCGTCGGGCTGCTGCTCGAGTTAGCCATCCCGCCGCCGTAGTAAGCCGAGTTGCCGCCGAAGGTGCAGTTGGTTACAGAAGGGTTGCAGTCTCGCGTGTTATACATCCCGCCGCCGCTGCCATAAGTCGAGTTGCCGCTGAAAGTGCAGTTGGTTACTGTCGGGCTGCTGCCGAGGGCGAAGAAGTACCCGTTATACATCCCGCCGCCGCCCTCATCTGCCGAGTTGTCGCTGAAGGTGCAGTTAGTAACTGTCGGGCTGCTGCCGCAGTTATGCATCCCACCGCCATCACCTGCCGTATTACCGTTGAAAGTGCAGTTGATTACTGTCGGGCTGCTGCTGTCGTAGTTATCCATCCCGCCGCCGCCGCTGTAGTATCTTGCCGAGTTGCCGGTGAAGGTGCAGTTGGTTACCGTCGGTGATGAATAAGAATCATTATCCATCCCGCCGCCCCATTCTGCTGTATTGCCGCTAAATGTACAATTGGTTACTGTCGGGCTGCTGCCTTCATAATTAAACATCCCGCCGCCGAAGTCAGCTGAGTTGTCGATGAAGGTGCAGTTGGTTACCGTCGGGCTGGAGCTACGGCAATAAATTGCCCCACCAACAGGTATCTCTGTTTCATTATATTCCTCATCCGGCCCGAAGCCGTTAGTAACGGTTAAGCCGCTAACGATTGAGTTTGCATCTTCGCCACTGATAAAGGAAAATCCCCGGTGAGGTTCTTCCTCTGTTCCCTGGCAATCAATGATCGTTACAGCAATAATATTGGAGTCATTTGGATTAGTACTTCTGATGGTTATACTCCTGCCGCCAAAATCAATATCTCTGTTTCCATCGCCGGTGTAAGTACCGATAGCCAGAACTATCTCATCTCCGACAGCGGCTATATCTATAGCGTCTTGAATAGTGGGCACATCTCCGCTGCCATCAGGCTCTACAGTAATTATCGCTGCCGAACAGGGGATCACAGCCAATAGAATTGTTAAAAGGATTGTTAAAAGAATTGTATTTTTCATTTCTCCGTCCTTTCAGACATATACAGTCGTATTGTACAGGTTTTGGGTGGTTATCGCAAGGAAAAAACGGATTTTTGTGGTCGAAAAGGCGGAAATAGCGTGGTTTATGCTAAAGGATTTTCTCGAATTTTAAAAAAACTGTTGCAAATGGTCCTTTTACCGATATAATGGACAGCACTATGGCAAGGTTTAATACATTCAGTTTTCGCCCGACAGCCTCTTTGGCATTGCTGCTCCTGCGCCTTTAGGCGCATAAACCTCCTACATATCTCTAAATTACCGTATATTTACATGCCCTTATAGGGCAGCAAGTGTCCGCGAGCAGGCCCGTAACTTCTTGTTCAAAGACTATTTACCCGCGGATAAACGGACAAATTCAATTGGAATCAGTTTTATAGTAGATTTTGCGCATCTTTTAGGCAATAATCTATCGTTTGAATAATACAGGAGAAATTAAGATGTCTGCTAATGAAAAAGTAATGATTTTTGATACAACCCTGCGAGATGGCGAACAGGCCGCCGGCAGCAGGCTCGGTGTTCGTGAAAAGCTGGAAATCGCACGGCAATTGGCCCGGCTGGGCGTTGATATTATAGAGGCCGGGTTTCCGATATCGTCGCCTAAGGACTTTGAGGCTGTTTCGCTCATCGCGACCGAGATAGATGGGCCGATCATCTGCGGGCTTTCGCGGGCAATCGCCGCGGACATCGATTCGTGCGGCAAGGCCATCGCGCCCGCCAAGCGAAATCGTATCCATACCGGCCTTGGTATATCCGATATCCATATCATCGGGAAATTCGGCGATAACAAGTACGGAAAGACTATCGAAGAGAAAAAAGACCATGTAATCGAGATGGCGACCGCGGCGGTAAAACACGCACGGCAATATACCGACGATGTTGAATTCTACACGGAAGATTCGGGCAGAGCGGACCCGGAGTATCTTTATCGGATACTTGAGGCCGTTATCGATGCCGGTGCGACCGTTCTGAATATTCCGGATACTACCGGCTATGCGATACCATACGAGTTCGGCATACTGATAAAAAACATTACCGAAAAGGTGCCGAATATCGATAAGGCGATTATCAGTGTGCATTGCCACGACGATTTGGGAATGGCTGTTGCCAATTCTCTTGCAGGGGTGCGAAACGGTGCCCGCCAGGTCGAATGCACCATAAACGGGGTCGGCGAGAGGGCAGGAAACGCGGCGATGGAAGAGATCGTAATGGCTATTCGTACCCGGCAGGACTTTTTTGATATCGATACCGCAGTCCAGAGCCGTGAATTTTACCGCAGCAGCAGGATGGTGGCCGAGTTGCTGGCTATCGATGTTCCGCCGAACAAGGCGATTGTCGGTGATAATGCCTTTGCGCACAGCAGCGGTATCCATGTCGATGGCGTACTAAAAAAACGAGAAACTTATGAAATTATGAAGCCCGAAGATGTCGGCTCGCCAAAAACGAGGGTTATCTTGACGGCAAGGACCGGCAGGCACGGGCTGAAGCATCGCCTTGAAGAGATAGGGTATAGTCTTTCGACAGAAGAACTTGACCATATATACGAACGGTTCCTGCTTGTCGCTGATAAGAAGAAAGAAGTTTTCGATGAGGACCTGGCTGCTCTTATCGGTGATGAGGTTCGCAGCGTTGAACGTGTCTATGAACTTGAATATCTGCATGTTTCCTGCGGTACGGGTACGCTGCCGACTGCCAGTGTAAAGGTTCGCACAAGCGATGGGATAGTTCAGGCGGCGGCATGCGGTGACGGACCCGTTGACGCGGCGTATGAAGCCATAAGAGAGGCTACCGGACAATCGCCGAAACTGGAAAACTATTCCATCCGTGCGGTTACCAGCGGAGCAAAGGCACTTGGTGAGGCAACGGTGCGAATAAGCAAAGACGATAAAATCTTTATCGGCAGGGGCGTTTCGACGGATATTATAGAGGCAAGTGCAAAGGCCTATGTCGATGCGATTAACAGATCGATGACCGCAGAGAACCATGACAAGAAAGATCAGATTTGAAAATATATTAAAAATCAAAAATTAAAATGGAAAAATTTGGAGTATTTTGATGGGTTTGACGATAACAGAAAAAATCTTAGCCGCCGCCTGCGATAAAAAATCCGTTCGGCCAGGCGATTTAATAAACGCCCCTATCGACCGGGTAATGTGCCACGATGTTACTACGCCGCCTGCGATCACTATGCTGAAAGAAAACGGGATAGACAGGGTTTTCGATAAGGAAAAAATTATCGTAACGCCCGACCATTTCCAGCCTGCCAAGGATATAAAGAGCGCACAGCTCCATAAACGGCTCGACAGTTGGGCAAGGGAAAAAAATATCACGCATTACTATAAAGTCGGCAGGGCCGGTGTCTGCCATGCACTGCTGCCTGAGCAGGGGCATATTCTGCCCGGCCAGGTAATCGTAGGCGGCGACAGCCATACCTGTACCTACGGTGCGTTTGCGGCGTTTAGTACCGGTGTAGGCTCGACCGACCTTGCTGCCGCTATCGCTTGCGGACAGCTCTGGTTTAAGGTTCCGGCATCGATAAAACTCGTATTAAACGGGAAGCTGCCAAAAGGCGTTTACAGCAAGGATGTAATACTTGCGGTTATTACCTGTATCGGCGTTGACGGTGCGCTCTACAAGGCGATGGAATTTACAGGCACTGCCCTCGACGATATGTCGATGGAAGCGAGAATGACTATAACCAACATGGCAATCGAGGCAGGCGGCAAGAACGGTATTATCGCGTTCGATAAGACTACAAAGAAATATCTCGATGAGCATTTGAAAGGGCCGGCGGACTATACCATTTATGAATCCGATGATGACGCTCAGTATGATTCGGTAGAGGAATTTGACTGTTCGAGGCTCGAACCGATGGTTGCGATGCCGTATCTGCCCAGCAACGGCAAACCTATCAGCGAATGCGCGGGTATGGAAATGGACCAGGCATATATAGGAAGCTGTACGAACGGCAGGATGGAAGATATGCGCATAGCCGCTAAAATACTCAAGGGCCGGGAAGTTGCAATACGAACGATTGTCGTTCCCGCAACGCCAGTGATATGGAAGCAATGCGTCGATGAGGGGCTGGCGGGAATATTTTACGATGCCGGCTGTGTGTTCAGCGCGCCGACCTGCGGAGCGTGCTTAGGCGGATTTATGGGTATATTGGCTGAGGACGAAAAGTGCGTTAGCACTACTAACAGAAACTTCGTCGGCAGGATGGGCCATCCAACAAGCGGAGTTTACCTTGCCAGCCCAGCGACCGCGGCGGCAAGTGCAGTAGAAGGAAAATTAACAGATCACAGGAAACTATAAAAACAAAAGGAAAAGAAGATGCCAAAGGCACATGTTTACAAACGGGATCATATAAATACGGATGAGATAATTCCGGCCCGGTACCTGAATACCGACGACACAGCCGAACTTGCCAAACACTGTATGGAAGGCCTCGATACCGGATTCGTCGATAAATCCGCGCCGGGCGATATTATTGTTGCAGGCGACGATTTCGGATGCGGCTCGAGCAGAGAACACGCTGTGTGGGCGTTGCAGGGCGCAAATGTCGGAGGGATTATCGCGCAGTCGTTTGCCCGTATATTCTATCGCAATGCTATCAACTGCGGATTTTACTGTATCGAACTTCCAGGGGCCGCCGAAAAAATAAACGATTGCGATGAAATAACAATTGACTATAGACAAGGTATTATAGAGAATGCAACCACAGGAGTGGATATAAAATTTGAGCCGCTGCCGGACTTTGCACTGGAGATAATCAACGCCGGCGGATTATTGAAACACATAAAGACAAAAATGGCATAAGGCAAAAGGCAGAAAAACCATAAATGGGCGATAACGAAAAAAGACCTCAGAAGTTCCTTAAAGAGACGGCTAAACTCATCGCAAAAATCGATGAGCTCCAGGCGGATATCGCCGAACACTGCAAGAACGAACGAAGATTTCGTGACATTGCTGAAAATACTCTCGGCTGGATCTGGGAGGTCGATACCGAGGGTGTGTTTACCTATGTCGGCCCGGTGGTCAAAGAAATTATAGGTTACGGACCATCCGAGGTACTCAGCAAACATTTCTATGAACTCTTTACGCCTGAAAGCAGGGACGAACTTAAAACCGAAGCATTTAAGATATTAGAGAATGCTGATACCTTCCGGGATTTCTTAAATCCCTGCCCGCATAAAAACGGTGATACCGTATGGATTTCCACAAGCGGGGTTCCGATGTTCGACAGCGACGGTAAATTTACCGGTTATCGAGGAATGAACATAGATATTACCAAACGCAAAGAAGCCGAAAAAGCACTGGCTCATCAGAGCGACTTCCAACGGCTTATCACCAATATCTCCACCCGTTTCATAAATTTGCCAATCGAAGAAACTGACAGCGGTATTAATGCGGCACTTGAGACTCTTGGTAAATTTGTTGGTGTTGACAGGAGCTACATATTTCAGGTTTCTGATGACAGGCAATTCGCAACCAACACGTACGAATGGTGCAATGAGGGTATCGAGCCGCAAATGCATAATTTGCAGGCAGTGCCGGTTGGTGCAGTTCCGTGGTGGATGGATAAGATTAACAAACTTGAAGATATTTATATTCCCAGCGTTGATGATATGCCGCCAGAGGCCGGCAGTGAAAAACAGATGCTCCAGGAACAATCCATACAATCGCTGATAGCTGTTCCGCTTGTTTGTGACGGCAGGCCTATCGGGTTTTTGGGATTTGATTCGGTACGGAAAAAAAGATTATGGAATACTGAAAACATTATTCTTCTGAAAGTAGCCGCCGAGATATTTGTAAATATCCTTATGCGATCGAAAATGCGGCAGGAACTGGATGACTATCACGAAAAAATGTTTCGTGCCGAACAGCTCGCTGGACTGGGAACGATCGGCGCTATGACTTCCCACGAACTGAATCAGCCGCTTACTGTTATCCAGCTTCTTCTCCAGCAGGCATTAAGGCAGCTTCAAGCCGGAAATACAGATAACTCAAAGACGATGGAAAATATAACTGACAGTCTTGCCGAAATATCCAAAGCGGTTAAGACTGTCGACCGGCTTCGAAACTTTGCAAGAAAGACCTCTCTTGTTGATGTTGCCGTGGTTGACCTGGCGGAGATAAGCGAAAGGCTTGTCAATGTACTAAGCAACAATGCCTACCGTGCAAATATGGAAATAACCCTGAATGTTGAGGATTCACCAATCAATATCAATGGTAATACGGCTGAGTTTGAGCAGATGTTTTTTATACTTATCGAAAATGCCGTACAGGCCGCTGACCCTGCCGGCAGTGGTAAACTGGCAATTAGTATCTCCCGCAACCGCGATATGATAGAGATGGTTTTTGCCGATAGCTGCGGCGGGATAGAGGAAGAGAATGTCGAAAGAATTTTTGAACCTTTCTTTACTACAAAACTGCCGGAGAAAGGTACCGGATTAGGACTGTGTGTCCTTCAGCGAATAGTCAAAAAATACGGCGGAACGGTTCGGCTTGACAATCATGCACCGAAAGGAGCAACATTTTTAATTTCCTTGCCATCGCAGAATTAACCTGGTATAATGCCACAAACAGATAAAATATAAGGAGCTAAATTATGGAAGCGATTAAAGAAAAAAAGATATTTTTTGTCGATGATGAGCCAGCTGTGCAGAAGGCCGTTGCTCAAACACTGGCACAACTGGACAATTGCAGCGTATCCTGCTTTGGGGATGCGGAAAGCTGTATTCGGGCTGTTTCCCATCAAGAATGCAACCTTGTTATTACCGACATCAGTATGCCTGGAACAGATGGGCTAAAACTGTTGGAACAAATCAAGCAAATTCGGCCCAAATTGCCGGTTATTCTCGTCACAGGTTACGGAGATGTCGCTACTGCCGTCAAAGGTATCAAGGGTGGAGCAATTGATTTTATCGAAAAACCTCTCAATGAAGAGACTTTTCTGCCTGTGATAAAGGAGGCCCTCGAAACAACCGACTATCAGCTTGAACCTGACCTGGCCAAGCTTACAAAGGCTGAAATTAAAGTTCTAAGACACGTAATCAGCGGAAAAAGCAACAAACAGATAGCCGCCGAGCTTCGCCGTTCCGTCAGAACCGTCGAAAATCACCGTCATCGGCTGATGAAAAAAGTTAGTGCCAATAATGCCGCCGAACTTGTGAGAAAGGCCATCAAAATGGGCCTTGCACCGGACCTGGAAAGGTAAATTGCCTAACGGCATGTGGTTTTGCCACAATCCCTATATTTCCATAACTTTTTGACTGGATTTATTTGTTGGTATCTGTATAATCTCGGCAAACAGTTTCGGCTGGGTGAAACTGGCAGAAATGTCGTTAGATTGGTTGTGGCAATGCTGAAAAAAAAATCCGTAATAGCCCTATTAGTCTCGGTTCTTATCCAAACGGGACTCTGCCCGGGTCAGGATATTGCTGCCTTTGCAGGACAGGACCTCCACCTTGCAGCAGGTAATATGACCGTTTATCAGGACAAGGACAGTCAGGGCGAGCACCTGCTGGTTTTCAATGGTGATTTTTCGATGTCGATAGGGGCAAATCAGCTATCTAGCGATGCTGCCGTTGTCTGGATAAAAACCATCTCTCAGGATTTCCGCGGCCGAACCCACCTTGACCACCGTGCCCAGATATATCTTGAGGGCAATGTGACTCTGACTCAGGGCAACACCGCCCTTGCGACAAAACTAAACCAACTCGTTATTCAACAGGGACAGGCTCTCGTTTCACGATTTCTTGTTACAGGCCGGATTTTCACATCTGCTGATACGCGAATTGTCGCTCCGATTGCAAACCTTGCCGAGTTGAAGCTCTATCAAAACGCGGTATCGGCTGTAACACCGGTCAGGGACGAACCGCAAATTTCTCCTGAGGCGGCTGTCCCGAAAATTGCAGCCGAGCGGCCCCCTGCTCCCGACGAGCAGGATAAACCTGAAGACAAGGAACCTGCGGTAGCACCGGTTCAGTTTAAATATCCCGTCCACCTGTCGGCTGTGGGCGGCAGCACTCCGCAGTTCGAAAACACTTCCTCTCAAGATGGGGAAGTTACAACCGTTACAGGTCGTTTTTACCTCTGGCAAAAGCAGGATGAAAGTGGCAGCCTGCTCGAATTTCAGGCTGACAATGCGGTTATTTTTCACGCGGCAGGCCGCTTTGCCGCCGGCGAGAGCCAAACGCAGGGCGTTATGGCAAGCGGTGATGTCGATGCGGTCTATCTGCAGAACAATGTAGTGCTGATGGAAAATGAGCGGGTCGTTCGTGCCGACGAAATTTATTATGACTTCAAACGAAAACAGTGCCTGGCGGTCAATGTCGAGATGAAAAACTTCGACGAAAAGCGAGGTCTTCCTGTCTATCTTCGTGCAGTCGAGCTGCGGCAGGTTAGCGAAAATACCTTCCATGCCGATAAGGTCGTGCTGACATCCAGCGAGTTCTATCTTCCGCAGGTCGCACTTAACGCATCGAAAATGGTACTGATAGATACCACCGGAATCGATGCCCGCAGCGGTAAAAAGGTCAAGGACAGCAGTTATGATGCAACTTTGTACGATGTCGATTTCCAACTTGACCAGACCACTATATTCTCATGGCCGAAAATAAGAACCAACCTCCAACGGCCTGATGTACCCATCAGGAGAATCAAAATAGGCAGTGATTCCGAATTCGGCACCACAGTCGAGACCAGGTGGCACCCATACAGACTGCTCGGAAGGAAGGAGCCCGACGATGTCGACAGCACCCTGGCGCTGGACTATTTCGGCAAAAGAGGAACCGGTGCGGGAGTGGAAGTCGAATACAAAAAAGATAATTATTCCGGCAATGTTATCGGGTATGTGATAAATGACCGCGGAACCGATGACCTGGGCAGGACAAGCGACCGCAAAGACCTTGAGCCGGACAGTAATCTCCGCGGCCGGTTCAGATTCCGGCATCGACACTATCTGCCTTATGACTGGCAGGCAATCGCCGAGATAAGCTATGCCTCCGACCAGCATTTTCTCGAATGGCTTTACGAAAGCGAATTTGATGTAGGCAAGGAGCAGGAAACGCTGTTGTATCTCAAACGGCTTAAAGATAACTGGGCCTTTTCCATACTTAACAAAGTTCGCATTAATGATTTTGCCGCCAAGATTGAAGAGCTTCCAACAGTTGAGTTCCACCTGAAAGGCGAGTCTTTCGGCGGTGACAGATTCACCTTTTACAGTGACTCGCAGGTCAGTAGATTTCGTCAGCGGCTGGCTGTTGACGATATATCTGGTGATCCAGAGCAGTTCTTTGCTTTTGCCTCCACTCGAAACGAAATTGATATGCCGTTTTCCTGGAACACCATTAAGATCGTTCCGTTCGCCGCAAACACCTATGCCTTTGAGGATCAGAAGGGATATTATACCAATCTGGACGGAAGCACCGGAAATCTCGAAAAAACCGTTATGCTCAATGAGGTCGGTCTGAGGGCGGCGACTATGTTCTTTAAGCAGGACCAGTTTATCCGCTCCCGGCTGCTGGATATTAACGGGATAAGACACATTATCAAGCCTCATTTCGAGACGGTTTTCTATGACCATAGTGATAAGACCGCCGAGATGCGAAACATCGTAAATGTTGGTATCTCGCAGCGATGGCAGAGCCGCAGGGGACCAAAGGATAAACTGCACACCTTTGACTGGATGCGACTAAATGTCGATGCAACATGGGTTGACCACGGCAGGGACACCAGCGTTGGCCCGACACATCTTATCTGGAACAACCCGGCGATACCAATCGCAATGCGAAGAACAACCTCAACATTCGGTGCCCTGCGTGATTCAATTACCGCAGATTACGTATGGCGGCTTAGCGATACTTCCATGCTGCTTAGCGATATGCACTATGATACCAGAAGCGGATTCATTCATCAGTTCAATATCGGCCTGTCAAGATATATTCATCCGGATATCAGCTACTATATCGCAAACCGATACTTAAGGGAAATTGTCGTCAGTAACGCTACCGATGGTATTTATGAAAAAGGCTCCAATTCTGTAGTCGCTGCCATTACTTATTCGCTAAATCCAAAATACACCGTGATATTGTCGCAGGAATATAATTTTGACTATGGCCGAACTGTTAAAAACCAACTGACGATTTTACGGCACTACCACAGGATGTACTACGGACTGACCTACCGTGTTGATGCCACTCGAAACAGACAGTCTATTGTCTTTAGTATATGGCCGCAGGGTGTTAGGGAACTGGCATTCGGCGAAAGAAAATTCGTCGGACTTATCGACCAGCCAAGAGAAGATTAGACTCTTACAGACCAAATTGGCCGCAAAACGGCAATAAAATCGGGAAAAACCTTATTTTATCTCGAATAATTGAACATTATAATGCTGGAGTTGTATGATATCTATGTGTTGAGGTCTGGAGCTTTCCGGTTTATCCGGTTCCGGAGCTTGTGGTGAGGCCGCATCTGTTGTGTCCGGTCAAAAATGGGTGATTTAGTACAAGCCCATGGTTATTTTGTGTCGAGTTGTATGCGGAAATATCCGATAATTTAATCTTAAGAAGTACAAGTTAATGGAAGGAGTTTTAGCATGCCCCTGGTTGGAACGGAAAAGATGTTCAAGATGGCCTATAAAAACGGCTATGCAGTAGGTGCTTTTAATGTCAACAATATGGAAATTACACAGGGTATCGTCTCGGCTATCGCCCAGGCAAATGCTCCGTTGATACTCCAGATCTCAAGAGGAGCCCGATCCTACGCCAGTATGAGCTATCTGAGGGGCATCATCGATGTTGCGGTTATGGAAAATCCCTCAATCCCGATAGCAATGCATCTTGACCACGGCGATACTTTCGAGACCTGCAAGCAATGCGTTGACGACGGATTTACCTCTGTTATGATTGATGCCTCACACCATCCGTTTGAAGAAAATATCGCTATTACCAAACAGGTTGTTCAGTACGCTCACGATCGCGGCATTTCCGTCGAAGCCGAACTTGGCCAGCTGGGCGGTATCGAAGAGGATGTTGTCGGCGTCTCCGCTGAAGACATATCGCAGCACCTCACCGACCCGAACCAGGCTGTCGAATTCGTTGACAGGACCGAGTGTGATTCGCTTGCAGTTGCCTGCGGTACGAGCCACGGTGCATACAAATTCAAAACCGCACCGACACTGGCCTTCGATGTAATTGAAGCTGTTGCCGAAAAGCTGCCCGGCTATCCGCTTGTAATGCACGGCTCAAGCAGTGTTCTGAAAGAATTCAAAGACCTGATCAATAAGTACGGCGGAGCAATGCCGGATGCTATGGGCGTTCCCGAAGATGCTATCACTAAGGCTTCAAAACTTGCTGTCTGCAAAATCAATATCGACACCGACCTGAGAATGGCGATGACCGCGAAAATCAGACAAGTCTTCGCCGAGAGCCCGGGCGAATTTGACCCGAGAAAATATCTCGGACCTGCCAGAGAAGCTATCAAGGATATGGTAAGCCATAAGCTCGATATTCTCGGCTGTGTCGGAAAAGCAAGAGAATGCCTGTAAAGAAAATTTAACATTAAAAATTATGAGGACATCGTGACTGACTTTACAACTAAAAAACTTTTTAAATATACAATTACCGTTTTTGTAATCGCCACACTGTTTACTCAGGTCTGCAAATCACGTCCCGGTGAGACCGCAACAAAACAGACCGCCGCGGCGGTTATCAGCTCGGCCTGCGACAAAATCCTTGCCGACGATTTCGAAGGTGCAGGCGACATCATTACGGACTCGCAAGTGACTTCAAATAAAGCTGTTGAGCAGTTAAACGAAATCGTTCAGCAGTATAGGAGTATAAAAGCGGCCAGGAAAAAAGGTAACAAAACTACATACAAAAAGCATATTGACGAACTTGACGATATTCTCAAAAAAGATATACCCAGCGAACCTAACGAGCTTGGAAAGGCCTTTGCCGCACTTATACAGGCTCGCGACCACGCCGAGAAGAAAAGAAAAGATACTCTTCTTCAGGAACCTTATGTAAAAAAGCTAACCGAAAAGGCTATTGGCGCAGCTGACAAGCTTCGCAAGGAAGGTAACTGGGTCGATGCGTACGCTTACGGTTATTATTGGCTGCAGAGACTCAATGAAGACAACAAGGACTATAAGAAAGAAGGCGATCTGCTGACCGAAATGGCCCTGATAGAACTGGACCTTATGGACAATAGCTGCGAAACGGCTGCCGAGCGGCATAAAGGAATCAGACCGGGGATGTTCATTCAGGCTATTCGAATGCTCGATTTTAACTATGTCGATATTCTCGATTATTCAGAGTTGACCGAAAAAGCTATCAAACGGTGTCGATTGCTCGGTGAGGTACTGGCTGGCAGCAAAAAGAAACTGGCTTATCGCATAGACACGGTAAAGGTACACCAATGGACAGAAGGACTGGCCCAAATCGAGAGCGATACGGGAAAATTCGCAGGTCAGCTGACTAGATCCGGTCTGGCAAAAACTTTTGAGGAAGTACTCATACTGAACGAAGCTACACTCGGCCTTCCGGAAGAGGTAATCATCTCCCAGTTTACCGAGGCGACCCTTAAGGGGCTTGATCCGTATACCAGTCTTGTCTGGCCGTGGCAGATTACGGATTTCCAAAAGAATATGACTCAGGAATTCACCGGTATCGGAGTTGAAATCTCCAAACCTACAGGCAAGCTGACAATAGGCGGTCTGCTGCCTGATGCGCCGGCTTATAACACGACCTCGATTGATGCCGGCGATGTTATTGAGGCGATTGACGGTGAGCCCGTTACCAAAGATATGTCTCTCAATTGTGCGATAAGCAAGATTACCGGTCCAAGAGGTACGAAAGTCGTACTCACAATTCGCCATGAAGGGTCAGAGGAAACTGAAGATATTACTATTGTTCGCGATAAAATTGTCGTTCCGACCGTCAAGGGCTGGTTGCGGACAAGCGACGGTAAGTGGCGGTATCTTCTGGATGAATCCAATGGTCTGGCATATCTGCGGATTACGAACTTTACCGCTACCACCGCACCGGATATGGAGACGATTCTCATTGGGCTCGAGCGCAAAGGACTTAACGGTCTTATTATCGACCTTCGTTTCAATACCGGCGGATACCTCGAAACCGCCGCTGCTATCGTCGATATGTTCATCAAGAGCGGACCAATTGTAAAAAGCAGGCAGAGATGGTCCGTGTCATCTAATCAGGAAAGAGCCCATTCGACAGGTACGCATCCGAACTATCCTGTTGTTGTTTTGATAAACGGCATTTCGGCAAGTGCATCTGAAATCGTCGCAGGTGCCTTGCAGGACAAAAGATACAAAAGAGCCACACTCGTGGGAAGCAGAACTTATGGAAAAGGCAGCGTGCAGGTTATTACGCCGGCAACAGGCAGCGGCTCACAACTCAAATATACCACCGCACATTACCATCTTCCTTCTGAGCAACGGGTCAAGAACCGATATGTCATGGAAAAAATCGGGAGCAAAGACTGGGGCATAACCCCTGATGTGAAGATTAAACTCACCGGCAGCGAAATGCAAAAAATGATTGGTATACGAAGGGACAACGAAACCCTTGCAAGAGCAGGCACTAATAATAAAGCCGATTCCAAAAGGCACACCGCAAAGGAGACTATCAACTCTGACCCGCAAGTAGCCGTTGGTCTGTTAGTGCTGAAAACAAAAATGATACAGTCTGGTAAACTCCTGCAGGCTCAGACGGCCGATAGTGCCGTCGCTGCTACCAAAACCGACAGCAAATTATAATAAAAATTGTTAGTTACCAGTTTTGACCTCTGACTTATTTGCCTGTGGACAAAACAAACAAATTCAATTTGGATTATAAAATCAAGAGGGAGAATGTATCTTGACCCGGCAGGAAGGGATAAGCAAACTTGAAGCTCAGCGGCAGCAGAAACTCGAAAAGCTGCGTCAGACCGGTATTGACCCTTACGGGGGCAAATATGAGGGTGTGGAATCGGCGGGGCAAATCGCGGAAAATTTCGTTGAGGACAAAGAAGGCCAGCGAGCCAAATCCGCCGGCAGGATAGTGCTGCTGCGCGATATAGGCAAACTGATATTCATTACACTTCGCGATTCCACCGGTACGATTCAGCTTGGCCTTTCAAAGAAACTATTGGCCGAACAATGGGATATCGCCAAGCTGCTCGACCTCGGCGATCTGCTCGGCGCAGAGGGCACGCTCGGAAGGACAAACACGGGTGAACTTACCATATGGGCGGATAATATAACCCTGCTTGCCAAGTCCCTGCTGCCGCCACCGGAAAAGTTTCACGGACTGACGGATATCGATATGCGGTACAGGCAGAGATATGTTGACCTGTGGGCAAACCCGGAAGTTATGGGGCTTTTCAAAAAACGAACCGATATAATCTCCGATATGCGCCGCAGGCTAACCGAAAAAGGGTTCCTCGAAGTTGAAACACCAATGATGCAGCCCATCGCCGGAGGGGCCGCGGCAAAACCGTTCATCACTCACCATAACAGTCTCGACATGGATCTGTATCTTCGGGTTTCACCGGAGTTGTATCTAAAGAGGCTGCTGGTCGGCGGTTTTGAAAAAGTCTTTGAGATAAACCGAAACTTCCGCAACGAAGGACTCAGCACAAAGCATAACCCTGAATTCACAATGATGGAACTCTACCAGGCCTACGCTGATTATAATGTGATGATGGATCTGACTGAGGAGATTATAGCCGGCCTGGCCGAAAAACAATCCGATTCGCTGAAAATTGAATTCGGACAGGATACTATCGATTATAAAAAACCATGGCCGAGATTAAAATACGCAGATCTGCTCAAACAATACGCGGGCTGTGATATAGATAATATTGACGCTGTCCGCGATAAAGCCGATCATTTCGGAATAAACCATAGTAAAATGGATGATCTTATTGTTATCAGCGAGGTGTTTGATGCGACGGTCGAACGCCATCTTATCAATCCGACATTCGTGATTGATTACCCGGCCGGGCTTTGCCCGCTGACAAAGACCAGCAGCGAAAACCCGGACTACGCCGAACGGTTTGAGCTTTATATCTGCAAAATGGAGATAGCAAACGCCTATACCGAGCTGAACGACCCGATGGTGCAGGACAGCAAATTCCGCGACCAGTTGAAAGGTGAAAATGAGGGAGAGGATACTTTCCGCTCTATGGACAAAGATTTTATTACCGCTTTAAAATACGGTATGCCGCCAGCCGGCGGACTTGGTATCGGTATAGACCGGCTTGTAATGCTGCTTACCGGTGCAACCAGTATTCGCGATGTCGTTCTGTTCCCGCTGCT
>SDBT01005038.1_pt1 | contig 22319 bp, 21 predicted proteins | sample 2277101 | NCBI WGS metagenome assembly SDBT01 (sample SAMN10404973, study PRJNA504765) | marine sediment metagenome | isolation source: marine sediment core GS10_PC15, 103 cmbsf | place: Arctic Ocean: Southern Knipovich Ridge | collected 2010 | reverse complement strand
CTAGTGGAGGCGCATGATGTCATGGCACAACTCGAAGCGGAGAACGAGAGATTGATGGGGGTGCTGATAGAGCATGCCGAATATAACAACTGGAACAACCCGATAAACTGGTGCGCCGATGCCCTCAAGGAAGGTGAGTGATGAATGACCATGAGCATGAGTGGGTGTTTCGAGATGGGTTCGGCTGGGTCTGTAATTGGGTTGCACCCAACCAGCAACCCCATAACAAGAGCTACGATAGCAATTCGATAAACCATATCAGCGCCTTTCCAAGCATTGCTTGCGAATCGTCAAACGGCATCAGCATAGGCTTGCATTCAATCGTGTCAGCTCTTACCTCGCATTCTCCCTCCAGGCCCGTGTCCAGCGGTTGCCCAAGAATGCCTGGTAGTATGATGTTGTCGAATGGAGCTTGCTGGTACATATAAATAATCTCATAGAGGTGCCGCTGCCTGTCCTCGTGGCCGTACCAATATCTCATGCTCTTCTCTGCCCGCTTCTCTTCCGCTTCGTCATACCACAGCAGGCTAGAGATTGGTTCGTACAGATGCTCTAGTTTGTACCTGCGCAACCTCATGCGGAATGCGCCACGAGCATAGCTGAATAACTCTTCCCAGAAGGCTGCTTCCGCAACATCATTTCCATGGAAGGCCATGCCCGCCAGCACCTCGATAGTCACCGATTGTGCATTCGCCTCAAAGACATTCGGGAACTCCCAGTGCGGAGGCCCGCCCGCCAGCTTGCCGCCCTGTAAATGTGCGAGTTCGTGAATCATGGTCGCAAGTACCTGTCGCTCGTCAAGCCGCCAATCGTCCAGCAGGAATCGTTCGTTTATTCGGATGAAAAGCAGTTCAGTTTGTGCAGTTCCTAGAATGTGAAACGACCTGTACCCCCGCTGTGGCAAAACAATAAGCATCTCGGGGTAGTTCTCCATGGCCTCTTCCAGCACCCCCTCGTAGATGAAGTAGGGCACAATCAGTCGCGCCAACTCGCTCAAGTACAACGAGTTAGTTTCTATTCCCCATGTCGTTCTTTGGTCGTATGGATAGGCAAGCGTATAGTCAATCTCGACTGGTATCCTGTCGCCCGCCTTGGCATTGGCGATAGTTGCAATAACGATGTCTCGCACGAACAGGTTGAGTTCTCCAGCTTTGGCGTACTCAAGGGCTGTAGTTCCTGCAATAAACCAACCCGCCAGTACAGCAACGAGAACTAAGGCAACGATGACTTTTCTCCAATGTTTTCTCATGCTTCCTCCTAGCATATCCCAAGCGCACATTCACCAGAGAGATGAATGGCTGCCCATATGGTGGTGCCAAGGCCCACAATAAGGGTGATGAATAAGACAACCCATTTCAGTTTCGGGTACTTCCTTTGAAGCGCCCAAATCAGGCGCGACCATGTTGGGACAAACTCCTCATACGTTGCAAGTGCAAGAAGCTCCCAACTAAGAATGAAAACGACCACTAGCCATACAATAACCCAAATCATGTTCTTAGAAACTCCAGCCGCAAATACTCGGGGGGCGACTTGAACGTTGTCGCCAGTTCGGCTACAGCATCTTCAAATTCGGCCCCGTATTCGTCCCACCTCTTCTTGAGCAGGTACCGCCGCGCCTCTGTGCAATCCGCACACTTTGTGGTTGAGTTGTGGCTAAGGCATACCTCTGCTAGAAAAAGATGAGAATATTTCTTCTCAACGAGCTTCTTCCCCTTCTTGTTGTTACGAAGCATGCCCTTTGAGATGATGTGTTCGGTAGTAAGCCCTACGCAACAAGGGCCGTAGCCGTTGGCTATGGCCCAAGTTGTCAACTCACAAACGTCGTACAAATTATACCGAGATTGGTTCGTTTGTTAAGAAGCGCAACACGATGGTGAGGACACCTGACACCAGCGGAACGAATGCCTCTGGCGAGAAGTTACCTGCCTCCAAAAATGGTGCCGCTAGGCCCAAGACGCCAATGGCGATTTGGAGTACGCCCAACCAAAACAACCTGCTTTCATAAAACTTCTTTTCCATATTATCCTCCTGATAATATATCATACACTATCTTGCCGACAACTGCAAGGAATGTGGCACCAACTACCCAGAGAATGATGCTCGTCTTTCCCATCACTACCCCAAGCTCATGGTTGATTGTTACGATGTGCTCCTCTATTTTCGCGATGCGTTTTTCCATGTCATCCCTCGTATATGATGTCTATTCTTTTAACCCCAGGTGGTGCAAACACCTCTAATACTTTCTCTGTGGAAACTTGTCCCACGTATTTGTTGTACCAATCCTCGTCTACTCTATTCAAGTCAATGTCATAGCTTGAGACGCCGAACTCTGCGCCCCTCCTGTTCCCGTCCGCACTGTACTGCCACATCACATAGCTATCCTGTCGTGGCTCCACCTTGCTTCCATCAAGTCTGTACTCCCAGCCGACAGGAATATAGGGTGGCAGCAGTTCATCTGAATAGTTCGCTACCCACAAGTTCCAATCGTTTATCCACCCCTTCTTAGAGGAGTAAAAGTCTTCCCACACAAACTTGGCTGTATAAAATACCGCTTCCCCCCACCAGTTCTTCAGGGCGTATGTATACTGCAACACGTCGCCTATGTTCTTCGACTTGGTAAGTTTATTCTTCCTCTCGACATCTGGGAACGGCGGGAAGTCCAAGTCTTCTGGCGTGATGCCCTCAAAGAACTTGGCGTACTGCCGCGGGATACTGTATCCAGGTATCGGCACACCGTATGCTCCGAAGGGCAATTCAACAGCCTTCGCCCCCTCCATATTGTCAAAGAAACGCAAGTCACCATAGTAGCCTATGTGCTTGCGTGCTATAACACCATCAGCACCAGCGTCTTTCATCTTCTGAAAGTCCACGTCGCCTTGGTAATAGCTAATGTCACATATCAGTTTTGTCATCTTCAGCCGCGCCCTTCAGTTTGACGACTATTTTCAAGACAGCGGCCATGTTCTCCACGCCGCTTACTTGAATCTGGTTGAGAATATTCAGTAGTGCCGCTATCTCTTCTTGCGTTAGGTCTATCATTTCTCAGTTCCTTTCTCTAGTTCTTCCGCGTTATAAATATGCGCAAACTGCTGTTAGCGTCATATCCCCGTGAATGTTTCTATATCGTATATCTTCGCCGTCTGCTTGCGGGCACATTGCGTTCAAATACCAGGTGGTTTTTGATGCCCCCGTAACAATTTTCCTTCTTCCCATGGCAATTACGGGAACAATATTGTTGTGTGCTACAGTCACCGTTAATGCCACTTCTGTTGTTAGGTCGGCATCAGATTCGGTATTGTTCCCAGTAGATAGCGTTATATTAATTTGCGCAGTCGCAGACGAGGCCTCTTGAGCATACGCATTTACAAAATAACCTAAGTCCCACAGCCCAATCGGGACCGAAATCTGCGAGTTGGTTGTGCCAAGGTTGTACCACGTGTCTTGAGTTGGGTTGCTTTGTTGCCTATCGGTGGAATCCGTGACTGTCACAGCCCACTTGCCAGGGTCTTGCGGGAAACCGAGGGGCGTCTTGACCATGCCGTAATACGGGCCTGAAATTGCCGCATTCACTAAGTCATAGTCCGTCCCCCCGTAAATTGTTATAGTGCTGCCTGGGTCGTCGAATACAACCTTAGTTATAAAGAAATACTTTGCGGTAGTCTGCGTGAGCTTCAGTTTCATCCCCACGCTATACTTGGCTGTTGCATCGAAGCTCGCGATAGTGAACGTGAATGTTGGGTCGTCGGCGCTTGCATAAGTCCACGTCTCGCCAGCCGCTATCCAGCCATCAGCCTCGCTGCCGCCAGCTCCTAGTTGCGTATCTGTCCCGTCATCATCTGTGAAATACAATGTATTGGGCGCATCGCTCTTCACCCACAACTGCCCGTAAGCCTCCGTGTCGCCACTAGCGGCAGCCTGCTCTTTCATCGTCAGGGTACCATCATTGATGATAACACCCTCTTTGTTGAAGCGCAGTTTCTCTACGAGAGAGCCAGAATCGCGATTATACATGACCGTGCTGCATTCATCTGCCGAAACATCGTCCCATTGATATACCATTTGGGCTACCGTATCTACGTTGTTGTTGTCATCCTCAAGAATATAATCAAAGCTCATTCCGAAGCCGTCAAGGATGTTTGCCGACCCCTCCGCTTGATGAAGCCATTCCATGTGCGTGGTGAGGTTGTCTATGTCGGCAACGGGGACATCGCACCGCGACCTTTGAGAGGATGAATATAGCTGTATTGATGACCTCACCCCGCTTGTGCCAGGGCTACACCACAGAAGCAGATTCGCACCTCCACTACCTCCAGCCTCCGCAGATGAGTGCAACGTCATGGATGATGTTCGATTTGGGGTTGTGCCCGTCTCGGTAGTGTATATTGCGCCAGGATGATAGCTGTCATCAGATGACCATTTTAGTTGATTCGGCAAAGACTGCCCGCTGGTGATTCTTATCCCGCCTGCATCAAGAACCACATTCCCTGCGCCAAACGTGGCGCCCCCGTCCGTGTCTATCCATCCCTGTGCCGTGGTCCCTCCACGAAACTCCAACTTACCGGTGGACTTATCCCACAGGATGTTTGCTTTGCTCGCTGTATTGTCTCCGAGCAGAACGTCACCTGCTCCAATACTCTCTGAGTTGTAGGTCTGGTCATTTGTGAAAACCGCAAACGAAGTAGTCGCTGGTGCTGCTATGTTCGAGCCTAGCATGAAATCGCCGTCACGCGCGATGCGACCAGTCTCAACCCCTCCTAGATAGGTGTGCATCCCTGCGTTGTCCAATCGAACACTACCAGCATCTAGCCTGCTTATCTTGCCGCTTGCGCCGATTATGCTGCCGACATCCAGAGAAATGCTCTCTATGAGGTCGGCAAGATTGCGCAACTCCAATGCTTCTGATGCGGTTAGTTCTTCTTTGGAAACTAGCTCTGCAAATCTACCCACGCCCTACCTCTAGCAGTATCTTCGCGTCCGCGTCTTCTTGTGTCTGAAAATCCTTACCCCATACCACTTTCACGGGCGTTCCTAGTTCGCCCTCAATCATTACTAATCTGTATCTGTCCTCAGAACCCAACTGCCCTTCGTGCCAGTATTTGCCGAACACTTCCAGCGGTGTCGATTGGGGTACAGTTGTTGTTATCAGAAAGTCAACGAAGTACGTGCCCTTCGCTCCCGCTATGTTGAACACCTGAAACTGGTAGAAGAACTCGTGTCGGTACTTCCACAGCGCAACTGCACAGCGCCATTCCTCCAAGCTCTGTGGTGTTCGCCCATTGATAAGGCCAACCTTCTTTTCCGGCATTACTTCTCATACACCACTAGCTGTCCAACCTGCACTTCCAACCCCTCGTCTGTGATTACTGATACGGGCTTCAGTGGTAGTGCTGTGGCGAATACCGTCTTATTGTCATAGGGCACATATACACATCGTTGCGTCAATGGCGTTTGTGCGCCCGCCCATGTGTCCATCTGTTCTTGAATAATCTCCGCAGCAACGTAGCTGTCGTCGTCGCCTTCAATGTCTACGTTCTCGTCTGCCACCCTGAATGTCATGGAGTATTCCCACTTGGGTTTTACTGTCCCAATAGCTTCTATCAAGTTAGCCGTCATCTTAGGCGTCTTGGCACTGTCAGTCGTAAGGAAGCGCAGCCTGAAGCGGAACCTGCGCGCCGTCACCGTGTTGTCGCTTTTGATGTCCACCTCTTCTAAAGGAGAGGTATCAAATGTGCCATTGATAGCCGTCCACGTATCTGTCTCGTCCACATCGTCTATCTGATACTCAGCCTCTATGTACTGTTCGTCTGCCGTAAGGTTCTCTGCGAACACCTTGAGGCTCCCCCAGAACTTGAGAACGTCTTGCATGTTAGCGTAGTGCCATGCACTTACGATGTGTCCTTCGTGTGTGTATAAGTAGTTGCTATCTCGATAGGGGTCAAACGTGTCTGAGGGCATTGGCAACCAGCACACGTCCGGCCCCATGGAGAACCACAGTCTGTCTATCGTGCTCCCTGGAATGGGCTGCATGTGTAACCTGCGTATTCGCTGGCCTTTCTCTGGTGCCCTGTAGAGTTCATGCCAGTCCTGATGCCCGTAAGTCACAAGGATGGATGAGTAATTCGATTCTCCCCCGTCAACTGCACACATGAAGTAGCCAGGGTATCCTTCCATGTGGTATATAACACCCTGCCTGTCGGCGGGCAGTCCTGCGTCCACGCCGTAGCCCACATCGTCCAAGTTGTTCCTGAAGTAACGTTGCAGACTGTGCAGAAGCGAGAAGTACAGGTACACGCCATGCACTAGATGGGCGCGGCCATTCTTGTATGACCGGACAGACTTCATCTCTCTAAGAGCCAGGTCGTCTGCAAGGTCGTTGACGACAAACCAGATGGAACCTTCTTTCATAATATACGGTATGCCAGGTTCGCCGTAAAGCTCCAGCCCCGTAGCGCGCTCATCTCTGTCCCCACAAGGAACGGGAGTACCAAAGGTTAAGTCCGTGCCCCATACTTGGGCATCGGCACGCGCAAACGACACATCATTATTGGCGTCATCATTCGTGACCATTCCCACCTGTTGCCCGCTTACTCCGTCGCGATAGGATAGAAGGAACTTGGGCTTGTTTGAGCCGCCATCATCGTCCCACTCGTTATTAGTCCACGTACCAGAGCTGTTGTATTCCCTGTGCCTGCGGTGAGCTGTATCGTCGCCTTGCGCATAGTAGATAACACCCTTGCTTACCAATACATCGGTTACGGGCTTGCCTAGACCACTCCCTGAAATCTCTGTCCACTTATCCGAAGAGATAATTGCATAATCCGTCGCGGTGGCGCTGTGTGCGGTATCCCACGCCGCCGACGTCAGTGCCACTGTGGTATTGCCCGTAATAACTCGCCAGTTCAACTCATCGTCGGAACCAGTGCCATCTGTAATAACTGCAACAGAATCAACCCACTCGCTCGCAGTCCACACTGCACCCTTGGTGCCGTCATTTAGCTTGGTCTTGTCGCCAGAGTTGCTGTCAGTCGCCCCCCTGTCGCCGTTCATAAATATCTGTGTGGCACTACCATCATCGGGTGCGGTTGCAAAATACAACTGCCCCTTGTATTCATAGAAGTGCGCAACCCACGAATCATCTGCGTCTACCAACCTGAAATACAAATCAACGGCAGCAGAAGTCCAGTTGGAGCCACCGGTGGACTTTTGCGTAGTGCCGGAGGTAGCGTTTGTTCCTACTTCCCAGTGGTTCGTAGCATCGTCAGAGCCAGAGGTGGCGAATACATTGATGTGGAAGGGATTGGCAGACACGCCCCATGCGCCCGCCCAATCAAAGGCGTGGAAAATAGAGGCCACGTCCGTGACGCTGGCCACTGCAAGGGTGGTCCAGGCTCTTACTATGCCAGGGTTGCCAACGTTTTCGCCAGTGCCGTCAGAGCACAGCTCAAGCGTCAGGGAGTCGTTAGGCGTGCCGACTTTGCGCACCCAGATGTAACACTTGTCAGCATTGTATACCGATGCGGTAAACTTGTTAGCCAGAAAGCGTGTTGCCCCGTACAGTCCAGTAAACGTGACAGAACCAGGCATGTTCATGTTTTGTGCGCGGTAGCCCGTCGTGTACTGCACCTGTGGGCCAAGAATAGCCCTACCAGGCATCCACGTATTCATGCGGTAGCTGTCAAAGAACCTCGAAGAATCATCATCAAAGTCCTCTGCCCCTCTGCCGCCCGTCCAGTCGTCCTGCGGAATGGATATGTAATCACCCTGCAAGTCGGCGTACTTCGTGCTTCCTTGCTGCATTTTGATAGATGTACGGTTGGAGGGGTTGCGCTCTATAGCACGGGCATTCGGTATGCCTTGTACGTTACACAACACAAGCCCATAAGTTGAGCCAGTGCCATCGGCGGCAGATAGGGTAACGTGGTGTGACGGGGAACTTCCGGTTGCTGTTGGCATATTACACCGTTGGTGTCGCTAGATTGTCTTTATCCCATGTCCCATCAGCCAGAACCAGTATGTCTGGGCTTTTGGGCGGTAGCTTGACTGGATATTTCAGACGTACTCTTTCAAGTCTCGATAGCCCAATACCAGGAATGGGATTAATCCAGAACCCAAGTTGGTCATTCAACGAGGGGTCTGCATCGCCCACTCTCGACTTGCGCCACATCAGGCATAACACAGTGGCCTCTATGGATACTCTGTCGAGGTGAAAATCTTCGTCAATCTTGTCGCTATAGAGCCTCAATTCGGGATGCTCTGTAGCGTAGACTAACTTCAGGAGGCGTCCAGTTGTATATTGGAACGGTAGAATAAGCTCGTCTGCCGTTCCTGTGACAGTCTTCTGTACCTTCCAGCCAAAGATTTGATTCCAGCGATTGTCATTAGAATCGCTTGTGCGCCCCTGTATCCAGACTTCTCGCAGGTCACGCCCAGCCGCACCAGGTAGTGTGTACTCCGTCTTGCTGGTGGCCGTGGTCACAGATGTAATGTCATCAACCCGCATTGGTCCCATTTCAATAAGAGCGCGGTTTACATTCTGTCTAAGCTTGAAGAGGTCATACCGTTTCTTACCAATAGCATAGAGGTCGCCAGAAGCAGTTGCGGCTGTGAACGAATCGGAAACAGTTATTGTCCCGCCCGCCGTGGATGCGCTAACGCGGCTGAAGCGGCCCGCTGGCGCGGTGGTGGGGGTGGTTGAGCCTGCATCGAATGTTATCCATACTGGCCCGCCAACCCAATAGCTCGCAGCCTCAGTGCGCGCCACTGAGTCAACCAGAGTTACGGTTGTGCCAGCGGCAGAGCAACTGCCCTCCGTGACTGTTCCCAGATTGCGCGCTACTCGTAACGTTGCATCGAACAAATTGTCGCTCATCCCTCATCCTTCCACGGCAATGCCGGTACCGTGTGATGTGTCTTGTCTGCCCCTTGTAGTCTCACATGAGACTTATTTATGACCATGATATTTGGGTCATTCTTATACTTATCTTTTATCTCTCCGGCCAGAACAGGGTCATACGTTGTCGCCCCACTCGAAAACAAATCAATCTTCTTCCCGCCAACTTCGACTTCCCTAATTTCTTTTCGTCCAGAGTTCGCTATAATGAACTCCTCAGTCTGGTACGTCGATGCTGGCCTCTTGTCCACTTCGTTCATCACTCTTCGGTGCTTCGCCACTTTCCACCTCTTCCAAAAATGGTATTAAATACTTCTCGGTAATTATGTCAAAGTCGAAGTCTGCTGCAAATGCTACTGCCTTGTCCTTCATTGTTTTGCGCAACTTCTTTGCCTTCCATAAATCGTAAGCCTCTTCCAGTGCATCGACTATTGCATCTACATCAGGTATCCCCCAGTAAGAGTTCATGGGCGTGTGCTTCTTCCCCACTATGGGTATCAACCAGCCTGCGCCCACCAAGTCGCTCGGTGCAGTAAAGTCTGTGGCTATACAGGGTGTTCCACATGCCTGTGCTTCTATTAACGGCACTCCAAATCCCTCACCACCAGAGGGCATCAGCAAAACGTCAATCGTACTGTAAATCTCTGCCATTTTCTCGGCAGGGATGTTGGCTTGTAATTGCCACATATCTGGGGAGTAGGGCATAAACTCCCGTATCTCTGCCATTTGTAGCAAGTCCAATCCCCCAGTATTTCTTGTTGGGTCGGCGTGGATATACAATCGCACGTCATCATGGTTCTTGCTGAAGCGCCCCCAGGCATCGAAAGCATATTCCCAACCTTTGCGGTCAATCGGTTCTATGTTAGATGCTACCATTCCTGCAATAAACTTCCCTCTTGCTTGAAACATCTCTTTGTGCTTTGGCTTTGGAGTAAAGATTTTCGTGTCAATCCCGTGTGGCAAATAGCGAGGATTTGGCAATCCTACTCTCTCAAACTCTCGGAGTGCAAATGGGCTCATTGCTAATGCGTAATCCGCATAACGCAACTTATCTTCCACATCTTTCGGAATTGGGTCATGGTCAACTGGCGCATATGGGCACCACTTCACTCCCATCATCTTTAATTCCTGTAGAATTTCCTCTGGGATTACCCAAGCATCAACAAGACTAACCATCATATCTATGGGAAGTCTTTTGGGCCACTCTATCATGCCGCCCGTAGCCGGATGTTCCGGCCCGCCAGGAATATGGACTATCCCCTCCCACACTATTCCCATGGTGGCGGTAGTTGTGATAACCACTACATTGTGCCCTAGTCCCATCAGGCGGTGCACGAACTCTTTCGTTTGAATGCCGTAGCCAGTTGGGAAAAAAGCTGCGGCAGAATGCCATGCTATATTAAGTGTCATTGCCCTCGTCTTTCTCTAGTATCCACTGCACATCCCCATGATGCCTTTCCTTGTGGCACAGTCTCCATCGCATTGGGCTATAGAAGCCGAAGTCTGCTTCCCAAGCGGTATCTCTAATGAAGTAATCCATAGTTTTTAACGTAACAAACCATCTGTGTGTTGGGTCATCATGCCCATACTCTGACTGGTAGTGCGGCATCGACAAATGAAGCTGCCCGCCCATGCAGAGTATTCTCCAGCACTCTTCAAGAGACTTTATTAAATTGTTCAGATGCTCTAACACATCCTTAGCGTGAAGGGCATCCATCGAGCCATCTTCCCACGGCCAAGGGTATTCATTCAAATCATGTATTACATCTATGTATTCCGCATGTTTGTGTAAATCGTGATTGATTGCTCCGTCTATCGGTCTGCGCCCACAGCCTATGTTGAGTATCAAAGCCAGTCCTCAATTCTCCCCCGTTCGTAAAACTCGTCTAGCCCTGATGGGGGGGAAAGATTTACAATGCGCCTGCCAGCATCCTTATAAACTTTACCAATAAGCCCAAGATGATACTCTTGTGTTCTTAGACAATAAGCCGACCTACCTCCCAATGCTGGATAATCGTCTGAGAAATGACTCCATTCTTTATCTCTATCACACCCCACCAATATAACTGTGCTGAAGCCCATTCCAAAGGCCATCTTCAGTGCTACATATGTTACTGTGCCGCCCGACACCCAGGACTCGCCAGGAACCCTCATGGTATGTTCGTCATATCGGTAGACGCTTGGAATCTCAAAAAGATTTCTAGTTTCTCTGTTGGGGTCACCAGAAAGGTCGCCGTGCAGAAATGCCATGTCCGCCTGTGCAATTGTAGTGCGTATTTCTTTAGGAAAGCCCATCAAAATGGTTTCATCTACACATACATAATATTTCGGCTGAAACGGGAACACGTAAATATGATTGGTGCCAAAGGAGGGGTACTTTTCTAGCAGTTCTCTTGGTACATCCTTGAGGCTTTCCCCATTCCCAATCACAATAGCAGTCTCGCCTATGTGCGTATCAGCCCATGGCCTAAAGACAACCTTTTGAAAAGAATTAGTCTCCTTCATAATCAGTAGGGGGCTGTATTACTTTTCCCGTATCCCCCTTTCTTGTTTCTTCATAGGCATATAGTGGTTGCAACAGTAAACTGCACTGTGCTGGCATCCACACATCTACGCCCATTCCGTCTGCTTTACCGAGCCAAAACGACATTGTTTCGCGTTGGTTGGCATACTCGCCCTCTAGGAGCATTTCGATTCCGTAAAGTTCTATTCGCTCAAAGGCATAATCCTTGGATAGCGCCAATGCCATTGCGTAAGTAAATGTTGAGCCAAACACTTTCTTTATGGGGAGTTCGCCCCGAATAATATGAATAAGTTCTTTTTGTATCTCTCGCAAAGGGTACTCGACACTTGTTGGAATATCGTCATAAACCATCTGCATATGAATTGGAAATGGATGTTCCTCTTGTAGCCATTCCCAGTGATTATATGGGTGTTCTTTTGTAAAGGCCCACTTTTTGTGAAGCTGAAACCATGCAGTTACACACTTCTCTTCCACCCAGTGTTCGCCATGGATTTCATTCAGCGTCCAGATTTCCACCCCCTCTTCATCGAACGGTGCCCATTGCCCCGTATTGAATGCGGAACCAACAATCGCCACGGTCTTCTTGCCCTTGCGACTTACTCGCAGAAAATCAGCAAGAGTGGGTGGGCATGGATTGGGAATTGCCGCTACCTCTTCAAGAGTCAGAGGTTCGTAATGGTCGGCAGCCCCATCGCCCCTGTAGATAATTCTTACTCGCATCCCGCAGAGGGGACAATTTCTTACTTCGTCCATATTATGCTCAGGGGCGGCGTAATTGCCACCGCCCCTAGCTTGTCCTTTCTATTCAGTTGTAGGTATGAACTTTTCGTAGAGGTCTAGGAGATTAACAGGAAGTTCTTTCCTCTTGTCGAGTTCTCTGAAAGCCTTAACGACTAAATCCGAGGCGACTTCCCCTATGGGAATATCTGCTACGACATCGGAGTTCCAATCTACTCTTTGGTTCTCCTTGTCTTCGATTATCCCATATTCTTTCAATTCTTCTTCTGAAAAGGCGAGATTCATGCGCAGTTGGTTTAGAACCTTCAGCGTTATGTAATCTCCCCTAACTGGAAGGATTGAGAGTATTCCCAATCTCTCTGCAACGGAAAGTTTCATGGTGCTATTCCTTTCTTAGTCTGTGCACGATGTTAGCATGATGTAGTAGTTGGCTCCGCCAGACCCTTGGTCGCCCACATAAATCTTTAACGAGTGGGTTGACGCGGTTGCTACATTCGAATCGAATATAGCACTACCTGTAGTCATGCCTGGGAACGTGAATAGGCACGGAACATTCTGAGTTGAAGAATCTGAGAAGTTGATAAACGAACAGTTACCAACTGTCCCGTCAATCCCGCCATATTCCGCAGCCATAGCAAACTGGATGGTGATACCAGCAACTCGTCCGCCAGTCATCTGGGCACAAGAAGTGCCAACGAAATAGAACAGGCCAGGATAAAGCTGATTTACCCCTGCTTCGTCACTATAGTCCGTTAATCTAAAGCCAGCTGTGGCATAAAAGCCTGCCGTTCCATCTACAGAGGCTTCGCCACGGCAGTCTATGCCGATATAGGCGTTCCCTGATGTTGCAGTGCTTCGGTTTTTGATTGTTCCTACCTTGTCAATCCACAACAGTTCAGTACCAGTACTGCCTCGCAAAACAAGGAAGTCGCCACTGATGCTTGCTGCACCAGTCAGCGTAAGAAGGTCTGTCGCAGCTACTTGCTGCGTCATTTCGTATTCGCCGTTCAGCCCCATTCCGAGGCCCTGCCATGCACTATTTCCTGTAGTCATGATTATGCCTCCTCGCTTACGGAGACTTCCGCACGATACAAGAGGTTCTCAGCAGTTCGTCCATAACCGCCGAACCACTTCCAAGCATAGCTGGTCCATTGCTGGGCCAAACCTTGCTGTAATGGTCCTACTAGTTCGCCATATTCGCCAATGTCGGGTGCATACACTTTCGCAAGTGACTTCGGCCCACCAAACATGATGATATGTGCGCTATCTGCATCTGTGGCGTTTGTGCCTGCGGCGTGTGCGAACCTCAATCCACCATTTTCGCCTTCACCAGCGATAACAATGGAGTTGCCTGAGCCAAGGCTTGTAATCTTCACCCGTTCACTATCTGGGTAGAAGGTCGAAGCCGTTTCCTCAGTGGTAAAGAGGTTTAGCCAGTAACCGACAGCCAGGTTGGTTGTCGTGCCAAGCACAATGGTTGTTGCTAGTCGTGCTGCGGCGGCAGACAGTGTAGTTGCGACAGTGCTGTGTGCGTCTGCGCCTGCTCCGTAGAGTATTTTTGCCCAGCCACTTGCAAGAATCCTGAAGTTGTGAAGCCTTCCGACTTCGTTGTTCAAGATTATTCCCTTGTCCTGGTAAATGCCCACGTTCACGACGTTACCGCCTGTGGCGATATCGGTTAGAACGAAATGGTCAGTAATAGCGGCCCATGATGGTGCTTGAGCTTCGCCTTCCCAGCCAGGGATATTAAAGTGACTTAAGCGTCCAGCAACATTCGCGAAGATTGTTTCATTTGCGCGTGATGCTGTAGTGCCTGCGTCCAAGTCTGAACGATTCCCGTTGCGTTGGACAAGTGCGCCGCCAAGAGCGGCTTCTTGTGCTTTGAAATCCACCAATTCCCCCATGTTCAAGCCCACTGCTCGTGGTGAACGTGCTTTGTAGTTGGTGAAATGTTCAATCAGCGCCTTTTGAGAGGTCTGAATACCATCGCCCCACATATCAACATTGACATCTACCACCGCGTCAGCGAGAACCTGCGGTACGATGTCCTGCACTTCGCTCAATGGCGTAGTCGTAACCGCCATATCGCTGATGTAGGTCAATCGTACTGTTCCGCCCTTGGTCAAGTCAGCCATAGCCTGCGCTGCACCTGCGGCTCCAGACGTTTCACTAATCGGTTGAGCGAGCATGTCGTATAGCCGACGCCTAATCCCGCCCTGTTGATAGTCGTTCGTTCGTTGGACCTTCAGACTGTTTGATAGTGTTGAAACTTGTGTAACAGTCATTCTTTTGTCCTTTTAGATTTATTGTTGTGGCAGTAATTCCCTTTTGCGGGCCTCTGCCATGAGTTCCTTGATTTTCGCAGCATTTTGCACAGGATGTTTCTGTGCTTTCATAATCTGCTCAAGCAAGTCCTCATCGTCAGTTGGTGCGACGTTAGCACCGCCACCACCAACTTTTGCTCCTAAGCCGACACTGCTTTGCTTTCCCGCTTTGTCTTGAACGTTGTCTACCAAGCTATCGAGCTTATCGTAGAAACCATCTTCTCCGATTCCGTCCCAATTCTCATTGACTTCCTTCAAAAGAGCGGCATAACCTTCGTCGTTATCCCAGTCAATTTCGGCTTTTGATAGAACTCGACGCGCGTAACTTGTCATGCGCTTGGTAACCAAAGCGTCTTCCCCGCCACCAGCGGGAGGCTCTGATGCCGCTTTGCCAGCCGTTCGCTCTGCGACCATTTGGTCGATTGCCATGTTTCTTACGGCGAGTTCTTCATCTCCGTTCGCCGCTTTAAGATACGCAGCAATAGTGCGAACATCTTCAAAGCTTGAATCAGTAGTAGCCTTGAACCTAGAATCAACCAACTTATCGAGGGTTGGTCCTAGCATCTCGACCACTTGATTCGCTACCGCACCTGCGTCTACCTGGGGTTGTTCAGAAGCCTTATCTGGAGAAGTTGCAGAAGGGGTTGGTACTGGTGGTGCCTCAACCGTGTCCTGAATATCCTCTTTCGTGGTATCCTTTACATCCTCGGTCATTCCATACTCTCCTATACTACACTATGTTGCACATTTATGCAACTACTTTCCGAATATCTGTTCTATGTAACTCAAGATGCCAAGTTCGTCTGCCCTCCTCTTTGCCACTTCCGGCAACTCTTCTCCGTCTGCTATTAATCTCAGCAACTCCGGTCCACCAGGCTGTTGTGCAATGTCGCCAAGCTGTACCTGCGGTGCTGCCTGTGGCGGAAGCTCTGGTATGTCTTCTCCGACATATTCAAGCAACTGAGACGTTATCCACTCTTCTCTCTCTGTACCTATCCTGTAGCCCTCCTCTGGTACGCGCCCATCTCTAAACTCGGCGGGTTCCCCTGTCGGTAACATCAGCCCAATATTTATGAGCGCGGCATCTATCTTTGGTTCAAATTCCTCTTTGATGTCCATGTATTCCGTGAGGTTATAATCTTTCCAATAGCGGCGAGCAGCAGTCGGGTCAATATCCTTAAGACGACTCCATACCTCGAAATGGTCAAATAGCTCATCGCCAATCTCCTCTTTCGCAAGGTCGTACATCTGGCCCTTCATGTACTGTTCAACTTTATCTATGCTGAAGTAGTATGCAGAAAGCAGTGAGTTAGATAACACAGCCTCGTCTTTCCATGTAAGCGCCTGTTGAACCTGCGGGTTCTGCTTCAGGTATTCCTTCCTGTCATCGCCCTCTAGGTTATAGAACACATCTACTTCATCCCAGATGGTAGGCCCAAACTGTGCCTTGCCAGCCTCCATCATCTGGCTATACATCACCGTAGCGGTGCCCCACTCTGCCTGCGTAGCAGTGGTCGGCACATCCAGAAGCGCAGACAGGTCCATGACCGCAGCCATAAAGCGGAGCCTATCGCCTTCTGACATATCTTCTAGCCCCTTGTTATCGTAGAACTTTCCAATGTCGTCATACTTCATGCCGACAAGCTCCGCCATATCGTCAGTTGCTCCTGGCGGTATTCTTCCCAGTACGTTCCACGCAAGAGCCTCGTCGCGCTCAAGACCAGATGACTTCTTCGTCAATAATACCTGGTCCATGAACGGGTACTTCTGGTCCATCTGTTTCCACAGCTCCTTGTACTCTTCTGGACTTAGATATTCCTTCCGTGCGAACATGGCATTCATCTCGGCATACATTCTGTCAATCTGCATGTCAGCCTGTGTCCGTGGCTTGAAGCCAGTCCCGAACAGGAACGACGCAATCTGTCCTGGTGCCCTGTCGTTTATCGTTCTTGCAACGGCCTCATCCCATATACCACCCTGCTGTTGATATGCGGCGTCGATAAGCTGTGCCTCTGTGTATTTGCCCTCATCAGCCATTGCCCACAATGTCCTTCCTACTCTTGGGCGCTCATACGGTCCCAGCCCGCCAGAGAAGAAGTTTATCAGCGGGTCTACCTCAATGCCCTTACCTGCATTCAATCCAGCAAGTGCGGTAGCGTCTCGTATCGCCCGCGTACCCGTAAACAGCCTGCCAGCCCATCTGGAAGCGGCATCGTCTTTGCCATCCATGTGGTATTTGGTCGCTAAAGCAAGCTGGAAGGGTGTCCAGACGGATGGACCAAACTTATTGAGGTCATCCATCAAGGACGAGTATTGGTCTATCCTCTTGCGCCTATCATTGAAGTCTACATTTGTCAACCCGTACACTGGCTGAATCGAAGACTCAAGATTGAACCACATTGGCTGGTCCCAATCCAATCCTAATAGTTGGTTGGTATTGATATTGTATTTCCACCAATCAGGCAGTCCCGCATTTATCTTCTCTAAGTAACGTCTATAGTGGAAGTAGCTCCCCATCAGCGCGGGATTGTAAACCATGCGCTCCATCCACTTCTTGTACGTTTGGGTGTACCAGAAATGGTACGGGTATATCAGGGAAAGCCCAAGGTCATACCCGTGTCTCTCTGGATACGAATGCAGGGCGAAGTTCCGTGCTTCCGTAGCCACGCCCACAGCCTTTGCGGAAACAACCGTTCGCCTCTTGCCCATCTCTGCTGCCCAGAGACGTAGTTCCTTCTCCTGATTCGGGGTAAGTGTTACGTCACGCAGCTTACCCCAGTTCTGACGTAAGCCAACCTTCACCTCGCCCAGAATGCCCTTCACGCCTTCTTTCGTCTCTGCTGCTATGCGGGCAAAGCCAGGTGCGCTTTCGTCTGCTGGGGCAATGAGGTTCGTTGCCCACCTGCCGTCTCCGGCGTCGTCTATGTAAGAGTAGGCTTCCATCTGGTCAATATAACTTCGGTACTTTGGGTCATCGAGCATTACTTGTACAAACGAGCGTTCTTCTGGCGTCAATCTAGCCAGTTTTGCCGCTTCGTCTGCCTTGCCCGTCTTTAGAAGACTGTCATAATAAAGCGAGAACTTGCTGTAGAGGGGCACTATTTCTTCGGCAATTTCTCCTTCCACTGGGCGCAAGAGATTGTCAATTTCAGCCATCCGTACGCGTATTATCTCTAATTCATTTGCCGGAGTACCGCTTGCGAACAAACGAGTATTCAATTCGGCATACTCATCGGCAAGAGATACTGGCGCAACAAACCCCTCGGCCTCGGTTATCAGTCTCGCAGGCTCGTCCATCAGCGCCCGTGCAGCATCTTCGGGCAGAAGTGCTAGCAGTTCATCGCTGAGGTCCATCAGTATCTTGCCCGTACTCTCGTCACGTATTAATGTGCCCGCAGCAGTATCTACGTGCAGCATGACGAATGCCTGCCTGCCATCGGGTGTTGGGATAAGTCCCTCGTGGAAGTTTGCCACTTTGACTTGTGGGTTCAGTCCTTCAACGAGTTTGACAATATTATCCTGAGTGGGGGAGAAGTATGCAGTTGCCGTATCGCCAACCATCTCGGCATTATCGAATAAACGCGCTAGCCCTCTAGCCTTCTCGGAGCGCACCGTGGCATCGGCAAATGTTACTGCCCCTGCATCGCCCCACGCCATGTCAGCGAATGCCTTCCCTTGCGCGCGTAGCGTTTCAACTACGGTCTCTCGGTGTGTGTTCCACAGATTGCCCCGCCAGGGTGCCCATCTCTTGCTCCACATGACGTCTCGGAAAGTTTCTGGGGAAGAAGGAACTCCACCAGATACTATGCCAAAGTCCTTCAATTCCTGCCACATAGCCGACAGATTGGCGTCTTTCTTGTATGAGGCTTTGCTGAGACGATTTACCAACTCCCGTCCCGCATCTGCCGTCGTCACAGTATCTTTGGTAATTTCATCAATAATATTATCGAATGGTTGTTTCGTCTCTCTAAGAAGCTTAAGTGCTTCTTTCTGTCCCTTCTTCTCGCCAATCTCTAGCGTAGCCCTTGTCTGAAGGTCACTCAAATCGAGACGAGCCAATTCTATCGAATGAGCATTTGCCCCCGCCTGTCGCTGAATGAGGTCGCCTGTCTGCCGCCCTGCCTGCCCCTTCAACCCTGCCTGTGCTGCAACGGAATCCTCTCTCACCACGCGCGTTATATCATCTCCCACCATCGGGGTGCCTGACATGATGTTGGAAGCAAGACGCCCATCAGCCTGCCAATGTGCAAACTTCTCGTCAATAGCGGCAAGTGCATTATCCAGCGACTTCGCTTCAAGTGCTGACTCTAAAATGTCATCATATAGGCGCAAGTCCTTGAGACGTTTCATCTGTTCGTCTGACAGGAACAGAAGATTACGCCCTGCGCGGTAGCCGTCGTCCTGTGCAGTCATTAGCGCAGACACAACATCTGCCGGTTTACCATTATGACGTTTCGAAAGCTGTACCAAAAGTTCCTGCGTCTCGTCTGGGAATGACTTCAAATACTCACTTGGAAGCGGAATGAGCACGCCAGGTTGTAGTGCCTTGTTGAACGTATCCCGCATGGAACTTGCCATGATGTGCTGGCCCATGCGCATTTCGTCTGTCTGCGCCCGCCCACTCATGCTCCACCACTTGTGGATTGGCCTTGCTTCTACCTCGCCACCAATAGCGCCAATGCCTTGTTTGGCTGATTCTGGCAAGTAGTCAACGAGGTTCAATATCTCTTGTTCGGCAGACTTTGGCGAGAATAGGGCGCGAACACCAGTCTCCACTCCCTCGTCTGCGACAATGTGGAAGATACCACTAAGGCGGTTGCGCAACCAGTATGCGGACGAAAGCGTCATGTATATGAATGCCTGTGCCTTTGCCACTGGCCCATAGAAATACTTCCGTGCCTTTGCATGGGCATTGGCTATCTGTTTTGTTGCTTCGCTTACGGGTTTGTCGGCTTGTGGATATTTGCGCAAGTAACTTGCCGCACTCTTTGCCGACTGTTTCTCCAGCTCGGCATATTTGAGGTTTTGTGCGACTTGTTCCTGAACATTCGGGAAAATATCATCCAGCGTGTTATCAACACTCTTCTGAATGAGCTTGATAACATCGCCCGTATCCCCACCCTTCTTGAGCAAGTCATCCAGCTTCGAGATGACATTATCCATTCCCGTGAATGTGCCATCTGCGGCTACCAACAATCGGCGCATAATCTGTGCCGATTCAAGTCCTGCGGGTGATAAAGCGACATCCAGGGGGACATCCATTCGCATCAGAATATCCCACGCCTGCTGTGCTTCTATAGCGTCATCGCCAACAATCTTTGCCATGGCTTCAATGTAATCCAAGAACTTGTCTGGCCTTCCGCCAAAATGCTGTGCCATGACTGTGAGATGGTTGCCCGTTCTCTGGTACGAGACAAACCGCTTACCGTCTGCCGTCAGCGTAAGAACGCCACGCTTGCGCCCTAGTTCGTCCATTCTGTTGGCTACGTTGTCTCCAGCACTCTTGATAGAACTGAGAACATTGTCCAATGCGCCAGTCTCCATGCTGGCCGATACTGTGGCTCTGGCTATGTCGTCGGCAATGTTATCAAGTCCTGGTGCCAGTTTTGCATAAATGGGTACGGCTTTCTTCGCCATCCGTGCGTTGCGTAACACAGGTCCAATGACGATATCCCACGCCCACAGCGGGTCGAGCACAATCCTGTCCCACATCTGGGTAGATGGGTCTTCTAGTTCCATTGCCAGTAGTCGGGGGTCGTCGCCAGCATTTGCGCGTCGCAGATACTCCGCCCGTGCCAACTCGTCTCTTGCCGCCGTATAACCCATGCGCCATATCTCTGACTGGCGCAACTCCTCAACTCGTTTTCTGAACTCGGTACTATCGGGGTCAAAATCCCCTAGCGAGCGAGCCATGCTTGCTTGAGATGAGCCAATCCACAAACCTATGCCGATTGCGGCAACAGGACGGGTGAACACCCATCTCTGCAAGAAGTCATACAGGGATTTTATTCCCAGCCCATCCCGAGGGTTCTCTTCGGCGTACTGTTGCATATACTCATCGGCAACTATCATTCCTGGTGACAGTTGTTCCTCTGCCCACAACGAGGGGGCTTCAAGTGCCTTACCCAAACCCTCGATAGCCATGCCAAGCGTGTTGCTCATTATGCGAAGCAGTGCGCCAGCAGGACTGTCTATCTGACTTGTCTCTGCCTTCTTCATGCCGTAGGCCATGCTTCGCGCAACGTATCCAACCCCGTACTTTACCAAGTCGCCTATAGATAAATCTCTCCCCATCCATTTGCCAGGGTCATAAGCACCCAGTATTGTCGCGCGGTCCTCCTCTGGCAGAACACTCATGGGGTCATCAAATAGTTCGCCCAACCCTCTCTTGGAAACCTGACTCTTGAACCAGCCCTCGACACCACCGCCAAAGTCGGGTTCGCCATAGGGCGTCCATCCCTTTGCCCCCGTTGGTAGTGGCTGGTCCCACGGGCCGAGTTCTCTAGTCGCATACTCGTCTTTCCACCATGTAGGAAGCCCATCATCGCCAACATTAGCTTGCCGCATTGCCATCTCGTTGGCCTTGGCCTGCCATTGGTTCTGTTCATATTGGCGAGCTTTCATGGCATAGTGCATCAGCCACGTATCTGTGTCATAGCTGGACGACTCAAACCCGTAGAATACTCCCGCTTCTCTACGCTCAGTCGCCTTGCGTACCAATTCCTGCTCGACGCTTTTTGCCTTGCCCTTTGCCATTGAGGTGATTTTGCGTGACGTAACACGCACTGCCGCCCCTGGTGCTGTTCCACCTGCTGCGCCAGGTGCCGTGCCGCCTTCTGGTTTTGTCTTTTCGCCTTGAATAGCTTTTACGTCATAACTTGGTAATGTCATATGCGCTAAATCCTCACACGCCAATTTATAAGATTTGCTCCGCCACCACCGTAGGTACTTGGATAACCTCTACCGAGGCTGGTGCCTCTGCCGTACCCTCCGGTATATCCTCCCACGCCCCCGTCGCCCCCAGTGCCAGCATCGCCCGCGGGAAGAGGTGCTTCATCTTCCTCAAGGAACCAATTCCCCAATGGGTCTTGAATATAGCCCATGTCCTCCATGTCGTATTTTGTCCATCCCATTCCAACCCGAACAGCAGTAGTCACCATCGTCGGCGGTATCCCGAACTCGCTCATCATGGTAGATGTCTGCATGACATTGTATGCCGCGCCCTGAAGTTGTGGATTATCGAACCAATCTTGCAGATACTCAAATCCAGCGGGTGCCTTTACCTCTTGTGTGGGGTCGCTGATATACGGAGCTGGTGCTGGCCCTTCTCCATAGGCACCCTTCCATTCGGAAGGCGTCATTGCTCCTGCACCGCCAGTAAACTGATTCAGGGCTATTGCCATTTGGTTCTTGAAGTCGGCATCCAGAGACACGCCAGGAGGTAGTCCGCTAATGTCTTGTGTCTGTGTGCCCGCAAACCCCTTCAGAACTTCGGGCGAGGTTATTTCTTCTAGTTGTGTTTGCCCTGCCTGTACGGCGGGAGGTAGTCCTAGGTCAAACAAATTCGTCGTTTGCTCTAGCGACTCTGTTAGTGCACTTTTCGGTGCTGAAATGCCAAGCGTCGATTGCGTAACAAGTCCCGCATCCATTGCCATTTGCGCTGTAGTCGCCGTCCATGCAGAGATGGACGGTACTACTGGCTGCGTTACGGTTGGCACCGCGGGTGCTATTGCCTCATCCCTTCTGGATATTATCGTTGGTGCCGCCTTTGGCTTTGATACCGTGGTGGTTGTGGGTGGCTTGTATGTGCTCCCCGTTTTCTTTTTCCTAGTCGTATATCGCG
>SDBT01005036.1_pt1 | contig 22321 bp, 42 predicted proteins | sample 2277101 | NCBI WGS metagenome assembly SDBT01 (sample SAMN10404973, study PRJNA504765) | marine sediment metagenome | isolation source: marine sediment core GS10_PC15, 103 cmbsf | place: Arctic Ocean: Southern Knipovich Ridge | collected 2010 | reverse complement strand
AGAAAACAAATAAGACCAGTTGCAGTCTTTGGAGTAAGACCACTACCAACAGGCTTAGGAATAAAAAGAAAGAAAGCACTCTTCCAGGACATAGGAATATAAAATGGATGCAAGACAAGTAGATCAAGAATGGGAAAATGAAATTAGAAGACAAAGAGCAGAACAAATGAGAGCAATAAGAAAGCAAAGAGAAATTAATACTAAAAAGAAAGTAGGCAATTTATTAGACAGCCTATATTCATTATAAAGGAGAAAAAGGAAATGGTAAGAACTTTAAGAAGAGCAAGAAAGGATATAGGAATTTTAACAGGTTCAGGTCTTTCATTATCAATAGGTACTAGTGTAATAGGTAGGGCAGGAGCAGCACATGGAGAAGAACAAGGAATCACAAACATCTCTCAACAAATGGGCTTACTGGGTGAAATAAAAGGAAAAGGTATGTTACTAGGTGTATTAAGAGAATCAATACCATTATATCCAGCAAAAGGCAGAAGAAGAAAAGTTATATAATCATAATCCTACAAGTTAACATTAACCTCTGAGGATGGGGTCAGCGACCCCTTTCATATTCACAAAATGTCAAAGTTAATAATAAAAGGAAAACAGAAATACATTAATAGAATGTTCTCTCATTTAATACAGGAACACCCATCAACTAAAACAAGGATGTCTAAACATAATAATCACAATAACCATAATGGTAACTGTATGTTAGACCCCTTCACTTCCTTTGGAACTTTTCCTAATCCTAACCAATTATTAATCATACCAGAGTCAAAATCTAATTTTTTAGGAAATTTCTCAAACCCTAACCAACTTTTACAATCTATAGGTTCAGGCAATGTAAATTTTATAGCAGGACAAAATATAATGAGAGGTATAATCATTACAGAGGCTAGAAAGAGAAGACAAATTATACATGGTGCTAGAGCTATGAACAAACAATTACCTTTAGGTTTCCAAAGACCAACACAAGATTATGATATTTTTACAAAAAAACCAAAACAAACTGCTAATCGTATCCAGTCCATTTTAGACCAGGAAGTAGCAGGAGGTAGAGATGAGTTCTTTACTAAACCTGCTATTCACCCTGGCACTTACAAAGTAGTTCATGTAGGGGAAGATATGAAGAAAGATACAGAAGATGATATTACTGTAGTAGACTATACTGAAATGCCAACAGCAATGCCTACAATAAGAGTTAATGGTTTAAGGTATGAAACACTAAAACATATAAAAGAACACAGGAAACAAACCTTAAAAGACCCTGAGGCTAGATTCAGGCATGAAAAGGACAGAGAAGACCTAGAAAGAATAGAACTATCAAAATCATTGAGAGGTATATACTAATGCCATTCCTAGCAAATATAAGAGAAAAAGCAAGAGAAAAGTTACAACAAAAGAAAGAACAAGTTAAAACAGGCTTTCAAAAGTTCCAAGCTGCAGAACCACAAAGAGCAAGACCTATATCAAGAAGAACTTTTAAATCAAAAGGTATAGTGGGTAATGGACTCTTTGTAAACAACGGAGCAGGTTTAACAGGCTTTACACCTACTAAAAGAAAGAAGAAGTCTAAATCAATTACAGTTCAGGTTGATGGTAAGAGTATTAAAATAACCACAGCTAAGAAATCTAAGAAAAGAAGAAAACCAAGAGCAAGTCAAGGCTTTGACATTACTAATATTCAAGGAAATATCTAATAAATTAAAGAGGAAGATAAACCCTCTCATTAGATTATTACATAACTTCTTGAACACCACAATATATATAAAGGGATTATACTTCTTTATTTCCAAGTTGTCGCGACTTCTTATTAAGAATTATATTTATATCAAACAAGGTGAATAAATAATGGAACAACAATCCCAACCACAGAAACAACCTCAACAATTTATCCAACCATTATTCCAGGATGCTTTCCAAAGAAATCTAATCAAAGACATTCTAAACCCAGAAGACATACTAGAATTTGTTGAAAACACTCTAAAAGGTATGAGGCTTAATAATGAAGGGATTTGGGAACAAGATAAGGACTCAAAACCATTAAAGAGGGAAGGTATATTTAAAATTCTAAGAATATTAAGAAGCCATCTAAATAAGTATCAAACTTTAGCAAACCTTGACATAAATGATATAATAAGGCTAGGAAGGGATATAAGGCTTAATATCATAGAGATAATCTATGAGGAGAGGGAAGACTTTGTATATGAAGGACAAGATGAAAAAGAGGAGTCTGATCTAGCTCTATGCACTTCAATAGTTCTTTTAATAGATCATAACATATTCGCTAACCTAACAAGAGCAAAGAATGGTGGGGAAAGTAAACTATTAAGAACAGTTTACAGAAGTCAGGATTCAATCTCAGATATATCAAGAAGTCAGGAAATGCAACCACAGGGAAACTTCTTATCTAATTTATTCAAAAGAAAACAACAACCACCAGCACAACCAGGAGGATATTAAGATGGGTAGCAAATCTAAAAGATTTGAAAAGAAATATACTATAAAAGAAATATTTAAATATATTTTTGAATTATTAATATGTATATTTTTTCCAGTTACCTTTGTAATTATTTTATGGCTTCAACCTATAAACACAAAGGATTTAATAGAACCAATAAAGAATATAGTTAATTATGATCTTGTTATGAAAACATTCTCAGCATTCTTTTTAGCATGTATATTGTCAATATTGTTTGATATATGTTTTAAAATAGATAAGATTTTAAAAGAACTAAGAGGTAAAAAATAATGGCTAACATACTACAGGAAGCAATAGGCAGGTTTAAACCATCAGGAGGAGTGTCAAATCCTTTAGCAAACATAAACCCCTGGGATATTGCAATAGCAGGAGAAATCATATTTTTAATCTTATTAATTGGTTTTGTTGTTTGGGTATGGAAAGTTTATAGATATAGAATTTTAGAGTTAGAAGATATGGGAAGAGGTTCTTTAAGAGCTAGAATACTCTGGGCTAAACCTGTTACAATAAATGGTATACCAAGATACCAAATTTTAGGAAAGAAAAACGAATTTGGAAAGCCTTTAACAATAATAGCCTCAACATCAGACAATACTATACCTTTAAAGACCTTTGCAGGTTTCTATAAGGATATAGTTATTATGTATAAAGATAAGAATGGAGATTACAGACCTTACAAACCTATAGTGGATAAAACTCAGATAAACATAGATGAGTATAAAATATATAATAAGGAAGCAGGCAAAAAACTATTTAATTTATCTAAATTTTTAGACGAACTCTTCCCTGTATTAAAAATAGACAACCTAAAGATGAGAGGTTGGTATGCTTTAATGACAAAAGAAACATTAAACTTATACAAGGACAAGAGTGAATTAATGAAGAAACTACCTAGCATTATGATAATAATTTGTATTATATTTGGTTTGTGCCTGGCTGCATATATGATTTTAACTTAAAAGGAGGTTGATTAATTTGGCTGCATGGGAAATAATTCAACATAGTTTCATAGCATTTATATTTTTACTTTTCTTTATAGGATTTAATATAGGAGATGAGAAAAAATACATTGTATTCAAGCTACTCTTTATATGGTTAGGATTCACATTAATTACCCCTTTCTTGTGGATACAATATATGATAGCAAGAGAACATCTTATCCCTGTGGCAAATGTTTATAGAGTTATCTTCCTGACATACCTACCAATTTACTTCTTATTAGTCTGGGTGTTATACATAGCTTTCTTCAAAGATGTTATGATATTCATAAAAGAAGCTGCAAGTGGATTTAGTGGAGAGGATGAAACAAATTTAATAGGAGAAACATAATGGATCACAAATATTCCACCTACACAGTTTTTTTCTTCTTTTTTGTACTATTTGTAGGTTTTGTATATAGTCTAGAGAGTTCTGATCTAGATGAGGTCTGTAATCAAAATAATAGTTTCTTCTTTAGATATAATGGAGTATGGGGTTGTGCAAACATAACAGATATGGAAATAAATATCTCTGTGAATAATATAACAAACCTTTATACTAATGTCAGTCAGCATACAATCCACTTTGATGGTTATGAAAGTTTCTCTGAGGGTTTGAATGCAAATAGAACTGGTGGTAATGTTGAGTTTGGTGGTATTGTAATTGCAAAAGATTTAAAGATAGATGATGTTGCTGGAGTAGCAAGAGATTTAGTTGTAACGTCAGGAACTAAAACCAGATGGGTTTGGAGATTAGCAAATGCTAATGCAGAAACTGGTTCTAATGCTGGAAGTGATTTTCAACTACACAGATATGCAGACGCTGGAACATTTTTAGGAACACCTATGTCAATAAATAGAAAAACAGGAGATTTTAGTTTTCAGAATTCAATTAGTATTGGTGAAGATTTAGAAGTTGATGGTTTAAGTTATTTTTATGGAACTAATCAATTTCATGGAGCTACAATATACTATGCTATGGCAAGATTTAGAGATGCAATCCCATTATACTTTGGAAGTGCTAATGATGCAGAAATTAAATATAATCAATCAACACAGAATTTAGAGATTGATACAAATAGAGGAGCTGGTGGTGGTATATTAGATATTAAACACGGTGTAATAATGGGTGAATATTTGAATGTAACAGGAAACATAACCTCAGAAAATGTTTTTGTACCTCAATATATTTTTTCACATACAAATAGAACTCAACCTTTATTTGTTGTAAATGTTTGGACTAATGTAACCTTTGACCAAGAGGTAGCAGATATTAAGTTTGGTATAGAACATATATCAACAGATGATACAAACCATACTTTTACTATAATGGAAGATGGAATTTATGAAGCTGATTATGATTTTGATGTTGAAGATAGTTCAGGAACTCCGAGTGATATAGATGTTGCAGGTAGATTGATTTTAGTAAATGGCACAGAAGTTATTGGTTCTGTTTTTGAAACTGATATTGCAAAACAAGGAGTTTCAACAGAATTATCTCACGATTTTTTATTTAGAGCTTTAGAAGGAGAGCAATTTAAGTTTCAATTTGTAGCTGATAATGGTGATGTTCAGATTTCAACACATGGAGCTTTTGGCGACCACCCAGAGAGTGCAACAGTAGTTATAAAGAAGGTGGCTAATTTATAATGGGACAAAGCTATTTAGCAAGGATAGATGAAACCTTAGCAAAGGAAATTATAATCATAAAAGAAAAATTAGGAACAATAGGTCTTTATGATATTACAGACAGACAAGCCTCTCAAATTGTAGCTGCTATTATAAAAGAATATAACTTTAGTCTTGAAAAGAAATGCAACAAAAGAAAAACTAAGATAATTCTTGATTTAAAGTAACAAAATCTTTGATTTTGAAAAACTATTTAAAAAACTTATCTAAACTATAAACTATATTTTCTAGTGTAACAAACTGTTACTTAATTATATATATTAAAGATATACAATAAATTTATACAAATAAAATGCAGAGAGATAATATATTTAATGTAAACATGGAATTAGAAGATGCATTTACTGTTTCTGTTCATGATAAAAAAAATAAAAAACACAGGAGTAAAACATTTAAAAAAATAAAAGGTAAACCACAACCATCAGTAGACCAAGTTATGGATAAAATTAAAAATATAATCTAAAAATGAATAAACGTGCATCAATACTAGACGGAATCTACATCACAGTAATTATATTAGTCTTGTTCTTAACCTTCTCAATATCTAAAGTAGTATGGGAAGAAACTACAAAAGATGGTGTTCTTGTAGGAAATGTATCAAGTGCAGAGGATCACGTAAGAAGATATAACACCCAATTTATTCCAATGTTTGATGGTTTCTTTATATTTGTAATCTTTGGAGCTTACATAGCAGTATTCATACTAGCCTTCTTCATTAGAGGGACACCTGTCTTCCTACCTATCATGCTAATAATTATTATTATAGGAGGAGTTCTGGCAGTATTTGTTTCTAATGCCCACCAGGATATAATAGACTCAAGTCAGGTTATAGCAGATGCTTCTGCACCTTGGACTAAAATGACATTCTTAATTGAGAACCTACCATTAATTTCTATGGTATATCTCATAGGACTCACAGCCATAATGTTATCACTCGGAGAGGGAATGTGAAAAAGAACATAATAATTTTAGGATTAGTATTTATTTTATTAGTTAGTTCTGTTTCTGCATGGGACTGGGATAATTCAAAAAACTATGATGAAAATACAAAAACAATCACAGTTTATAATTATAATTTTATAGGAGAAATATTTGATATAAAATTAGCAGAGTATCAATTAACCTATAACACTTATTATTGTATTAAAAATTGTTATGCAGAGGGTTATACTACAATATATGAAAAGGATAAACTATTTTCAGATATGATTTTTAAAGATTTAGAAAACAATTTAAAAGAAATCCCATATAAAATTTATTACTACACATGGGAAAATTATACATCCTCAGTAAATGAATACGGAACAACCTGCATATTAGATAAAGAAATAAATATAACTACTGGGAAAAAAGAGGAAACTTGTTCATGGGGAAAGACAGGAAGTTATAACACAACTAAACAACATTGGATTAAGCACGATTACACAGGACAAGAATTAGAACCTAATAGATATAAATGGAGATTAGAAGGATCAAAGCCAAAAGGATCTATTGATTGGATTGGTTCTGCTTTTGGAGAAGATTTTACTGAATGGGCTTTTTGGAATGAATATTCTTTTAGGAAAAATATAACTGAAAAACCTTCTTCAGATTTTCCATTTCCTCTTGCTATTAATATGACAGCAGGTATTTACAATCAAACAGTATGGATAAATGTTTCAAATTATACTTCAAGGGATATATACTTGTATTATGAAGATAACACTAATTGGACTATAGGAACTGACACAGAAGAAATAAATTATGAGATAGATAGCACAGGATTAGGAAACAATCCTAAAAGTGTATATTTAAAAGGAGAATCTGGACTTACAGCACTATGGCATTTTGGAGATGGATTAAATAGAAACACTACAGCAACTACAGGAAATCATTTAACTTGCACTACTGGTAAATGTCCTGCACCTTCTCAAGATTCAGTATTTGGAAATGGTAGTGTAGATTTTGATGGAACTGATGATTTTTATACAACAGGTGCAAACACAACATTTAATTTAGCCACTACAGATTTTATAATAAGTGTATGGTTTAAACAATCAGATACATCAGAAGGAAATACAATGTTCTTAGAGTGGGATAGTGGAGAGCTTATATATTTTGGATTTGGTAGCTGTTCAGATAATTTACTGTCTTGTATATATTATAGCACTCCATCATCACAACCACAACATAATTTAGTTGCAGATGGTGGTATAAACATTAAAGATGGGCAATGGCACAACATAATTATGACAAGACTTGGAGGGACACTATATACATATATAGATGGAATTATAAGGGGAACTTCTGCAAGTTTTAGTGAGGATTTTGGGGGAAATACTTTAAGAATAGGTGAGCAATCTAATGGAGCTAATGAAATGTTTGGAAAATTAGATGAACTTAGAATAACAAAGCCCTATGGATTTACAAGCAAACAAGCATCAGAACTTTATAATAATTCAATAAATGGAAGAAATTTAATATTAGGGGGAGAAGAAACCCCAGATGCAGCACCCATAGTAGAAAATCAATTTCCTAATAATGCAACAACAAATTCAGCACAATATATAAATTTTACTTACAATGTTTCAGATGCAGATGTTGGAATAAAGAATTGTACTATATTTATAAATGAAGTAGCAAATGCAAGTGATACAACAATAACAGAAACAATCAACCAGAGTTTTAATTTAACACTAGCAGAAGGAACTATTGATTGGAAAGTAAGTTGTTATGATAATACAGATGTAAGAGGAAACTCAACAACATTTAATTATACAAGGACAGAAATATTACCAGTTGTAACATTAAATTTCCCAGATGATAATTCAGAAAAGTATTTTGAAACTGCAAACTTTACTTATCAAGTAATTATAGCCACAGGGTCAATACAAAGCTGTTCTTTATTCCAAAATGTTACTTTAAATCAAACAGATATAACAATTACTACAGGAGTCAATCAAACCTTTAACATTACTACAGAACTAGGTAAAAGAAACTGGACTGTGGAATGTTTATCAGATTTAGGTAAAAAAGCAAATGCAACTACATTTAATTATACAAGACTGGAAACCTATGTAACAACACAAAACAATTTTCCTCTAAATAATTCAAGAGTAGATACAAGAAACCAAAACTTTACTTATAATGTTTCAACACCTTATGGAACTATAACTGGATGTTCATTATATTTAAATGGAGAATTTAATCAAACAGATAATTCTATAACACAATTAGTTAATCAAACATTCAATGTAACTTTAAATTATACTCATTATTGGAACTGGACTGTAAATTGTGAATCAGATAAAGGTAAGAGTGATATGTCCCCACAATACCAAATAATTTACAATGCAGCACCAACTATACCAACAAATCAACAGCCAGTAAACAACACAATTATAGTTATAACATCTACTGAGTTAACTTGTTCAGGATCAACAGATACAGAAGAGGATACAATTAATTATGAGTTCTATGGAGGGAATAATATTTCAGGAGCATTACTTCCTACTGCTATCTTACAAAACTCCTCTCTAACAACATTTAACTGGACTGGATTAACACCCCAACATTATTACTGGGGTTGTAGAGTAAATGATAATGTTTCAGTTTCAGGTGCTACAGCATTGAGGAGAATAAGTTATGTAGAGTTTAATCAAAATTGTACAGGATCAAACACAACTTCTACTCTGGCTCTAAACTTTACTTTCCAGGATGAGAGTAACTTCACTAAAATATTTAATGTAACTTATGAGGCAACATTTACAGTCTGGGGAAACAACTCACTCATAAATAAAACCTATTCAATATCTCAAGTAGTAGCAAATGAAACGCTTTATTGTATCTCTCCAGCTAACGCAAGTTCACTAAATGTTAAAGCAATCATAGAATATAGTAAGATAGGTTATGATACTAGAAATTACTTCTTTGATGAGAAAGACACTATCTCAAATAAAACACAACATATAACTTTATTCCTAGCCTTTAGCTCTCAAACAACAGATATTGATATAACAGTTACAGATGCACAGGACATACCACTCCCACAAATATTAGTGGAAGCATGGCTCTATGATGTAGGTACAGATACATATTCATTGGTACAGTCAGAAATAACATCACCAGATGGTACAATACAGATGCAGTTAATATTAGGCAGTAATTACAGGTTTAGATTCTATCAAAATGGAATCTTAGTGGATTCAACAATTAGATTTAAATTAGTTTCAACATCAGTAACATTCAAAATAACTACAGCAGAGAAACCTTTAGAGGCAACAGTAGAATTAAGAAAGTTAGTTACAAACTTCTTATGGGTTAACACAACAAAGAATATATCTTTTGAATTTTCAAAAGCTAATGATGTTAAGGGACTTGTTGATATATGTTGGGCAGTAGAAAACCTATCATCACAAAACATATCAACATTATATAATACTTGTTGGTTAGTATCAGCATTTCCATCAGACCAGGACGATTATATAATTTTAACAACAAGAGGTTATTTTAGAGCCTATGCTTATGGAATAATAGATGGAATAACATATAGTATAGACTTCCTTGAAATAGATCTAAGACAAGCTCCAGTATTTGGTAATGAAGGATTATTTTTAGGTTTATTAGTATTATTAGCATTAGGGGGACTTGGTTTAGCTTCTAGAAACCCTGCTGTAACTATTGTGATGGTTTTATTTGCCATAATTATCAATTCAATGACATTCCTTTGGGTAATACCATGGTATGCTCTTATATCAATTATAGTAGTGGGGGTTATCTTACTGATAGTAAGTAAAACTTAAAATGAGTCAATTAGCAACCTACATTATAGGGATTATATTATTTAGTATGATTATAATAGGATCTACTTCATTTTTAGCTGGATTTAATCAAAATTATAATATAGAAGTAGAGCCAGGGTGGGAAGATACCTATGATTTTATAGATAATATGACAGATATAGGTGTTGATACAACTGAAATATTAGAATCAAAGGATACTAACTGGGTTTTATCTGGTCTAAGAATGGGTTATAGTGTATTAAAAGGAACATTCCAACTACCTAAATTCATGGCAGAAACACTAGGAAATATGGGTACAAGATTACACCTACCTCCTTGGGTTACAAATCATATAGTAGTTATTATAACTATCATAATCATATTTATTATTGTAGCAAGTTTAGTTCGTTGGTATATTTAGAAGATGGAAACAAATCAAAAGAAAAAACACAGGAAATATATGAGAGATTATACTAAAACAGAAAAGAATAAAAAATATAGAAAAAAATATTATTCAAGACCAGAAATTAAAGAAAGAGCTAGAAAATATAAAATAGAATATAGAAAAAATCCAGAAGTTAAATTAAAAAGAATGGCAATTTCAAAAAAATATAATGCAAGACAGGAAGTTAAAAATAGAAGAAAAAAATATGATTTAATTTATAATCAAATAAATAAAGTAAAGATAAATCAAATGAAACTTATTTATATGAAAAATAAAATTAAAAACAATAAATCCTATCATATACAACTTTTAATAAGAAGAAGATTACTTCATGCACTAACAAGATATACAAAACTAGGAAAGATTACAACAGCAGATAAATATGGAATAAACTACAAGGCAATTATAGAACATCTAAAACCATTTCCTCAAAACATTTTAAAGTATCACATAGATCATATCAAACCCTTATGTTCATTCAATTTAGAAGACCCTAATCAAATAAAAGAGGCTTTTGCACCAGAGAATCATCAATGGTTATTAGTAGAAGAAAACCTAAGAAAAGGTGGTAAATTAAGATGAGAACACACTTAAAACTAAAAATAAGTATATTTTTAGCAATCCTACTACTTACACCTATGATAATGGCTAGAACCTATGAAGAACCTAAAAACATAACTTCCTTCACAGATCTAGCTCAATGGGAAAATAGAGTAACAGGTTACAAGTTTGGCATAGCAACACTCTTATTAGTATTCATAGTATCTTTTGTAGCTCTAAAAGGATTTGAAAGTTCACAGGCTTTAACAGGTTGTCTTTTCTTTACTATGACAACTGCGATAGGACTTAGAATAATAGATTTATTAAACAACACCTGGACTATTGGTTCTATAATTCTTTGTGCAGCAGTAGTTCTCTTAATCTCCTGGTCTTCTGCTAGTTAGAATCTTTTTCTTTGTGTAACTGTGTGTAACTGTTACGGAAATATATATATTACAAAGAAGACTAAAATCTTATGAATTTTAATAAACAAACTTATTCTAAGGAATTTGTGGGAGGGAGGTAGGTCGATAATATGCAAAAACTATATAAAAAAGGTTTATTGGGTTTAAACCAACTAACCGGAATAGTTATGTTATTGGTTGTAATTGGTATCATGCTTACAGTAGCAATTAGAGTAAACACAGGTGTAGAAGGTGCAATGCCATCTACAGACACAAAAGCTATTGATGCTTCAAGAAATGCAACTGATGGATTAGCAAACATATCAGAAAATCAAGGATTACTAGGTACTATAATTATATTTGGTATAATTATAAGTGTGGTAGTTGTTGCTTTTATGGTAGGTGGCAAAGGATTCTAACAATGAAAATCTATAAAAAAGGTTTATTAGGTCTTAACCAACTGACAGGTATAATTATGTTACTCGTAGTAATAGGAGTTATGCTTACAGTAGGTTTGAGAATTAATAACCAGATTGAGAACGACTCCCCATCTGTTACAGCTTCCGATAACAAATCTATTGATGCTATAAGAAACGCTAGTGAAGGTTTGATTAATGTTTCTGAAAATCAAGGTTTGCTAGGTACTATAATTATATTTGGTATAATTATAAGCGTTGTAGTTGTAGCATTTATGGTTGGTGGTAAAGGATTTTAGTGATTCTTTACTCAGCCTGATGGAAAAATGCAAAAGCTAAACAAAAAGGGAGAAATAGGTATAAACCAGATAGTAGGTATTATTGTTATAATACTTGTTGTTGGAATTATACTTACTATTGGTCTTAGAATTGATGACGATTTACAGAGAGGGGGGGACACAACCGTTTCCACAATTACTCTTGCAAATGAAACCACAGCGACAGTTGTAAATATAACAGGAACTAATGTTGGTGAGTATACAACAACTCATAACAGTGGTTGTGCAATAACTGTAACATCAGTAACAAATTCAACAGGGACACCAAAAATAGTAATACCATCTTCTAACTACACCGTTTCAGTCTGTACAATTACATCAACAGATGCTAGTGATGGTAGTACTAATGAATTATGGAATGTTTCAGGTTCTGTAACTTACAGTAAAGACGACGCAGCTTACAATGCAACAAATAGTGTTATGGAAGGTAAAACAAATGTATCTGAAAATCTAGGACTACTAGGCACAGTAATTATCTTTGGGGTAATTATAGCTCTTGTAGTAGTATCTTTTGCTATAGGTAGAACATAGTTCTACTTTTTTCTTTTATTTTTTAAACATATACTTCTTTACAATAATATTTATATATTAACTAACTTACTAACTAACATAATGAATCTAAAACTATTTTGCTCAAACAAAAAATGTCCTTATCATAAAACAGGCTGGATTTACAAAGGAGCTTCTAACTTCTATACTTCATGTCCTAAGTGCATGCACAAGGTTAATATATCAAAACAACTAATCAAAAAGAAATCTATTCATAAAGAAGGTTTACAACCCATTAAGGAGGTCTAAAATGGATAAAAAAGAACCAAAAGAAGAAAAAGACGAATTAGTTGGATTAACAACTGACGAAGTAACTAAAAAAGACTACAATGAAGAGGCTAAAAGTGTTATTGCTATAATTGAAAAATCACCAGAGAAAGAACAATTTGGAGAGTTTGCTGAGTTCTTAGCAAGTTTCTTAGAGATAGGTATAACAAAGTTTGGTGATGAAACAGTATTAAATCACATGGAAAACATCCAGTTTAATTACAGATTAAAAAGAGAATTACTTGCTCTTGGGGTTATTAAGGTTAAGAAATGATAAATTGGTATAAAGTTTTAATTGTATTAATCTTTGTTTTTGTCTTATATAATTTTATAAAATTACAAAAAATACAAAGTGAATTATTAGAAATGCCAAGAAAACTATTTCAAAAAAAGGGTAAGAAAAAATGAACAAGAAAGGAGAATTTTATGCAATAATAGGAATGATGGTTTACTATGATTTTTATTATAAAAACCCCTGTCTAGAAAGAGTAGCAAAGGATATTTGTAATAAGTATAGCAGTTCTTTTGATAAATTAGATTGGATGTTAGGAGAAGGTTTTATTTGTAAAAAAGATATACATATTCAACAAGGAGAAAGGTTTATTTTTACAAAACAGGAACTTAAAGGTTGTAAATATTAATGAAATCAATTAAAGTTAAAATAATCCTAGACATAATCCTTATAATAGTTATTTTAGGGTTTGGGTACTGGTTACATAAAAATCTTACTGCTTTAATACAAGACCCATGTAAGGTTTGTATAGAAAGGGGTTATAGTTGTATAAATATGTTAATAGGAGGTTAAAAATGTCTGATGAGGATAAACAAGAAAAGTTAAGTATTGTTAGATTTTTCTTTGTTGCTTTATTAATAGTAATAGCTGTATTCTTAATTGGTATGGTATTAGGGATAACTTATGATAGTGTTATGATAATTTGTGCTATAACTTTTGAAATATTCCTAGTAAATGCTATCTACAGTAATCACATAATCAAGCAAACAAATAAAGTATATGAGAAACTTATAGCAATGGAATCAACTCTTGAAGCTTTAAAGCCAAAGAAGTAATTTTTTTTCTTTTTTTTAACAAAACATTTATATATTAAAATAACATTATAAATCAAATGAATACAATTCTAGAGAAGCAGGATCAGTTCCAGGTTATATTTGACAACACTAAAAAAATACCTAATCTAGAAGAACTGCAGCAGAAAAAAGAATACTGGGACAGGGTATTATACAGGCTTGATATTTATGATGCAAAGATTTTAAGATTATTTTATTACCCAAAACCAACAGCATTTATTTTCAACAACTTAGTAAAACTTCTAAAGAACTCAGATATGAGTAAAACTTCCATATGGAGAAAGATAAACAAGTTAAACAAGTTTGGTTTAATTATAAAATATGAGAACTCAAAACCTCTCTGCTTAGCAAGTAACCATAAAATTATCAATAACACTCTAAATCTTGTAAAACTATTATGTGGTAAGTTTGGGTTGGAGATAATTAAATGAGTAAATCTTTACAAAAATATGGAGAAGAAATGGATAGAGGAGTATGGGAAAGATTTTTAAAATATTATAAGGGAAATGTCAAAAGGACATTAAAATATTTAATTAAAGAAGAAAAAAGAATGTTGATTAATTCTAAAATATTAAGTAATAAAAAGATTAAATTTTTTAAAAAACTTGCAAAAGGAGCGTCGCAGACCTAATATGAAAAGAGGAAGACCTTTTAACGAATCTATTAAACCTCTAATCATAGAAATATTAAAAGAAAGACCAATGCAAACCCCAGAATCTATTAAGAAGAGATATAAGGAATTAAAAGGCTTTGGTACTAGCTGGAATACCATTAAGAGCAATTTAGACCTATTAATTAAAGAGAATTTAATAAAGGAAGAGATAATGAGTGAGAATAAGAGAAAGATAGCTGTATACTCTTTAATTTAATTCTGTGTTAAAAATTCATTCTGAAACATAAGTATATATAACTTTAAACTAAAATTTTGAGGTTCTGTAGTATATTATACCTTTTTGAAACCATAACACTATAATTGAAACAAGAACATAGTAATAGAAACATTAACATAGTAATATAATTAATAACATAGTAAAAGAAATAATAGTATAATAATTGAAATAATAACACTATAATAATATAATATATATAATATAGAATATATAATATATATAATAATAATAATAATAAAGGTAGTACAGACTCTCCAGAGAAAATGAAAAATGTAGTAGTTACTTTTAATTCAATTTGAAAAAATAACATTAATATATATATATAATATAATATAATTATTATATACTACTATAATATAATATATAGAAAGGTTTATATATTTCAATAAATTCATATTTCTATGAAAAAACTAATAAAATATTTAAAAAATCCCTTTCAAACTTTTTTTAAAAATGAAGCTAATACTTTTAGAACAATAGATATAAGTGAAACAACTAAACTATTTAAAAATCCTTTTAAAAATTATAGACAAGCATTTTATTTTTTAATGGGAGAAATAAATAAAAAAACTATGTTATCTAATTATACCCCAACAAATATAGATTATGCATTATTTACTATTTTTAAATCAGAAAGATTTTTTAAAATATATAGAATCAAAAAATTAAAAGTATTAAAGAGATTAAAATGTCATATAAACAAATAACAGTAAAAGAAGAAACTTGGAATAGACTCTGGGATATTAAGAGAAAGAAAAAATTAAAAAGTATTAATGAAGTTATAACTAATATTTTAAACAGAGATAATCAAGGAGAGAAAAAATGAAATGTGAAGAATGTAAACAGGAAATTCAAGAAAATATAAATTGGGTTCCTATCCCAAAATTAAACATAGAAGTATCCAAAGAGTTAAATCAAAAAGATATTTGTATGAAAGATGTAGTTATACCAAAAGGTTGTGGGGTATTAACACTTCAAGAAATAGATTACATAACAAGCAGTAAAAAATATAGTAAGTTAATCAAGTTTGAGGATTATGAGTTTTTCAAACAAATCTTTAAGATTAATGAAAAGAAATATCCTTACTCTATTTTATACTTGTACCGTGACAGGGGCCTTGACTTGAATGCTAGGAGTGGTGACCTTGCGTATTCGAATTCGAATGGCAGGGTACGGTTTGTCCGAAGGACAAAAAAATCTAAAAGGTAGTTAGAATATATTTTATATAAACTAAAGGAGGTTGTATAAATGTGTGGAATTTGTGGATTTAATTGGGAAGATAAGAAATTAATCAAGAGGATGGCTTATGTTTTAAAGCATAGAGGTTCTGAGGATGAAGGTTATTTTATTGATAAAAATATTTCTTTAGGTCATAAGAGATTAAAAATTATAGACCTAAGTAAAAATGCTAAACAACCAATACATAATGAGGATAATACTATATTTTTAATATATAATGGAGAGATTTATAATTTTAAAGAATTGAGAGAAAAACTAGAGAAGAAACATAAGTTTTATACAAATACAGATGGTGAAGTTATAATACATGCTTACGAAGAATATCACGAAGATTTTGTAAGATATTTAAATGGTATGTTTGCTATCGCAATATGGGACTCTAATAAAAGAAAGTTAGTTTTAGCAAGAGATAGGCTGGGTATCAAACCTTTATTTTATTATTTAAAAGATGGAAAAATTATGTTTGCCTCTGAAATTAAATCAATTTTGCAGCATGTTAAACCTGAATTAAGTTATAAGACTTTATCAGAATTGTTTGGATGCAGGTTTAGTTTGAGAACTGAAACTTTATTTAAGGGTATTAATGAAATTAAACCAGGAGAGATTTTAACTTATAATAATCCTTTAACTAATTATTGGAGCTCTAATGATTATTGGGGACTTGAATATTATAGACCTGAAATTGAGTATAATGAGCAGTTTTATATTAATAAACTAAAAAGTCTTTTAGAAGATTCTATAAAAAAAAGGTTAATTAGTGATGTCCCTTTAGGAGTTACTTTATCTGGTGGTATAGATTCAAGCAGTATTGTTGCTCTTATGAGTAAGCATTGTAAAAACATTAAAACTTTTACAGCAGGTTATGGAGAGAGTGATGATGAATTTAAGTATGCTAAATTAGTTGCAGATAAGTTTGGAACAGATCATAAAGAGATTTTAATTCCTTACAAAGATATAACAGAATCTATACCTAAAATATTATGGCACATGGAAAGTGCAATATATAAAGAAACACCTTTCCCAACTTATTTTTATTCAAAAGAAATTAAAAAAGATGTTAAAGTTTGTTTGATGGGAGAAGGTGCTGATGAATTGTTTGCTGGTTATCCAAGACATATGGTATTCTCACCTAAGTTTTATATACCTAAATATAAAGATATTTATAATTTAAGGTTTATGATGTCTAGTTTATTACCAAATAAAGCTTTTAGTTTATTAGACCCAATAAATTTAAAAGCAAAAAGTGTGAGATTAAATACTTTAACAAAGTCAGAAAGTAATAGTTTACTTTCTAAGAAAGTAGGTAGATTTAATCCAAGTGAACATATTTACCCTTATATTCAAGACAGCAAGAAATCAAATATTCTAAATAAGTTTTTATTATTTGAAATTAAAAAAGAGTTGCCAAATTCTCATTTAAATAGAGTAGATAGAATGACAATGGCACATACTCTTGAAGCAAGAGTTCCTTTTTTAGACCATAGATTAGTTGAGTTTAGCATGACAATACCTCCTAAATTTAAACTTAATAAGTTTGGAGAGAAGTATATTTTAAAAAAGACTATGAAAGGTATATTACCTCCTGAGATTTTGAATAGAAAGAAGGTTGGATTAAAAACTCCTTTTGAGCAATGGTTTGAAAAGGATTTATTTAAGATAATACCTAACATAATTGAGAGTTCTAAAAAAAGAGATTGGTTTAATAAGAGAGGAGTTGAGAAGTTATTAAAGAAACCAAGATTTGATATAAGAAATTATTATAAAATGAGGAGGGTAAGACAACTAATATTTTTAACAATGTTAGAATTATTTTATAAAATATATTTTGAGAATGATAATTTATATAAACCAAACCTTTCTTTAAATAAAATTATGTAGGGAAAAATAATAAGTACCTCACAAGGTACAACTAAGGTACAAAATGAAAGATAAATGGGATAAAGATAAGGTGTTTAGAACTACTAGGTGTTTTAGTCCTAGAACTAATGGTTATCCAGGAGGATTTCCAGTTGGTTTTATTAAATACTTAAAGAAAAATAATTGGTGGAAACATAATAGATGTTATTTATGTTCTGGCATGGTTGATGATCCTAAGGCAGTTAGAGTTGATTTAAACCCAGAAACAAAACCCACACACCTACAAGATGCTAGAGAAACAAGTCTGCCAGATAATAGCTTTAATTGTGTTATAATAGATCCTCCATATACAAAGGAACTAGCTGAGAGTCTTTATGGTATGGGTAATAAATATAGTTCAATTAATAAGTTTAATAAAGAGGCTTATAGAATTTGTGCTAAAGGTGGTTTGATTATTAATTTATCTTATGTAATACCAAATAGAATTAAAGGCTGTGATTTAATAGCTTGTGTTGGAGTCTATCAAACTATGGGTGTTTCTCACATGAGATGTTTAGCTGTTTGGAGAAAAAAGTGAAGGTAGCAATCTACATAAGAACTTCTACAGAAGAACAAAACCCTAAGAACCAATTAAAAGACTGTATTTCTATAACACCTTCAAAAAAGTATCTTTTATTTGAGGAAAAGCAATCTGCCTTCAAGGATACCAACAGAGAGCAATTTAATAAGGTTTTAGCCTTAATTAAGAGTAGAGAATGTTCTGACCTAGTTGTTTGGGATTTAGACAGAGTCTACAGAAATAGGCTTAAATTGAAGAGTTTTTTTGAGTTGTGTAAGTTATATAATTGTAAAATACATAGCTTTAGACAAGCCTGGTTAGAGGATATACATAATACACCTGAACCCTGGAATGATATAATCTATGATCTAATGATTAATATACTTGGATGGATGGCAGAAGATGAGTCAAAGAAAAAATCTGATAGGGTAAAGGCAGCAGTTAGAAATAAAGATGGGAAGACTATATCCTACAAAGGAAACAAATGGGGTAGGAAACAATTAAGCACTTTTAAAATAAATAAAATATATGAATTAAGAAAGCAAGGAGTTAGTATTAGAAAAATAGCAGAAGTATTAGAAATATCTATTGGAGTTGTTCACAAATACTTAGCAAAGGATATAGAGGATAAAAAAACATAAATTATATAGGTATATAAATTAGTCAATTAATGAACAGATAAAATGATAAAAGTCCTAAACCTTTACGCAGGAATTGGAGGAAATAGAAAGTTATGGAAGGATGTTAAGGTTACTGCTATTGAAAACAACAAAGAGATAGCAAAGATTTACCAGGACTTCTTTCCAAATGACAAAGTAATTGTAACAGATGCTCACCAATACCTTCTAGATCACTATAAAGAATTTGATTTTATATGGAGTAGTCCTCCTTGTCAAAGCCATTCCCGGGCGAGATACTGGGCTTCAAAGGGAAATAAATATAAAATTATCTACCCAGATATGAAATTATATCAAGAGGTATTAATATTAGAAAATTATTTTAAAGGTAAATGGGTTGTTGAAAATACATGGAGTTACTATGAACCTCTTAAAAATCCTCAAATAATAGGTAGAAACTATTTTTGGTCTAATTTTAATATAAGTGCTTTAAAAGTAAATAATAAATTTCCAAAGGACAGTATAAAAGAATTACAAAAAGCCTATGGAATAGATATTAGTAAATACAAATTAAAACAAAGAAAAGACCAAATACTTAGAAACTGTGTTAAACCAGAATTAGGACTGCATGTATTTAACTGTGCATTCAAGACAATTCAAAAGAAACTATAAAGAAAGAAAGCACCCCCCAGACCCCCCGAAAGAAAGAAACTACACCTTAACCCTCATTCTCTTGTGGCATAGGTAACACATCAAAACTAAATTAGATGGTCTATTATCACTAGCATTTCCGTTCCTATGATGTATCTCTAGACCCTCTCTATTAGGACAGGTAGCACATTTATAATTATATCTTCTAAATACTTCTCTCCTTTGCTCTTGAGTAAGAGGGATTCTTCCAGTAGTAGTAGACTTACCAACAAGAACTTTCATTATAAAAGCAACACCTACCATAATAGAAACCATCACTAATATTATTCTAGTAGAAACATTCATGCATTAATCTTATCTCTAACAATATAAATAATTTTTGTTTCAGGATACTCAGAAACTAAACCCTCATTCTTTATTTCTCTTAAGGAATTATAAAAGGTTGTTCTTTTAATATTATGGTAATCTTCAAGCTCTAGCTGCATCTCAGCACTTGTTAATTTAGCTCCTCTACTTTCAAGTAATTTTAGGATCATCTCTTTTGCATATACCCTGGTCTTAATTCTCTTTTTTATAATCCTCATTTTGAGGCTCTGCTTTTTTTGTAGTGGTTGTTGTTTTAGTAATCCAATAACTAGATCCATTTTCTTTTCAAGAACTTTTAATCTTTGCTCAGATGTCATAAGTATTTCAAAGCATAACTAATATATAAACACATCCACACACGTCCACACACGTCCACATACATCCACATTAAGCCTCTAAGAAAAATCGTAGTAGTCAAATAGACCCATTAAACTATACCTACAAGCCATATAGAAAAACAAACAAGAATTATAATCCGTGTGGACACGTATGGACACGTGTGGACGCGTCCACAACCCAATCCGTAACATATAACTATCATGCCCTCAACTTTACGCCTTTGTGGTGGATTTTCCTTATTACTCTTATTATATTATATATAGGTAAGGCATATTAGTATCCGTATCCGTAATGTTTATATACTTCCTAGTATTAGAGTTTAACATGGAAAAACAGAGCAACGCCCAATGGTATGCAGAAATAACTATGGGGAAGCAAGACTATGAAAGATATGATGCAATACTAAGAAGAGCAGATGAACTAGCACTAGAGCTAAAACCACCTCACATAAACCCTAGAGCAATACCACAATACAACGCAATACTACGTCAACTCTATGGAAATCTAAGACCCGTTCTTGCAGACAAGTACAGAAAACAAGTTGATGATTTTTATGCAGAACTTCAAAAGCAATTAGAAAAATTTAGTTTCGAATCCAACAAAAGAAATCAGAAAGTTCTAAAAGTTGATGTGGATCTAATTCACAATCTAGAAAAAATGCACTTCCTATTATTAGAAATAAAACAGATTGTAGGGCTGGGCATAAACATCTCTAAAAAAGAAGCTCTGAAAGACAAGATGAAAAGAGCATTGCTTGGGTTGAATATTTAAAATGGGATTAATTAGAATGATAATAATGGGGAGTATAGGTGTTATCTTTCTTTATATATATGAACACACAAAAATAAAACAGATAAAACTTCCTTGCTTATTTATTGGAATAACATTATTAATAATATCTTATTTAGCAAGGTATCATCAATACTTTCATACATAGGAGAAATAAAATGCCAATAGACCAAACAACAGTTTTAGGAGCAAGTATGGGTGTCTTAGTATTTACAACAGTTTTTACAATAGGTTACTCTATTTATATGGCAGTCCTGAATCACAGACAGGCTAAGGTTAATCAGACACTTTTGAAAACAAATGAACTACTAATAGCTCAAAATCAAATATTAGGAAGGATTGAGGAGAAAATAGGAAAAAAATGACATTAGACGAATTATTACCACCATGCCCAGTATTTATACTAATGGCAGAAAAAGATTCAAAAATAGAGAAATTACAGGTTTATAGCTCAACTTCTCAATCATGTGCAGATTGTAAGAAAAATGATGCTGCATGTGATGTATACCTAGATTGGTTAGGCACTATGAAAGTAACTCAGTTAGCAACCTATAGAGATGTAGGAACAGGGGTTTAAAATGAGAAATAGAACATATATATTTTTAGCAATTATAATTTTATTAGTTTGTTTTATAGTTTATTATAATACTACAATAATAATTTCTACAAGAAAAGGTGTTAATTTTGAAGAAACTTGTACAAGTTTTAGGGGGAAAGGTGAATGTGAATTATTAATGTATTCAAGTCCAAAATACTTTTTACATGAAAGAAAATGGATATCTTATCCTTATTTAAATATAATTTATGTGGAGGATTTGAAATGAATAACCAACAAGTAGACCACTTACTAACTGTAATGTTTTATTTATTTGGATTTCTAATTGTATTGGGGTTGTTGGGATGAAAACTAAAAAAATATATAGTGTTCAGATTATGACTACTATGTTTGCAATAATCTACTTAATAATTTATTATAGTTCAAAAGAAGTTATTACAATAGATTCTGGTTGGCTTTCTGTAATATTTTTTGTAATATCAATAATAATTACTGCTTTTAACTT
>SDBT01005035.1_pt1 | contig 22322 bp, 20 predicted proteins | sample 2277101 | NCBI WGS metagenome assembly SDBT01 (sample SAMN10404973, study PRJNA504765) | marine sediment metagenome | isolation source: marine sediment core GS10_PC15, 103 cmbsf | place: Arctic Ocean: Southern Knipovich Ridge | collected 2010 | reverse complement strand
TGACCAGGCTTTCCATGGGGCAGGGAAGTCCTTTCGCCAAAAAGAACAATGGGAGGAAAAGCCTCTTCGTCTGCATTTTCCCTCAGAAAACAGATAGCTTTTCTACTCAAGTCCTTTTCTGTTATTCCCGTCTCTAATTCATTTTCCAGATAGGCAAAAGCAGCTCTGGTCACTTTAAGAGCTTCCTCTATACAGGTCAGTTCCCCTCCATCCTTAATCGCTCTTTGATTTTCTATTAAACCAGAAAAAGGAACCCACTCAACTTCCTTAATCTTCCTTAGTCTTTCGTATTCGGCAAAAGAAAAGTGGGAAGCCTCAAAGCCCACCCTTCTACCTCTTAGTTTCCTGCAAATCTCAGAAATGCTGTTTTCAGGACTATCTTTCTGAACAACTATCTGCCAACCATTCAACCTGGACTTTGCCTCTTCAGCAAAAAGGGAAGTAGTGATAAAAAACTTCTCTCTACTGCTGAGCAATATTTCCCCTTCTATCCAGCAATGACTGAGATAAGAAACATTTTCTGTTCCCTTAATGAGAAATGCGTCTATTTTCTCCTTTTTAATCTTTTGACGAAGAACAACCACTCGATGTTCCATTGTTCGTATTTCCTATTGCGTATATCGTATGTCGTCTTGCGCAATACGCATCACGCACGACGCATCACGTATTTCAGAAGTCATCCTAGATAATTTTTTAATTTATCGTCTTCCAGTAGTCTATTTACCAAATCTTTTACCTCATGAGCTCTTTCTTTCCCCATTACAAGAATGCCATTTTTCGTATTGACAATAATCAAATGAGAAAGACCAATAACCCCCAGGATTTTATTTTCTCTATTTATCAATATGCAATCACTGCTCCGCATCTCTTCTACTAGCCCTCTTATGATATTCCCTTCTTCATCTCTACTCAAAATTCTTTCTAATGCCTTCCAATTACCTATATCATCCCAAAAGAAATCCCCCGCAATGGCTACTACTGAAGAAGTTTTTTCCATAATTCCATAATCAATAGAAATTTTAGGAAAAGATGCATAGACTTTTTTGATTATTTCTTCTTCTTTATCCGTTCCCAAAGCTTTCCCAATCTTCATTAAGCCCTCGTAGAGCCCCGGAAGATGAATTTTCATCTCATTCAGGATGATGGTAGGTTTCCAGGCAAAAATCCCTGCATTCCAAAGAAAATTGCCCCGTTCAAAAAACTCCTTAGCTTTTTTATGAGAAGGCTTCTCGGTAAACCTCTCTACCTTCAAAAGAGAAATCCCAGCCAAATCTTCTAGTTTTTCTCCTACCTGAAGATAACCATATTCAGTCTCCGCCCGGGTAGGTTTAATACCAATAGTCACCAAGAAATCCTTCTCTGCTTGTTCAAGCGCAGCTAAAATAATCTTGGCAAATCTTCTTTCATTTTTTATGAGATGGTCAGCCGGAAGCACCACCATAGACTCATCCCCTCTCTTTTCCTTTATCCATACACTGGCAAAACCAATACAAGGAGCGGTGTCTTTTCCCTGTGGTTCGGCAATAATATTCTCCAGATGGACCTTAGGAAGCTGAGTTACCACTGCATCCTTCAAGTCTTCTCTTATTACTAAAAAAACATTTTCAGCACCAAAAATATCAGAGGCTCTTCTGTAAGCCGCTTGAAGAAAACTCTCCCTATTTTCCAGGTTAATAAACTGCTTGGGACAGTTCACCCTGCTTTCGGGCCACAATCTCTTCCCAAGCCCTCCAGCCATAATTACACCTACGCTCATCTCTTATTCCTTCATAAGTAGTTCATTGTTCATAGTTGATTGTTGCATCGACAGAAAAAACCTAAGTCCTAGAACGCATCGAGTATGCCTCCAAATGTAAATTGTGAGTGGTGAATTGGTGAATGGTGAGTGAGTGTCCTTTCCCCTGTGGAGCGAAAAATTAACCGATAACACAACGACAGAGAGGAATCGTATTGAGGCATTTCTCACTTTTATTTTATCACAAAGCCAACCCTTGTCAATAATACCTCCGGACAATTGTTCTCGTATGTCGTATATGGTATATCGTAAGAAAAAGTCTTAAAATCAACAAGTAACACCATTCACACACTCTTTGCTTTCGATATACGATATACTACATCCTATATGCGATTAAGGAAGCTCAGATGAGTCCATCCTTTTTCATCCAGCTTATAGTCCTGTCAAAGGCCGTAATGGTTTTCTCTATATCTTTGGCAGTATGGGCCGCAGAAACCCAACCTCCCTGCTCGGTTGCATCAACCCCATTCAGGAGCATTCCACAGCGCAAACTTCTACTGAGAACCGGATCGTTTCCGCCTTTAAGTTTCTTATAGTCATAGTCGCAACTACGGAAGTCACAGGAGGATCTCTTAGGACAAGTATGGTCCAATAAAAATCTGAAACCAGAAAATTCACCGTGTACACACCAGGCTAGCTTGTATTTATCGATAACCTCATTCATACCACTTATTAGCATTGAAGATGCCCTGTTGGCTCTATTAATAGGCTCACCCGTAGCTACAATTTTGAGCGTGGCGATACCGGCAGAAGCAGAAATGGGATTAGCATTAAAAGTTCCGTAGTGGAACATTTTCTTCTCAAGATTCCATTTCTTATTCCCTTCTTTTTCCAAAAGCTCAAGTATATCCTCTCTTCCAGCTACAGCCGCTCCCGGGAAACCTCCTGCCAGAACCTTACCCAGGGTAGTGATATCCGGCATCACTCCGTAATATTCCTGAGCGCCACCCGGGGCGCATCTAAATCCGGTAATGACCTCATCAAAAATGAGTAAGACTTCGTATCTATCGGTAAGCTGGCTTAGTTCTTTAAGAAAACCTATTCGAGTAGGTATCATCCCAAAACTTGCTCCCGTAGGCTCAATAATAACACAGGATATTCTATCATCTTCTCGCAAAATCCTCTCTACTTTCCCTATATCATTAGGAGGACATACGATAGTATCTTGCACTACGCCATCTGGCACTCCAGGCGGAAAAATTTCGTAGGGAGGGCTGGAACCTATGATCAGATTATCCTGCCAACCGTGGAAATGTCCAGCAAATTTTAGAACTTTACTTTTGCCAGTAAAAATCCGAGCCAATCTTACTGCCATAAAAGTAGCCTCGGTACCAGAGCTCACAAATCTAACTTTGTCGGCCGAAGGAACCATGTCTATCACTAACTTAGCCCACTCTACCTCCAGACGGTGACAGGCGCCATAATGTGTACCTCTACTTATCTGTTTGGTCACAGCTTCGACTACTCTGGGATGCCCATGTCCCAACAAAAGTGCTCCATGACCTCCAAAATAATCAATATACTCATTGCCGTCTTCATCCCATTTCTTACATCCCAAAGCATGATTCACATAAATAGGGAAAGGCTTCAAGATTCTATTATCATGAGTCACTCCATTGGGAAATAAATTCAATGCTTTTTTATATAACTCCTCAGAAGCAGGAAAATTGTTCTCGTATCTTTCCTGGATACTAGATCCTCTCTTTTCTCGAGCCTCTTGTATCTCTCTTGTTGCCTTTTTAATCAAATTCACTCTCCCTCCATAGTGTATTAAATTCTTCCTCGTATTGACTGGCCAAGGAAGGACTATATATGATGATAAGATTCTCTCGGTTGCTATAATTAGCATGCCAGGTGGGATTAAAAGACCCGGTAATAACAATCTTTTGGTCAATTATGAAGAATTTGTGATGCATAAAATAAAAGTTCCTATCCCACCTAACGGGCACTTTCAATCTATTTAGTGAATTATATCGAGAAAAAGGGCCATCCTGTCCTTTCTCCATTATTCCTTTTATTTCTATGTTTTCAGCAAATTTATGAATGATAGCCTGAGCAATTTTCTCTGAAGTGAAGGTGAAGAGGGCAAAATATATACTCTCCTCAGCTTTTTCCAGCTCTCGAACAATAGCCTCCTCAGGATTATGATGAAGCGAAAAATACACACTTATCCCACTTTCTAATAATACAGGGGTGGGGTTAAGGCGGAGGGATAATGATTCCTCCTCCCATAATCTTTCAAACTCTTCTATAAATTGAGCAGATAGCGAGGACGACGTTACAACTACCACATTGTTATTCTCCCGGCGAGAGCCTGAGTAAGTAGGATTGAAAGACCCTGTCCAGACTATTTTCTCATCAATAACACAAAATTTGTGATGCATAAAACTGGCTGGGTCTTTATCCGTTTTAACTGGAAAAAACTCATTCAAAGAATCAAGCCTGGATTTTTCACTTCGAGAAGTCATATCATCACTAAAAATCTTTACTTTTACCCCCCTCTTATGAGCTTCCAGTAAAGCATCCGATAGCTCCTTAAGCTCGAGCTTATAAAAGGCGGCATAGATACTCTTCTCAGCTTCCTGAATTAAACGTACGAGATGGGCATAGAGTGAATCTTGAGGAGAGAAGTAAGCATAGTAGGCTTGTTGAGAAGAAAAAAATGAAGGTTCATTTTTGGGGTGGCAACTACTGGAAAATAAAAGAGGAAGAAAAAGAAGAAGGAAGCAGAGAAAATAATACCTAAACCCCTCTTTCATTCGAACCTTAGTTTGCTTCTTTCTGCCCATACTTTTCCTTGTAGGCTTTATGAGCTCTTCTCACTTCTTCTATTGGTATCTCATCCGGGGCCCCTTGTAGAAGAGCCAAAAACACAGTCTTGGCAATATCTTCCAGCATGACTGCTGCCTTTACCGCCGCTCTTGCGGAAGAACCAATAGTAAAGACACCGTGGTTTTTCATCAAGATAGCGGGAGAGTCCCCAATGGACCTTATGATTTCTTCTCCAATTGCCTCCGTGCCAATCTGAGCATAATCTCCTACCGGGATAGCACCGCCAAATTCATCAGCCATAGCTGTAAGGTAAACAGGAATAGGTCTACCTAAAGCGGCAAAACTACTAGCGTAATTAGAATGAGTGTGAACTACACCATTAACATCATCTCGATGTTGATATATATAAAGATGGGTAGAGGTGTCCACCGAAGGTTCTAGAGCACCCTCAATCACCTTTCCCTCTAAATCTATTACTACCATATGGCAAGGCTTTATGTCATCGTAACTCACCCCGCTTGGTTTTATAATCACATAGTTTGTCTCTTTGTCCCGGGCACTGACATTGCCACTTGTCATAGTAACCAATCTGTTTTTGGGGAGTTCTAGATTCATTCGCCAGACTTCTTTACGTAGTTCTTCTAACATAGAATGCTCCTTCCTTAGTTCATTGTTCGTAGTTCATGGTTCATCGACTAAAACAATAAGATGGTAAGTAGTAAGTGGTGCTCTCTCCTCTAGAGTGAGGGAAGAGAATCGAGCAACAAGCGAATAGCGACGAGCAACGATTTTAATTCACTATCCGCTAAACGCTATACGCTGTTTCTTTAGTCGTTTCATAACATCATTTATTCCTCGTCCGAAATAATCGTGTAATTTTTCATATTCAGCATAAACAGCCTGGTAAATAGAGTGATTTTTCTCATCGGGCCTGAAACTCTCTTTTCTCAGGTGAGCCATTTTCCTGGCTGCTTCAATTATACTATCATATCCTCCCTTCTTTCTCCCAGCAGCTACTGCACCAAACATAGCTGAACCCAGAGCAGGAGCTTGTGAGGAAGCGGCAATCTTAATTTCCCGACCAGTGATATCAGCGTAAATCTGCATAAGCAGTTTATTCTTTTCAGGCAGGCCTCCGCAAGCATAAAGCTCCTCTATTCTTACTCCATTTTCTTCAAAAGTATTGATTATTTTGTAGGTCCCAAAAGCTGTTGCTTCAATGAGAGTACGATAGACATCCTCCGGTCTTGTCTCCAGAGTACAACCCAGAAGCAAACCAGTAAGGTCAGCATCTACCAATACGGAGCGATTGCCATTCCACCAATCAAGAGCTAAAAGTCCACTCTCCCCTGGCATTAAAGTAGATGCTTTTTCCTCCAAAAGACGATGAATATCCACTTCTTCCCTGGCAGCCTCTTTCCAATACTTTTCTGGCACACAATTCTGCACGAACCAGGCAAAAATGTCTCCTACTCCCGATTGACCAGCTTCGTATCCATAATAGCCAGGCAGAATACCCTCCTTCACTATTCCACACACTCCCGGAACTATGTGTAGCTCTCTATCAACCATCACATGGCAAATGGAAGTACCCATCACCATCAGCATCTTACCCGGTGAAACAATTGTAGCTGCAGGAACAGAGACATGTGCATCTACATTTCCTATTGCTACTGGCGTTCCGGCAAGAAGACCAATGAGGCGAGCCATTTCTGCAGTCAACCCTCCTGCCCTTCTGCCGAGAGGATAAATGTCCTGAGACATTTTCTCTTTAACTATATTCTCTAAACGAGGATCCAGGGCTCGAAAAAAATCTGGAGAGGGGAAACCCTCATCGAAATCCCAGAGCGCTTTATAACCAGCAGTACAAGAATTTCGCCTTTCTTCTCCTGTGAGCTGAAGAACTATCCAATCTGCTCCTTCGATCAGTCTGTCCGCTGCTTGGTAAATACTAGGAGCCTCATTAAGTATTTGAAGAGACTTAGAAAAAAACCACTCTGAGCTATACTTGCCCCCATAACGAGAAAGAAATCTTTCTCTTCTCTTTCTAGCTACCTCGTTTATTTTGTCTGCCTCTGGCTGTGCGGCATGATGCTTCCAGATCTTAACCCAAGAATGTGGATTATTCCTGTATTTATCTATAAGGCAGAGAGGAGTCCCTCTTTTGTCCGTAGGCATCATAGTGCAGGATGTGAAATCTATGCCTATGCCAACGATATCTCTTGCATTAACTCCGCTCTTTTTCAGTAAATCAGGTATAGTTTTTTCCAGGGTTTGAAGATAATCAGTGGGATTTTGCAGAGCCCAATCTGGCTCAAGTCTTATGCCAGTATCGGGAAGAAACTCATCTATCACTCCTTCCTTGTATTGATGGACTGAGCTCGCCACTTCCTCCCCATTGTCCACCTTCACCAAAACAGCTCTTCCTGACTCAGTTCCAAAGTCAACACCGATGGAATATTTAGTCTGACTCACCATATGCCCCTCACCCCTTTTTGTGTTCATTGTTCATAGTTAATTGACCTGGTAACTCCTTAGTCAAACTAGTCCATAGTTCATTGTTCATAGTTCATGGCAAGTTTAAAAGAGCTGATAGGAAAACCAAAACAAAGTTCAAGTTAATTAGGACACAGATTTCCGCAGATATATATCCAGAAAGAACATTCCTATAGTATTAAATCAGTTAATTAGTCAAATGGTTAATTTAAGCCATGAGCTATCAGCTATCTTAGCTCACTACTTACTATTTTATTGCTTTTGTCGATGAACAATGAACTATGAACTATGAACTACGAACTACTTAAGTAGCTTATACTCAATAGAATCAATAAGAGCCTCCCAACTTGCTTCGATAATATTGGGAGAAACTCCCACTGTTCCCCATCTATCTTCTTTGTCAGAGGACTCAATCAGAACCCTGGTTTTGGCCCGCGTCCCTGCTCTTGCATCTAAAATCCTTACTTTATAGTCCGCTAGATGCATTTGAGAAAGCTCAGGATACTCCTGTTCTAAAGCTTTGCGTAGAGCCTTATCCAGAGCATTAACTGGACCATTCCCCTCCGCTACTGTATGGATAATCTTTCCCTTTAGTTTCAATTTTACCGTAGCCTCTGAAATTAGCCTGCCGTCATCTCTTTTTTCCACAGTAACCCTAAAACCCTCCAGGTCAAAAAGCCTTTTGTACTTTCCCTTAGCTTTTTTGACTAAGAGCTCAAAAGAACCTTCTGCTCCTTCAAATTCATAACCTTGGTTCTCTAATTCTTTAACCCGAGCAACGATTTTCTTACTTAGAAGAGTATCGTCATCTAATCCCAATTTTTTCTCTTTTGATTTATAAAGGACATTACTCCTGCCAGCAAGTTCGCTCACTAATACTCTTCTTTTATTCCCCACCAGCTCCGGGTCTATATGTTCGTATGTCCTGTTGTCTCTGGAAATAGCGCTGGCATGCATCCCACCTTTATGAGCAAAGGCTGATTTACCCACATAAGGCTGATGACCATCAGGAGAAAGATTAGCTAGTTCACTGACAAAATGGGATATATGAGTGAGTGATTCCAGATTCTTTTTACAGACACAATCAATCCCTAATTTTAATACTAGGTTGGGTATGATTGAACACAGGTCAGCATTTCCACATCTTTCTCCATAACCGTTCACAGTCCCCTGGATATGACCTATCCCCAATCTAGCAGCAATAATGGAATTTGCCACTCCTACGCCCGTATCGTTATGAGCATGCATCCCCAGAGGATAATCTATCTCTTTTTGCACTTCCTTAATAATCTTCTCTATTTCAGAGGGCATAGAACCCCCATTTGTATCACAAAGAACAAGACAATCTGCTCCCGCTGCTTGAGCTACTTCGAGAATTTTCAGAGCATATTGAGAATTATCCTTGTATCCGTTAAAAAAATGTTCAGCATCAAAGATTACCTCTTTACCTTTTTTCTTGAAGAAACTAACCGAATCACCTATCATGCGAAGATTCTCTTCTTTGTTGGTTCTAAGAGCCTTCTCCACATGAAGAATCCAGCTTTTTCCAACTAGGGTAACCACCTCTGTTTCTGCTTTCATCAAAGCACGAATGGTGGCGTCTTCCTCCACCCTGGTGTTTTTTCTTCTGGTCATACCAAAAGCGCTCACCTTAGCATTTTTCAAAGAAATATTTTTTATTTTTTCAAAGAATTCTATGTCCTTGGGATTGGAACCTGGATACCCTCCTTCTATATAATCTAATCCCAATCTATCCAGTTCTTGAGTAATCTCTAATTTATCTAGAAGAGAAAAAGAAACCCCCTCTGCCTGTGTTCCGTCTCGCAGAGTAGCATCGTATATTCTCACTTGTCTACTCATTTCCTAAGACTCTCCTTCTTCTCTCATTCTTTCCTTCACGTACCCTCCTAGTCCCCCTTTGTTGATTAACTGCTGCAAAAAAGGAGGAAATGGAATCAGGGAATAGCTTTCTTCTTTAGTAAGGTTCTCAATATTCCCTCTAGTAGTGTCTATTTGCAATTCATCTCCTTCCTTTGTATTTGTAACTGCTTGTTCGCATTCTATAATAGGAAGACCTATGTTTATAGCATTACGAAAAAAAATTCTGGCAAAAGACGACGCAATTATGCAGCTAATCCCTGCCTCTTTAAGAGCTAAAGGCGCATGCTCACGCGATGATCCACAACCAAAGTTTCTTCCGGCAATCAAAATCTTACTATCTTTAATTTTGCCCAGGAAATTCCCATCTATCCCTTCCATGCAATGTTTAGCCAATTCTTTAGAATCGGTAGTGTCTAGATAACGCGCTGGAATAATCTCATCCGTATTAACATTATCTCCGTATTTTAACACCCTACCTTTGATGACCATTTTCACCTCTAGGTTTTTCGTTTTTCACGATATATGATATACTATATACAGTTCTTAAGCAACGATTCTATTTTCTCCGTTATCTCTAAGGGTGTAGGGACGCCTCCTCCTAATCTTCCGTAAAAATGGACAGGAACTTTTCTACCCACCGCTAATTCTACATCTTCTAACATCTGTCCCTCACTCATCTCTACTACCAAGACAAGTTTAATTTCATCAATTAGTTTCTCAATAACAACATAAGGAAAAGGCCAGAGGCTAATGGGCCGAAGGAGTCCAATCTTCACTCCTCTTTCTGCAAACTTATTTACCACTTCCATGCTAAGGCGAGCCATACTTCCATAAGCTATTATGAGCAAATCCGCACCTTTTACTCTAAAAGACTCATACCTCATTTCTTGGAAACGCATCCTCGCATATTTTTCCTGCAAGTGTCTGTTGTGCTCCTCTAAAACTCCTTCCTGCAGATATAAAGACCTTATTATGTTAGCATCCCTTTTCCTGGCTCCGTCTACAGCCCAGTTTTTTATAGGTATATCTTTGACTCCATTCTGAAAATTAACTCCCTCCATCATCTGTGCTAGAATAGCATCAGCAAGTATCATAACCGGATTTCTGTATTTATCAGCTAAGTCAAAAGCAAGATAGGTCAAATCAGCCATTTCCTGAACTGAACTGGGAGCCAGGACAACCAAATGATAGTCTCCATGACCGCCACCTCGTGTGGCCTGAAAATAATCAGATTGGGAAGGGGCTATATTTCCCAGTCCCGGTCCTCCTCGCATCACATTGACAATTACAGCTGGAAGCTCAGCCCCGGCAAGGTAAGATATACCTTCTTGCTTCAAACTAATTCCCGGACCAGAAGAAGATGTCATCGTTCTTGCTCCAGCAGACGCGGCACCATAGACCATATTAATAGCTGCCAGTTCACTTTCTGCTTGTAGAAAAATTCCTTGTACTTCTCTCATTCTCTTAGCCATATAGGCGGCTATTTCTGACTGAGGAGTAATAGGATAGCCAAAATAATAGCGACATCCAGCCCTAATGGCTCCTTCTGCCAAAGCCTCATTACCCGACATCAAAATTCTTTCGTTCATCTTTGTAGGCCTACCTTCCCACCCATCTTAGAATATCCTGATAAGTTACCAGTAAAAATAGAGAAATCAGGATAATGAAGCCAATGTAATGAACTAACTCTTCTTTCTTAAGATCGAGAGGCTTACCTCTGACTCCCTCTATCAGCAAAAAAATAAGCCTCCCTCCATCAAGGGCTGGAATAGGAAATAGATTGAATAATCCCAGATTCACACTGAGGAAAGCAATAAGAGAAAGGAGGGATACTATTCCCATCTTAGCACTTTCTCCAATGAATTGTGCGATTCCCACCGGACCGGTAAATTGGGCAGGAACTCTACCTATAATCATTCCCCCCAAAGAAGAGAAAATTGCCCCAGTCAAAGAAAATACCCTTTGTGCCCCTTTAATCAGAGAATCCGCAAAATTATAGCGAACAAAAACAGAAGGAGGAGTAATGATAACCCCTATAGCCTTTCGACCCAATTCAGGGTCAAAAACAGGCTTTATTTGAACATCAAGAACTCTCTCCTCTCTCTGAATGGTTAACTTCAAATCATTCTCTATATTCTCTTTTATGGCTACAGATACCCATTCCCATCCTTCTGTCTTTTTCCCATTTATCCCCAGGATCTTGTCCCCCGGTAAAAGAGACGCCAAAGCAGCCGGAGAACCAACCTTCACTTCATCAATAACAGCCTCTTCCATATTGAAGGTATAAGAACCCATCATAAAGACTATTGAAAAAAGGATAATAGCCACTAGATAGTTCATAACAGAACCAGACAGTAACACTAAAATTCTATTTCTTAAGGGCTTTTCATAAAAACTTCCCGGCAGGTTCCTTTCATCAGATTGCATTCCTCTTATTTTTACAAACCCACCCAGGGGAATTAAGGAGAGAACGTATTCGGTCCCCCCTCTCTTAAATCCTATCAGCTTTGGTCCCATGCCAAAGGAAAATTTATCAACCTGCATCCCGAAGCTCTTGGCTAATAGAAAATGTCCTAGCTCATGCGGAATAATGAGAACAATAAACGTCACCAGTACAAAAATAATAGTCAACATCATTTTCTCGTATCTCCTATATGGTATATCGTAAAAGACCCCAAAACACACAACACAATACTATGTGCTCTCTGTTTTCGATGTACGATAAACTATATACCATATACCAATTTGATATAATAATAGAAGAGAGGGACAGTAAATAGAAGACTATCAAATCTATCTAAAACTCCCCCGTGTCCAGGTAAAATCTTGCCAAAGTCTTTTATTCCTACCTCTCGTTTCAACATAGACTCGAAAAAGTCACCCATTTGTCCGATTACGCCAATGAGCACACCCATGATTAAAGCATGGACAAGGGGAAAGAAAAGCCACATTCGAGAAATAATCATCGCCACACAACTTACTAAGAGCGCACCTATGAAACCTTCCCAGGATTTATTGGGACTCACCCGGGGAAATAATTTATGCTTTCCCCACTTCCCACCTATCAAATAGGCCCCTGAATCTCCCATCCAGGTGGCAAAAAATACAGTGACTACCAACCTTGCGCCCAGAAAAGAAATATCTCTCAAAGATATGATATAACTAAAAAGAAAACTTATATAAAGAATTCCTCCTAAGGTCAGAGAGACATTGATAAAAGCCTGTTGAATTCTAAGCTGTATGAATTGCCTTAAACATAAAAAGAGGATGATGAATACTAAGAGAATGGGTAGAACTCCCTCTCCTCTCAAATAGACACCTACCGGCATTAGAAGGCCTAATAATATGCCCTCTCGCCAGAAAATATTCTCTGCTTCTTTTTTCATCCCTTGATAGAACTCAAACAGACTGACCCCAATAATAGAACATACCAGAATAAGAAAAGCCGTTTTGCTCCATAATATCAAAGAGATAAGGACAGGTATGAATCCCGCGGCTAACAAAATCCGTTTTAAGAACACTTCATTCTTCCTTTATTTTGCCAAATCTCCTTTCTCTCCTTGCGTAATCCTTGAGAGCCATAAGAAATTCTTTTTCCCCAAAATCAGGCCAAAAAACAGGAGTAGTCCATAATTCTGTATAGGCAATCTGCCAGAGAAAAAAATTACTCACTCTGTGTTCTCCTCCTGTTCTGATCAACAAGTCAGGATAAGGAAGAGTTTTTAAATATAAATACTGCCTGAATAAGTCTGTATCTATCTCTTCTACGCTAACATTTCCTCTTACTACTTCTTTGACCAGATCCTTCACTGCGTCTATAATTTCCTCTTGCCCCCCATAGTCTATGGCTAGATTTAGAAAGAAGTTCTTATTATCTTTAGTTAGATTAATTACTTCTTTTATCTTGCTCTGAAGCGAAGAGGAAAGTCTCCCTCTTCTGCCAATAACCTGGAATCGAGTACCTTTTTTCTCTAATTCATCCCTCTCCTTGTCTAAATACCTCTTAAACCCAGACATGAGAAAATTTACCTCTCTTCGGGGTCTTTTCCAATTTTGACAGGAAAAAGCGTATATAGTAAGAATCTTTATGCCAAGATCTGAACAAAGCTGGGTTATTTCCCTTATTTTCTCCATTCCTGCCCTGTGGCCCCTACTGCGCGGGAGGCCTCTTTCCTTTGCCCATCTGCCGTTACCATCCATAATAATAGCTACATGTCGAGGAAGCTTATCTTTGGCAATATCTATCATTTTCTACCTCCTCACCCCGTTGGAAGAAGTTTCTCTTACAGGGTTCACCAAACTAAAGAGAAACTCCGCTTCAGCCACTATTTTTCCATCAACTAAACTGGTGGCCTGGATCTTGCCTGTGGAGCTTCTTAGATTTAGCACTTTCACTCGAGTTATTAATTGATCTCCTGGGACTACCGGCTTTCTGAATCTCGCCTTATTGATTCCGGCAAAATAGGCTAGTTTACCTCGATTTTTGCTCTCTGATAAAAGATATACTCCAGCTACCTGAGCCATTGCCTCAATAATTAAAGCTGCCGGTACCACAGGATGTCCCGGGAAATGCCCGGCAAAATAAGGTTCATTAATGGTTATGTTTTTCATTCCTACTATTTCTTTATCTCCTTGCTCCAATATTCTATCCACAAGAAGAAAAGGATATCTGTGGGGCAGTACTTTCTCAATATCGTTTATATTCAGAAGAGTCCTCTTTTTGCTTTTCAACTCTTCTAACTTCTTGATCAACTTAACATTAAAGAGATGGCCAGACTTCACGGCTATAATATGGGCCTGGATAGGCTGACCCAGAAGATAAAGGTCTCCCATTAAATCTAGTACTTTATGACGCACAGGTTCGTTGGAAAACCTTAACCCTTCCTTATTAAGAATTCCATTTTTGTCAATAACTACCGCATTGTCCAATGACCCTCCCTTAATAAGGCCTTTTCCCCTTAATTTCTCTACCTCTTCCATAAAGCCAAAAGTTCGGGAGGGAGCTATTTCCTGGATAAATACTTTTTCGTCTACAGTAAACTCAGCAAATTGAGATTTAATAAAGGAATCAGGAAAATCTACCGTATAGGTTATTTTTAACCCAGGATAAGGCAGAACTATCAACCTCTTATCTTTTTCCTCCATCCAGAGAGGTTCATCTATCTTAAAGAACTGACGTGGAAGCCCCTGTTCCACTACCCCTGCTTTTTGAATCAAATCCACAAAAGGAAGAGCACTACCATCGGTTGCTGGAATTTCCTCTCCATCAACCTTAATCAGAATATTATCTATCTCCAGACCAGCCAACGCCGCCAAAATATGTTCTACTGTCCTGACTCTTACTTCCCCCTCGCCTAAACTGGTCCCACGAATGTTACTGAATACCTTATTCACCTGAGCTCTAATTCTAGGAGAATGAGCTATATCCTCTCGGATAAATACTATTCCTTCTCCAGTAGAAGCAGGAAGCAGAGTCAAAGTGACTTCTTCGCCTAGATGCAGTGCTACTCCTCTGTAGGAAATAGCTCTTTCAATAGTTTTCTGAAGTGACATCACCTATTTATCCTTTACTCTTTCTTCTAATTTTTTAAGTCTCTCTACCAACTGAGGCAGACGGTCAATAAGAGCCTTTACCTTCTTTTGTCTAAGATGTGGTCTTGCTGGAAAACCAGAAACAAAAGAACCGGGTGTTATATTCTTGGTAACCACTGACTTGGCGGCAACTATACTGTTATTTCCAATGGTTACGTGTTCAGTTACTCCGGACTGACCAGCCATAACCACTCCATCTCCAAGAGTCGAACTTCCCGAAATACCTACCAAGGCTACTATAGCAACATTCTTGCCCAGAGTAACATTATGCGCTATGTGAACTAGATTATCGATTTTACACCCGGAACCTATACTTGTCTCTCCTATAGTCGCCCTGTCTATGGTCACATTAGCCCCTATCTCTACTTTGTCCTCAATCACCACCCTACCTGTTTGAGGTATCTTATAATATGAGCCATCCTCCTTCCTGACAAATCCAAAACCATGCGAGCCTATAACTGTTCCTGAATGGATTATTACCTCTCCCCCTATAGCCGTATCGTCGAGAACAGTCACTCCAGGAAAGAGAAGACTATTTTTTCCTATAACCACTCTATCTCCTATAGACACTCCAGAACTTATGTATGCACCTTCCTCTATTTCTACTGCATCGCCTACCACTACATAAGCGGCCAAAGTTACTTTCTTGCCTATTTTCGCATCCTTGCCTATTATAGCTGTGGGATGGATCCCAGAGAATTTTCGTACTTGAGGATAAAAAACTTCCAGAATTTGAGCAAAGGCCAAACGAGGATTTCTGGCTCGAAGCGTAGGTTTAGAAAAGTCTCTAACCCCCTTAGAAACAATAACCGCTGAAGCCTGTGACTTCTTAGCTTCATGCAGGTATTTTTCGGAAACAGCCAGAGTAATTTCACCCTTCTTGGCCTCTTCCACCTTAGCTACGCCTTCTATTACTACTCCTCCATCTCCTTCAACTTTCCCTTGCACGAGTCTTGATAATTCTTCCAAAGTTTTTTTCATGACTACAAACCCCGTATCTCGTTGTTCGTATCGCGTATCTAGTATAGCGTAAAGCTACGAACAAAAGGCAAAAAAATCACAATACAAAACTCATTTCTCTTTCTTTGAATTTCATTTTGAATTTTTGCGCTTTCTTTTTCTTTTTTTCCAGATACGAGATACTAGATACGATTCACGATTTATTGATTGATCTGTGACTTATATTCCTCATTTAACTGAGCCAGCACTTTGTCTGTCAAGTCAAACTCTTCTTCTGGAGTGACATAGAATATAAACCTTCTATCAAAGACAAATCTATATCCTTCTTTCTCCGCAATGCTCTCTATTATCGAAGGTACCCTTAACGCGAGGTCCTGCATGACCTCATCCGTATACTCAGCCTCCCTATCTGTCATTCGCCGTTCAATGTATATACTGAACTCATCCAATTCTTCAATCCTGCGTTCTATCTCTGCCTGTTTTTCTTCCTTAGCAGATTCTGAGAGCATTAATGCCTGTGTTTCCAGCTCTTCCGTGAGTTTATTTATCTCTTTTTCTGTCATCTCTCTTCTTTCGCTAAGCATCTCCTGATCAACTTCATTCTCTATATTTAGCCTCGCTTCCAACTCCTGGGTCTTTTCATATCCGAAGAAAAGCCTCGTATAGTCTACGTAGCCTATCTTAACATCCAAAGCAGCCTTGGCTCCTTCGCCACCCAAGCCTATGACGAGACATAGGCAAAAAAGCAAAAGAATTATACTCCTATTCTTTTTCTTTGTCATTAGTCTCTCTCCTTTCACTGCTCAATTCTATTTTAAGAAAGTGAAGAATCCTCTTTTCTTTGTCCCGCATAATCTTTCTATTATCTTCATCCTCATCAGTGTAACCGAGTAAGTGCAAAACCCCATGAACTGTTAAAAGAGCAAGCTCGTTTTCTAACGAATGTCCTCTTTCTTTGGCTTGTTCCTCGGCTTTGCCCATTGAAATCACCACATCTCCCAGTAGGCTTTCTGTAGATATGAATTCTCCCCCCAGAGGAAAGGCTAAAACGTCCGTAGGCTCTTTCACTCCACGAAATTTCTCATTCAACTCAGCCATTCTCTTGATATCCACCAGAGCTATGCTCATCTCTTTCTTCTTTCTAGAAGCCAAAATATCATCCAAAACCTTTGAGGCCACCTTTTCCAGAAATTCTGTATCAACCATTTTCCTCTGTAGATTTATTATCTGGATTTCAGGCACAAAATTACCCAATTTTCGACTCTTTTTTCAGCATCTCCTCTGGATACCTTCCGCGAGTGTGGACAACACCAGCCAGGGTCCTGCTAAAAGCCTGGGTTATTTTAGCTATCTCTCTCAAGGTTAAATTACATTCATCCAATTGTCCATCTCTCAGCTTATTGCCAATCACTTTCCCCACCTGAGTCTCTATGCTTTTTGTGTTTCGCCGCGCAAGAAAACGAAAATCAGCTTCCACTGAATCAGCCAACATTACAATAGCTGCTTCCTTGGACTGAGGCTTAGGACCTGGATAGCGAAAATTCTCCTCCCCTATTGACTCCTTATTGTTTCTGTCTCCTTTTAACAGGGCCTCTCTATAGAAATGTGCTATTAGCCCAGTCCCATGATGCTCTCTAATGATGTCTATGATCACTTGAGGAAGACGATTATCCTGAGCCATCTCCACTCCATCTTTCAAATGGGATATAATAATGACCGAGCTTAAATTAGGAGTTACTTTATCGTGATGATTGTTCTCACTTGATCCAGCATTCTCGAAAAAGAAGTGTGGCCGGACAATTTTACCAACATCATGATAATAAGCACCTATCCTTACTAAAAGAGAATTAGCTCCAATAGCATCTGCTCCCGCCTCACCCAGACTGGCCACCATTATAGTGTGGTAATATGTACCGGGAGCCTCGATAGTTAGTCTATTAAGAAGGGGAAGATTTAAATTACCCAGCTCTAGTAACCTGATATCGGTAGTTATCCCAAAATAGGTTTCCAGATAAGGTAATACTGCCATAACTAAAATACTGGAAAAAAAGCCGCTTCCTATACCCCATAAGCTCATAGTCAAAATATAGGAAAGAGAATGGTTACCAACTAAACCTACGGCAAATATTGCTAAAACATTGGATATACCCACATAAAGACCACCTTTAGTTAAATCAGTTCTCTGATGAACAAAAGAAGCAGTATATGCACCTACCATCCCTCCTATAGTTAGAATTGGCAAAATCTCCAAATTCTGAGTATTAACAGCAAAAAGAACAACCAATAATAAAGTTGTTACAGCAGATAGAACGGGAGTAAAAAGAAGTGAAACTAAAATAGAAAAAAAAGCAATGGGAATAAAGTAATCAGGTACCTGAGGCAATAATATGATGACTTTCCCTATTGCAGTCATAGAGACAATCAAAATCCCCAATAAGCATAAAGGTCGAGATAAAAGAAATTCTGGCCAGAATCTCCGAAGATAAATAAAGAGAACAAAAACAGACAGAATTACCAGACTAATTAAACCGATTTGTTCAAACCAATCGGTTTCTCTGGTTCCGGGCAAAAGAAAAATCAAAGCCAAACCTACTACTACCCCTGACCCCCAGAGCCACTTTTCAAAATGTTCTTTAGCGAATACAAACAGATTTCTAATCTGGATTTTTTTATCCCTGGAACTCTTTATCTTTGTTGCTCTCTTAACTACTCTTCTTTTCTCTTTCATGATTTTCATATGTCTTCACAATTTCTTGCACCAGACGATGCCTTACCACATCTTCTTGAGTAAGATGAACAGTCTTTATCCCTGGTGTGTCCTGAAATAATGACTGTACACTCACCAACCCTGAACTTTTCTGTTCAGGAAGGTCAATTTGGGTGATGTCTCCCGTAATTACTGTCTTTGATCCGAACCCCAGTCGGGTCAAAAACATCTTCATCTGCTTATAGGTCGTGTTTTGCGCTTCATCCAGAATAATGAAAGCATCATTAAAGGTGCGACCTCTCATATAAGCTAGCGGTGCAATTTCAATAATCCGCCTTTCCAAAAGTACCTGGAACTTTTCGGCAAGAACCAGCTCGTACAACGCGTCATATAAAGGACGAAGATATGGCTCCACCTTTTCTTCTAATCCTCCTGGCAAATAGCCTAACTTCTCTCCTGCTTCTACCATGGGACGAGTCAAGATTATGCGGACTACCTCCTTTTTTTCTAATGATGCTACTGCCATAGCCACTGCCAGATAAGTCTTCCCTGTTCCGGCAGGACCGATACTGAAAATCACCTCATTGTTTCTTATCGCCTCCACGTATTCTTCTTGTCCTTTTGTGCGAGGTCTTATCTTTCTCCCTCGAGGAGTAGTGAGGACTACCGGGGCAGAATTAATCGCACCTGACTCTTCCCATTCTGTATTAACCAAGAGATATTTTATCTCTTGGGAGGAAAAAGTATATCCTTTGCGCAGTTGAAAAAAAATCCTCTTAATTGACCTTTCTGCCCTCACTACTCGTTCTTTTGTTCCTTTGATTTTGAGAAAATTATCTCTCAGTGCAAAAGTGACTCCCATTTCTTTCTCAATGAACTTTAGATTTTCATCTCTTTTGCCACAAAGAAGCTCTATCTCATCTTTATTTTGTATCTCTATATTTATCTCTTTTATTCTTCTCACCTATCTCCTATATCGTACGTCTTCAAGTCTTTCCGCTATATACGATATACATAATACGAAATACTATTAAAGTCGCTTAATTATTATACAAGATAGACGGGATGTCAAATAGAGCCTCAGGATAATCCTTCTCTTATCCTATCCAACCTTTCCTTAACTTCGCTTTTCAAATAGTCAGATATTCTTAGACAGGCTTTAGATGGGCTGGAAAAATAGGTCTCTCTCAAAATTTTTTGGTGGGCTTGCATCTCTTTAAGAAAATTCTGTGAGGAGAGAAATAAGACGTTCTTTTGGTCCACTGTCCTTCTTTGCGAATAATCCGATGTAACCACATAGATATAATCATAATAGGCTTTCTTTTGGCAAACAAACTTCTCAATATATGAATCAGCTGTTTCACCTGTTCCCGTGAGAATAATTTTCAAATTGAAACCTATTTCTTCCTCACTCTTCAGGCAACGACCTCTATAAGCATCAATGACCAGATATCCTTCCCTTCCCTCCAGAGAACAATAGCTGGACATTAGATTAACTAATTTTTCTTGTGCTTGATATTTACTCTTTTCTAGCAATCTCTTCAACTCCGAACAACTATGAATCACATTGTATCCATCCACTAAAATAGCAATCCCCATACTTCATTCTCCGTATTTCTGCTTTCCATAAACAAAGAGGAGGAATTTTGTCTCGTTTCCCTCCTCTAGTTTTCTCCACTCCAGAGATTATGATTTACCGAGTTCAGAAAAGTCCCTTTTTTCTAATAAATTCAAAGGTAACGCACGTACTTAATTAAAAGGTGAGCTCACTAATGAGTGAGCTCACCTTTTTTTTCTCTCCTACAAAGCAACTCCTATCACACCAGAGTAAGTAAGAGTTCCCGCTGTACTCGCTACATTCAGCGTTAACTTCACACCATCAGCTAAAGTAGTTACTGTTGATCCGCTAATGGTAGTTACGTTCGCAGTACTGGCAACAGACGCTCCCAATAAGGTCGTAGCAGTTATGGGATAATCTGCTAATGCCGCAGAAATCGTAGTGGTAGTGGGGATAAGCAGAGGAGCCTTGGTACTTTTGTATGATAGAGTCACTGAGCCCGCGGTTAAAGCGTACACGCCCTTAACCAGATGGCCTGATTCTATTGCTCCCAGAAGTGGTCCACCAGCTACATACTGACCGGTCAAGGTTATAGGACCCACCGGGGACACTAACTCAACACCATAGGCTCCGGTGCTATTATACTTCGCCCCCACAGTGAGCTGGTCAGCAGTGTATGTACCGCCAATTCCGTACTCTTTACCCTTGGTGTACACTGCATCAAGACTCAAAGGTGCCAACTCTGTACCCAAGGTTATACCTTGAGTTGCAGCGATGTCCATCCCAAAGCCGTAGATGTCATAGCTAGTTGACGCATAGAGCCCGACAATCGCCATCTCCGCCGTGTATTTGATGTAGGCGTCTCCAGTACTGGCCGACCACGGACCAGCGCTGATCGTTAACGAAGGTTCTGTTAAGGTTGAACTACCATAGCTGGCTCCAGGCATTATGCCTGTTTCATCAAAAATTGTCCAATCCATAGCAGCCGACCATTCCACGGTTTCATGAGTTACAGCAGCAAAGGTAGGTACACAAACCAGTGCCACAAGTGCCAATACTATTAACCCTATTAACCCTTTCTTCATTCTCCTTGCCTCCTTTTATAACTCTATTCTTATTATTTCTTTGTCGTCTGTTCTACGTCTTTTACCCCAATCTCTTCTTTTTCTCTTTCTACCACCCCCTTTTCGCACCTTTTTCACTTACTATCATATCTTCTTTTGTTTGTCAAATCATAAATTTCCAATGAAGTACATTTCTTCTTGCCATTACGGCAAATCTTTGCTTAATCGTACTACTCTTTAATTTATTGTCAATACTTCAGTTCAATCTCGTATGTCGTACACGCTATATCGTAAAAAAAACCTCAAAATTCACAGAACAATACTTTTCACGCACTCTTCATTCCCGAGATACGATTCACATTTTTTCTGGTGGCTCATACTCCCCCCCCCCACCTTAATCTCTACTCTCAGGGCAGAGGAGAGTGTTATTCTGTCGTTGAACTGTGAACATCCGTGTATAGTTATTTTGCCTTTTTTCCTTTTCAACATACACCATCCGCTCTCTTCTGAGGAATAACTTACTATACCCAATCTTGTATTTCGTGTCAAGATATACCTCAGGACAATTTTCCAGCATTTTCCAGAGTTTTTTGAAATTCCGCTACTTCAAACTTGCGCACAATTATGTAACCCTTGTATTGTAGCATTCCTTGTCCAAGTAGTCAAGAGGCAACCCTTCTAGTCAAAGCTATAATTTCTGCTTTATTTTCTCCAAGTCTATTCATCCCACCGTAGAACAGCCATTAACCCTACTGTCACTTCATCAATTCCCCAAATTCTTCTTCAGTAATAATCTTTATCCCCAGCTCTTTAGCTTTTCCGTATTTAGAACCAGGATTTTCACCCACTACTACATAACCTGTCTTCTGGCTAACAGAACTCACTACTCTTGCCCCCATTTTCTCCACCAGATCCTTTGCTCTCTGGCGAGTATGATACTGCAGGCTTCCGGTAAAAACAAATCTCTTCCCAGTAAGAGAAGTCTTCTTCTTTTCTCCTCTCTCTTCCTCCATTCTTACTCCCCACTTCCTTAATCTAGCTAATAGCTCTCTATTTTTTTCTTCCTGGAAAAAGAGAAGGATTGATTGAGCAGTTCTAGGACCAATTTCGGGAATTTCTTGCAGGTTTTCCTGGGAAGCCGTTGCTAACGCTTCTAAAGAGGAAAAATTGTCAGCCAATAAACGAGCCCCCCTTGCTCCTACATATCGAATCCCTAAAGCAAAAATAAGTCGGCTCAAGGAGTGTGATTTACTCTTTTCAATTTGAAAAAGGAGATTTTGAGCAGATTTCTCTCCCATCCGCACCAGAGAAGAAAGAATAGAAAGATCCAACTTATAAAGGTCAGATACATCCGACATAATCTTATTGTCGACCAATTGCTCAATCAACTTAATCCCCAAACCATCTATATCCATAGCCGTTCTCTGGGCATAATGAGCTATCTTTTCCTTTAACTGAGCCGGACAGGATGAACCTATGCATCTACTCACTACCTCA
>SDBT01005034.1_pt1 | contig 22325 bp, 22 predicted proteins | sample 2277101 | NCBI WGS metagenome assembly SDBT01 (sample SAMN10404973, study PRJNA504765) | marine sediment metagenome | isolation source: marine sediment core GS10_PC15, 103 cmbsf | place: Arctic Ocean: Southern Knipovich Ridge | collected 2010 | reverse complement strand
CATTCAGACATACCCAGAAAACTGATTCTAAGGACTAGAGACAGCAGAAAGTTAGCCAACACACCCAATCCACTAAGTACCCATTCAGACATACCCAGAAAACTGATTCTAAGGACTAGAGACTAGCAGAAAGTTAGCCAACCTCATATTACACTATGAACCCCACCCCGAACCCCTTTGCCGTCCTGACAAAGATCCGCCCACCGACTAATATAGTGTACGTGTCAAAGGTCAACCCATCGGCGGAAGCGAAGACCAAGCCACAAAAGGTCAACCCATCGGCGGAAGCGAAGACCAAGCCACAAAAGGTCAACCCACCGGCGGAAGCGAAGACCAAGCCACAAAAGGTCAACCCACCGGCGGAAGCGAAGACCAAGCCACAAAAGGTCAACCCACCGGCGGAAGCGAAGGACCCGCTTTACAAGACACAATTGTGCAAGAACTTTGAGGATGGTAAGTGTAGCTATGCTAATAACTGCAGTTTTGCACATGGGGATAGCGAACTGCGTGATCGTCCCGATGGGAAGACGACAAAGACGAGAGGACCAGGCCCACTCTACAAGACACTATTGTGTACGAACTATGCAAATGGTGGTGTATGTAAATTTGGCAAACGCTGTAATTATGCACATGGGAATAATGAACTTCGTGAAAAGACGGCTGCACGATCAAAGATTCATCGAACCACCGGAATGCTGATGATGCGCAAGCCTGCCATGGCTCCTGTGGCTCCTGTATTCACTTATACTAACTTTCCTCTTCTTGGCGGGGAAATGGAAGAGACGGAACAGTTAGAGTCTGACTCGGAGGAACCTGTTAGTAAGGATTCGGCTAAAACACCAGCAAAGGAGGCACCAAAGCCAGTTGTTGAAGAGCAAGTTGTTGAAGAAGATCATGAAGATGAGGGAGACGAGAAGTGTCCCGAGATTGCGGCTGACGAAGAGCAGGATAAGGCGAAGGAGCTAGAACCCATGACAGGAAGCACCCCAATGACAGAGGGCTCTACGGAATTCGTGCCAATGACAGCGGGCTCTACGGAATTCGTGCCCTCTACGGAATTCGTGCCAATGACAGCGGGCTCTACGGAATTCGTGCCAATGACAGTGGAATTCGTGCCTGATGGACAAATGGATAGCTTGTGGAACGGTGAGACGGGACACTGGGAGGAATATCCGAACGGATGGGTTACTGATGAATATCGTGAGGCAAGCGATAGTCAATGGCTGATGCTCGGGTTAAACACGCCCGCGTCGGAATCCGCTTACTAAACATCGCAATGGTATTAAGCAGCTTGACTGCATTAATGTAAAAGAAATATAGTTTTACGGGTGTGTAAACACCCATAAAACACTTAAAGATATGATAGACTTTCAAGTATGAAGTTGGACCTGTTTATTATCGTTGCTCTAGTACTATATACCAGTGCTACTGACGTGCACATTGCCTTACGACAGCAAAATCTGTATGAATTGTATGATAACGCTTGGTCTGTTAGTGATCCAAGATCTCCTAACTTTCTCCAGTTTTGGACAGAAGAGGAGATTAGGGATTTAGTGAGCCCACCTCTTAAAGTTCGTAGGGAGATTGTAAATTGGTTACATACAATTGGAGTCTCACCACAAGTGATTCAAGATCGTGGTGATTCGATCGTTTTTCCATATGATCCAGTCTACGCCAAAAGGCTGATGACCACAAAACCGACACTACGAGTTGCAGAGACCATTGATATGATCATTGGTTTGGAACCGGGGTCAAGAATTATTAGGAGTGCATTAAGAGGCACAGACGAACCTGGTTATGTTGGTAGGGAAGTGATAGAGCGGTTGTATAATGTTAGTTCACTATCAGGATCTGTTGATATTGGCGTAGTACAGTATGAGGGGGGAGATGGGTTTTCACAATCCGATCTACGTGCCTATCAGGCAGCAAACGGACTTGTGCAAAAGAATGTATCAGCTAAGCACATTATTGGTACAAAGGCCGGTCCGGGTGGAGAAGGAGAACTGGACATCCAGATGATTTCTAATCTTGCTGGTGCAAATTTATGGTTTATTTCTATCAGCGGTTGGATTTACGATTTTGCAAGTGAATTTTTTACTTGGAAACAGTATCCGACTGTCCTCAGCCATTCTTATGGTTGGGCAGAGGACGACCAGTGCTTAATTGTCAAGTGTACTAATTTTACAAGTGCTGATTACATCCGTAGAACGAATACAGAGCTCGCAAAGATTGCTCTTAAAGGTGTAACCTTGCTAGTTTCCAGTGGTGATGCTGGAAGTCCTGGGCGTACTGCTGAAATATGTACTGGCAAACCAAAGACCAATCCTATTTTTCCTGGTAGTAGTCCTTGGGTTGTGAGTGTCGGTGCAACATATATTATTGCAAACAGTACTTTCATACAGAACTTGTATACAACACCATTGTGTCAAAAGCATGGTTGTGTAAGTGGCACTCTTGAAGAGGAGACTGTATTTAATATGACTCAATGGACTAGCGGTTCTGGCTTTGGAATCTATTCTGAAGCTCGCAACAAGTGGCAAAATGTAGCCGTAAAGGCATATCTCAACAGCGGGGTTCACCTACCACCTGAGAGTGCCTATAACAGACATGGTCGTGCTTATCCAGACATTTCTACGGTTGGTCACAATTGTGCTGTATATATGTATGGAGGTCTCAGAAAAGAAGATGGTACTAGTTGTAGTTCACCAGTGATGGCAGCATTAGTCGGTTATATTAGTTCACGGTTAAATACCCGATTAGGAGTTTTTACTCCTTTGTTGTACGATTTGTATTACACCGAACCTGGCACGTTTAACGATATCACAGTAGGTCATTCAGAGTGTACAGAAGCAGAATGTTGTAATGCTAATTGGGGTTTCGAGGCTACAAAGGGTTGGGATGCTGCATCGGGTCTAGGGACCCCAAATGTTGATAGAATAGTCGAGAAGCTCGGAAAATACATTTTAAGCTAAGGATATTAAAGTCGCAAGGTTCTGCTGCACAGATTTAGTATTTTTTTCAAATAATCGCTTGTTCTGGTATATGAAAAATAAACAAACCTAACAAACCATAAAATGGATATATAAATAGCTATTTAATTAGCTTAAAGAAATGAATATAGTTAAAGCAGAGTCTAAAAAAATGACATCATTGAAAAAGTCTTTAGCAAAGCGTGAAACAAATGCAAAACTGTCAAGTCCGTTCACGGCGTTACCAATATCAACACAAACGGTTATGGCGTATACTAATTGTAGATTTAATATTGTAAATATTTTTAATCGGCTACCGATTGAAGATATTGGTGATACAAATATGAAAAAGATAAATGGCGAGCATGGAAAGATTTATCAGTTAAAGAAAGCTGGTCAAGTAAGGGGTGCTCCTACAAAAAAGGGTCATTTTCGTAATCAGATTACTGCTTACATCTACATCCTTGATAAAATGATTACTGTCAAGATATTTCCAACTGGAAAATTTCATTTGACTGGATGTAAGAATTTAAAACACCAACAGCAAGCTGTCGTTGAGTTGATGAATCATATTCGCATTGTTCATACTGAATCTGAACCTACTTTTGAAATGGATGATGATCAAATAATGAATATTATTCTGGAGGTTGTTATGGTGAATATTGATTTTCATCTCGGTTTCAATGTTGACCAGAAAAAACTAGATCAATTATTGCAATCTGATAATAATGATTTTTATACTATTTATGAAACCCCAGTAAATACGAGTGTGAACATCAAGCTAGATTATCCCGATCCAGAAGAAAAGAGATTCCATAAAATTATTATCAAGGGATCAGTTAATAAACCAAGGGTAATATTTACTACTACTAGCGACTGTCCTAAAGCTCGCATTAACAAGACAAGAACCCATACTTTTTTAGTATTTAGTAGTAGTAAAGTTATTCAATCTGGTCGATACTATGATAGTGAGATGGAACCTGCATATCAAAAATTTCATAATTTTATTATCAAACATCGCAATCACATCGAACTCCAATTACAAGATCAATGTTTTGATATGAAAAAATTAAAAGGACTCCATATTGCTTCACCTTTACAGATTAAAGTCTCCAAAAACAGGAAAATTCCTCTTAGTTAGTACTTTTGCTACTTGAAACCCGTCGGCTTTCCGAGTAACGCAAAAGTACCCCAAAAAATTTTAACAGTATTACTGTTAAAATTCTATTTTCCAAAGTATTCTTGAGCTTTAGCAAATACTCCACAATAATTGACCAAAAACAATCCAGACCAACCAATTACAGTAATGATCGATGCCCACTTGATAAGACTTTGCCAACAAATAACTCGCTTACCTTTTACTTTTTTTGTGACCCACTTTGGCTTGGCAAAAAATAATGCTCCTACTACCAGGAGCGGTATGATGGCGGCTATGATATACACATAGGAATAGGGTGAACCACTAATTGATCCACCAATATCACTGGCAGGCATAGTAGCATTGTCGCGCTGTACTGCCACCTCAGCATCATTAATAGAATCCTCCAATTCTTTGAGTCGTTGTTCAAAATCAGTCATTATTCTTAAACAATATTTTTTTAGAGCACCTGGCTTTGATCTCGCTATAATTATAATCTAGCGTTCTTTTAGTACAAAGTCCTTTATAATTACAGTGACTGTCGCCAACTTAGACAGGTATTAGTTTTCTTGGGTTATGTATTAAAAAACTGAACAATACAAGTAATTATTGTGATTAACTAGATGAAAATATACAACACTAGTCGCGTAGCGACGTGGTTCAACAATAGCGACAGCCCGAATCCAACTGTTGAAACACCACAACCATATAATAAAATTGGCGACGGTCCTGAAGGTCCTGAGGTCTATGTCATGACCCAACGGATGTATAGTCGCTTCCCATCAGGAACGATTCTCGTACAAATCGAGATCTTAAACGAGCGTTATAGTGATATTCCTGCAGACTTTCTAAAGAAATTACCACTCAAAATTATCGACATTACAAGTAAAGGCAAAAAAACTATTGTAAAATTTAACAAAAAACGGGTATTACTTATTAGTTATGGTATGTCAGGACATTGGGAAACATCACCTAGTAAGCATGCTCAGCTAGAGTTTACCTTTGCGACCCCGGTTGGCCTTCAAAGTAAGTATTACTGGGTTTCCTCAAGAAGTTTACCTACTTGCGTAGTCCGGTTCTTAGATTACGCTACACTTAACTCTGAACTAGATAAATTGGGTTTAGACATTATTCATGACGATCCTGATCCAGAAGTAGTAATTGACGTGTACGGAAAAACCCGTAAAAACATCTGTGCATTTATGATGGACCAAACTAAATTTGCGGGGATTGGGAATTATATCAAGGCAGTTGTCCTGTATCGTTGTGAGATATCACCACACCGTAAAACTAATGAGCTTGATGATTGTGAAAAATGGTTGATTTGGGAAACTGCGCAAGAGGTTGCTTCTGAAGCCATTTCCGCCAAAGGAATGGGTATACGTGATTACAAGGATGAATCCGGCAAGCGAGTAGGTGTAGCATTTGATATAACCCCTTATAATAAGAAGAAGGACAGTAAAGGAAACACTGTTGTCACTGAATATATTGCAGGTCGAACTACCTGGTGGGTACCAGCGGTACAACACTAAAGGACCGTAGGTCCTTTAAAACCTCGCTCCGGCAAAGAATCTGAGTGCGGGTTACTCTCCGCGTCTCAAAACTATGTAGAAGAGCAGACCCATGGGCGGTTGGCGCCTACTTTTAAAGTAAATAAACTCGAGCGTTATCAAATATAAATATTTAATTTGTTTTATAGGTGTGCTTACGACATCTAAGCAGTTTGTTTTAATGCAGATAATTCTGCACTAAAACAAATATACAAATTGGCAGTAGGATGTGAACCGGTCAGACCTGCCGAAAACTATTAATGAAAAGAAGGAAGAAATTATCTTATCTCAAGATAATGAAAACGGTAGCTATATTTGGTGCAGGTATTTCGGGATTGAGTGCTGCACACGAGTTAGCTGAAAAGGGATGGTATGTACAAGTGCATGAAAAATTGGATGAACCTGGAGGGGTAGCAAGAAGTCACCGCGAGACTTCCACATCAGCTCCATCTGAATATTCTTGGCGAGGATACGCTCCATGGTATCACAATGTATATGATTTGATGAAAAGAATTCCCATAAACAATGATAAAACGGTATATGATGAATTGAGTCGTCCTGTTGAATTTGTATTCACTAAAAATAGAGATACTTTATTTGGTCAATTATCATTAAAGGATCGTGCTAGAATCTTTTTTGAAATAGCAAGAAGCGCAGTTGCGAGTCCCAAAAGGGTAGCTGTATATGCGACTATAAATGCTGCTGATTATCTCAAGCCAAAAATGTCCTTAAAAGGTTGGAAACAGTTCACAGCTATGTTTGGACCATGGGTAGGTATAGATCCTCAGCGCGCATCTTTACACCATGTCATGTCTTTCTTTGTCAAAAACATCATTCCGGGATCTCCATCACCATATCTTCACAGTGACAAGGATGGAGTATGGTCTTCTGGAAGTTGTGATAAATGGCTTGTATTTGATAAACCTACCAACGAAGCATGGTTTGAACCATGGGTCAAACATTTGGAAAAAATGGGAGTAACATTTCATTTTGGTTCTTCTATGCAAAAGATAGAATACAATAATTCTAGTCTTGTAACATCTATGATTGTTAAAGATAATACCCATAATGTGACCAAAGTCAAGGTTGATCATTATATTTCAGCAATCTCTCCATTTGAAATGCATGATGTTATGAAAAGATCAGGACTTTTTGACGAAACTAAACAGTTTGAAAACCTGATCCAAGATGGTCCACACGTTCAGGTTTCATTCAGAATCGGATTTAATAAAATGTTTTCATGGCCAGGCATACGTAGAGCTGTTATTTTATCTGAATCAGAGTTTAATATTACAATGTATCGTCAAGATGAATTCTGGAAACATAATGTGAGTTTAGGGCATGAAATTAAGTCATTGTGGAGTGGAACTACATGCGTATCATATAAACCAGGATCTTTGTTTGGAAAGCCGATCGCCAATCTAACCAGAAATCAATTTCAACGCGAAATACTACATCAATTATCGAAAGATGTGGGTTTTAATGATATGTTGCATGAAACAAATAAAAAATCTTTCTCAGAAATGTTACCGAATGTGGTACATTTTGAAGTGTGGAAGAGTTTTAAATTTGTTCCAAATCAAATTATTAATTATGAGCCAAAATATGTGGATAGCACCAATACTCGCCCATATCAACCAACAACAAAGACTTTAATGTCTAATTTGTGGCTAGCGGGTGGACATACAAAAACATCTACAGAATTGTGGAGTATGGAGTCGGCAGCAGAAGGTGGTAGAAGAGCAGCTGATATGATTACCGGTAGTCGTGATACTATCATTCAAGATAAAGGAGTTGTGTTGGGGTTATGTGAGAATATAGATGGGGTATTATTCACATTGGGTATGCCTAATGTAATAGATGTTTTTGTTATTTTGGTTATTATATTGATTGTCTATGCTATTACATATCGATATTGGCATAGTGCAGTGGTTCCCATAGACGGTGGATCCATCGTTGGTGGCTGGCCAATGGACAGTGTCCATCTGCTGACGAACAGCAGAACCTCGAGAGGATGACTATCCAACATTGGAATGTAACACCACTGACCTGAACTTGACGAATATTGTTCTTGACACCGGAACCGTGTACTTTATAGACTTTGAACGCACTTGTTACATCAAAGATATTGACATTACTGTTGTCGAAAGCTTCCTTCGAGCTCAGTGTGACGTTCAGTTAATTGTACGAAGGATTTATGTAAAACTGATTCTCCTCACGCCAGCAGAGAACAGAAACAACCCACACTGATACATTATCATACAGATTGACAACCGTAAAAGAAGATAATCACAAAAATGGATCCGACCACACACCGCAGCTGGTGCACAATCACAATAGTTCTCGTCATTTTCGGCATGTTGTCTTTCTTCCTTCACCCATTTACCTATATAGGAGAGGGAACAACCGACTACAACGACAGAAAGGTTATATTCGATGCTTACGCATATATTCTTGCAGGACTTCTGGCCATAGGAGGAGGATTCTATTTGGTCGACTTACTGTATTGTTTACGGCATTGCAAACTGTAATTTAAAAAATGTACACAACCTGCATGCATTGGGTAGGTTTGTAAATATTAGCAAGTACATTACTAAAAGTTCAAAAAAAGAAATTACTATACAACCAACAATATAGATGGTGCAGACGAGGAAACACGGGATGTTCTACATGATTTGTGCTACGAACCTGATACTTTCAAATATTACAAGTCGATCATAATTTGCAAAAAGTCCCTGGAGAATTTTTTTGTGGTGTTAATATCGAACAGTTTACCGCAACAGAAAGTTCGGATCCTGAAAGTTGTGAAGGACTTGCATTACAACTCTGTGAAATTTATGAACCCTCTTTAAATATACCACCAAAAGATGTTATTATCAAGGAATTGTTTGCTACCATATTGAATTAAAAGAGCAGGGAATGAAGGCGTAGCAGGATGTAGGTCTGAAATATTTTATAGATGATATAACATCTATAAAATAAACTATACTATTAATAATGGTTATTCCTGCTAATCAATTAGTACAAACACTTGTAGATAATAGTTCTAATATTCTTATCCAAACGCCAGATGAGTTTTTACAAATGTTTCCTCCAACATATTTTCAAAATAAAGAACTGATCGAAAGTATTGATATTATACTAAATTCATCAATTGCACACAGAATTGGTACTGATTCTGCAGTAGGAAATATATACAGTATTGAAGGAGAAAACTATGTTATTAAAGTTGCCAAATACTGTCCTAATATCCAAAGTCCGGCAATGCAACAATTGTGTAATATGGCGTTATCAGGAGATCTTATATTTCGTATTCCCAATACAGAAACAGGAAAGACAATGATTTTTGCACCTAATTATTTATTAGAACCGCTCATTGGTGTGCTCTTGACTAATACTACAATTTCGTACACACCATCATTTATGAAAGTAGCCGGTTTTCAGTACTCCCCTAATAAACATGAAAAACCGACCTATACTATTTCAGAACGACTCTCACCCTTGAATGATTATATCCGCACTGATTATGATTATATCCATTTTATCTACCAGATTACATATGCATTAAATATTGCTCAAAAGTTGGGTAGATATGTACATTATGACTTGCATCGAGAAAACATAATGGCTCGTCCTCATATTATAACAGAGGTACGCATTACTCCAATTGGTAATGGAAAATTTTTATATACTTACTTTGACTTTGACGCAGTGATTATTGATTATGGTCATAATAGGTATGAGACGACCGGGTCAATCTTAGCACCACGGATGACATTTTCTCCCCCAGGATCCCGTGAACAGCTAGATTTCTACTTTTTCAATCCGTACTATGATTTATTTACATTGTTATATGATAATTCTAGAAAGGCGATCGGTGGCAAATTTATTAATTGGTCGCAAAATGTAGCTAGCAACTTTGCCGATTTAATGTTTAAAATGTTTACTAATCCACCTGCAAACGTAGTTTGGAACGTATTTATTACAAAGTTCTTAGATTATGTACTGGCGGCTCCACCAGCGGATCGAGATAGAGCATATACTTGGAGACCATATCCAGAACGGTTAGCAACTGCAATGGACAATATGGACTGGTATAGAGTTAGTACTCCAAAAGAATTCTTATTTAAACTGGCTGATTTCATCGAATACTCACTTCTCGCAAAGAGTATGCCTTCTATTAACGCTGGTAAGGATAATATTGCACAGTTTTTAACTACCCATAGGTTTTGGGTTAGTGATCAGATCATTGATTTAGCTGGTCATAGTGGTATAACTCGTATATCTCTACAATACCCACTACCATTCGACAAAGTAATGAATACTATGTATTATAATTACAAATTCAAAAGTAAAGATGATTTTCCTACAGTTACTATTAGATCTACAGAAAATATTCCTACTGGGGTACGTACAACGATAGAACCATTTAATCATACATCTACTGCTGCAACTATTGCTGCTGGTAGTTTTAATGTTGGGATACAGGAACCGTGGATCCATACTGCAGAGATTAACCAACGATCCGGTGTATCTATTGGTTACAAGTTCCGCTTTGATTGTTGTCGTGTAGATTTGCGGAATTATTTCCAAACAACGAGAATAAAAGCAGGAATTGCTATCAATGCATCCTTTTTTAATATTGGCAAGAATTTTGCACCGATTGGTTTTTTCAAGACCAAAGATTTAGAAATCAATTCTGATATTCCTAGCCCGTATAATTTATATTATGGTATAATAGGAACTGATGAGAACGATCTATTGAATATTGATATTCAAGAAAATAATGGTAAATATATCCAAGTTATAACATCTGGTCCTCTTCTTGTTTGGAATGGCAATGTAATAATTACTGAACATAAACTTAATACAGAACGTTATATAAAGCCAGGAGATCCATTAGATGGTGCTTTTATTTGGAAGTGCCGAAAACCTACTGTTGCTGATAACAAAGAAGACATAATGTTTATAGACAATATTTTAAATTGTGATCACTCTAGTGTTTTTGGCATGCCTGGTCTTTTATTCCATGCTAGTAATCCTAATCCACGTACTGCACTTCTTATACGTAAAGATGGAACAATTATGTTTATATATGTCGAGGGGCGCGATGAACGTGGTCCAGGAATGGATCTCGCTCAGCTAACTCAATTGTGTGTACATTATGGAGCATATCGTGCCATCAATCTCGATGGAGGGCGTAGCTCACAATTCATGTGGAAAAAACCGGGACAACAAGTAATTACACAAGCTAATCCTATGCATGGTCAAGCATATCCAGTAGGATCGATAATTGCGTATGTAAAAGAATAAATATCTTAATTTGTCACATTAGACAAATCAAGATTAATTAATGTTCAGTATGTTCATTGGTATACTGATCTAAGAATGTATTCAAGAGCTGTGCTTCACGTTGGTATTCAGTATGGTTTATTTGTTCATGGGTATGAACGAAATTAGTGGTATAGTTTCGAAAAATTAGTTCAGTTAGTATCATTGACCGCTTAATATGAAAGGTACTTGTACAAATAGTAATTTTAGGTTGTGTAAAGTTGCTGGGGAACATTTTCTCAATGAGCTGTTTGCTATTTATCAAATTCTCTGCTGTATTGCGAGATGTTGTTTCTAGTAAGCAAAATTTGGGATCTATTTTTCCAGTACAATATTTTTCCATCATTACTGCTCCTTCGGGTTTACTTTTACCATCCGACGCTCCGCCACTAAATAGAATATACTTTACAATCTGTGGTTCCGGGAAAAAATCAGATGTAATCTCAGCGGGACTCAAGTAAAAGTATTCCAAAGCCCTAACTACACGCTCTTTTAATATGGGTATATTGCGATTACCTAGAATTATAATTATTTCTATCATTTAAATAACCTTTGTAAATTAGTATACTTTTCAATTTTATAGGTTAACACCGAAACTAATTTATACACAGTTGGTCTATTTCTTAACAGCCTCCTCCTTCTCAGAAATACCTCGTTGTTGTGCACGACGACTTAACACAGCGGAGAGAAAAGAGTCGTGAACATTGCGGGGCACCTGTGGTGTAGCCGGTGGGTCATCGTTGTACATGCACCCCCCATAGTCCATGTGAGCAAGTTGATTTGGTTGGTCTTCCAAACAACCTGTACAGCTCGTTTCACACTGTACTGATAATTTTCCAATATCATAGGGATATATACAGCTATAAGAACCACTCCACTCCTCCGGTGAGTACGTGTTCGGTTTTCTAATCAATGTTATCATAAACGATTGTTTGAAATCCAACTTTTGTGACATTAATATATACTGATCAGTTTCCTCCACATGTTCATAGCTCCCGTAAAGTGTGAAAACATGCTTCTGGTCAGCGCGAAAAGGGCTGTTGTTATTATACGTTAACCTCAGCTCACTATCAAACTCTCCATAAGACGTTTGGAGGTCTATGCTTACGCTACCTGATATAATAGGATAATGTTCACTGAACCAATCACCAGAGAAAGTAAAAGTAGACATGATATTTATTATTTACTTTATGGTAATAATTTCAATTTTGAAGTAATCTTGTTTTACACAATTTTACATATTCTGGATTTATCTCAAACCCAATAAATGGTACAGAAATTTCCTGTGCAGCCACACATTCACTACCACTACCAGCGAATGGTATTACTAATAGTCCTTCTTCTTGTTTACAACTCTTGATTAATCTTCGACACAGTTCTAGTGGTTTCTGTGTTGGATGGTCTACTCGTTCCTTTTTTCCAGCACCACCGGCAAGGGCTGGTAATTTAATAACATCTCTTGGCAATGCACCACCCACATGTGCTGTATATGTAGTTGGTTTACTACCCCTATTAAATCTACCTTTGGTTGGTTTCCGTTCTTTGCCAGCAGCATTCTTCAGGTAATTTTCTGTATATGCCTCTCTTATGTCATCACGGTTAAATACGCGGTCATCTTTCCAACAGCACAATATCGACTCGTGACTGCGTTGCCAAAACTTTAGACTAGGTACGTTTTTATTAGTATAATGCCATACTAGCCAACGATAGTTGCAAGGTACGCGGGTTGCAACATGAGCTAGTATTTCACTATATCCATAAATAAACATTGTTCCATTGGATTTTAGGATCCGGGTACATTGTATAATCCACTCGTCGCACCATTCTAGATAATCGTGGAGTTTCTTTTTGGTGCGATTATTTCCAAAATCCTTACCAATATTATAAGGTGGGTCAGCGATAATAATTTGTGCTATACCATCTTCTAATTGTCCTAGTGCGTCTAGAGCGTCAACGCAGTAAACTTCATTTTCTTGCCATTCTTGCTCCATTTTATTGGTACTTGTATGTACCAATAAAATCTTTTAAACATTCGGAAACGGTTCTTCGAATTAATATTACTCACATTGTAAAGCAGCTTCGCTTCGGTAAGCGGTGCGGTAAGTCAACCCCGCACAAATTTTAAACGCTATCAAATACCTTATCTATTTTTGTTTTACGATCCCATACTATTTCATTATCGTTTTTAAAATATACTACTCGGTGCCAGGGGATATATATATCGCTAGTTAGATCTTCTGAGGCAATCGCAAACTCATTGAATGAAGTTTCGATTATTCCAAGAAACCTATCAGTATAACCAATAGTAATCATATCACGATCATATTGCGTATCGAATCGCATTCGATTAAATACATCCAATGACGTTCTCATTTTCTTTATTGTTGTACATCTATAGATCATTTACTAGTTCACTACATACTTGGGTTGATATGTATACATCTCAATCTCATCAATAGTAAATCTAGAATAACATCGTGAGTTCACCACGCATGATTTTTCACTGCCTGCAGCAAGTCGTGACGATAAATCCTTGGGTAGTAGTCCTTTTGGGACAGTCATTGATTAACAATATAATTTGGTACGAACAAAATCAATGTGAGTTGTTTGACGCAACAATTTCCTCGATTACCTCGAGATGTGTAGAACACATCTCTGTAAAATCGTGTAAATGACGTTCTATCATCACTAAATTCTTTGCGATCAACTCTATTGCTCGTACTGTTCGTTCCTTTTGATTCATCTTCAATTCCTGAAGACGATAATTTTTCTGCTCGCATATGTCGTGATTAATCAAGTGTTCGTTACAATATACACTTGAGCACGCAAAACAAGTACCCGTTGCTTTGTTTGTGCAATTAGAATGTATATGACTTGACCAACCGTAATCACAAAGTCGCGATTGTTTCTCCATTTTCATGTATTATTGACCCGTTACATAAATCAGTTTTTAATGCTAGTTCACTACATACTTGGGTTGATACGTATACATCTCAATCTCATCAATAGTAAATCTAGAATTACATTTCATTAATAGCATCATGAGTTCACCACGCATGATTTTTTTCACTGCTGGAATCTTGAACTTACACCCATCCATACCTTCAATAACACTTCCAGGTGTATCCTTTGGTGGTAGTGTAAAGAGCACTCGTCCTTCGTCATAGTGAAGAATGCTTGTATCTATTGTTGTCATTGCCATCCCGTCTAGATCGTTATGCTTACACATTAACTTGTAAGCTGAAACAGGACCTATACCGGGCATTCTCTCATTATAATCAGTTCCACACATAATACAAAAATCACGGAACTGATCTTCAGTTAAATCAAGTACCTCTAGGATATCTTGATGGCGAATAATTTTGCAGGTGTCCTGATTTACGCGCACATCTTGTACAAAGATTGGTACTCCATAAGCAAGTACGTCAGAATCAGTAGTCACTACTCCTTTAACATAACCCCACTTGCATAACCATGCACAGGTTCTCTCTGCTTCACCTGACGCTTTAAACCATGGTAGCCCTATAAATGTTAGCAAATCTTGAATCTTTTTATTTTCTGCTGGACCAATATGAATAGCCTTGCTGTTTTCTTTCTTAAATCGAGTATTTATTTCTCTCATCACTTCTTTACGTGACCAATACTGTGTATCCTGATTTACAGCATCATCAATACGCTTTTTCAAATCTGCAGAGATCGATTCGTTTATATTGCATTCGCTAAGTGTTTCCAGAAGCTCTTCTAGTTCAAGTACCTTTTGTTCAATACGATGACGATTGGCTCTACGCTCTTTTTGTGTGCGTTCTTTTTGCGGAGGGGGTTTACCGTCAAATACAAAGACTGGACGGATGTTGTTTTTACGCAACCAGACAATAAAGTTAATAAACATATCAACCCATTGACCTTTGAACTGATTATCGATGCAAATAAATTTGTACAAGTAAACTGAAGCATCTACTGCGAGACGTTGACCAGATAAACTAGATAATGGTACCTCTACTACTAGATCTGGCGCAGTCTTGCGTAAAAATTGACATAGATCTTTAATACCCATTTGATATATATACTAATATCAGTATACATATCAATTTTTTGTACATTAGTTTAATAAACCATTTAGTCCCAGTAAGAATTGTATTTTAGGGGGATCTTTACAAAGTTCATGTCCACCGATACACTCGATAAAGTAGATCCTTTTCATTGTTAACCAATCCTGGTAATCTTTTATAGGAGCACGGTTATCTAAACTTCCGAATAAAACGAACCTTGGTCCATTTGGTAGTTCTAGTTGCTTTTCAGCCTCTTGCATTTTCTCAAATGTCTTGAAGAAACAAAGCTGTTTTGTCTGTAAAGATTTTTCCAGATTGCTATGTCTTGTTGCAGGTTTTGTAACAGGACATAGCAATGCTGCAGCTAACTTGTTTCGATTAGCTATTTCATGAGCAATCATTGCTCCACTAGAGATTCCTCCCAAAACTATATATGTTGTACTTATTTCATCAACAACCTTTTGCACATCTTGCAAAGCTTGATCCCAACTATCTAAAGAAAAATCTACACTGTTCACCGTCCAACCGTCATGTTCCAGGAAAGTTCGTAGTTCATAATCATAACTAGGTTTCCCACTACTAAAGCAACCTCCATGGCACCATATCAACGTTTTGTTAGTCATTTGTACTTTTTCTCATAACTATACATAAATCAATTTTTTGTATTTTGACTGCGCTACTTCTAGCCGCTTCACGGCGCGTGTCCTGAGTTCTACACACCTCCTATTTTAAATATCTTGATATTGTCTTTAATATTCAATTTTGTGGGTGATCCATGGAAACAGTGCTTTTATCAACCCTTATCTCGAATGTCTGTCCAAAATAACATCCATACCAGTCGTCATCTGTACCCACACCAGTTGTTTCAACCTCGTCGAAAACTTTTTCGACTCGTTGCCAGTATTCTTCTTTTTCATTTTCATGAAAATAATCACGTTCACTCGGGTCTTCCAAGTTTTCCAAGTACTCATGTAGTTCCTGTATGACCAACTTTCTTAGATAGTTAAGCAATAGCTGTTTGGAAATGAAAGTACCGAAAAAGGTGGTATCGGAATAAGAGCGACCTATACTATGTTCAATACTCAGGGAATATACAGTAAGCTCAGTGCAGAGTTTTACCGGAGTTTGATTAACTGTACCCTGTTTTTCCGAATCAGAACATTCAACATAATATTTTGGTTGTGTATCAGAATTCGATTGATTTACTTGATTCATTTTAGTTTTAAAAATGTATATATAATTATAATCAATTTTACTTTTTAGCTTGTTTTCTAACTCGCTGGGCTGGTCGTGGTCTTCGTAGTTTCATCCGTACTGGTACAACCTCTGGCAATAAGCAAGCGCCTGCGGGGACGCACTCGGAGAAGCCTCGCATTACTGGTGGTGCATCTAAGTGATGCTGAGATACCCAATTAAGATCTCTACCTATTAATGTATATAATTTATTATTTATAGGTTCAAAATACCGCTCAAGAGTAATACGTTCTTCAATTTTCATAGGAGAATAGTGTATAGTTACGGGTGTAGGTGTAATTGGTTCGATTTTATGTGGAACCAAGTCAAGAAATTCAAAAATTTTAGTCAAGGTTTCCTGAGTATTCTCAAATAAATCTTCTGACTTTATAACTAATATTTGTTCTTGTGGAAATATCTGATACCATCTTTTTAGATTCTCAGTATAGTTATTTATGGAATCCAGTTTCCATCCTGACGTCCATAGAAATTTACTAAATGTAGGCCATTTTTGGATATACTTTGGATGTCCACGTTCAATATTCATTTGATAGTTACTATACATTCGATCTATCGAATTTCGAAATAAGAACACTATTTTGCTATTGGGAGAAATATTATGTAATTTCTGTGGTATATTTGCTGGATAGCGGAAATATTGAGTAGAACCATCTATAGTCATGAAAGGATGATCTTCTGGACGTCCACTAATGCGGGGGTGCGACGCTGACTCACCGCCAGACTCATGGAACACGTCACGTTCCAAAGTACTATTTAATGCAATGGTGTATTCCTCTTGTGTATAAATTCTTCTCCCTATAAAGTAATTTATTTCCTTACGCTTGGCAGGTAGGACAGTTGGATGTTGGCATAAATATTCGTACAACAATTTACTTCCACAACTCGTGTCACCCGCGAGTACACAATGTCCAACATGATTTGACTTTTCGAACAAATTCATTACTTTCCCATTGATAATTTTAAAGGTGTTATGTGTATTTTAATAAATTATATAGTAATGGCATGCCCAAAGAATAAAATCTATAATCCCAAGACCAAGCGCTGCATAGCTGATACTGCTGCTAATCGCAAGAGACTTGGCAAGACGTCGCGCAAAGCGTCGCGCAAAGGAAGTACACAGAGTATAAAAATAACAGGAGGTCCTCTGACGCGCACGTATAGGGCTAATACTAGTCTAGCAATATTATTTGATGAACTACTCAACTTTTTTAGTAAGAAACTTACTCCAGCGGAGAAGAAAAAAGTAGGCGCGAAAAATCTATCAGATGCTATGGATGCTCACGATCCGATTGTCGAAGGATTAAGGAAGACCGGACCGAATGCCTATGAAATTAGTTGGGGTACTTAAGCAATTCTCCGGGCTAACCTTTTTGGTTTCTCGGTCTTTTTGGTTGGTACGGCCGCGATTGCTTTAGGTTTCTCATTAGGAAAAACACGATAGTAATGTTTTACATTTCCCTTACGAGAAATGTACCACACCCGTCTGAAGCACCAATGTTTAAGACAATTTGGATCATCATCTACTAAATCAATAATAATTCGTTTTTTATCTACGCCATCACGCAGTCGTCCTGCATATTGTTCTACTTCGGTAACACTGCATGCAACAATAAGCATATTTAATCGGGTATCATCAAAACCAACTCCTAATTTTGAATAGGTAGATAACAATACGCGAGCAGTCTTGTCGTACTTTTTAGTAGTTCCAGTCATTACAGTATTACTAATACCAAGCTTTGTAAGCTGTGTTGATAATAACTTGCAATGACTTTTACGTTTTGTCAGTAATAAAATATTATATGTGTCAAATTTGCATATTAACCGAATAATAAGTTTATTTCGTATTTTATTTTCAACGAGTGAACTAATTACAGAATTCCAATCCTTTTTACCAAATGCGTTATATGTAAACTCTGGCTTAATTCCAGTAGGTAAGCGATATACAACAAACGGATCGGTGGCTATTCTTATGATTCGTGTGGTGTCGTACTTGCCAAAATAGAGTTCTAGGGCTTTGTCCATACCATCTTTACGGACTGGGGTTGCGGTTAGTGCAAGAGTTATACGTGGGTTAAAGTATAATAATGCTCGGGACATTTCTGAAGCACAGGCTATATGGGCTTCGTCAACAATTAATATTCCAATATCTTTGTAAATACCTAGTTTTTTAGGTATCCAACTCTTGGTGCTTTTTTGCCAACGTTTATGAACAAAAGCAATATTGAATATATAAAAATCTGCTGTTGGATCAAGAATACCATCAGTGTCAACCTGTTGAACTGTAGCGGTCGTAAATTTTTGAATAGATTCAGCCCACTGGTCGAAGAGTATCCCGCGATGTGCTAAGATAGCAGCTTTAACTCCTGAAGCCTGTGCAAGACGAATAGCCAAATAAGTATTATGTGTAACTGTAAAATCACCCAGTAAAAAACGATGGTTGCCGTCGATGCTAAAACCATAATAATGACCGATGCCTTTAGGAACTACTTTTATTCTAGTGGCTAATGGATCTCTGATCTGTTGTCTACATGTTGCTTGTTTACGTTTAAGTATTGTTGGTATCATATCAGTATGACCGAATATTGTCATGCGATAATAGGTACCTGTATTCGGCCGAGCTTCGCTCGGGTCCCGGCCTTCGGCCGGCGGACCACCTGGATCATTAGTACAAGTTTTTCGACATTTTTTAATATACGCAGCTAAGCCTAAAGAACGTACTAAAAATAATGTATCTTCAGCCAATACCTTTGACTTTTGGACGAAATCAAAACAGTTACATTGTAGACTACCATCCGAATCGAGTAGACCAGCCAATAGTTGTAACCTCACTTCTCGTGAATTAGATTTGTAGACTTGCGGAATATGTTTGTTACTCACAAGATTATAGCTCTTTAGTGCATTCAAAAAAGAGTTGGAGTGTACCCTTCCGGACCCCCTAATGCTATATGTTATCGGATCGTGTTTATTTGGATTTAGGTATAAATTCAATGGTTTTAGGGTCTTCGTGATGCGGGGTTGCGCCCCCGCAGGCGAACGAGCCGGAGGATCTATCCGCGGAGCGGATGACGCGGGCTTACTGCCAGATGCTGGTTTGGGTACTAGCGGCTCCGCCGCGCGCTCAAAGAGCTTAGCCGAACGAGGAGAGGCGGCCAAAGTACTGGGAACACTGGCAACACCATCTCCGAGCCAATATCCCAACATGTATGGATCTATATCAACTGGTTGTGCTGGAAAATCAACACCTACTTTATAACCAAGTAGTGCTCCGGCGGGACCATGAAAGTAAGCGGGGAGATTAATGTAATCCTCGACGCTGATATCAACAACGTCAGGCGAAACAATACTATCACGAAAATTTTGTGCAGTGATGTATGTATCAACATCGCTATTATGGTGATGATAAAATTGTTCCCCACGTATTTTTAAATGTTCATGATCAAACCACCTAACGAGCCAACTATGTAATTTACCATTTTTGCTACACTTTATAATATTCCTATTCCCCGAAATCTTTAATGATAGTATATGAGATTTGTTTACTGTATAGGAATCACCTTTATTAGGAACAATTTCATACATCTCTTCACGACCACGTGCTAAACTTAAGACGTTACGGGGGGTTGAATCGTCGCCCATTAATAAATCACCAACCTGAACATTCTGTACCATTTTGATAGTACCATCATACATTAGTATTGGGGTATCTTTTGCTAGACATTTACCGAAATTACAGTAGAGCGATAGCAGAGCACTACGGTGTTTACGAATTAATTGTGTTGCCTCATTAAAAACTACTTGTTGGTCCCGTCCACAATCAGTACGAAAAGGAAATTGTTCGCTTTTAAAAGTATAACGCGTTTGAGGGAATTGTATATCTTTGTTAGGTGACTTCTTAAATCGCGTTTTAGCATATGCAAATGGAATATACAACGATGATGGTGTTTCTCCATATGCTCGAAGACTATCAGGTGGTCCATAATCATTTTCCTTTCCTTCTACATAACAATCATTCTTTATTTGGTTGATATCTCGATCATTAATAAATGTTTTGTCAATACGCAGACTCATTCTTAAAAGATTACTGTTTGTACTTTTAAGAATTATTTTTTTCAGTAGTCGACTGAAAATTTATTTAATAAAATTAATATCTGATAGTTTTTATATCTTGATATTTTATAGATATTTTATAGATACTCTACTTATGAAAAAATATTTAAATTAAAATTAATTGTTAAATTTGATGATCCCACTATTTTATGTATTCATATTGAATAAAAAATTACCACCTGAATGTTAAATCTGCATACTGAATATCATCATCATAATCATAATCATAATATGTACCACCATACAACCCCGAGCTAAACTTAGCACTTTTAATACCATATTTTTCTATATAATGTTTATTTAAGTTTTGATTAATAATGGTAACATTTTTATTATCACTTATACATGGAAATTTATGAGCAATTCTTTTAAAATCATGTACCACAGCATGGTTATCGCAACGTCTAGCTGCAGTAAACATTTTATTTTCAACTTGATCATCTGTAATTACTTTTTTTGCATATTCTATAAAATCTTTAACACATTTTTGATCATCTAATTTTTCCTGTTTTTCTTTTTGTATTGTGATCTCTCTGGCTTGAGTTGTGATCTCTCTAGCTTGAGTTGTGATCTCTCTGGCTTGAGTTGTGGTTGTCATTTTAATAATCAAATTTACTATTAGATTAAAATTATTCAATTTTTAACAAAAAATATTAATCATAAAATAGATATCACCAATGAAATTCTAAATTTATTGAAGAAGTATCATGTGATATTTCAATATAATTAATACCATGTTTTTCTATGTAATACTTACCTAATTTCTTTTTAATAATACCAAGAATAAATCCGCGATCATAAAACCTTTTATTTAATATAAAATCGACAACCTCGCCCATAAATTCAAATATTATTGCGGAAGTTCCACACTGTTCAGCTGCAGAAAACATCTTTTCTTCAACTAGTTGATCTGTTACCATTTGTTGTACATATTCTATAAAATTTTTAATGGATTTCCGTTTTCAAGTGAATCCTTCGTAATCTCTCTAGCTCGTTCTGCAGTTGTCGCCATCTTGTTTTGAATATCTAATGATCAGATTTAATATCTAAAAACCTGATATTCAATTTTTAATAAAAAATATAAGATACCTGAGACACCTAACAAGTATTATTCAAATTTCTTTCACCCGATCGAGCGGATGAAATAGTAGTATTTATAATACCAGTTGTAAAAGCATGACCAAGCTGACCTGTTCCAACTGTAGTATTACATGTACTAGTTCTATCATTTGAAATTCCTAATTGATTGCCCTGCGCGAACGTATCTACATTTTCCGATAAATAAATGAAAGCATTTATATTCTTTGCTAGCATTCTCTAAACCATCAGTCGCGATGACCATAACTACATTTTTTTCTTCTATGTATTTAATTTATAAGGAAAAGCCAGATTTTAATTCTAAGCGTTTTCGTGAAATTCCTGTACACATATGATCTGTCCACATACAAAAACAACGGTTTGAAATTTCCAGAATAACTTCCGCACATTTACTCTAAAATTAATTGCATAGTATCATCCTATTAATAATCTGTTTGAGGAGCAACCATATTGATTCTCAATTACACTCCGCATATTAACGAGCCTGTCGCCCTCCCAAAGTTTATCCAACATCCTATAGACACAAAAATATCGGATAGGGTTGTTTCCTAGCTCCTCCCAATCTACATATATCTGCACTCTAGAATACTCGTATTTCCAGCTGAAGATCCGAACACCCAAATTCTCTTCTTCATTCATAATGCCTATTATGAAACGAATCCAACCACGATCACCGCTTCCATGATCAGGATGGCATATAACTTCTATGCTGTCCATCAGACATTTCTTCAAAATCGCGACCTCTGAAGTTGCAATATTTATACAACAGACCTTATCCTTTTCATCCGTTAAATCAAAGAGATCAAAGTAATATGTTTCCCACACCATA
>SDBT01005033.1_pt1 | contig 22328 bp, 25 predicted proteins | sample 2277101 | NCBI WGS metagenome assembly SDBT01 (sample SAMN10404973, study PRJNA504765) | marine sediment metagenome | isolation source: marine sediment core GS10_PC15, 103 cmbsf | place: Arctic Ocean: Southern Knipovich Ridge | collected 2010 | reverse complement strand
AGCTATGACACTATGGTCAGAATTCTTACCATGTTCGTCAATCTTAAAACATCTTCCACATGAAGTTTTGACTTCTTGTATTTCCCACGGTCCTTTTGTATATTTACTCATAACGGCTCCTTCTCCCTCTCCTCTTTCCTTTTCTTCCGGCAGGCTTTGCACCTTTTTGGCTCGCTTAGTCCCTTTTTAGCAAAGAAAGCTTGCTCTCCAGCGGATAAATCAAAATTTGACTTGCAATCGGCACACTTTACTATCTTTTCATTGAATAATTCCATTACTTTTCTCCTTTTAGTGCTAACAATTTTATAGAACAACATCCATTATCTACGACTTTCGCAAAATTTCCCTTGCCATCGAACATCTCGTTCTCTATCCACCAAGCACATTTTTCTCTTTGACACTCGGAAGGACAATCCTTTTTTTCATACGTTTTTACCGCGTACGCTATAGCTAATAATGGACATAACATATAATCCCCTTCCTAACTCGATTCCAAATCTTCGAGTTCGGATTCTAAATCTTCAATTTTAGACTGCAATGTTTCGTTTTCTTTTTTTGCATCTGATATTTTGTCATTAGCTGTACATAAGGGGCACTCTGTTCCTTCATAGACTATTTCTTCATGAGGTCTTTGTCTATCTCCATCGCATACTGTCATGTTATCTCCTTTCTACGGTTTCCAAGACCGTTCGTATTCTTTCCAAAAAGACGAGGTATCGATACTAAAAATTTCTTTCACAGCCTCATCTACCTTGTCAAAGTATTCGCAAAACTCCGTTTTTGTAAGATCAGTTGTTGTTGCTTCCTCGATTGCCTTGAATTTGCCTCGGTCAAATATCTTTTCAGCAAGAAGATATGCCTTCATATCAAGGTGTAGCGCGTCCGGGCTGAAGTGTCCTTGGTCTTTGAGGCCTGCATCGTTGATCAACCATGAAAGGTAAACCCAATACAAAGAATTTTGAGATAAAGTGCGCGTGCTGCCCCATTTTACTTTTACCACAGTTCCTACTGGGGGTAACTTTCCATTAAGCTGAATCTTGGCAAGCATAGCGCCATTATCAATCTTGATTGCCAGAACTTTACCTGCTATTTTTGGCATTGTGTTGTCTCCGGCTGTATTTTGAAGGTTATATTCATTTCCCTTAAAACATCTTTAGCGAGTTTATCGCAAACATCGTTTTCATCGCGAGGGATCCATTCAAGAATAGTCTTTCTAAACTTTAATTTTCTAAAAAGCTTTTGAGCTTTAAAAGCATAAGGCAGATATATCCCTCTCCTCATGCGCCAATTGCCCAACATTTGTTGAATTACAAGATTGCTATCGCCTCTAATATGTATTCCAACTTTGCGTCTGCAAATTTTAGGTAATTCCAATAGTTCTTCTAAAATACGTATAAAGCCCTGGTATTCGGCAACATTGTTGCTTATGCCCTCACCTGAACCTACATATTGACTTGCACAAAGAGCGGGATGCCCCGTATCCCAATCAATAGCAATCCCATAGGCCCCATGACCTCCCGGGTTTTTAGGCTCACAAACTCCGTCGAACCATGCTTGTATCATTAAAATTGTTCCTCTAAAGGCACTTCTTCTGCTTCTACTTTAGGCTTTTCTTCCTTTTTCTTGCCACCCATACCTAGGAATTGGACATTATCGGCAACAACTTCTAAAGTAAAATGTTTCTGGCCATCCTTGTCCCACGACCTTGATTGTAGTCTACCCTCAACAAACACGGGACTACCTTTTTTGAGATACTCTGCGCATACTTCGGCCCGGCGCGCCCATACAATAACCCTCACAAAACATACATCCTCTTTCATTTCTTCGCCGGATTTATATTTTCTGTTCATAGCCATATTCATGGTGGTAACGGCTGTCCCACTCGGAATGTATCTCATTTCCGGATCTCTTGTAAGATTTCCTGCTAACTGAACACGATTTAGATTCATTTTTTACCCTCCTCTAATTGGAATTTACATCCACAAGCGGGACACTTTATCTGATTTTTCAACAATTCCGCAAGGCGTTCTTTCTCCTTGCGCTCTCTTTTTTCCTTTGCATAAGCAATAGCATTTTCTGTATCAGCTTTCACTTGGGCTTCAAATATTTTCTTATCAGCCGCATCTTTCTCCTTTCTTGCCTTTTCTTCGACTTTTTCAACCGCTCTTTCGTATGCCGCCTTTTCAAGCCGAGCCTTTTCTTCGATAGCCTCGCGCTCTTTGCGAACTTTCTCCTCTATGGCTTCACGTTCTTTGCGCGCCTTATCTTCTATGGCTTTCTTTTCTTTCGCGGCTTTAGCCTTCTCTCTGGCGAGTTTAGCCTCTTGCTTTTTGAATTCTTCGGCGGCTTTCTTTTCTCTTTCCTCTGCCTTTTTTTTGAGCCTTATATTCTCAAGCCGGATTCGCTCTCTTTCCTCGGCTTCCTTCTTCTCCGCGGCTATCCTTTCTTCTTCCATACGTCTTTCTATCTCAAATCGTTGTCTTTCGCGGTTTTCCGCTTCCCTGATTTTAACAAAATTTTCCTGTTGGTTTAGATATTCTTCTATAGGCGCTATAAGACCTTTCAAAGTTTTAGCTATCCCATCTATAACTTGACCTTCCCTCAGGGCGTGTTCTTTTAGTTTCTTCCGAGCTTTTTCAACATCTACGCGCTTCTTCTGGAGAAATAAGCGACCTACTCGTGCCATTTCCATATCAGCCGTTTGGCTTTTATTTGTAACTTTGATAGCTTTCGCCTTCTGTTCCCACTCGGCTGCGATATTGAAGTAATCTTGGAATCGTTTCAAAATGTACTCTGCTTTTGACGGTTCGAGTTGACTTTCTTTTATTATAACCTCTAATTGATTATTCTTCATTGTGCCTCCCGCATCTCTGCATTTATTTCTTGAAATAACTTGAAAATTTTATCCCTAGTATCATCTTTATGAATATTTATCTTTTCTTTAAAACCGAGACCCTCTGCACAATTTTGACATAAAAGCACTTCCCTACAAGCCCATTGATTATCACTGTGCATTAAGCTTACAGATTTCCAATTCTTTGGCTTATCATAAATTTCCAAAGTAACGTCTTTTTTGCACTTATCACATATAAAAATATATTTTTTCATATCCCCCCTCCCAATTTTTTTGTTATTCTGTCAAGATCATCGCAAAACAACATGAGTTCACATCCCAATATCTCAATAAATCTTTCATCCGGCTTAACTTCAAGGAGTAAAGGCTCCAATCCCGGGAAGTAGCTGAAGAAATGGACATACTTCCTACCAGTTACAAGCAATTGCCCTTGAATTTGCGCCATATAAGCCGTAGGGACACGTTTATTGAGAAGGTAGCCCACATGGGTATGAGCCATTGGGCATTTGATTTCTAAACAGCCAGAATCCAAAATCAGACCATCTGGGGAGCTGCCATAGAGCCTCTTTTTGTTCGGAAAACAGATACCAACCTCTTTGACTTCATTTCCTGTAAGGATTTCGTACATCGCACGTGCTTCAGCCTCAGATTCGAGGCCTTTCTCCATAGCCGCGCTTTGATAATGATCCATTTTCACTCCGGTAATTCTTTCGGCCACGAGGGTATATAGATAATTCTCTCGCTGCTTTGAAGGCTTGCCAGTAGTGGTTATTATCATATCAAAGCTTGAACTTGTGGGGATGCCGGCCCGATCCTTCAGCCAATTCTCGCTCCCTTGTGCGAATTCTGATATAATCATTTTTTCACCTCTCTAATAACATCTTCTGTGCCTGCTTCCTTGTAATTCTCACAATGCACTTCACCTTTCCAACAGGCTTCAGAGAGACAGGCGTTACAAACGGTAACTATTGCAACCTTTTTCTCAAGTAGTCTTTTTAGTATGCCCTCTAAACTTGTTCGGTTGTAGAATCCGAAGTTCTTTGGATGAAATTTTTTGGGCAAAAGACCTGGAATATCTTTGATTTTCATTTTTTCCCGCCTCTCTTGGCATTAATCGCAAGGATAGCACGATTGAATTTATCTTTAGGGAGCTTATCAAGCACTTCTATTCCAAAGGCCTTGCAGAATTTTGCTAAATCTTTATTCATCGTGGCTAAGTTATCAAGAATCTCGTGCTGTTGCTTTTCATCTATGCACTCCACCGGCGCGGACTGGGCATCATTATCCTGCTCGTGGGTAGCTAAACCTGTCAAAGAAAGCAAAGTATAACGTTGCAAATAGCTAATGGTTGAGCCTATTGCCTGGATTGAGTTTTTCGAACCTGTGGAATCGGCCGGGGCTTGCAATGTAGTGCTTTCACCATGACCTTGTTTATGAGTAATCTTACAGGTAACGAAAATGTTCCCATTCTGCTTTGTTGTCCACGAGGCAGACAATCCGTGCTTGCTCAATGCGGAATTAATTTTCTCCGTAACATTGTAAAGAGAAGCATGATTATACTTTACCTCTTTATACTTGACTGTCCGGTCTTTTCCTATCTTTGGCGGATCGGCTTTGAACGCCGCCATCGCCTCGTTATAGGCTTTCAGGGCTTGATTTTTCTCCCACCTTTCCTGTAAGGTTAGGAGTTTTTCGAGCTTATCCAAATCCGTTCCTTTTGCAACTGCGTCCTTTATCATTTCTGCAGGGGTGGCAATTCTTGTCTCCACGACATCGTCCTTTTTGACCATTTCTTTCTTTTCTTCTTTCATTTCATCACTCCTTATTTTCCATCGCTTCTTTTTCAATCATTTCGTGTTCCCTTAACGCATCCTGCGCGTCCCCAAATTCTTCCTCTATACACTTCTCCGGCCTTCGTAAAATACCAAAATAACCAGTAGTGACAGTATCAGATTTTCGAGTATCATTCATATCATCTCCTTTCTTAAAAAAAGCGGACTGCGCGTGAGCCAATCGGCTATCCCCCTGAAGCCTACCCCCAAGAGGTGAATGGTTTAATCTCACTAACGCAGTCCATATATAAAAAAAATCCATTCATTTCAAGCCGATTGATTTTTCGCATTTCATGTTTTCCTTTTCATACTACACTACGAGTATACGCTAAGAAGTTGATTCTGTCAAGCCCCGACGAGGATTACTTGGAAAAAAACTTTTTAATTTTTATGCCCATACTCAAGAGTTTAACCGCCTTATACATATACCAGCGCTTAAACCAGTTGACTTTATTGTCTTTCATAGCGCGCAAGAAAATTTTATCAGCCAATTTTCTTGAGACAATCTTTGTCCGGCAAAGATTGTCGTGTATGACGGCCGGTTTTAGGTAAAGCCCGGAGAATGGGCCTCCGACAAAAGACCAAGCCCACCTAGGAATCGAACCCCCATCTGTAACATCGCCTTTAGGTGCCGTATAATGCGTCCCATCTTTATCAACATATGTAAAATCTGCAAGCAATTCCCTTTTATATGGCCCTATTACCCTAAAATCAAGTTCATTAATAAAAGGCATCGGTTACCTTTGGCTTCTCCTACGATTTTCTAAAAGTTTCTTATTGAAAGCCATTATAAATTTATTCAAAAATGGAACGACTATCGATTCAATTTTGGCTGACTTGCTATTTCCAAAAGCATTATCCATTCTCTTATCAACAAAGTCCGCACATTCTATAGCAAGTTCTTCAGGATTCTCATTTTCAAGCATTGCTATGATAATCTTTGGACCCGCAATTTTAATTCCAAGTTGACCAAGCCTACTCATAGCTTACCCCCACTTCGGACGTCTGTGGCTGTCTGAGACGCCAAAAATAATCCTACAATTGATCCTACGAGCTTAAAGTAAACTTCGCCTGGATATTTAAGATATATTGTAACTACAGTCGCACACACTATGGCTACGATGGCAAAAAGGAAACGTTTACCAAAACAGTTTTTCATAAGTTACCTCACATATTTAATTGAATCAATACGATTCAATATCCTTTCCCTTAATCGCGGAATGGTAGGGTCTTTTTTATTCTCTACATTTTTTTTCCTATATATCGTAAGCAAGTTTGATACCATTTTTATTTGCGCCCGGGTTTTAAACAATTCTTTTTTTTCTTCCGAAGTAAAATCCCTCGACTTATTTTTCCACGAATCAAATGCCTGATCATTGGCTTTTCTTAATTCATAGAATTCAACCAATCTCCTACCAGAGCCAAAATACGCTTCCCTTACGATAGGATTTGTTATTTTACCACCCTTAATAAACTTGGTAGTCCGGCCTAACATACCTTCAATAAGATAATCTATTTTTTTAGGAGAAAGATTTAATCTACTTCCAAGATATTTAGCCAACCAGCCGGTGCGGTCATTATACCTAAATCGTGCTTCGTGCCGTTCCATATTCATTCCTTCAATAGGCATAACTTTGGGATAGGTTCTTCTATTCATCAAAACTTCGGTTGTAGTTCCAATTGCATGCGGCATCCACGCAAAAAACACCCTTACCGGATCTGTAACATTAAACTGATCCGGTATCCAAGAAGTTGCCGCATCCACGAATTCTTCTTTTCTAAATCTCGCATCTTGATAAACATTTGCCATTGCCATATTGATTAAAGTCCCAAACGCTGACATTTGTTCAGGCACTCTAAACCTTAGTAATGTTTTCCCGTCGGGAGAAGGAAAAAAGATATAATGAGCCAACTCCCGCGGGTGTATATCCTTATAGAGATCTTGTTGTTCTTTAGTACCCTTCGTCATAATCGCAAGATAACCAGCTACTGATGCGGCAGTTAAAGCCATCACCACAAACACTGCGCGACTACGAGTCTTGGGATTCTTTAATGTCCTACTAAATTGAGCCAATACTTCTACGGAAGCATTAAAATAAGGAATAGATTTAACTAGAGTTTTTCCAAATGGGCCACCCCATGTCCCAACATGATGAAACGGCGCAGTAACTCTGCCAGCTTTTTCCAATGCTACAATCTGCGGATCCCCAGCGTTCCTGGAATTAATATATTCCATAGACCTTGTAAGAATTTCACTCGCTTGAACAGGGAGAGCTATTATGTCCGTTCCTTGCTCAACGAGATCTCCGGCTTTCTGGATTATATTCTTCTCTTTGCTCAAGACAGTAAAAAATTCATTAGGGTTCATATCAAGCCAGCCAACAAAAGTATGTCTTTGGCCACCCAACATTAAGTATTCCTGGAGATACTCAGCGTTCTTGCTATGTCCTTGCAATTGTTGCCATAAAACATTGAGTTGCGATATGACTGGTTTATAATTAGTCGTAGTCTGTGCCGAAGCGGTTATCTGGTCAACGAAGAAGTTTTGAATGGCAAACGGCGGGTATAGCCCGGTAGTTCCTTTGGTAAATAGCCTTGAGGCCTTTATAGCGAGCTTCTCAAAAATGTGTATGCTTTTAAAAGTAAGCAATTCATTTATAACAGTCATAATTTCTTTGCTTACTAATAGTGGTAGACGCTTACCATCGGATATTGCCATTAGAATATTCGGGTCTCTATCCTGGGGATACTCAAACCTACCTTCTCCGCGAGGAACCTTGGTCAATGGAATCTTTTGCATAAAATCAGGAAAATGAGACCTAAGGTTATATATCTTATTATTAACAAGTTGCTTTAATCCTTTGCGCATTATCTCGGAATGATTCTTGATAGAAGAATAAAGAGGATTGACGATTGTAAGTTGAGATCCAGTTCGACCTTTGAGTGCCGATACCTTTTTAGAAACCCTCGTTACGGGAGAAACTTCTCGACCTTCTCCGACCACTTCATTGTAAACATCTCTTTTAAAAGTAGCATACCCTTCATTTTTGATAAATTCTTCATAGTTACGACCGCTCACCATGCCCACATCCCGCAAGAAATCTAAATCGGCGCGAACTAATTTGTCGAATTGTTCAGCTTGAACCTTGAACTGGTCTTTGTACTGGTTGTAAGCACTATCAACAACTTCTCTTGAAAAACCATCATTTTTAAGAATAGAAGCAAGTCGTTGATAATCATCCATTACTTTTTTAGCTTCGAACATTTCTTGCTTACCCTGTACGGTATCTAGCACTCCTTGCTCTTTGAGTCTTTTAGCATTTTCCGCAGCTTCCAGTACTTCTTTTTTTAGTTCGTCTAATTTTTTATATCCAAAATGCTCTCTCCGGGCCACGAGCCAGTAAGCAAAATCGTCGGTGAGCATATCCTTACTTAATCCATCAATAAGAGTTCTCCAGTTGAAATCGTACAGTTTTCTAAGCTCCTCGTTCTTGAAGTGGACGAATCCTTTGTTAGTGTTTATGTTTCTATTCACAATACCAGATATATTATTATAAAGACGCGTCCACAACGATGGATCGTCATTAGTCCATTGAACCCCAGCTTCTCTAGCCATTTTTTCAATAGGATAAATATTATCAGCCAAAAAAGTAATTACCCTCTCTCTGAATTTAAGGTATGAATCCCGAATAACAGGTTGGTCATCCGAAAGAACCTTTGACCCTACCTTTTTAAGAGGATCTAATCGTTGATATGCCCCAATAACATTCCTCGCGTCTTTAACCATATCAGGAAGCATTTGGTCATAGTACTCGCCACCTTGCAAAAATTCTTTATACAGCAAAGGATACTTTGCTGTCATAGCCGTAGGTTGTGCTATGCAATTCTGTATAAAGACCGCCACTCCTTCGCGCACACGCTTCTCAAGCTTGTGAGTTGCTTGAGCTTTTGGATAAAACTCAAGATATGCTTTTGTGAGTTCTTTTCTCATCCCCTTGGTTTCGCTAGCGTATATAGGCTTCCCATCCTTACTGTAGCCCTTAATTCTCATTATCTTTTTATATATACCTCTTTTGGAATCTATGGCGTGGGTTACTTCGTGGATAGTCGTAGATAAATTATTCAGAGCATTCACAAATATATTACCCGTATCACCCCAGTGAATTCCTAAAAATTTTCTGGGAACATATTTCTCGCCTATAATTCCGGCATATTTTTTGGCTATCTTTTTGACTTCCTCAAATAGTCTCAATTCAGCTTGCTTGCTCCCGGCCTTAACGCCTTCGAAGGTATCTATGCCACGGAGTATGGGGGGAGCGCCTAAGTCTTTTGGGAAGCCTAATGCGCCAGGGGGGGCTTTTGTGGGTTTTTTCGCTTCTGGAAAGTGCTTGGCAAACAGAGTTTTTAATTTAACTGAAACTTTAGACGGGTTGGTTAAGTATTCTCCATAATCCATAGCAGCATGTTCTCTAATAAAATTTACATGAACACCTATTTTCTCTCCAGATATTTCAGCATATTCTTCCAAGAAAGGAGAATCGGAAAGTTCACGAATACCGTAACCAATTTTATCCTCAAGAAGTATATGAGCAATTTCGTGGTTAATTATATCAACATCCTTTGCATCAGCAGCAGTCTCAAAAACTATTCTTTTATCCTTCCAATCTACTTCACTCCTCCAACCTGGAGGCCTTCTCCAATTAGGTTGAACGGCAACACTCCATCCACTTGGTATGTCTACTGCTTTGGGTATAGGTGCTTTTGTGGGGCCGAACCCTTTAGGAGTAACGTCCTTGATCCCTTTTTGCTTGTCGACTATTTTTTGTAAGTGTTCAGGGAGAGGTTTCTTCGGAAATAGTGCACCTACTGTTTGCTTATCAAGTTGCATTTCTTTATAACGAGATTCCATCGTAGTTGTAAGTTTTTTAGTGGATGATGTTTCTATATGCAGGTGTTTTTCATAAGCGTCTATTGGCAGCAAACCATGCTTTCTAATTGCTTTCATTATTTTTGTTTGTATTTCTTCATCAATTTTTTCCCAATCAAGATTTTTCCCATTCTTATCTCGAAAGATAACATCAATAGCATTACTATATAAATGTTCACTATCTTCATCTACTTCATATTCATCTTTCTTCGATAAAAATTCGTTGTACTCTTTGGTTCTTAGAGCATTGGTAATTGTAAGATGAGTTCCAGTCTCGTCGAAAATTTGCTTTTTAATTGAGTTAATATTTTTGGTAATTTCTGGATTCATTAACGTTTCTAAATCTTTATCCGAATAAGGCAACTTATATTCTGGTCTTTTTATATTGTAATCTTGTGACGCAATATCTCTATATTCATATTTTACTTTAGGTACTTTTGTAGGTTTAGGTTCTGGTAATTGTAATGTTGAGCGCTTTAGCCATTTATTTTTAGTTTCTTCTTCAATAATAGTTCTATTTATTTTACTATCTTCAACTCCTGCTTTTTTTAATTTAGCTATCTGTTCATCAACTGTCGGAAGTTCTTTTTTCACAAAATCAGTAAGTGCTTTTTCTGCTTCTTCCTTAGTATTAAAACTCTCTGCGAGAGGTCGTCCTTCATCATCTGTATATTTAAAAACTTCCTTTCCTTGTTCTACTCTTTTAATAACTTTACCTTTGTATCCTCTATTTGAGGGAAGTTTTGTTGGTGCTTTCGCAACCGGAGTTGGTTCAGTTATTTCTTTTGTGGGTATGGGTGGTACGGTAGGTTTAATTGCAGGTTTAGGTACTTTCGTTGGAAGCTTTGCTTCAATAGTAGCCTTTAAAGGCACGCCTTTCTGTGCTTCCATAGTATTCGCAACAGTTTCAAGAATGCTGGGTTTAGACTTAATAATTTCCTGTATTACTATTCGATTTTTTCCTACTAATTTATCCCCTGCAAAAAGTTCTGATAGCGCACGAGCGTAATCGTCGCTATACTCTGGATGGTTAATTTTAATCTTTTTGTAAGTTGCATCTTTAGTAAATTTATGCAATCTACGCATTCTCATTATGCGCGGAAGTGCCTTTGTTCTTACTACAGCTTCTTTTGCTACCTTAGCCGTTCTCCCGTAAGGCAACATAGGAGCTTCAATATTTACCGCTAATCCAACAGCCCACATTGCTTCATACCAAGCCGGGGCTTCTTTTCCTGTTAGGGCTTTATAGTAATTTTGCCCTATATCACCATAAAACTTTTCTTCTCTTTCTGGTACTTTATGGAAAGGAATCCAAGATTGAAACGCTCTTTTAAAAAGTGGAATTAATTCCTTAACTTTAGGCGCTTCTATCGGGACTCCTTTTTCTTTCATTTGCAATTCAGTAGTGAGTGTAGAAATAGGATGTTCTAGTGCTCTCCAAGGTATCCACCTTATAGCTTTAGCGCTTGTTTCAATCGCTTTTAATGTTGCTGGTTTTCTTTCTCTAAAATGTCTTTCAAGGGAGGGAGCTTTTTCTCCTCTTTGAAGAGCGGGTACACCCATAAATTTGCTTACACTTTCTATAAACTTAGGGGCAACCTTTTCAACGAGAGAACGAGGTTTCATTTTTCGACGTTTCAACTGTTCAAACCTATAGGGATCAAATCCACGCGCTTCTGTAGCAACGCCGGCACCACTTTTTAATCTATTAAATTTTTCAAGATTAAACCCTTCGGCTGCTTGGGCTTCTTTGACTTGGAAAGGATTAAGGGAATTTATATCAAAGGATTCTTCTTTTGATTCTTTTTTAGGTGGGGCAAAATAAGTTTCCTTGCCTATCTTTTTTCCAGTTGAGAGATCAGCATCCGCCCCCCATGCCTTTTGAAGTTTAATATGGGCTTCTTCCTCGGAAGAATAAAAATCAAGATTTTCGTGAAATGTATAAGGCCAATTTTCATCAGGTTTAAATTCTGTTACTGAATTTTGAATATCATTAAATACTTTTTGTTCATAAGCATTAAGATCTCCCGTGCTTGCTTTGGTATATTGCTTGGATTTTGTATAGGAAGCCGCAGATTTCCTTCTCATTGCGTTTAGGAGGCTTTCGTCTTTTCGGCGGGCTTTGTTGTATGTATTTAATAAGGCAGGCCATCCTTCGCGATCGTTTGCACCTTCTCCATAAAGAATGGATGAAATTTCTGGAATGTCCTCTTTTGGAGCTATTGGTGTGGGAACATCTTCAATAGCAACTTTCTCTCTACGTTTTTCGAGCTGTGCAATATCAAAAGGCATTAGAAACCTTCTTCAAGCAATTGCTCGTAAGCAGCGTTTTCGTCGCCGTTAAGCTCTTTCATTAATTCTTCAAAACGTGTTTCCGCGGATCCCCTTTCGCCACCTTCTTCTGCCGGCCAATTTTGGTTGATTACCTTTAATGCTTCCGGGTATCTTTCTTTCCACCCTTGACCAAGGGTAGTATTAGTTACTTTTTCAACATCTTCTCGCGTAGAACTTTCATCTATAAAAATTCCTTTAGACGCATCAGTGTATTCTTTATTTTCTAAAGCACCAAGATATTTATTTAAAGTAGTAGGTTGTTTTGGTGGTCCACCAAACGAACCGAGTCCAGGAGTGTCAAGACCTGCCAATGATGCGTCATACTCTTTTCTAAGCGAAGATTCCTTATCTTCTATTTGACCGAGCGCTAAAGTATATCGCGCTTTTTCAAAGTTCGCTTTTGCTTTATCTCTCTCTTTTTCGGCTTTCACTTGTTCAGGACTTAACATTTCACTTTCAGCTTTTTGCAATTCCAACTTTTTGATTTTCGAATCAAGCTTGAAAGCTTCGTGCTCACGATTAAGTTTCTCTTTTGCCATCATCACATTTATAATGTTTTCACTAGCACGTTCCGCCCCTTGTGCTATTCCTGAAAATATAGATAGTACTCTATCACTCGGCATAATCCCTCCTTATACCCATTTTGTCATAGTTTTTCCGGCCCCACCTAAAGCCAAAGAAGCTCCGCCTGTATATGGCGCTAAAGCAACCGCACCAGCAGTTCCTACAACCGATGAAAATATATCTGCCCACATTTTGTTTCTTGCGGCCTTTTTCTCTGCTTCTAACTGTTGTTGTTTGAACGCCATTTCCTCATTAAATTGTTTCATATCAAGTTCCATACCGGAACGACTAAGGTCAAACTGTCCTCTCATCCCGGTTTGGGATAAGGCAGCCGATCGAGTTCCAGATAAAGTTTCAAGACCTTTACCCATCAAAAATCTCTTACCTTCTTTAGCGGCCATCAAATCTTCGAATCTCAATTTTCTTGTAAGCTCACCTACGTTTTGACCTATGCCAAAAGCTGCTCTCGGGCCGCGCACCCCCATTTTCGCCGCAGACTCAAGTCCAGTTCTCGTAACATCTCTTTTGGCAAGACCTAAAACATCTTCAAATTCTTTTCCGCCGGACTCGCCAATAGTTTTGTAGTAATCGGGGACGTCTCCGGACAATAATCCTTTACCAAAAGGAAAAAGCGTTTCTTGCGATTGTTTGTAATAGGGATCCAATTCATAATCAGGTAAGTCTATTCTTGCCATAAGTAACTCCTTTCGTTAATTTGTTGTCCTTATATTATGCAATCTTTTATGACAACTTGCACACAAAGTTCTTCCATTATTGGGTTCAAATCTTAAAGTAGGATAATCAGCAAAGCTTTTTATATGATGAGCTACAATATAAATATGATTCTTACCACACTTCTGACAGGTAAATTCATCTCTAATAAGAACAATTCGTCGCCAATTTTTATACTTATCAGATTTTCTTAACTTCATAATTTCAGGAGTAATACCCCCTTTCCATTGAGGATGATTTTCTCCATATTGTTGTGAAAAATTATGAGTTCCTTTTCTGATACGCTCTTTTGCTTTTTCACTTAGCTTTTTTCGATGTTCCATAGAATGCTTTCGATTTGTCAACGGATTTTTCTCTTTTGGCAATCCTTTATTCCAAGGTTTTCCGCCATTTTCATAATAAGTTTCAAGAGCATTATTGTTTTGAATATGAGTCCCTTTATTCCAAGCAATACAACCTTTTTTGAATCCGTTCAAGCGACCTTTCATTTTAGAAGTATCTTTTATTTTCCAATGTCTTCCTTTTTTATGTTGATAAATTCCAGTAGGCATATTTAGTTGACAGTCCGACTTAATTCTATCCAATATGTTCCATCGTAATATAATGTTATCGTATCTGTAGCACCAAGCGTCATAGCACCTGTTAATTTAAAATTTCCAGAATCCGCTATTGTGCTATTATTTGTGTCTGAACCACCTATTACTAATATAATTTGTCCTTTTTTCCCGTCATCAAATTGAGTTATGGCAGTTCCTGTTGTATTTATCGAAGTTACAAATATTTTACCACCACTGACCGAAGGCGTGGTATCGTCTGCCGTAATAGTTTTTACTGTATAAATGCCTGCTTCAAGGTTTCGAACATTATATTGCGTTTTCCTTTGCTCCTCATTAAAAATAGGCAAAGATTCATCGCTAAAATCTTCAAGAGGTTCATCGGCAAATGTTGGAAAAGCCAACATCATCAATAATAATACACTAATTGCAAAACGAATTAGATTAGTCATAAATATTTATAACCTCATACATACATTCTATGCGCTCAACAACCCACTCCTCTGTACCTGTCTCGCTTATAGTAAACATCCACCATTGGCCTGTTGCTGCGAGACCCTCATAATTTGACGGAACATAGAATGTAAATATTTTTTCGTTTTCATTCCCGGTATACTTATTCCCTGTAGCTTCGTCGGTATATGGTGGAATTATAGTCATATCTATAACAATATCCGAATTCACATCGCCTTCGGCATTTTTATAATTAACAACTAAATTCCCCGTAGTTCCAGAATAATAAGTTTTTATCCTTTTTAATTGTTTTTTGTATCCCTCAACTTCAAAATCTTCCCATCCACCAACCACCTTACTAAGAAAACTATCCTCATCAGTTACGCCTATTTTTGCATAGGTCATTTTTATAATATAATTGTTTGCTTGATCAATAAGAGGTGGATACTGACCATTTGTAGTAGTAAAATTTACCCTAAATTGAACATAATCGGTTCCAGTAATTCCTGAAATATCCGAACCTAAAGGCGCGGTAACAGCATCATTGTACTCTCCCATAGTTCCACTAGTATCACTCGCCTTCATTTCTAAAGTTACATTTCCATATGTCCCTAAGGTTTCATTCCAATAAAGCTTATCAAATTTACTGGCATTTACAGTATAAACTGGACTTACCCAATTTCCTGAGGTAAGAGAGGGGCGTATGTTGTCAATATAGAGTTCGTTAAAAACATCTGTGTCCGTAAATTTAAGACGTAGTAGGCGAATAGCGTTCTTCGCTGAATCCGTAACCCCAGAAAAATCTATTGATACCGTTTCCCATGTATCCGCGACAGCTACTGCAACATCTTGAAGTTTAGCAGTACCAGAAAAATCTCCCCCAAATTCGTCTATTCCGAGTTGAAAGTTAGTTCCACTCCTTGAAGCCTTTACATCAATAAGAATTGTATCGTGAGTAGAATTAGATAAATCAATTGAAGTTATAGACTTAGCCAAATACTCATCGAGGGTTGTACTTCCGTTTCCGCATCTAATTTTTAAAGCGTAATCCCCTTCATTAACAGTGGCGCTTTCAGAATAACATTGCAGTGGGTTTTCAAAGTCTGAAGTGTCATTATCATCATCGCTAACACCAGTAGCATTTATGTAATCATAACGAGGATCGGTGCCTATCATTTCGATTTCGTGAAGTTTTACAGCAGCAGTTCCACCAGTAGTGCTATAATGACTGCTTGAAACATTAATTTTTGCTTTACTCACTTCTGTCCAAAGACCTTCAATTTCTACCGCAGATGTGCCCATATGGCTTCCACGACCTGGGGCCTCGTAGTATATAATATTCCATTGATTATCGTAGTATAGAGAAGTGTATGCAGTATCATTTCCATCGCCACTAATCCATACTCCGTAAGCTTGTTTTTTAACATTAGTTATATCGGTAACAAATCCAAAATCCCATTCCACCATAATACTCATACTATGATCCCTTACTCCGCTTGTTATGCTAGCTCCATAATAAGTATCATAATCCTCGTCATAAGTACTTGCGACTGTTCCAATTATACCAGATTCAGGTGTATGAGGATCTCCAGGTTCATGTCTATGAGTTAGAGTAGAGTCCTCTATTGTCATGGTAGAACTTTGTATAGGATCATCAGTTATTGTCCCTGTATTTGTAATTGTATTAGCCCTTATATGGATTTGATTATTTATAATATCCCCAGAATTTGTTACAGTTATAGCACGTAAAGTTAAAGCAGTACTTCCTGAGATTATTCCTGCATTAACAAGATCACCTCGGACTTTGATTGTAGTATCATTGCCCGCTAATAAGTTAAGAGTTTTACTAGAGTTTACTGTCAGGGAAAGAAAATCGTAAGCATTTTCAGTAAATGTTACATCCCCACCTGTCCACATTCCAGTTTCTTCTTCCGTATCTTCTACGTATGTGGCAACAATCTCGAAAGTGTCTGTATCTACATTTGTAGCCACGTACGTACCATCGTAATTGGTTGACGCAGTGATTACAACCTCATCGTTATTTAAAAGTGAATGAGAAGCTGAAGTAACTTTTACATGAACCTCATCTTCTACATCTATAAAACCTGCAATGCTTCCTTCCCCACCAATAACTCTATCACCATCCGAACCATCACCTAAATCCGGCGGTATTTTTTCAGTAGTTTCCGAAGTAACCCAAGCTGCCTGAGCAAGCACATCATTGTTGTAATCTTCCATTTTGTCTAATGCTTCGAGTGAAATATAAGGATTATCTTCTGTTCCATAAGACATAGTGTCGTCATAAGTTCCTGCATCAAACGCACTTTTATATCTAAGAACAAGACCACTCGGGCTTCCTTCGTGAGCATAAACAACCCCATCAGTATCTGATGATCCAGAGTAAAGTATCCCATAATCTGTTCCCGAATCAAAAGCGCAAAAAGCCCCTATATTCACATTGTCTATGGTATAGGCATCGCGTATTATGTCGTAAATCAAATCCCGATTAGTAATGCTTTCACCGGAAGAATCTGAAACATAAGATAAATGATATTCATTCTTCCAGTAGAAACCGATTGAATTACCAAATTCAGTATCTCTAATATCGTCAATTTCGGGCGTTACCGCGTCTGAGATTAACTGTGAATTCTGCCCATTAAAGCGATAAAGCCCTTTTCTTCCTAAATAGATTATTCCTAATGGCGAATTTGCCACAGTGTAGGGTGCAGGACAGCCGATAAAGGAGAAAGGCACGCTAGTATACCAGTTTGCGGGAGAAGCAGAATCGGTATAGAATTTTTGAACGGTATTTTCTTTGGCTACTATTAAGGCACCTAATTGTTCTCTTAGAAATGTAATAGAATCCCCATCATCGGGACGTATTTTTTCAACATCTAGCACTCCAAAATAATCTGGAGTATACGCTTCTGACCAATAGAGTTCAGAAGGATAAGTCGAATTTCCAGCAATCCAAAGTTTTTCACCGTGAATAACTCCATATTTTCCTATAGGAATAGTAACGTCTGTACCTGATACAATTACCATAGCCCAGTTAGGACTATCTGGCTCAGATCCAACTGCTACGTCATCGTTCCACACAACAACCGAATTGTTGCCTAAATCCTTTACCATTAAAAAATCAGAAGCGTCATCACCATAAGCAGCAGACGCTGTACTATGAGCTATAGTTCTAAAAATATATCGATTAGTAGTTCCTGCAGGACCAAGAGGAATGTCTGTAAGGCGTATATCTCTTACGTCTGAAGCATCGTCTGGGCCTGTGAAAATAGGGTTGCTTCTTGCAGTTGAATATGTATAAGTAATTCCATCGTAAAAAACTATCAAATAAGAAAAATATTTCTCTCCGGTAAGAGTCTCTCCTGTTTTCATTTCAGCAAAAGGTGCACCTAAATCTGTTACTACATACCCCGCAAGTCTATGTTCAGTGGTATCCGCTGTAACGTCTGTTTTACCATCATATTTAATTGGTCGTTGATTCCCATTCATTCCAATTGCATTGTCTTGATATGTAACCCAAGTCCATAGCGCGCCGTCCGTATATCCTTGTCCTATGGTTGTGAATGTCCCAGTTTTACCAGTATCGTCATCACCCCTATATATATAAGTAGAACCTGTAGCAAGAAGATATTTTGTGGCATCAGCTTTATAATATCTATGGAGTGAAGTTACCGCACTACTTCCAACGGTTCCATATTGGATGAAAGTAGGACGCTTGGCTACTGCAGAATATTGTTTATTAAACCTAACATTTAAGGTCTCTGAAGATTGATTAGCGGAAAGATTCCATTTGGAAATATGAGTATTAAGACCTTTGGAAAAATCAATTACATGATAAAAAGATTTTCGAGGCTGCGCTATCCCAGACGAAGTAAAAAGAAAAAATCCTAAAGTTACTAAAGCAAGTATGCGCTTCATCTATAAGATTTCCTTCCTTGAAATTTAGTGTATCTATCGGACGATATTTCTAGTCGCCGGCCTACTTCAACTATTTTTTCAGCTAATGTTCGCTTGTATTCATTCTCACCTAATCTGTAAGCGTCTTGACCTTTGTTCATAGCTTTTGTTAGTTTCCACGAAGCATACGCTAGTATAGCCTCTTGAAGCGGAACAAGGCGAGTAATCTCGCTACCGGAACCAAAGGGATAATGAGATGCTACAGTCATACTGGTCGGAACTTGGCCATAATAAATCCAAAGTCCTTTAACTATAGTTGTGTCCGCCGCGGGAACTAATCCAAGAGTGTTTCCGTTTTGGTAATACAGTGTAGGGTCAGAAGGATCCTCATCTCGCCAACTAGGTCTATTTTCATCAAGCCACTTGATTGTAGTGGGATCAAGTCGGATATACTCTGACGTTGTGCTTTCTCTATAAAAAATACCAGGTTTGTCCAAAACAAGAAAACGGGTTAAAGTAGAACTTAAATCATAATCAGATTGATTGGCAACAGTATCAAATTGTTTGTAGGTAGGCAAGCAAATACTTTTAGAAGCTACATCCCTCGCTCCGTTATTCAAAATAAGGTCAAGTGTAACATTATTTACAGCATTTATTTTAGCTTCTGAATTGTATAATCGCGTTAAAGTGCGTAGATTGCCAAGATTCATGTTAATCCCTTCTATTTATTATTACTTTTTTGTATAATACATTTTAAATCGTCAAATCTTTCAGATATATGATCTGAAAGAGCATCAATTTTATCTTCTACATTTTTATGTTTTTGGTTACACATATTCTGAGTTTGAAACGAACTAAATGCTTCTTTGCGATTTACCTTGTTAAGAGTAATCACCTTTACAGCAGCAGTAATAATCCCACTAAAAACAATTACTCCTGTCCAAACCATACTGGGTTGAATTTTTAAATCAAACATTATCCCTCCTTAATTATCTATTGATACCCAACCTATAGAAGCGCCGCCGCCATTACCCGTCACATTATCATCTTGGTCTACACCACTATTCATTGGATATTTACCAGTCACGCCTTCATCTGTTCCTATTTGCATACCAGCATCTAAGGCATTGCTCCCTGAACCTATTGTAAAATCTCCATTCCCAGGGTCCGTAAGTCCTGGGTCTCCAGTTACAGCATTAGGCCCTTTAGTAACATTGGTTACATCAGTAGTACAGTCCCATACATTATTATCAAGGTAAGTAGACTTAAAAAATGTGGTAAAATTTACTCCTTTGTCCCAGTTATCAAAAATGTTATTCACTATGTGAATATTCTCAGACCCTACAGCCGAATAAATAGCACTCTCACTTCCGCCATCTGCATCATAAAAAGTATTATTCATTATCCAAGTTGTGGCAGTATTATTATGCGTAAATTGTAAACCATAACTACTCATAGTATCGAATACGCAATCACTTATTGTATTATAAACATTATGAATCTGCCCACCAATATTGGAATCATGGAAATTGCAAAATGACACATTCTGATATGCATAAATTTGAGTTCCATATCCATTAACAGACTGAAATTCACATTTCCATTTAGTTGTTCCTGAATGACCTGATAGTGTACCATATCTACCAGCAGTACCACTTGTATTGTTGAAGTCACAATTGACAAATGTCGCTCCAAGGTCAAGGTCTGGTGCACCATTGTTATGAGTAGAAGTGCCTCTCACATTATAAAAACTCCAATAATTATCAAAAAAACATATATTAGCACCAGCAGCAATTAAAGGTCTATCTGTCCCCTTAGGGTTATCTCCTCTTAAGGTCTTATATCCTTCAACGACTATAGGAGAGGCAATAGTGCCATCATTATCAATAGATATACCAGCCGTTAAAGTATGTGTTCCCGTTTCTACCCAGATTTTATTTCCATCTTCCAAATTTTCAAAATATCCTTCGGTATTAGAAGCTATAGCCCTGCCCCCGCCTATCCTAAGGGTTGCACCTTCCGCATTAGACCCACCACTACAAATTGTACGGTCAACCTCTAATGAGTCGGTATCGTTAACTACAAGTATTTGATAAATTCCATCAATTGCCGCTTCTCCTGTGTTCTGTACGCCCATAATACTTCCCACCATAGCACCAGTAAAGGAGTTTGTTGCGGAGGTAACTGTCGTAGAAGCAATAACACAAGCACCGTCTGTTACTGTAAGCTCAGCGGCGTCCTGTTGAGAGTAGTCTATACCAACGTCTATTCCTTTTAATACAAATCTACTTCCTTTGGTATCGGGGTCAGTGGTGTCGTCTAAACGAACGTATACCGTACTATAGCCTTGTGCATCATTTTGTGCGTAATCCCACTCTCCTGCATTAAGTCCACCGACCGCGCCTTCAGTATCAAGATTAAATGTTCCATCTGTGGTTACTGAACCAGGGTCAGCAAGGGACGGGTCGCCTCCAGCCGCTAATTCACACCAATACTCTCCGGCTTCAGTACCGGATTCAGTCCACCTATAAGTACCTGCATCTGTTAAATCCAACCAGACAAACCCTCCACCATTATGGACGTGTCCCCCATTACGAATTTCACCTACCATATTGGCATCTATAGCGGCAGAGCAAGGGCTTGCTATTAAGCTGAATATAAAAAGTAATTTAAGTATTCTCATAATGGATAATCCGGTTTATTGTTCTGTTTTAAAACCCAATCCCTTCCATCGGGTTGTCCGTCTATTTTCTTAAACGAACGTATACGTCTATTCGAGCAATTATTTTCTATTGTTAAACCTTCCTGTTTCTTTACATTATCAGCATTACATTCACGGAGTATTACACCCTCTATTCCTTCAGGAAAGATATGTTTGCGTGGGTCGGAAGGAGCCTCATTATCATCACCATGTTGACGAGCTTCTTGGTATAGCGTTGACCTAAATATTACGGTGTTAGAAAACTCTGACGGGTCTTTATCAAGGAAATTCTGATGGGTATAGTCTTGGAATGAATAAGTTTCGTTTATAGTGTCAGCGTATGCTAAACCACAGGTTAGAATTAAAATAAGAGTTAATAGTATTTTCATCAATCCTCCAATTAATAGTGAATCTGAACAATGAAAAAGTCTGTAGCTGTTGCTGGATCTACGTCTATATCCAGATAAATTATTTTAGTGGTAGGTATAATTCCATCTCCTTTATCCGAATTTGACATATCGTTTTCTGACGAATTTCCAGTTGTTGTGTCTAACACATCAATCAACGTAGCACCACTCCCAGGAAAGGCCCCACTACCCAAAGCATCGCAAAACATTAAATTAGCATTTAATTCAACGGCGGGGTCAGCTACGTTACAATCTACCGACCATTTGGTTATCACTATCCCGTCAGGATATTTAGTACCCTCTAAATCTACCAAAAATTTATCACTATCTAAATCCCAATCACCAGCAGTTACTATGGCTGTAATCTTTTTAGGGTCTGTTTTCAATACAACATTTCCAAGTATTGAACCAGCTACGGGAATAGATATGTGATGCGTTGAATTATCATAATAAACATTTAATTCAGGATACCCCCCTGCTCCGCTAAGAGTAGTTGCTATTACTTTAAGTCGAAGTCGCTTTCCCACTGGCACAGTAATATCAGAGGCAACGTGTATGTGTTGAGTATATGCAGTTTTAGTTACCGTTAATTCACCTGTACTATCGCTATCCGTTCCTATCTGTACAAAGTCACTCGTTCCATTGCTGTTAACGTACCCTAACTGAAGAGTAAGCCCTTCATTTCTACCCGCGCCAGACGTTTCATCTGCATCAAAATGAACAGCAATAATCGTACCTGATTTTATTAAAAATGGTGTAGGAGTATCTATTACACTTGATAGGAAAAATATGTTTGTCAACTCATCAGGAGTTTCATTCGGAGTTTCAGGTAGCGCGGCTTCTGAGTCTGTAAGAATTAACTCTAATGTTTGATTACTCAACCAATAGAGCAAAGAAACGCCTATATTGTCCAGTAGGGTATCAAGATTAACAGCGTCACTCAACTCTGTAGGATTAGCAAGATTATTTATCTGATTAGAACTCATATTTAAAGCATTTGTAGTTATCCGTACCTTCCCTGCTCCTGTGGTAGTAATGTCTATATTCCCTCCTTG
>SDBT01005032.1_pt1 | contig 22328 bp, 44 predicted proteins | sample 2277101 | NCBI WGS metagenome assembly SDBT01 (sample SAMN10404973, study PRJNA504765) | marine sediment metagenome | isolation source: marine sediment core GS10_PC15, 103 cmbsf | place: Arctic Ocean: Southern Knipovich Ridge | collected 2010 | reverse complement strand
GTTTGACGACCAAGCTATATTATATACAGAGGGTTCGAGGGGGCGACTGAAAGCCCACCACCTTAAACCTTCCAGTTCTTTGACAGCTTTGCGACGGTGCTTAAATGGAACCTGAAATATCGGGGCCAGCTAATTGAGAGTAGCACTGCGGGGTATGTGTCTCCCACCTAGAGGAGGCTTCGGGCGAAACAAAGTCCGATAGAGGTAACCGAATCCCTGTTAAGAAATTAATTAAATCGGCTGTACGGATTTAATGTCCTGGCCGCAAAGGGAAAGTAGGGAGCTTTGGTTAGACCACGAATCTAACCGGCAATAACCAAAGGCATGACTGCCAGACATGCTTTTGGTTGGTGTCCTTGGGGGTGACGGCCCCAGGCTGAATGAGTGTCAAAAAACGAAACACCATAACCATTTAAAAAGGAGTATCGAATGAGCGCATACGTTTGTTCAAATGACCATATCAGTGCAATTGTAAATTACCCGCGTGACACCGCCCGGCTTTATGGGAATCCATACATTTACAATGACCACAGTATTTCAATTAGTGACCCGGAAGAACTTGGGCAGTTGCTTTTGGAAGAAAATGTAAAATCGGTTAATCACCGATACCACGATAAGGATAGCGCAAAACCGGAAGATTACAAATTCCAGTTGAGCCCTTTGAATGGCAAAGGGTCATGTAGCACTATTCAATTCATTAAACACATCCATTGTTTGAAATACCAATCCTGTGAACACGATGGATGGGAAAAATCAATAGCACTAAAAATTCTTAATCGCCTGGAAGGTTGGGCGGTTGGACATTTGCCCGGCTATAACGATGCCGAATGGGGCATTTAAAAAAGGAGTAAAAATGAGCTTTCGTTTTTTTCAAACACTGGAATGCACTGTTAATATTTCTGAAAAATGTAAGGGGCTTTTTGCAAACCCCCTCAAAAAGTATCAACCAAAAGAAGGGGTGCTTATCCAGGACGTGTTCCCAGAGGCCAGCCTAAAGGAGCGAGAGGCTGGGAAGTCCGGGACGTGTTTCCCTTGCCAAAAAATCTTATTTCGATAAACCATTAACCAGGAGTGTCAAATGGAAAACTTTATACAAGAAAAGGCATGGGCCATTTATAACACCATGACCCAAGATGAAAAAGCCGTCCAGGCTTTTGGAATGACGGACGTTAATGTGATCAAGCGTTTCCAAATTGAATTTTTGGAAACCCATAATAAACCGGCCACAAGTGAGGATGAAAAAAACTTTGTGGTTGCCCTGTTTAATGAGGCCCAAAAAGCCGGAAAATTAATTGCTTAAAAAGGAGTGTCGAATGAAGCTTAAACTAGAAATCGCCTGTGACAATGATGCCTTTGTTGGTGATCCAAGAGGAGAACAGGCCAGGATCCTTGAACACGCGGCAAAGCAGATTAAGGAGGGGTGGTTCAAAGGAAGCCGGACAGCCCTTCTTGATTTAAACGGAAATAGGGTCGGGCATTTTTGGATTGAAGAATAATTGTTGATCAGTCCGATTTGACCGCCCTGGTATATTAGTATTGTAACCTAAACGAAAGGAGGTTTTTAGACTGGATTTAACCAGGCAAACTTTCCAAAATATTTTTTAGCCCCCTTGTTGTATTCTTTTGCGGCTTTGATTTTGGAAGTAAAATAACCCAGAACAACCTTTTTACTATTCACGGAAATTGCCGACCGCCATTTTTTGCAGTGCTTTGACCAGGAAACACCTTTAAAGCCAGATGTGTTATTGGATCGAGGCGGAGTGTTCATTAAGTTTTGGTGTATTGAGCAAAGTCTTAAATTAGAGTTCTGGTTGTTGAGCCCGTTAATGTCTTTGTGGTCAATAAACTTTTGGTCATACCTTTTTAAATTCAAAACCTCCCGGTGCATATAAATGAGTGTTCTAACTTTGTTTTTTTGTACGGCTCTAATTGCATAATAGGTTTTAGTTTTGGGGTGCTTGTAAGCATACCATTTGAATTTATTAAGGCGCTCAAAATCTTCGTTGTCTATGGTGGCGAACTGGCCTTTGGTTAATTTAATCTTTTTCAATTGGAGGGTTTATGCGGTTTTAAAAACTAACTATGGAATTAAAAATGATGACGGAACCTATTCCCGTCAAGAATGGTACACAAAAAAAGACAAAAAATCAATTGAAAGGAGTGTCTATGTGGTTTTAAGTAGCCAAAACAGAGGATCCGATGACTATGGAAATTGGGCGCAAGAGTTCTGGGATTCAGATGACAGCGGAGAAATGGAGCGTCGGGTCCAACAATTAAAAAAAGCTGGGTGTAAAGTGGAGTCCGAGGACATGGGCTTGCAGGAACCATCCGGTGTTTCCCGGACCTTATTAGATATTCGGTCCAAAACTAAAATTCCAAAACCAAAAAAGGAGAAAGTATGAGCATTGCAGATAAAATTCTACCGATAAGGGCCCGGCGGTTTAAGACCCTGGACGCTTACGAAAATTTCCTGGAAAAAAAGGAAAACAAGGATGTGGAGCTTCGCCTGGGTGATCTTAATTTCCGGAATGGGAGATTGAACGGCCACCAGGTTAGGCAGACTGGATATGAAACCCTGCTCGGTAAGGTAGGGGTTCCCAGAACCTTTGCCAAAAAAATTCCGGATGACCTTCTGGAATACAATGTGAACCGGCTTTTTAAAGAGAACAAAAATAAGCCGGTTCAATTGCGACTGGAAAACGATGTGGTCCAGGCAGTGGTATCGGAGAAGTACCAACCGGTTTCGGATCTGGATATTTCCCGGTCTTTCCAAAAGACTTTGAACGATGCTTTTGGGGTGACCAACATTGCCTGGGATGACTATTCCAGCCGGATCTCGGTTACCAATAAGGACAAGCCGGTGAACGTGGTGGTCGGGGACAAGTGGGAGGGCGGTATCGACCTTCACAACTCCGGTACCGGGTTCCATGCTTTGCAGGTAAACCGGTTTTTGTTAAGGCTGGTTTGCACCAATGGAATGGTTTCAAAGGAGGCCCAGGAAGCTTCTTTCCGGAATATCCATATCGGGGACCAGATTACCAAGTACCGGACCCGGTTAAAGGCGGCCATCCGGTCCACGGCGGAGTTCCAGGGGCTTGACCGGTTAAAAGCCTTGACCACGGAGAAAACGGATAGCCGGTTTCTCCTGCGGGCAGAGCGGGCCTTAACCAGTGTCCTGGGAGTCGAGGGAGCCAGGGGCTTTACCGATAAGTCTTTGAAAAAGGAAAAGACCCGGTATGGGGTAGTCAATGCGATTACCCACCTTGCCCATGACTTCGCGGATAATCAGTTTTCCAAACAGCGGGAACTGGAAATTATCGGCGGGGCGCTGGCGGCCTAAAAACTATAATGGGGCTGGGGGATCTTTCCCCGGCCTCAATTTTTAACAATTAAAAAGGAGTGTCGTGTGAAAAATAAAATCCAAAAGCTGATCAAGCTTATCCAGGCTGAATGGGATCTGGAAAACCAGTTTTATAAAGACCTGGAAAAATATTTCGAGATGGCTGGGTTTGTCGCTCAGGCAAAAAGGACTATTAGAAAATCCACCGAGCCGGTTGTTGAGGGGCTGGACAAAACCCTTCTGGGCCTTATTAAAAAAATAATGCCCAGGCATACTGCCCTTACAATTTTGAAAAAGGTGTGTGTTTATCACAGCGGGGCGCTGTATGCTACCAACCTGGACCTTAACCTGGTTATTGAAAATTCTGGGTTAAAGGAAGGGCTTCATACCCTGGACTATCTGCTTGCTGGTAGGAATACTCCGGAGACAACGGATCTGGGAGATTTCCCAAAAATTCCGGATGACGCAAAAAACGAAAAGGCATTCACTTTACCGGCCAGTATTTTTCAGGGCCATAACTTTGCTGGGTATGCTACCTCGGATGAGGTCCGGATGACTTTGAAGGGAGTGTACTTCGACAAGAAAAAGAAATCCATAGTGGCTACGGACGGCCACCGGATGATTGTCCATGAAAATAAACGCCTGGATATTCCAGACAGCTTTGTTTTACCCAAGGAAGCGTTTCCAATTGTCGAGGCCCTGGTAAAACATTACCACAAAAATAGCCGAGTGCATTGCTGGTTGTCCCCAAAGTATGTGAGGTTCAGAATTGACCGGATAACTTTTGTGGTCAAGCAGATTGAGGGGAGTTACCCGATGTGGGAGAAGGTAATTCCCAAGTTCAGCAAAAAGGTGATTGCCATTAAAGACCATGCCCAGGTTTCCGACTGGATAAAAACCAATAAGTCATTGCTCAATAAAAGGACTTCCCAGGGCGCTTTCGACGAGGGCGGGGTATTGTATGTGAAAACCAACGATGGAAAACTCATTAAAACCAAAACGGGTTTTGCATTACAGGATTTGGTTGGGTTCAATCTTGTTTACCTGAAACAAATCTTGGATGATTTGAAAAGCCAGGGATCAGTAAAGCTTTCCTGTGGCACGGCTTTGTCTGCCCACGTTTTCCGGGTGCCGGAATTTACTTACCTTTTAATGCCGACCAGGTTAACAAATGAAGAGGAGTTTAAAAAATGAAAAAGTCTTTATACGATGCCTATGTAGCTGGGGAGGTTCCGGATTCCAGCCTGGCCATTGATCGGACCCTTGAAGTGTTTGGGGGGGGTACTCCCCCCCAGATCCCCTGGAAAGAGCGTCCAGATTCTATCCATGATATTCCGGATCCGGACGGTGATTTGATCCGGTGGTTTTGTTTTAAAAATCGGTTAATCCCTATCCGCCTGGGCGCGGTGGAATATAAAAAGGGAAAGCTGTTTGGGATCGAAGCGGTTTACCGGGATTGTTTTGTCCGGCACGTTTATTATTCAGAGGATAAATCCGAGGTTCTGAATGAACAGCTTTCCTTTGAAAAAAACCCGGCCATTGCTCCCAAGTTTTGGCATGACCCGGTTGCCCGCCGGATCGGGGAACACATGGACCGCTTTGAAAGGGGGGCCGCCAGTGGCAAATAAAAAAGGCTCCTGGTATTGGAAGAATGGTATTTCCCTCCCGGATGCCCGGAAAGAATTGGAGGCAAACCGCCGGGACGGGATTTACTGCCCATGCTGTGGCCTGTTGGTAAAGGAATACCGCCGGTCGATTAATTATTCAATGGTAATGGCCCTCCGGACCTTTTATAAATTGGGTCCGGGCCTGTACCATCACCAATCAGTAATTATGAAGCAGAAAGGATTCCAGGGTAACGATTATGCCAAACTCCGGTTCTGGGGCTTTCTCAAGCAGAAAAAAAAGGATCCGGAAAACGGGGATAAATCGGCCTCCGGATATTGGCAAATTACCAGTGAGGGGATTGAGTTCCTTTTTGGCCGGGCGCATGTCCAGAAATATTCAGTGGTTTTCGATAACCGGCGGATCCGGTTTGAGGGGGATCCGGTGGATGTGAAGGACTGCCTGGGGGAAAGCTTTTCCTATTCAAAATTAATGGAGGGGCTGGAACCCAGGCCGGAACGGCCAGCGCCCCAAAATCAAACGGAACTATTTAATGAAGGAGTTTAAAATGTTCGAGATAATTGACGGCTCCGGCGTTATTCATTCCGGAAACGATTACGATGAGACTCAAACTGCCTGGGAAAATGTCACCCAGGGAAAAGGAGAATACGAAAACTTCAAACAAACTGGGGATTTAAAACTGGTAAGAGTCCTGGAAACTTACCGGTGAAGTACGGGGGCACTTACCCCCGTACTACCCCCCATAGTACCCCGGCACTTTGCCGGTACTTTCCCTACACCTTGTCAAACACTGTTTGACAGGAGGATTTTTATTTTATAAATTAATTACTGTTTTTTGGTTGAAACAGGCGTTTTTTGAAAGGAGGCCGGTCTGATCTACACAAACCAAATGATCATTTTTTTGCGTGGAATAATGACGCAAAGCGAAATTGCCCAAGAGGTTGGTTGCCATGCAGATTCCATTGGGCGCTGGGAAAAAGGGGTGCCGCCGATGGCAAATTATCGGCAAAAAATCGTTAAACTTTTCAAGCGCAAAATGAAAGATATTGAAAAAACCAAAAAGGCTTTTGAGCAAAAGAATTTTGAAATTTCGGATACCCAGAAAAAACGGGATCCAATAAATTTGTTTTAAAAAAGGAGTGTCGATGCGACCAGGTAGATCATTTTCGGAAATAAAATCTTTCCCAAAGCGGCTTCACGAAGCCTACAAAATCAAGATCGGGAAAAAGGGGGACAAGGTAACCAGCGGCAAGGGAACTAAATTCCGCCTTCCCATGAAAAGCGACCATTTTACCATTACCCTGGCTAACCGAAACGAGGCGGGGGATTTTGTGATTGCTAAAGAAATAATGGACAAATTACTGGATCTTAATGGGGATCGGCTCGGGATTCCGGTTGCTGAAATAAACGTGATGAAAAAGGAGTCTAATTACAAAATTGTTACCGAGGTTCCAATCCGGCTTCTTTTCGATGACATTACCCAAAACCTTTCTTATAAGCTGGCTTTTTATCATGGCCGGAACGTGATTTGCCACGGCAACGGGGAGGAGGCGGAATGGCTTGGACAGGAAACGAATGGCCGGAAGCCCGGCGATATTTGGGGCTGTGCATGGGATGACTGCCCTTATTATAGGGACAAAAAATGCAAAACCCAGGGGCGGCTGATGGCTGTGCTGGAATGCGCCCCGGAACTGGGCTCTGTGGCCGTTTTCCGGACCACGGGGTTTAACAGTATCCAGGCCATGCTTTCGAGCCTGGACACCATTTACCGGGCTTCAAACGGTATTCTGGCGGGCGTTCCCTTAATCCTTACGCTTTCCCCGAAAACCACCACAATTCCCGGCCAGGACAAATCCACCACGATTTATGTGGTCAATATTGTTTACCGGCCCAAAAAAGAGACTATGGAAATTGGTGAGGATATGGCCCAGCGGTCTATCGAGGTTTCCAGGGTCCGGCAGTCAAACCGGATTGCCTGGGATAAAACCCAGGAAGCGGCCAAAGAAGTGGAGGTTTCCATTTTGGAGGAAGAATCCGAACCGGAAAACATCCAGGCCCATGCCGAGGAGTTTGCCCCGGAAAGCGTTCAGGAGCAGATTGAACAGGATGCCCAGGATGAGGATACCCAGAAGGCGGAAATCCTGGACCAGGCAAAAGCGAAAATGCGGGCCAACAAAATGAAGGTCATGGACGTTAATAAAAAGCTGGCCGAAATGCGGACCAAGCCCCTGGCCGAAATCCAGGAATGGTTTATGGCGGAGTTTTTGGATGATCCTCAATCTGAAAAAAATGTAACAGAATCAACGGAAGCCGTGAATAAAAACACGGAAACTGTCAAAAAAGATCCTGAAAAGGTTTCACATGAAACATCCGAGCCGGACCCAGACCCGGACCCGTCCGCCGCCGGTGATGTGGAAATCCCTGGCCAAACCAAACTTTTCTAAAAGGAGTGTCGATGAATACGCTTAGTTATTCCAGAATGGACAGCTTTAACTGTCCTCGTTATTTTGCCCTTTCCTATATGAAGGATGGCCGGTTTAAAACCCGGCAGGAAAGGGATGAGGATTTTCAGGCAGTCCCCCCGGAAATGGGTAAAGCCGCCCATGAGGTTATGAAAAGATTTTGCACAGCCATGACCGAGCAAGGGGTGACCCCCGAGGGTTTGGAGGAAATGATTACCGAGGAATGGGAAGCCAGGAATTTACCGGGGGACCGGCTGGCCGAGTTTAAATCTATGTGCCGCAATTCTACGGAAACCTTGGAACGGAACGTCGATTTTAGTGAAGTGGTTTCGATTGAGGATCCGTTTGAAATTGATCTGGAAAACGGCTGGACCCTTAATGGGATTATGGATCTGGTTTTGAATAAAAAAGACTTCATGGTGGTGCTTGACCACAAATCCGATTTTTACAAACGGTCCACTTCTGAATTGGATAATGATTTTCAGACAGATGTGTATTCCTATGTCCTTTGGAAAAACTATGGGGTGAAAAAGGTTGGGGTTTTTATGAACTTCATGCGGTACAAGGGCCTGGTCCCTAGTATCCGGGAGGATGATCAGTTTTTCCTGGATACCGAGGCGGCGATAAAAGATTATGCCCGGCGGATTGGTGAAGCTATTGAGAGCAAAGACTTTACCAGGCGAAACCCAAATAACAATTGCCGGTTTTGTGAGGAGCGGGTTTCTTGTTTAAAAGCAAAAGCCGACGGCATAGCTGACATGGAAAATGCCGAGGTGCTGGCAACCTTTGGATACTTTAAAAAGGTTTCCAAACATCTTGAAGATGCGGCCAAGGCCCGGATGGCGGACCAAGCCCCTATTCAAATTGGAAAAAAACTTTGCGGGTTTGTTTCTGCGGAAGGGAAAACCCCGGAGTACGACGACCAGAAAAAGATTTTCACGGTTTTGGAGAAGTACAAAATCGACTGGAAGGCAAAAGCGAAAATTTCAAACACCGATATTTTTTCTATCCAAAAGAAAAAGGATACTAACCCATTGTTAAAAGAGGAGTTAAAAAAGCTGGGAGTTTTTCCGCTTAATTCTAAATTTGTTTCGCCATAAATAAACTATCTTGTCAAACTGAACGTCAAACGAGGAGTGTCAATGTTCACCTTTAAAAAACTGGAAATCCGTGGCTATGGAAAACATAAAGGCACGGTGATCCATCCCAATAAACTCAATATCATTTTTGGCCGAAACATGGATGGTAAGTCTACTATCCGTGATGCCATTTTCCATTTGATCACCGGGGCAAGTCTCCGGAAAAATTTCATAAACCGAGAATCCAAGAAGTGTGTTTTGTTTGGAGACTTCGGGGCCATGAAAATTCAACGGAGCAACACCCCCAGCAGTATGGGAATTGGGAATATTGCATTGTTTAAAGAGGATGGTGCTCAGCAGTTGCACCAGGAGAAAACCAACAAGGACAAACAGGCCGAGATTTATAAATTTTTCGGTCTTGGTGAAGTTCAAATTGGGCTCCTTTTGTATTCCACGAATTTTTTAACCCAGTCCCCCGACAAGCAGTTGGATTTTATTACCCAGCTTTTAGACATTAAGGTAACCACCCCGAGTATTTCTGAATGCCTGGCCAAAGATAATCAGAAAAAATTTATGAAAATCATTGGGGATACCGTGGGCGGCCCAGAACTTATTCAAACCTGTTACGATATTCTTTTTGAAAAACGAAAAGAATCTAAGCGCCGGTTGCGGACTTTGGGCGTGGACATGGATAGGGGCTTTGTTTCTGTTCTCCCCGAGGGCGCTGAATTAAAACACAAAGAAGCGGCCACAAAACTTTTGACCGATTTGGATGTTGCCCGGAACAGGTTGTATGAAAAGCGCGGGGCGCTGGGGAATTTTGATTTGGACCAGGTGGAAAGACGGCTGGCCGCTATCGAAGTAAATCTAAAATCCAATGAAAAGTTTTTGGCGGAGGATCTTCAAAACCAGTTAGTAGAAATTGAAGGTGTAATAGCCGAGATCAAACCCGAAGAAGAAGCCCTGCAAAAAAAAATCCAGGATCACCGGGATAAGCTGGCTGTGGAAAACGCCACGATAAAACAATTACAAGACCAGTTGGCTGATGCGGCAATGATTACGGACAAGTGCCCTACCTGCGGATCCGAAGTGGATAAACTGGAAATGGAAAAGCATATTGCCCAGGAACTTCAAACGCACACAAAAATTGCGGAAAAAATTTCTGGAACCGGCAAGAAACTTAAAGAGACTTCCAGGGCGGAAGAACTGGCCGGGGCTATTTCAGGAAAGGCCCGCATTGAACAAAAAATCAAAAACCGAAAAGCCATTGAGGTCCAATGCCGGAGAGATCGGGGAGAGAAGGACCGCTTGCTGGCTGAAAAAGAAAAAGCTGGGGATAAAACCGCTGACATTGCCCAGGTCGATAAACATCTTGCCGAGGTAGAGGCCCGGATTGATAAAGGCCGGGACGTGGTTAAAAAAATGGAGGAAGAACAAACCAATATTGCCCAGTGGAAAAAAACCGAGGACGCTTTTGTTGTGTCCAAAAAAGAAGTGGATGAACTGGAAATAATGGTAAAAGATTTTGATATAGAGCGGATTAAAAACGCTTTATTCAATAAACAACTATTGGAGTTCCGCCATGAGATTCAAAAAAACCTGGAAGATTTTTCAGACCTGAAAATTATTTTTAATTTTGAAAAGGACTTTGAAATTTTGGTTGACGGGGATGTGTCTAGCGATATGTCCCGCTCCCAGCGGCTCCGGGGGGGCATAGCCATTCAGTGTGCCCTTTGCTATTACATGGATTTTCCGCTGTTGGTAATTGATGATCTGGACGTTTTTGATTATGCCAGCATCCCCAGGGTTTCCGAGTTCTTAATCAGAATGGCAAAAAAGATGGAAGCGATTCTGGCTTTTTGCACAATGAAAACTGATAAAATTCCGGTGGCCCCCAAAAGTATGCCCTGGTACACTGTCCTAAAAATTAGTGATGGAAATTTGGAGGAAGCCACCGAATGAAAAAAGGAAGCATTGAGGGGCGGCTTCTAAAGACCAGGGTTTCCTTTTCCAAAAAATTAAACAGCTTGCCCAGTGATTTTGACCGGCTGGTTTATAGTTGGGGTATTGCCCATTGTAGCCAGCGGGGAAGGATCACCGGGGATGCCCAGGAATTTAAAGCCAAAGTATTCCCGCTCCGGGAAGATGTTTCCTCAGAGGACGTAGAGGCCTCTATAAGGCGGCTGGCAGACCTGGGGCTGATCTGGTGGTACAAATTTTTCAAGCCGGTGGAAGAAGATCAAATAAAATATCAGGATCATTTGTTCATCCAATTTACCAATTGGGACCAGAATATTTCCCCATCCCGGATGTGGAAGGCGATTTATCCAGAATTTTCCGAGGAAACTTGTGAATGGGTGGTCGAACCCTCTAATTACAGCATCCATAAGGAGTTGAAGTCTAGCGTAACTAAACGTAACGAAAAGCTACTTGAACGTAGCAGTAAGGTCCATAATGGTAATGTAAATGATAATGTTAATGTAGATGTAAATGATAATGTTCCGGCTTTGCCGGAGGCGCATTTAAAAGCGGCCCAAAAACTTTTTTACCTGGTAAAAGCAGAAAAGCCAAATTCCCTTGAATGGAGAAAAGAAAAAACGCTGGATGGGGTAAAGGTGGATCAGGTTACTTATTGGGCGGCCCAGGATATTCGGCTGATGATCGAACAGGACAAGCGGACCATTGAGGACATTTCAAAAGTTATTGATGCTGTGGCTGGGGATCCTTTTTGGAGAACCAATATTTTATCTATGGGTAAATTAAGGCAGAAGTGGGCGGAGGGAAAAATTGATGTGGTTATTAATCGGGGCGGGTCTAAACAGGCCACAACCCAAACCCCGTCCAATGATTCTAAAATGGACCGATTGAGAAAAAAACAAGAAGGGATTTTAAATGAAAAAGGGAAATCTAACGAAAGCCCAGGCCCAGGCATACCTGGACGTTTGCCGGAAAAATCTGGCGAACCAAACAAACCTGGTGGTGAAGTCGAAAATTCACACCCTGGCCGTTCACTTTTCTGATTTTAAAAAGTATCCAGACGCGGCCAGAAAAATGGTGGATGAGTTTTTTAACCGGATGAAAATCTGTTTGTACGAAGGGTTTGAATCCCCTGGTCCGGAGCATTTGCCATTTTTATTTATCTCTGGCCCGGTTGGAACTGGTAAAACCCAGTTATGTACAGACATGGTTGCCAGGTTTTTTAAAGAGCGCCAGCCGCTAAGATTTTTTAACACCATAAACCACCCCCCAGAAAAAGAAGGCCAGGGGTATAGGAAAGAAGAAATTGAAGTGTGGGGTTACCCAGAAATTCATTTTCAAACCGAGCTTGGGTTTTTTGAATTGATAAAACTTACTTGGGATTTGCATATAAAAACCAGGGAACACGAAATTATGGACAGGGCTCGGGAGATTGAATTTTTGGTTATTGATGACATGGGGGTTAAGGATTACGCGCCCTGGGTGTATGAGCGGTATTTTCAAATTTTAAATTATCGCTACTGCAATTTACTCCCCACAATAATTTCCAGCAACCTTGATTATTCCCAGCTTGCTAAAATTGAGGAAAGAATTGCCAGTCGGGCAAACTCTGGCCTGGTGATCGAATTGACCGGGGAAGATCGGAGGACTGGGTAATGGATTTATCAAAATACAAAGCCCATGAGTCATGGCCGGTTTTGAAAAATCTTTATATGACTGATTCCCATATTACTGATTGGGAGGAGAGTCGAAATAAAAACTGGAAAAAAGATTGGCGGATGGTTTTCCAGGTAGAGGGTCAAAAGTGGAATGACTGGGTTTTTAAAAATCTGCTTTGGTATTACAACGTTGTTTTCCAGGAATTTTTGGGCGCAAGCTATGAGGGGAATACGCCTATTCCGGATGACCTGGGAATTGTGAATACCCAATTAAGATCCGCCCCCTCTATCCTGGCCAGGCTTTCCGAAATGACTTGTGAGGTGGATGGGATTTACCAGCATTTAGGATCTTTGATTTGGCGGGCGTGTCCGGAGAATTATACCATTGAGGACAAGAGGGCGGAAAAAAGATATTTCCTTACCTTCATTAGGACTGTCCGAGAGAAAATGGCAAAGGCCGAAAAAAACGTTATGGAAAAAATTCAAGTTTTAAAAAGAAGCCAGGACGAATTGTTGGCAGAATGGAAAGCCAGCAATTCTGCTTACCGGGCTTCCCAAAAATAGGAGTGTCGATGTTAGGAAAAATTAAATTGCATACAAAGTCCAGGACCCTGGGGCCTATGGAGATTGACCAGGTGGATGAAATCGAATTGGAGGACGGCGTAAAAATAATAAAAGTTGGGAACGTCCTTCATTTGCTTTCTACGCCTGGCGGTGCGTTTTGGATGAGGCCGGACCTTGCTGATCCAAACCTGATACAAGTTATCCATTTAAAATGAGGAGTGTTAAATGCTGAATAAAGTTTTTTTAATGGGCCGACTTGGCAAAGATGTTGAAATGCGGGCCACCACCGGCGGAACAACGGTAGGAAACGTGTCAATTGCCTGTTCCGAAAAGTACACCGATAAAGAAGGTGTGAAACAGGAAAACACTGAATGGATCAATTTGGTTTTCTGGGGACGGACGGCTGAAATTGCTGACCAGTATACTAAGAAAGGTGATCTTATCCATGTCGAGGGCAGAATGAAAACTCGGTCCTGGGAAGATCGGGATGGGCAGAAAAAGTACACCACCGAGGTCCATGTAAACCAGCTTCTTTTAATGCCCAAGCAGGGCGCTGGCGGTCCTCCTCCCCCGACCGATGCGGACCATACTGGAAATCCGCTCCCATCCTCATCCCCGGAACCGGCCAGGGAGGGAGATTCACTTCCACCACAGGAAGATGACCTTCCGTTCTAATGGATGATATTAGAAGCATTGTGATTGGCCACCTCTTCAAGGCTTCCAGATTTATTAAAAGTTCTGGGGGGCGGCCAACGTTCCGGAGGGTTGGAAGGAAAAAAGTGTATGATTATTACACCGTTAAAGATCCTGTTATTTTAAGGTTGGTTGGAATGGCCAAGAGTAAAGACATGCTGGTTTTAGTGGGTCGAAAGGGGTTGACCAGCCCCCTGCGGTGTGTCCGGATGAATGACACGGAGGAAATAAAATTATAATGGTTGATATTTTTAAAAATGCTCTGGGCGGCAAGCGAAGCAAAACAGATTCACAGTACAACACCTCCCACCCCCGGACCAAAATGAAACCGGTTGGCGGGATGGGAGATTTTAAAAAACTTAACCACCGGGAAGGATTCACCGGTCAGATGAAAAGAAAAAAGGATCCTAAAACAGGGAAACTTATTACTTATGAAAAAATTTCAAATGGAGGTAAGACCGAATGGCTTCCGCTAAAGGATTAAAGCCCTGGCGCATTCTCAAGAAATATGAACGGGGGATACTGTCTCAATCCGAGATTGCCCGCAAACTGGGAATAAGCCGCCAGGCAGTTCACTATTGGTTTAATAAATTAAAACTGAAAACTGAAAAGGAACTAACAAAACCCAAAGGAAGGCGAAAACGGATGGGGAGCAGGCTGACCAGTTGACCAAGTTTATTTATGGAGAGTAAAACCTGGTAATTTAGACGAGTTGGGGTTATTTTCTTGTCAAACAGAGAAAACAAAAAATGAACTATACAGCTTTAACATTTATTGATTTTGGCCTAAAAAAACGGGAGGAAATCCTTGACCGGGTAGAGTATGCTGAATACCAATTACCCCTTATGGACAAACTCCTGGACTTCCATGATAAAATGGTGACTGGCAAAGTCGTTCAGTTGACTGATAGTGATTTTTTGAAATATCTAAAAAACCTAAAAATTATTGAAAGGGCTGAAAAGCGCATTGGTTCTGATAAGCGGCTGGAACTTTTGGGGGAGATTGAAAAATATTTCAGGCTCCAAAAGGTCAAGCCGGAAACCGCCGAATTAAGAGGAGTGTCGGATGGAGGATAAATTAATCATTATGATAGCTGAATTAATAATTCTTGGGCTGGTTTTTCTGCTGGCCGTTCTTAATATGAGAATTTTCTATTTGACTGTTAAAGAAAAAGGTAAGGTGATTGATTATGCGTTGGCAATGGATCGGAATACCAGGGAGGTCCGGGATAAAAACGAAAAACTGGTACTGGCGATTGAGTCCATCAAAAGATCGCTTAAAAAGAAACCCAGAACCCCGGAGGTGCCAGGTGAAGGAAGTTGACGGCCTTAAAAAAGGTTTAGATTCAAATGACGATGACGATTTGAAAAAGGCAATGTCCGAAAACAAGGAAAACGAATTGAAGAAATCTCAGAAAAAACCAGAGCGGAACATGGGAATATCTGGGATGGGGACAGAAAGCCCCTGGCATTGAAAAGTTTATTTAAAGAATCCCAGTTGGAGGGCGGGCCGTCAGCGGTCACCCTTCGGCGCAACTATTTAAAGGAGAACCCGTTTTGCGCGGTGTGTTTAATCAAGTATGGAAAAGAAACGAAAGCAACCCAGGTCCACCACATTATCCCGGCTACTGCTCGGATTAAAATCGAATGCTACGAAATTTATTTACCAGTTTGCGGAGACTGCCATTTGGGAGAGGAAGGTTTTCACTCAATCTCATTCAAAGCAAAACTAATCCAGGAAGGGTTGCGGTATAAAATTGCGTATGAACGAAAATTAATTTTACAAAAATTCAACATTACTATTTAAGGAGGCCCAATGGATTTGGAAGAAAGAAGGAAACAAGACAAAATGGACCGGGATGAGAGCAAGGTTAAAGACGCAGAAAAAGCCCGTGAGCGAATTGCGGAACGGGAAAAACTCCGCCAAGGCCAGGTAGACATTTTAAACTCTATGTCCTTACAAGATATTTCGGTCGAGGTTTTGGATTTTACGAATAAACAATTGGTCAGGTGGAAAACCCATCCTTTCTTTAAACAGTTTTATGAAAAGGCTTATGATTGGGCATTGGTATTGGACCGCTTATCCGAGCGCAATGAAATGACGGAAAACAAACCAGAACCAGAAGTGGATCCGGAAGCCGTCCCGGCAGAATAAAAAGGAGTGTCGATGGCAGATTTAAAAAAACCGGGTGATATTCTTGAGAACATCACCCTCGAAACGGTTGCGGATGAAATGGATAAAATGATTGTCCGGATCAATCGCAACCCACAGCCCCACAAGGTCGATATTATCCAAGTCCGGGATGCTATTGTAAAGTGGGAACACGTTTTACGAATGATGGACAAACTTGAAAAGGAGGATTCCAGTGAGTGACGAAAAGGAACGTGAAAAAAAACCAATGGTTTTTAATTATCCCTATGTTTGGTGCAACCGGGTAATTGACGGTGATACCATTAAGGTGATGATTGACCTGGGGTTTGGGATTTTGAAAAAATGCTCAATTCGTTTTAAAGGAATTGATGTTTATGAAAAAACCCTCCGCGACAATCAGACCGAGGAAGAAAAGGCTCGGGGGATCGAAGCTACCCAATTCCTGAAAGGGGAAATTGAAAAGGGCGCGGTTATCCTTCAAGTGGAAAAGGATCCTGGGAAGTACGGTGGCCGCTGGATCGGGACTGTCTGGTATTACAATGACCAGGGGGAAAAGGTCTGCCTGAATGATCTTATGCGGGAAAAGGGGTTTAACAAACCCGGAAAATAATGCGCTGGGGGCTTTTCTTTTTTCTACTGGCCGGATGCTCAAATATGAATAACCAAATTTGGGACCGCCGGGCAAAGGGAATTTCAGATTCTATCCAGGTAGAATTAGAAAAGCCCCTAGACACCACCAACGTAAAATGAGGAGTGGCATGTTGGATGGAATATCTTTAGGCCCTGGGCTGGCCGTGATCACAAAACTCCCTTCGGAGAACACCCCTGTTGGTTCAGTGGGGATTTGTTTTGACCAGCCCTTTTCTGGTGTAGAGGCATTTTCTTTCATTTTCGAGGACGGGAGTTTTGACACCTTTTCAGTAAAGGAGGTTGTTCAGTATTTCATTTTTGTTGAAAACCTGGAAATGGGATATGAGCATGTGAACAATGAGCGGCTGGCCAGGGATTTTGAATACAAGATTTTTGAACCGTTTTTTAAACAAGTGCGTGAAATTGTGAAAAAGGTTGCTAATGAAAAAGGAAGTCCGAAAATTCCAGGTCAAGGCAAAGAGAAGGTTCCAGAATGAGAATGGAAAAATCTTTTTGGTTCGGGCTGGGGCTGTGATGATCCCGGTGGATTCAAAAACATATTTTGCCATTGTACCCGATGGCGTTGGATCCACCTTAACTGAAATGAAGGGATGGCTGATTGAAAATGGGTACCAGCCTTGCAGATAATATGCACCTTGCACACTACCCGATAATAGCGATTACAGTTTTGATGATTGTTATGGCCATTATCATAACCAAACTGCCAATGGATAAATTGGAACTTTTGATGAGAGGGGTGAGGGACGTGGTAATTCATTTCACCCAGCTTCAACATTTTAAAAACATGATCTATTTAATTTTTGTTGTTACGGCAATTAGGTGCATTGAGGCGGTGCTTAATAATAAGTTGCATAACCAGGCAGATTCATTGGGAATTATAAAAAACTTTTTGTACCTGTTTGGACTAATTACCGGCGTGTACTTTACTGGGAAAGATTCAACGCGGGTAAATGGGGACCACACCAAAAACAAGGCGAGGCGCGACGACGACTAAAAAAAGGAACCGGCGTATGCAAAATCGAATGACAGTAAAGGAGGTGACGGAAATCGCCCAGCCGTATGGTTGGAATTTTCATTGCTTCCAGGATAATATTGGAATGTTAAGTTTTACCAAAATTCAGAAAGGAGTAAAATTGCGGGTCAATATTTATTTGACCAAAATGACCGTGGCAACCGCTATGCACCACCCAAAGCGGGGCAAGACCCAGTTATACCGGCGGAACGTTTCTAAAAAATTATTGGAAAGGATTTTACGGGATCCCCGAGCCCACACTGGCAAAGGGTATTACGAAAAGATTTAATATGAAAGCGGATGACATTTCAGTGACTATTTTCCCGGACAAGGGGGAGGACGTTGAAATTGCCCCGGAGCCTGGAAGCAGTTTTGTGGTTGGCACCAAACCCGCTATTCAGTATTCCGGATCCGCAATAACGGCTTTTGTAAAAGGATTCCTTTTGGGAAGCGGGATGATGGCCCAGAAAGTAAAGCCAGCCGTTCCAATGATTATGGTGCTGGTCCCCCGGTGGGCTTATGAAAAAAGAAAGAAAGAAATAAACCAGTGGATTAATGAAGCCAAAAACTGGGCCCATGCAAACCCTGGTAAGCGGGCGGTTTTCAAAATGATCGAAGGCGGCATGATTTTAAAGGTAGACCGGACACTGGCCGCAACAAAGAAACCTAGATGAGCCTTGCTTTTTTTGAAAAGAAAGAAATTGTTTTTAAGGGACTGGTTGAGCCGCTGATCGAAAAGGCAGTGGCCGCCTTGCCGGACCAGGAGCGGGTGATTGTCCGTGACCTGTTTTGGCGGGAATTGAAGGCCGTCCAAATCAGTCGGGATTTACTTATGAGTGAGAGCCGGGTTTCGCAAGTTCGGAGGAATGCGTATCGGCTGTTAAGACAGAAATTAAAATTTGGTTGTTAAGAAAAAGGAGTGTCGAATGAAATGCGGAAAATGTAAAAAGGATTTGAAGGATTTGAAAAATATCCACTCATACCAAAGGGTTGCTATGGGGGGGAGGCGGAATGGTGATGCCAGGGTTTATTGTTCAGAAGATTGTTTGGTGCTGGATGTTCTGGAAAAAATACCGGCACCTGAACCAGTAGTAAATTCTTTGCTGGATCATTTTCGGGCGTTTCAAAAGGCCCAGGAAGCAACCGATACGGTGGTTGATAAAAAAGATTTGGTGGAAGTCGATCCGCCTGGCTATGTGCGCCCGAAAAATATTTCAATTTGTTCAGGCCACCAGGAGTACCAGGTGCCTATGATCTGGACGTTTGCTTTTCCTGGGGCAGAGCTTTGGTGTCCATACTGTGGGCATGGCACTGGAAGTCCTTTCGGGGATGACGTGGAAGTGGCCTACACAGATTTATTGGGTGACCGGCAAAAGGCTTATAAAAAATTCACCGAAGAATTTCTGGATGCCGTTTCCACCCTGTCCTGCTCCCAAACAGAATGGAAAGGGGAAATGATCGCCCCCATTGATTTGCCGGATGAGGAAAAGGTCCGGCTCAAAGAAATCTCGGAAAACTGGAAATATAAAATTGTGGTCGAGGCCGTGGGCGCGGGGGTTGTATGAGCAAGATACTTGGATTCGATGTGGAAACCACCGGCCTGGACCCGAAGAAAAACGATGTTGTCCAGTTGGCCGCTTATGTGGAAATTGACGACAAACTGGTTGGCACCAAAGATTTTAAGTGCCGCCCCTTTGATCCCCAGGCAGTGGAAGATGAGGCGCTGGACAAGCAGGACCGGACCTTGGAAGAAATTATGGAGTGGCCGGATCCACGGAAAACTGTTTCCGAATTTACGGCCTGGACTGGCCAATGGATCGACAAATTCAATCAACAGGACAAGGCTTACCCAGCCGGGTACAATGTTTCTTTTGATTTGGGTTTTGTGGATCAGTGGTTAAGAAAGTCTGGGGAAAAATATGGCTTTGGGTCTTACCAAAATTGGAGGCCAATTGATCCCCGGCCAATCGTTGCCATGCTGGAATGTAAGGGCTTTATCAATGGCCTGGTGGATCACAAATTGGAAACGGTTTGTAAACATTTCGGGGTTAAAATTGATAATGCCCACGATGCCCTTTCTGATATAATGGCCACCAGGGACTTGGTTAATCGGTCTTTTAAAATCCTGAAACCCCAGAACCAGACCACCCCGGACATTATGCCGCTGATGGATTCCCTTACGGATCTTATTAAGCCTGGCCCGGAGGCCTTCAACGCGGTTCAAAATTTGATTTGGGCTTTTGCAAAGGGGGTGGCGTGATGAATTTCCATATTAAAAATTTTCCGGACGGGATTTTAATTATCTGCATTTTCCTTTTGATAATTTTGTTTGCGGGGGAGCCGGATTTGTTGGACGCGCTTATTAAAAGGTTGATGCCGAAAGGGGGGGGGTGATGGAAAAAGAAGCTGAAAGGCTTTGGGGGTTGCTGAAAAAATTAGCCAATGTTTTTTGGGAAGGCGAAACCCTGTGCATTACCCTTGATGATTTTAAAAAAGAAGTCCTTCCCCTTATAGAGTCTGATCTTTTCCGATGGGTTCCTGTGGGGGAGCCACCAAAATATGGTGAACACGTTTTATTAAAATGCTGGTCGCAATCTTTAGGGCAATTCATTCACCATCAGGGATTTTTGGCAAGCGGACGTTTTTATTTTTGGAATGGGGAGATTATTGATTCTCATAGTTATGTAGTTAAAGGCTGGCAATCCCTACCCAAAACACCAAAGGAGGCGGCGTGATGGAGCCACTTACCTTAATAATTATTGGTGGATTCATAATTTATTTCCTTCCCACCATGATAGGCTTTAATAAAAAAAATGTCCTTGCAATTTTTACTTTAAATCTTTTGTTGGGGTGGACGTTTATTGGCTGGGTAGTTGCATTTGTATGGTCTTTAATGGAGGACGGCTAAAATGACCGACCAAATTGAAGGATCGCTGGAAAAAACTTTAGGGCCGATTTGGGAGGTGATTAAAAAAGGAGATGAGTCATTGCTTCTTACTCCCCGGCACGTTGGTGGAAAACGTTGCCTTCAACTTTTGTGGTTAGAGCCAGATCATGCCGAAAAAATTATTAACGAGGTGAATAAAATATCCGTAATATCACATAGACTGGGCCGCAATACTGCTAAACTTAATCCAGATTTAACAGAATGTGAAATCAAGGCAAAATTGGAAGCGTTTGATGATGCTTTGCAAGAACATATTGATTTTGGCAGGGCTTCTGGGGGATCCCAGTTCGACGGATATTCAGTAATTTTGATTAAAAAAATTACGGCTTTGAAAGGCTGTCTGAAAAAACTGGAAAGTGGTAAGGAGGTGGAGGATGGGGAAAACATCCTTGAGAAATACAAAAAAAAAGTAATCCGTCTTTTTAAAAGTGGTAGAGCCACTGATGTTCAATGGTCCCAATTGGCAAATGCGATTTTGTCTGTTTCGGATGGGATTTACTTTTCAAAAGTTTCCACAATTGATGCGGAAATTGCCCCGGAAAGGAGTGCAGGTTGACCGACCAAATTGGATTATTCGCCCCGGTGGAGAAGGAAACGGATCTACTGGCCGCCCCGGAAATCGCCCCGCCCGCTGAACCGACCCACCCCTTTGAAATGCCGGTGGATACTTACGCCGGGGATCATGGCCGCACAGCCGCCAATGCCCTGGAAGAATTGAAAGCCGCTGGCTGGGAGGTTGAACTTTCCTGGGAATTAAGAATAAACGAAACTTACCAGATCGACCTTCCAGACGGTTTGGTAACCACGGCGGCCAACGTAAAAACCCCCAGGGGTGACCGTTGGTTTATTGTCTGGGATCCGAAACCGGGGAATTTTTTTGCGGATGATGAAATTGTCCGGCCAGGATTTGAGTCCATAAAAATAGAGTCGGAACATGAAGAAGAAAAGTGCATTTGTGTCTGGGAGCCAATAACCAGAGTTGGTGTTGGACGAATTGGCCAGCGTAAAAAAACCGATAATCCCGCATGTCCAAAATGTCATCCAGTGATTAACCATTGAATTAGGAGGTTTACATGGAAGATCAGAAAAAAAAAGAAATTGTTTTTGAAATTGAGGTGGACGTTAAAATAACCGCCAAAAACATCCGGTACAAAGTAGATGGCGGCTCTTTGATTGGGGACACAGATTCCCAATACCGGGAACACGCAATTAAATCCGCCCTGAAAGGACTGGCCGCTGTTCACGCAATTGCCCTGGAAACAAAAATCCAGGCGGAAATTGATAAAAAACCTGAATACTTCAAGGGAGTTTAGAGCATGAATTATCAAATTTCTGTGCATGAGGGAGAGTGTCCGATTCGCCCAGAAAACGGAGTTGCTCCTGGGTGGGTTTTCCAGATCGGCGGATTATCATTAATGTCATTGCGCCCGGAAATTCGAGCCCTCCGCGAAGAAGGATATGAGGATTCTGCTGTTTTGGTTGAGTCTGTTTAATTAAAAAGGAGTTTGAATGGAAGGATTTGAAATGCCGGAGGGTATGGATCCAATGGAATTAATGGCCAAAATAGTGGCCCACCGGTGTTCGAATTATAAACGGCTCCGATTGATGACCCTGGATGAAAAAAAGTTGCATACAGCTTTTATGAAAGCCCAGGAAAAATTGAAGAAAGCTGTTTTTGAACTGCGGCACCATGAAAAACGGCTGGAAGTCGAAATCGAATCCGCCACCACTTTCCTGGGCCGCCAGTTTAAATACGAACCCCAGGAAGGCGGGGAGGTTGCCATTCACATCCACAAATGCGGGGAGAGTGAACATGGGGGATGAAATGATGAAAATTCGGTATGAGCCTGGGGAGATCCGGATGATTGTTTCCTGGTCAGTCCTGGCTTTTGTTGCCGGGGTTTTAATAGGTGCTTGGATTTTTTAAAAGGAGTGTCTGCATGGAAATTGAAGAAAAATTAAAAAGCCATGACTGGTTTTATGAAATGTCCGATGACCCAGGCGTTTACGACCGTGGGGAAAATGACCGCCGCGAGATCGTTTCCCATTTGAAAGCCATGACAGACCAGGCAGAAGCAAAGCGGCTGTGGGATAAATACTGCCCGGCCCGGAAACAGGGCTTGCAGTTTGTTCCGAAAAAAATTGCTTTTGTGGATGAATCCGGAAGG
>SDBT01005031.1_pt1 | contig 22331 bp, 17 predicted proteins | sample 2277101 | NCBI WGS metagenome assembly SDBT01 (sample SAMN10404973, study PRJNA504765) | marine sediment metagenome | isolation source: marine sediment core GS10_PC15, 103 cmbsf | place: Arctic Ocean: Southern Knipovich Ridge | collected 2010 | reverse complement strand
TAGGTATATAGATAGTTAATGAAGTATGCCATCTTGTCGTCCAATCTATTTTGGTCAACTGTAGATGGGATATATAGAATATTTGTTTGATCTTTCATATCTGAATCCTTTCTCTTTCTGAAAACAAAATAAGCCTTGCGGAAAGGGTTCAGGTTAAAACGCAAGGCTTGTCTTGGTGTTACTAAAATTATATTTGCATCCTGAACCATTTAGTATAAATAGTCATAAATTTAAAATTCAATATTTCAGGGGTATTAGTTCAGGGTTGATGATTCAGATTTGAGGTTTAAAGGTTGATGTTTAATGTTTAATAGTTCAGGGTTCAGAGTTTATATATATTATATGCTTCAAATTGTATTTAGTTCCCCGAAATGGCTGTAAAATGGGGCTTTATGACATAAAAGGAAAAACAAGAGTAGGGAGAAAATAAAATTAAAAATGAACACATTCTTGAATAAGTTTAACGGATAGCTGTTACTCTATTAGCAACGCAAAATTTTAAAAATTACAACCGCTAAATACAGTTTCGTTTAAAATTCAATAAGAATGTATGATTAGAAAATCTGATAACGGCTTAGATATTTAGGACTTTATTTCATATACCACTAAGTCTCGAATGTATGTTAAACACTTGCGAGCTTCTTTAGCTTTTTTTTGCAAAGATATGAATACCTTTGATGGTGCAGCTAATGAGTATCTTGCAATTATGTCGTATTCATTTTTACTGCTATTATTCTTAATCATTTTATGAAAATCAAAAGTATGATCTACGAAGATAAATTCATCATCTTTATAGATGGTTGGGTTTATATAGAATGCTAGTTTCTTAACCCCAATCATTGTCAGATTATTGAATAATTCCTGCATCGTTTGATTATATTGATCAAGAGTCATATTCCCCAAATCATCAGGGCTTTTTGAATACTCACCTTCAGCTTGAATCCAATATGGGGGATCAAGATATACTAAGTCTATAACATCAGGTAAGTCGTCTGGTAATCCATCCATTACATTCCATTTTTTTATTATATGCTCCTTGCCCCCGATCGGGATTCGATCATAACAATAACATTTTCTTCCCATCCTATTTGAAACATCCCATGTCGTTCCTGTCCCAGCAAAAAAATCAACCACAACTTCAGAAGGATTTGTGTGATAGTATAACAGATTTTCAATATAGTCTTCAGGTGTTTTACCAAAGTATTTTACTTTTTCTAAAACATTTTCTTTGATAGACTTCGAACGCCAATAATTGAGCGGAAATGGATTAAATGCGGATTTATTAGTTTTGCTACCATTGGCATCATTAATAATTTTTGATACCATGCCCTGAGAATAGCCAGTCTTTTGTGCTATTGCAGATTCGGTTAATCCATTTTTCCTTAACTCTAATACTTCTTTCTTCTTTTTATCCCTTTTTGATAATCTGGTAGTTTGCGTCCAGTCATTAATAGTCTGTCTACTCATTCCTATAATTTTTGCGATTTTGTCATCTGAAAGATTTAGATTCTTTTTCAATTCTACTGCATATTCTTTTTTCTTTTCTAACTTTATAGGTTCACCATGTTCGTTGTTATATTGATACATGAGTTGTTTTAGTTGATCATCATCTTTGGTCTGAATTTCAATTACATTGACATCAATATCTTCAGAGTTTTTCTTTAATCTTTTCATTGCTTTGAGTCGTAAGTAGCCATCAACTAGCTCATTGTTCTGATTTATTAATATTGGATTCTTCTCCAATTGTTTCATTTCTAGCAAAGCATATTCAGTAATTTTATTTTTCACCTGATCTGATTCATGATCACGATGATATAAATCTAATCTGATTACAATATCTCTTAACTTTATTTGAATAGGCTTTTTGTTAAACGATAAATCTAATGTATGAGCGCATTTTAAAAGAATATTGTTAGATTCTCGGCTTATTTTTGATGCACCGACTGTTGGACATTCGTAAATTTTAAGGTCTTCAAAATGCTTATCTTTGTAAGTGTTGAGTTTTTGTTCAATTTTTCCAGTAAGTTTATATTTTGTGGATATTTGATTTACAGATTTAATTTCAGATGGAAGTAAACCACCGGGAAATTCTTTCAGTTCGTTTAGAATTGAATTAATTGTTTTTTGATCAAGGATTACGGTTTTAACATCTTTACCTTTAATTTGATCTCTGAGTAGGATAAGCCTGGCTGCAATTTCAACTCTCTTTTTTGCCTTCTTTTTGTCTTTTTCAATTTCACTAAAGTCTGAAGAAACTTTCTTATTATCCTTTTCAATCTTTTCAAAGTTTACAAACACTTTCTTTTTCTCAAATAACTTTTGTTCTTTCATAATAATCCTCAGTTAAAATTCCGATTGAGATCATGGAGTTAATATTCTGAATATTAGTAGTATCGGCATATTTCCGGAGTACAAAAACTTTTCGGTTAAATTTTTGAAGATCTGTCGTTGGATTGTACGGTAATCTGCGGATTGGATTATGAAGAATACATAAGTATCATCTGCATTAAAACCACTTTGTATTTTTGTAAGGAAGTGCTATATTCTATTAGTCTCAGCTTTTATGCGAAATAGCTATGTGAAATATTATTTGGTTAATCCACATCTAATGCATGGGTAGCCCAAAGAAATTAAAAGAGAAAAGAATTATGGAAAAATTTAATGTAATAAGAGAAATTCAAGAACTTAAAAATCAGTTGTCATATTCTAAAAATATTGGTTTTTTCTTTGGCGCTGGAACTTCTACAGCTCTCGGTATTCCAAACATTTCTGACCTTACAGATAGTGTTGAGAAATCTTTTGATGGCGATTTGTTACAGAATTTTCAAAATATTAAAAAAGATTTAGAAACAACACTTCCGGATCGAAAGATAAATATTGAAGATATATTAAACCAAACAAGAAGAATAAGAGAAATTACTGGGGAAAAAGAAGAAAAAAAATATCTTGAGATAAATGGTAAATCTGCAAGGGAATTAGATGTCAATATTTGTAAGAAAATTTATTCAATAATTAGCAACAAAGAAAAAAAAGCAAACCTTAAAAACACTATAAAATTTCTAGCTTGGTTAAATATGCAAAATAGAGAATTTTCCAAAGAAATATATACATCGAATTATGATATGATAATTGAAAAATCACTTGAGAAAATTCAACTACCATATTTTGATGGATTTGTAGGTTCTTACGAACCCTTTTTCTTACCGGAAAGTGTTGATAAATTTGTAAAGAATTTTGATCTCACAAAATCTTGGATTAGGCTATGGAAGGTTCATGGATCCTTAAGTTGGTTTTGGAAGAAAGATGACAAAGAAAAAACTTCTAAAATCGTCAGAATTGGGAAGACTGATAATATTGAGGATGATATTGATGAAATTGTCATATATCCATCCAGGGAGAAATATGATTCTTCTAGAAAACAGCCGTTTATTGCTTATTTTGATAGATTGAAAAATTATTTATCTCAAGGAGAGTTATTATTTATTATTTCTGGTTATTCTTTTTCAGATCAACATATTAATGAAATTATTTTTAATAGTTTAAGACAAAATAACAGATTATTTATTGTTGTTTTTTCCCATTCTGATTCTTCAGTTGAAGATTTAAATAATCTTTCATCTTCTTTTTTAAATATTTGTGCACTTGGACCAACTAAAGCCATAATTAATGGAGAACTAAAGAAATGGAGTTTTACTAAGGATGAGAATGAAAATTACGATTCATATTGGGATGAGATTAAAAATGAGTTAACAATTGGTGATTTTAACAAACTTGTGAATTTTTTTATTACTAATTCTGGGAAAAAAGAAACCATAGAGAATATAGCCAATGATAAATGACATTACATATCTTGGAAAAATTATAAGAGTTGATTCAAACACAGTTGAAGTTGAAGTTACGGATGACATCCCTTCAGCTGCTCCTATTATTAATGGTCGCCTGTATAAAATTGGTCAAATAGGCACTTTTGTTAAAATGCCTATTGGTAATATTACTATTTATGGCATTACTTCTTCAGTTACTAACTCACCAAGCAAGTTTGATGAAAATGAAATAAAGCAGCTTATTGGTTCTCGATATTTAACAGTTCAATTGGTTGGTGAAAAAATTGGAAATAGTAAATTTGAAAAAGGAATCGGTACTTACCCAACTATAAATGATGAGGTGCATTTAGTTACCGAAAAAGACCTTTTTGATATTTATGGCGATAAGGAACTAGGAACAATAGAAATAGGCAAACATTCTTCATCAGACAATTTAAGTGTCTATGTAGATATTCATAAACTTATTTTAAGACATTGTGCGATTTTAGGTTCAACCGGCAGTGGCAAATCTAACACGACAGTAAGTATTCTGAAAGCAATATTAAATGATTATAAAGGATCAAGAGTCATCTTGGTCGATCCACATGGAGAATATGCTTCTGCGTTTCCCAATGCGAAAGTTTTTAAAATCAGCGACAAAGATAATCCTTTATACATTCCTTTTTTGCTTATGAATTTTGATGAATTAGCATATTTTCTTGTTGGTGCTCAACCATCTGATGACCAAAGAATAGATTATAGAAAGTTTAGAGAACTTATCACAAAATATAAAAAGAAAAATACCAACCTTAAATCCGGGAAAGTTAAGGAAGAATTTATTACTGCAGATTCCCCAATCCCATTTAATGTGAGAAAAGTTTGGTATGAGATGAATTGGTGGCTAAATGCAAGTTTTGAATCAACGAAACAGGATGAGCAAAAAGAAAAAACAATATTTCAAGAAGACAAAGGGGATTATGAAAGTTTAATTGGTGCAACATTCACGTCCCACTTAACAACTTCAAATGATAAACCACCTCACGTTTCAAAGCACCAAGAATATTATTCGTATGAAAAAAAGTTATTGACAAGAATAAAAGATTCTAGATATGATTTTCTATTCAATCCTGGTGAATATAAAGACGAAAAATCTGAAAAAGACTTACATAATTTGTTGAATGAATGGATTGCCAGTAGTGAAAGATTATCAATCTTGGATTTAAGTGGTGTTCCATTTGAAGTATTAGATATAACCATTGGATTGATTACTCGTTTTGTTTATGATAGTATGTTTTGGGGAAGGAATGAAAAGTATACAGGAAAGAATCGCCCGTTACTACTAGCTTACGAAGAAGCACACACTTATCTAAATAAAAATGACAACAATAGTTATTCAAAAAGTGCTGTAGAAAAAATCTTTAAAGAAGGTAGAAAATTTGGGCTTGGTGCTTTAATTATTTCACAAAGACCATCAGAAATATCAGATACAATTCTTGCTCAAGTCGGAACTCTGATGGCATTGCGTTTAACTAATTCAAGTGATCAAGGTATAGTAAAATCTTCTGCACCAGATAATTTAAATAGTCTTATAGATCTTTTACCATCATTAAGAATTGGCGAAGCTATTGTTGTGGGTGAGTCTATCAAAATTCCATCACGAGTTAGGATCCAATTAAATAATCCAAGACCTACGAGTGAAGATCCAAAACTCGTTAAATGCTGGACTAATGAATTCAAATCAGAAAATGACGATTATAAAACTGTTGTGACAAAAATTCGAGAACAAAAAATATAAGTGAGACTCAAATGGAAAGACAATTTATTGAATCAACAATGATGACAAGTATTGGATACGATCCACAATCTTCAACTTTAGAAATCGAATTTAACAGTGGGGAAGTATGGCAATATTTTGACTTCCTTGAATCATCTTGGTATGAATTTGAAAGCTCAGAGTCTAAGGGCAAATTTTTCCATAGAGAAATAAAAAACCAATACAGTGAATCAAGAGTCGGATAGACAGCGTAGCCATTAATATTATCCATAATCAATACTATTACACTGCTCATACACAGACCGTTGAATGTCTTCAAATCAAGATGAGTAATGCGCAGTTTACTTATATTTGCTCTTTAATGCTAAGATAAAATTGTATTCTAATGCGCTAGGTAGGCAGGTCGTTATTTCGTTCTATGACTCATGTATTTAAATTTCAATATTTAGTTGGAGTCGCTGTCAAAATTAGAGAAAATAAAGAAAATCGGCGAAACTGTCCGGCGAATGATTGAAGGCAGAGTAAATGTAATCAAAAAGAAATAATATTCTCAATTTCTTCTTTTTCTTCCATCAATTTTTTCATTGAATATTTTACTTCCTATAATTATACTTTGCAGAAGTAGAACCCCAAAATCACCTAAAATCAACACTCTCAAAAGTGCTATAATACTTTGGTAATTCTTCCACTTTTCTCAGCCGATCATTATATATTTGAAGCATCTCTAATGACTTGTGCCGAGTAAATTCCTGTACAACCAACAAATCATCCAGCTGCTCGATTAGCTTCGTTGTGAAATAGTGCCGAAATCCGTGTACGACTTTATTTATATTATTTATTTTCAAGAAATTCTTTACAATCTGCCTTATACTGCGTGTCGTTATTCTCATATTTTTTGAATTATTAGAGTCACTGGTGAATAGAGCACCTGACTTTTTCTTCGTAATTTTAAGATACTGCTCTAATATATTGACAGTATGGGGATGCAAGTCAATCAATTCACTATCATCATTTCCTTTACCCGTAACGGACAGTGTTTTCTGTTCTACGTTCAAATCATTCACATTGAGTCGCACAATCTCTATCTGGCGTAAGCCTTGCAAAATGAGTAGGGCGAGAACCGCACGTAACCTGTAATCATCATTATTTGATAGGTTATTAATCAACTGATTTATTTCAGCGTCTGTTATACCATGCCGTTTATGTTTCTTTGTCTGTTTGAAGTTTTTGATATTTAATGTTAGGTCAGTTGGCAAATATCCTAAACGATGGAGCTCTTTTAGATAGATTTTTGCGACTGTTAAATATTTGTTCTTGGTTGATACGGTAACGTGGACATTGTTCTTCAGGTATTTTTTGTATTTTAATAAAATGGAACAATTAAATTCTGATCTTTTTGCATATCTTATAAACTTATTAATATAAGACAAATAATCTTTTCTAGTGCTATCGCTAACATCTAAGTTTTCAAAGATAACGGATGGTTCAATCTGATGCTGTAGATTGAATTCAAGAAGATCAGTTGTATTTTTTATTTTCAGCTCCATTTTGATTTATTCCCTTATTTATTATTTAAACAATATTTGCATTGGTGTGTGAAAATATAACACGACAATGAATATGCAATGCCTTGCATATCTGTCAAAAAAATTTACTTTTTTTCTTGCTCAAGTTTGTTCAAGTATTCTACAATTGCATCTTTAATAACGACAGTCCTGTTTACGTATCTTTTACTTGCGACTTCATCTAACCGCTTGACGAGTTCTTTATCAAGCCTGATTGTGATGTTTGGTGTGATACTCATTATTTCTCCTTCATTGTATTGCAAATATAGTGCAATGCATATATAATGTCAAGTAGAATGCTGTTATTTGATGGTGGAAGCGTAGTACCTGCGACTTGATTGCGAAAAAGATTTTAACAATACCTTTTAAAACGATAGTTTTGTCTGGCTCTGAGAGTAATGTGCTATTGAGGGAATTTTTGTCACTAAATAGTGAAGGTAGGTGGTCTCTAAAAAAGGGCAGGATTCCAGTGGGGATTGAATTTATTCTTTATCAGCATCCTAATGTCTTCCCAAAAAAAATCAAACAAGAACTTTTGGTTTATTTTTGATTTAATTTTTTTAAACTGAATGAGAGGTCGCAATTATGGTATTTTCTTATTCACACAAATTAAGTGTTCAATTCCGCATACTAATTCAATAAAATAATATGGCAATGAATTACTGTAATATTCTTCATGAAAATTTTCATAAATTAAATAGACAATCCTATCCATTAAATAAAAGTTCTATTCCTGAAAATGGTATTTATGTACTTTTCGAAAGGGATGAATCTGGTCATGAAGGGTGGAAAATTGGATAATTGATTCTTTCGCCAGAATCTCCCCTAAATTTTGTAAGAAAATGATTTATATTACTTGCATTTAAGTTGAATTTTACTATATTTGCCCTTGTTATTGATGTAAAATAGATTATGTAGTGGTGTTGTAGTGAAATTAACGATTTATGAAATATTAACTCATATTACTGAATTCATAAATTCAATAATATCAATAGTTTGCATTTGCGCCTGTAGCTCAATTGGATAGAGCGTTGGATTCCGGTTCCAAAGGTTGGGGGTTCGATTCCCTTCAGGCGTACTCTTTGAGTAAAAAATTCAAACTTTGATGGACGAAATTCGGATTTTTAGTAATTATCGCGGTTAAAGCAGGAAGCAATTGTGGCTGAACGAATTACAAAAAGAGAAGATGACTATTCCCGCTGGTATACGGATATTATTATCCAGGGAAAGTTAGCTGATTATTCACCTGTAAAAGGATGCATGGTCATCAGGCCGAACGGCTATGCTGTATGGGAGAAAATCCAGGGATATCTGGATAAGATGTTTAAAGATACCGGCCATGTTAATGCCTATTTCCCATTGTTTATACCGGAAAGCTTTATGAAAAAAGAAGCGGAGCACGTGAAGGGTTTCTCTCCCGAATGTGCTGTGGTAACACATGGTGGTGGGGCAGAGCTTGAAGAAAAACTCTATATCCGTCCAACCTCTGAGACGATTATCTGGAGTATGTACAAAAAGTGGATCATGAGTTACCGTGATCTACCTATTCTGATCAATCAATGGGCAAATGTGGTTCGCTGGGAGATGCGTACACGTCTTTTCTTGAGGACGACTGAATTTTTATGGCAGGAGGGACATACGGCTCATGCCACGTACGAGGAGGCGGAGGAAGAAGCCCGTAAAATACTTGAAATTTACCGGCGCTTTGCAGAGGAGTATCTTGGCATTTCGGTCCTGGTGGGAAAAAAGTCAGAAGCGGAAAAATTTGCCGGTGCCCTGCATACCTATTGCATCGAGGCGATAATGCAGGATAAAAAAGCGCTTCAGGCCGGTACTTCGCATAATCTCGGTCAGAATTTTGCCAAGGCCTTTGATGTTAAGTTCCAGGATAAAGATGGAAACTTACAGACAGTCTGGGCGACTTCCTGGGGGGTCAGTACCCGATTGATCGGGGCATTAATTATGGCTCACAGCGATGATAATGGTCTGGTTCTGCCGCCCAGGATGGCTACCAATCAGGTTGTAATTATTCCTATCTGGAAAAGCGATGAGGAAAAAACCAGGGTTCTTGAATTTGCAAATAATATCATGTCCGATCTTAAAAATGATGTAACCATAATTCTGGATGATCGTGAGCAATTCAAACCCGGATATAAATTTGCAGAATGGGAGCTTCGGGGCATTCCTTTAAGAATCGAAATCGGCCCGCGTGACGTAGAAAAAAAGCAAGCTGTGGTTGTTCGTCGGGATACAAAGGAAAAAATGTTTGTTGAAATATCGGAAATCCGGAACAAAACAAATTCTCTTTTAGTTACCATGCAGGAAGAACTTTTAAATAAATCTAAGCGATTCCGTGAAGAGAACACTCATACTCTGGATGATTATGAGGATTTCAAAAAACAAATAGAAGAACAATCCGGATTTTATAATATGTATTGGTGCGGATCCGCGGATTGTGAACAAAAAGTTAAAGAAGAAACCAAGGCAACCATTCGGGTTATTCCTTTTGAGCAGGACAAAGAAAAAGGAAAATGTATCGTTTGCCGGGGAGAATCAGAAAACCGTGTGATCTTTGCCCGCGCATATTAATTTACTATTGCATTCTTAAAAAAAGTTATTTATATAAAGGCACTATGAATTATCAGAGAACAGGATTTGGTATAGGTGGTCGGTTAACTCCGGCGGTGAAGAATATTCTATTTGCGAATGGAATTATATTCTTAATGTCTGCTCTCAACCTGCAGCTAGGATACTATATATCTCATTATTTTGCTTTGCATGCTTACGATGTGCTGTACCAGTTTAAGATCTGGCAATTAGTTACTTACATGTTTTTACATGGTGATTTCTGGCATATCTTTTTTAATATGTTCGTTTTCTGGATGTTCGGAACAGAACTTGAGACGGAATGGGGTAGTAAGCAATTTTTAAAATACTATTTTATCTGCGGGATTGGAGCTGGCCTTATCAATATATTGTTGACATCCAGTGATCCCGGTTATCCGGGTACTGTTGGTGCTTCCGGTGCCATATATGGAATCATGGTTGCCTATGCAATTCGATATCCGGACCGCCATGTCTATATTTATTTTCTGTTTCCCGTAAAAGTAAAATATCTTGTAGGCTTTCTGGCCCTCGTTTCATTTATGAGTACCTGGAATGCTCAGGGTGATGGCATTGCACATGCAGCCCACCTGGGCGGAATGGTTGTTGGTTGGGTATATTTAAAGTACTGGCATCAATTCTATAAATTGAAATCAATGTTTCAGCAACTGCCCCAAAAACATACACGGGCAAAACCTTCGCCAGAAAGCGGTAATGAGAAGGTTGATTATTACAGAAAAAAAATTGATGAACTCTTAGATAAAATAAACAGGGTCGGATATTTAAATCTAACAGATGAGGAGAAAGAACTGCTCGAAGAAGGATCTAAATATCTGCGTGAACATGATGAAGGAGACTATCATTAGTAAATATTATCTTCAGCATAGGGAGGATCCTTATGGCCTATTTTGAGAACTTAACCTGTGGTTGTGTTGATTGTCATTATAATCATGACAATTTATGCTATCGTGAAAGTATTGTCCTTGATTTAAATGGTACATGTGAAAATATGGAAAATTGTGAGAATTATGAGTGTAATGATTGCGAATTTTTTGATTTCTGTAGTAAAGAGAAAAAATTCAATTCGACTGCTTTCACGGCGGATTCAGATTTATATCATGAGGATGAGTATTAAACTCTAATAGATCAGAAATTAAAAAACCGGGTATTACCCGGTTTTTTTTTGCCAAACAGATATGAGATAGAGATAGCTATTATAGATTTTTCTGAAAGGCACGATAGGTTTTATAACGTTTAGATCCCAAAAGTTCAATCGGTCGGTTCATGGCATCGTTGCCTTCCAGTACCCAGGACATCTCCCCACCATGAAGACCCATATTTTGCGCCCGCCTGATCATTTCTGTATATAATATTGTTCCTAATCCGAGATGCTGAAAGTCTTTGACGACTCCCAGGGTGATAGTCCGTACGGTTTTGATTTTTTTCATCCCGGTTAACAATCTAAAGAGACCGGTAGGGAATAAACGGCCATTCCGGATTTTTATCAGAATCTCATTAAGGTTGGGAAGAGTAAGAAGAAATCCAACCGGACGCTCACCCTTAAATGCCAGGATGACAAACTCCGCCCTGACGATTTGTTTTAAATCGGCGGCAAGGTATTCGATTTCATTATTTGTAAAGGGAACAAATCCCCAATTTCGACTCCAGGAATCATTATATATTTCCTTGACATAATGAATTTCCTCCTTGAGTTTTTTCATATTAATATTTCTGATTGTCAATCCATACTTTTTAATACTCATATCGGCTACACGCAATATTTTCTCGTGAATCTGCATACCGCGGATATCCAGATGCCAGGCATAGAGGTCTTTGGCTTTTTGGTAACCGGCGTTTTCGATTAATTGGATATAGTATTTAGGGTTATGGCACATTAACACATAGGGAGGTGAGTCAAAACCATCAACAAGCAGTCCTAATTCATCATTGGTTGAAGGATTGAAAGGGCCTAAAACACCATCTTTACCCTTATCTCTTAACCATTGTTCTACATGTTCAAATAATTTTCCGCTGACTTCCTGATCGTTGATTGATTCAAAAAATCCGAAAAACCCTATATTATCCTCATGAAACTTATTATGATTTTCATTGGTGATAGCAGCAATCCGCCCGGCGATTTCTCCATCTTTATAGGCCAGAAACATATCCATTTCCGCGTGTTGATAAAAAGGATTCTTCTCCCTGTTAAGCAGTTTTTTACGGTCCATGATGAGTGGAGGTACCCAATGTGGATCATCTTTATATATTTTCCATGGAAATTTTATAAATTGCATCAAATCTTTATTTGATGAAACGGTGCGAATTTCTATATCACCCATAACAGATCTCCTGTAGAATGAAGGATTATATCAAATCCAGTTCTTTTCCACTTTTCTTAAACGCCTCGACAATAATATTGAGGTGCTTTTCTTCATGTGTGGCCATGTAACTTGTCCGCATCATTTGTTTTCCCTGCGGAACACCGGGTGAAATAAAGACATTGACAAAAACACCCAAATCATAGAGCATACGCCACATTTTAAATGCAATCATATCATCGCCTATAATAACCGGGACAATGCCGGTTCGTCCCTCAAGTACATTAAAGCCGGCATTTTCCAATTCTGTTCGCATATAGTTCGCATTCCGGACCAATTGGTCTACCCGTTCCGGTTCCTGAATAAGAATTTCGAGAGCAGCCATGGCTGCGGCGACTGAGGAGGGAGTTGGCGATGCACTGAATATCAGGGCCAGAGAATGGTGCTTAATATAATCGATGACCTTGGCCTCAGAAGCAACAAATCCACCAAGGGATGCAAATGTTTTGCTGAAAGTGCCCATGGAGATATCCACTTCCTTTTCCAGTCCAAATTCGCTGGGAGTACCGCGTCCTCCTTTACCGATGACACCGACCGCATGGGCATCATCTATGAGGATTCTGGCGTTATATTTCTTTGCAATCTCATTTATCCGGGGCAGGTCAACGATTTCGCCTCCGGTACTGAAAACACCATCACTGACAATTAATTTTCCACTTTCCAGCGGGACTTTTTTAATTACTCTTTCCAAATCATCCATTTCCATGTGCCGGTAACGGAGGACGTTTGCCATTATGCTTTTAGCCATAAGATTGCCGGCGACAATACAGGCATGGTTATCTTTATCGGAAATGACATACTCCCCGCGCTGGACAAGTGTTGGAATTATGCCCTGGGCCGTCTGGTAACCCGTGCTGAAGAGCAGCACAGCTTCCTTGTTTAAAAATTTTGCTAATTTTTCTTCGAACTCAATGTGCAGGTCAATAGTCCCGGTCAGATAACGTGATCCGGAGCAACCGGTACCATATTTTTTAATTGCTTCAAGCGCTGCTTCTTTCACTTTGGGATGTGCGGTAAGGCCCAGATAGTTGTTAGATCCAGCCATTACGACCTTTCTTCCCTCCATATTGACCACCGGGCCTTCATTTTCTTCGATGGCTCTGAAATAGGGGTAAAACCCGGCCGCTTTTATCTCATCGGCCCGCGTAAAATCATATGCTTTTTGAAATAGGTCCAAATATCCTCCTATCCGTGAAGAGTGGGATTAATTATAAAAACCGTCATAAGTTTCGAATTACATTTGATTTGCGAAATATAGGAAAGTTAAGTAAAATATGCCATAATATTTTAGTTGTGTTTACTCGTTATAATTAATAAATATAGGAATAAAGTAAGCAATGAAAGTTTTTATTACCGGATCGACGGGATTTGTTGGAAGTTTTCTTACTGAGAGTTTAGTCCGGGCAGGTCATCAGGTGACCTGCATGGTTAGAAAACAGAGTAATTTGCGCTGGATTGCCGATCTTGATGTTGAATGCTTTTATGGCAGTCTGAGTGATAAGAATTCTCTTATTCGTGGTCTGGAAGGTGCGGATCTTGTATACCATGTTGCCGGAGTTACCAAAGCCAGGACCAGAGAGGAGTATTTTCAGGCAAATTTTGAGGGTACGAAAAACATCATCGATGCGGCGTGCCAGCATAAAAAGAAAGTAAAAAGGTTTATACTGGTTAGTTCACAAACAGCGGCAGGTCCCAGTCCGACAATTATTCCCATCGATGAAAGCCACCCGGCCAACCCGATTACGGATTATGGACAAAGTAAAAGGGCCGCTGAAGAATATGCTATCTCGGTAATGGATAAACTTAATCTGACGATCGTTCGTCCACCTGGTGTCTATGGACCCCGGGATGTAGATATCCTCGAATTTTTTCGTACTGTCAAATTTGGCATCATTCCACAATTGGGTGGTTCAGAAAAATATTTAAGTCTCATTCATGTCAAAGACCTGGCTCGGGGGATTATAATGGCGGCTGAGAATGAAAAAGCGGCAGGTGAAATCTATTTTATTACCAGCCCTGAGCCCTATGCGTGGGAAGAAATATCAAAAATAACATTGAAAATTCTTCAAAAGAAGGGCGTGAAGATACCGATTCCCATGGGATTAATGAAAGGTATCGCATACCTCAGTGAGGGCATATCGTCTGTCACAAAAAAACCTGCTCTGGTAAACAAACAAAAAATCATTGATATGGAACAGGATTTTTGGACCTGCTCACCGGATAAGGCTAAAAAGGAGTTGGGGTTTGAATGTGAAATAAGTCTTGAAAATGGTATCAGGGAAACCCTTATTTGGTATAAAGAACAAAAATGGCTTTAGAGAAGAAAACCTGGTACAAGTCCTGGTTTGGTAATGATTATTTAACTGTTTATGCACATCGTGACGAAGAGGAAGCCCGCCGGTTAATTGAGTTAATTCAGACATATATCGATTTAAAACCTAAATTTAAAATCCTCGATCTTTGTTGCGGTCAGGGCAGACATGTACTGCATCTCGCACAAATGGGTTACAAAGTCTACGGTATTGATTTGTCCCGTACCTTATTAGAGCTTGCTAAGCATAATAAAAGAAAAGGAGAATCGGCGTATTTTATCCAGGCAGATATGCGGTATCTCCCCACCGCTCAATCGTTTGATCTACTTTTAAATTTATTCACTTCCTTTGGTTATTTCGAAACGGATGAAGAGAATGCGTCGGTTCTTCTCCAATTTGACCTGGCATTAAAACCTGAAGGATTCTTCGTTTTCGATTATTTTAATGCATCCTATATCGCAAATAATCTTATCCCCTATCACAAAGAAAGAATAAATGGTCTGCTTGTTGAGCAGGAAAGGTTTATTGAGGACTCGCGGGTTCAAAAGATCATTAAATTGAACCGGGAAGGAGAACAATCGATCTTCTATGAGTCAGTTAAAATGTATGATCCGGATCAAATAGTGACCATGATGAAGAATGCCAATTTGGAAATACGGCATATTTTTGGTGATTATTCGGGGTCGAAACTGACAACGACCTCACCCCGGGTCATAATAATCGGGCAAAAACGATAAGATATTGCACTCATTTCCTGTCTCCAGGCGAAGTAGACCATGATTATCAGTGGAATTAAATCATCCAATCATGAGTTAAATACCTGCAGGAAGTAAATTTTATCCTTTAATTAATAATCGTTAAAAAGTAAGAAACAGACAAATGGATATTCTCAAAATAAATCTGTATAACAAATTCTATTATGATTATGTGAACGACCTTGAATCTACGCATCCTTTTATCTCTTCTTTGACAAAAAGACCATTAACGGATATTACCCCGAAATTTAAATCTGATCGGAAGCACTTTAAGGAAATGAAAACGATCTTGGCCGAGCAGAATAAGGACCAGAATTCTGAACGGGCAGCGCTTCATTTAAAATATTTAGAAGATCCGGATACCCTTATTTTAATTACCGGACAGCAATTAGGTATTTTTGCTTCACCGCTTTATACGATATACAAACTCATTACGACGATTAAACTTGCTGAATCGCTGAATTCTAAAAGCGGTAATCGCAGATATGTTCCGGTATTCTGGCTCGAAACAGAAGATCATGATTTCCGGGAGATCAATCATATTGGCATATTTGATAAAAATTTTAAACCTGAGCAGCTCTGGTATGAAGGAAAGGATAGAGAAAAGGCCTCCATCCGATTTTATCAACTGGAATCTTGTATTGAAAATCTTACCGACAGACTAAAAAATAGTCTGCTGCAAACCGAGTTCTCCGATGAGTTATTTGAGAAACTACGGGAATTCTTTAAACCGGGCGTTGGCTGGGCTATAGCTGTTCGAAATTTTTTAAAAGATCTTTTCGAATCCTATGGACTTTTATTCTTTGAGCCGGGTGATAACAAAATCAAGCAAAAATCTATACCCTTCTTTAAACAATTATTAGAAGAAAATGATCAGGTATCCGCGCTCTTTGGCCAGACTTCGGAACAATTGCTTGCATCCGGTTATCATAGCCAGGTAAAAGTCCTTCCCGGTCAGACTTATATACATTTTGAAAATGAAGCACAGCAGCGCATGCATCTCTTCCGTGAGAATAATTCCTATTTTTTAAAGGATGGCAGCAAGAAGTTAACGTTAAGTGATGCAATTGGATTTATAGAAGACAGGCCCCTGGCCGTATCGAGCACTGTGATTAGCCGACCCTTGCTGCAAAGCTGGCTTTTACCGGTTGCCGCATATGTTGCCGGGCCCGGAGAGATTGCCTACTGGGCACAATTGGGTCGGTTGTTTAGCCATTTTGAACTGGAGATGCCGTTCCTTTATCCGAGAATTTCAGCAACAATTGTAGAGCCTAAGATTAAAAGATATATTTCAAAATATGCTATCGCTCCGGACAAGCTACTTCCCAGGAAAAAAGATTTTATTGATCGGTATTATAAAGATCTTGTTGAGGCAAAAGAGGATCCATTTGGAAGGCTGCAGCAAATCTTAAAAGAAGAGGAAGGGAATATTACATCTTACCTCAAATCCATAGATCAGACATTGATTGAAACCGGAAAAAAAACCCTGGAGCGAATGGCGCAGACTTTAATGAATTTTGAGAACAGGGTGCTTAAAGCAAGGAAGGATAAGGAAAGCATCAGAACAGATCATCTGGAACAGGTACACACCGCTTTTTTTCCGGAAGAAATTCCCCAGGAAAGATATCTAACTCTCGTATATTTCTTAAACAAGTTTGGGCCGGAGATCATGAATCATCTTTATGAAAATTTGTCACTGGATAATTTTGATCATCAGATGACCTATCTCTGATTTATTCCTGATCCGGGATAGTGTGGTAATGTTTTAGATAGTCAAAGGTACGCCACTGGGTTCTTATCCTTTTGGCTTTATCCTGTATTCTGAATTTGTTCTGGAGTTCTTTATCCAGTATCCGTACACGCATGTTATCACTCCATTGAATATTCAGATATTCTTTTAGCTCTGTTTTTATCTCTTCGCTATAGATTGGACAGGTTACCTCGATCCTTCGATCGATGTTTCTGGGCATCCAATCGGCAGATGAAATATAGTATTTCTCATCACCCCCATTGCAAAAGACAAAAATCCGTGTGTGTTCGAGAAATTTATCCACGATGCTTATCGCTTCAATATTACTACTCATTCCTTCAATTCCGGGAATTAATGAGAACATACCTCTTATAATCAATTTAATTTTTACACCCGCTTCGCTGGCCTCATAGAGTTTTTTTATCAAGGCAGCGTCGGTTAGACTGTTAAGTTTTAATATGATATAAGCATCTTTTCCCGTATTGGCATTTTTTATTTCTTTATTGATCAATGAATTTATTCGCTTGCGCATAAAATTAGGAGAAACGATCAGATGCTTGAAGGTTTTGCTTCGATAAGTTTTTCCGAGGAAATCGAATATTTTATCTACCTCTTTAGTCAAATTTTGATCAGCTGTAAACAGGGCATGATCGGTATAAATTTTTGCTGTATCCTCATTAAAATTACCGGTTCCGATAATGGCATAATAAGCAGGACGATTCTTCTCCATCCGGGTAATCAGGCATAGTTTTGAATGAACCTTGAGTCCGGGAACACCAAAGATTACCTTCACACCTTCTTCTTTAAGTTTGTTGGCCCAGTAAATATTGGCTTCCTCATCAAAGCGGGCCTGTAATTCTAAAACAACAGTAACTGATTTACCATTTTTTACGGCATTGATCAGGGCATTGAGTACACTCGACTTTTTTGCAGCCCGGTAAATGGTCATTTGGATAGACGTAACTTTTGGGTCGATCGAGGCTTCTCTTAATAAGTCGATCACGTAATTAAAAGAATTATATGGGTAATGTAATAGGATATCCTTCTTACGCATGCTCCTGAGCAAACTTTTATTGGGATCAATGTCTTTGTGTGAGAGGGGTTTGATTTTTGGATAGCGTAAAGTACTTCTTCCGATGGAGGGAAAATTCATAAGATCACGATTATTGTGATATTTTGAACCGGCAATGAGCGTATCGCTTTCACTCAGACTAATCTTCTCTTTTAATATGTCTAAGAATTCCTCCGGAATCTGGGAATCATAGATAAACCTTACCGGAATCCCGGCCTTACGCTGTTTTAAACTCTTATTCATTTTTTCAATATAGCTCTCGGAGATGTCGTCATCGATATCAAGCTCAGCATCGCGCGTGACCTTTATTGTATAAGCATGAAATTCGTCATATGAAAATATAGAAAAAATATCTGCCAGATTATGTCGAATCACATCATCCAGGAGCATAATATATTTTTTGCCCTGGATCGAGGGCAAAATAAGGAATCGGGGAAGAACATCGGAAGGAATATCAATCAAAGCATATTGTTTGTCATCCGGAGATTCATTCTTGTGTAGACACACTGCCAGGTAAATGGTCCGGTCTTTTAATTGAAGAAAATTTTTGACCTGGTCGAGCATAATCGGAATTAATTTAGGACGGACCTCAGAATGAAAATAAGAGGTTACAAATTTGCTTTGTTCGTTGGTTAATTCCTTTTCCGTTATAAGAAAAATCTTCTGTTTGGCCAGAGCATTTATAATATTTTTGAATATGTGATCAAATTCCTCATGCTGATGAAGGGCAATTTTGGTAATTTCTTTCAGGATTTTATTTGGGTCTTCTCCAAAAAATTTTTTCGCCTTCTTTCCGAAATCAGCAAGACGATTCAATGTGGCCACCCGAACCCGGTAAAATTCATCCAGGTTCGATGAACAAATCCCTAAAAACTTTATCCGCTCGATAAGAGGTACGTCTTTGCCATCGGCCTCCTGTAACACCCGTTCATTAAAAGACAGCCAACTGATTTCTTTGTTTATTAATTTTGTATTCATTTAATGCCTGTTTTATAAACAGTTTTGGGTTAATAAATCCTTGAAATTAGTTTCATTATTAACCGATCAATTAATTTAGGATTAAGATTTCTTTTGCAAGAGATATTTGAATAGATCCGGTTAGAATCTTTTTCCGTTTGATTGCCTAATAAACTAAATATATATAAAAAAAAGAGTTAAATTGCAATATGTCCGATAAGAAGATTAAAGATAATCTATTGGAATCTGCTTTATTAGAGGATCTTGGAAATGGGGATGTTACGGGCTGCGCTACCATAAAGCCGGATGCAATGGGAGAGGCAAAAATTCTTGCCAGGCAGGAGGGAGTCTTAGCCGGGGAGATAACCGCAACCCAAATTTTCTCATTGCAGGATCCGGAATTGCTCATACGACAACACAAAAAAGAGGGTGAAAGGCTTATTGCGGGTGAGGCTGTTATGACAATTGAGGGCAGAATACAATCCATCGTAAGCGCAGAACGAACGGCATTAAACTTTCTGGGTCATCTCTCCGGTATCGCAACAATGACGTTTCAGTTTGTCGATAAAATTAAGGATCTGGATGTACGAATTACCGATACAAGAAAAACAACACCACTTTGGCGCCTGCTTGAAAAAAAAGCCGTGAAAGCCGGAGGGGGGATGAATCATCGGATGGGATTATATGATATGATATTAATTAAGGAAAACCATATTGAGGCGGCTGGTGGAATAAGCAATGCGGTTGAAAAATCCAGATCTTTCCTTCTGCAAAATGATTCCGATCTTAAAATAGAGGTAGAAACGAAAACACTGGAAGAAGTCAGTGAGGCTGTTAATTCAAATGTCGACCGTATCATGCTGGATAATATGACGAATGAGATGATGAGGAAGGCTGTGAATATTGTAGCAGGAAGGGTAGATGTAGAAGCGTCCGGCGGCGTTACACTTGATACCATTCGTGAAATTGCGGAAACCGGCGTTAATTATATTTCCGTGGGAGCCCTGACACATTCGGCGCCGGTCTTTGATTATACACTCTTATTAAATTCTAATATCTAAACCCTAAATTCTAAACAAATCCTAATGCTAAATCTCAAATTCCAAATTCCCAGTTCCAACTTCAAATTCCATCCCACATCTCAGATTTTCCCTTTCCTTCACTCACCCTCATGATAGGTGCCAAACACCGTGCGCAGGCTGTCTGATATTTCACCTAATGTCGCTTTCGCTTCAACACAATTGATGATGAAGGGCATAAGATTACCGCTACCTTTTGCTGCTGATTCCAGGCTTTGGCGTGCTGATGAAACGAACTCCTTATTCCGATTTTGTTTATATTCACGGATTCGTTTGGATTGCCGGTCTATCATGTGCTGATCTATTTTTAGGATTTCCGATATATCGCTTTCTCCTTCAGTAAACTGATTAACACCAACAACTATTTTTTTCCCTTCCTCAATTTCTTTTTGATAGGTATAGGCTTTTTTTGATATCTCATCCTGAAAGAACCCTTTTTTTATTGCTTCTACTGACCCGCCTAAATTATCTATAGTGTCGATATAGGCAAATGCTTTTTTTTCTATCTCATCGGTAAGGGATTCAATAAAAAATGAACCACCGAGAGGATCACAACTATCCGCAACACCACTTTCATAGCCAATAATCTGTTGGGTCCGAAGGGCTGTTTTAACGGATTTTTCCGTGGGAAGGGCAAGCGCCTCATCAAATGAATTTGTGTGCAGGGACTGGGTTCCGCCAAGAATCGCTGCCAGGGCCTGCAGGGTTACGCGAACAATATTGTTTTCGGGCTGTTGTGCGGTAAGTGTGCTTCCCCCGGTCTGGGCGTGGAAGCGCAACAGCAGAGACTTTTGTTCTTTGGCATGAAAATGATCCCGCATTATTTTTGCCCACATCCTCCTGGCTGCTCTGAACTTCGCAACTTCTTCGAATAAATTGTTATGGGCATTAAAGAAAAATGACAGCCTGGAGGCGAAATCATCAACATCAAGACCGGCATCAATGGCAGCCTGGACATAGGCTTTCCCATTGGCAAGGGTGAAGGCCACTTCCTGGACGGCATCGGACCCAGCCTCACGGATATGGTATCCGGAGATACTTATGGTATTCCATCTTGGCAGATGGTCATGGCAGTATTTAAAGATATCAGTAATAATGCGCATAGAGGCATCAGGGGGGTAGATGTAGGTACCGCGTGCGATATATTCCTTTAAAAGATCATTCTGGACTGTTCCCGATAGTTTTTTCAGATCACAACCCTGTTTTTTAGCAAGAACAATATAAAAGGCTAATAAAATGGTTGCTGTCGCATTGATCGTCATAGAGCTGCTGATATCTTCGAGGGGGATTCCACTAAAGAGAATTTCCATATCCTCCAGGGAGGATACAGGAACACCTACTCTCCCAACTTCGCCTGCCGCCATGGGATGGTCTGAATCGTAACCCATCTGGGTGGGCAGGTCAAATGCTACGGATAAACCTGTACTTCCTCTTTTAATCAGATACTTGAATCGTTGATTGGTGTCTTCGGCAGCCCCGAATCCGGCATATTGACGCATGGTCCAGAACCGTTTTCTGTACATGGACGAATATATCCCCCGTGTAAAAGGATATTCACCGGGCTTGCCCAGGGAGGTGTCATAATCAAAGGAGGGATCCGGATAATAGACAGGTTTAACAGGTATATCAGAATCGGTTGAAAACTTCTTTTCTTCCCCTTCTGATTTTTCTGTATGCTTGCTTGTAGATTTATTCATTTTAGTATTTATCTTTTAAAGTCGGATATTCAACTCTTTCAGAGTTGTGGTTCTTTTTGTTCTTTAATATTTTTCTCCTTTGGAGAAAGGTGGAGACTCTCTTCTCAGATAATTATTAAAAGGACCTGATTCTTCTCCACTGAGTCACCTTGTTTGATCAAAATTTTTTGTATAACCCCATCGCTATCAGCTTTTATTTCATTTTCCATCTTCATCGCTTCCAGAATTATCATGCCATCACCTTGTTTTACCTTATCTCCCTCTTTAACGTTAATCCTGGCAATCAGTCCGGGTATAGGCGCGACGATGCTCTCTTCGCCCCGGCTATCCCCGGCATGTTCTACCAGTTTTTTTAGTTCCCGGGTTCTCTCATCCTCTACACGTACCGGAAAATATTCGCCATCCAGATGGATATGGTAGATTCCATTATCTTTTATGATATAAATCAGATGGGAGGAGCCATTATGGATGAAGGCAAAGCGGTTATTTCCCAGCGGTGTGAAGGAATAGGGGATTGTCCCGCCTTTTTCATCAAGAAGGGTTACTCCATCTCTTTCAGGTTGTTCAAAAACCCAGTTCAGGTCT
>SDBT01005030.1_pt1 | contig 22332 bp, 10 predicted proteins | sample 2277101 | NCBI WGS metagenome assembly SDBT01 (sample SAMN10404973, study PRJNA504765) | marine sediment metagenome | isolation source: marine sediment core GS10_PC15, 103 cmbsf | place: Arctic Ocean: Southern Knipovich Ridge | collected 2010 | reverse complement strand
GCCCCTACGGGTATTTTGGCGGTACGAACTTACCGATTAAACCCTTAGTGCTGCAATCGCTTAATAACATATGTCTTGTTGTAGGGGCACAATGCTTGTGCCCGGGCACGCGCAGCGTGCCCCATACGGGTATTTTGGCGGTACGAACTTACCGATTAAACCCTTAGTGCTGCAATCGCTTAATAACATATGTCTTGTTGTAGGGGCACAATGCTTGTGCCTTGGGCACGCGCAGCGTGCCCCTACGGGTATTTTGGCGGTACGAACTTACCGATTAAACCCTTAGTGCTGCAATCGCTTAATAACATATGTCTTGTTGTAGGGGCACAATGGTTGTGCCCGGGCACGCGCAGCGTGCCCCTACGGGTATTTTGGCGGTACGAACTTACCGATTAAACCACTTAGTGCTGCAATCGCTTAATAACATATGTCTTGTTGTAGGGGCACAATGGTTGTGCCCGGGCACGCGCAGCGTGCCCCTACGGGTATTTTGGCGGTACGAACTTACCGATTGAACCACTTAGAGAGGATTAGATTATGCCTGAATGTCCACCAAATATAATCTTCATCATCACTGATCAACAAAGGTTTGACACCATTCGAGCTTTGGGCTTTCCGTATATGGACACGCCCAACCTAGATCGACTGGTCTCCGAAGGCGTGACTTTCACTCAATCCTATATTACAGCGCCTTCGTGCGCTCCTTCCCGCGCGAGCCTCTTTACCGGGTATTATCCCCACACAACCGGGATTCTGAAAAATGCTGACCTCTGGCGACATTCGTGGGTGGAGCTTCTTTCCGCGGCTGGCTATCATTGTGTGAACGTTGGTAAGATGCATACATTTCCCTATCAGACGCCGCTAGGATTCCATGAAAGATATGTGGTGGAGAACAAAGATCGCTATCTGGAAGGACGATACTTCTTCGACGAATGGGACAAAGGGATGAGAGCGCGTGGGCTGGTGAAGCAACAGCGTGAGCTTTACCGAAAGCGTCCAGATTACCGGGAACGCCTGGGCGCATTCGAGTGGGAATTGCCAGAAGATATGCACTCGGATATGTTCGTGGGTAATATGGCGACGTGGTGGATCGAAAGCTACCCGCGTACCGAACCGCTTTTCCTGCAAATCGGCTTCCCCGGCCCTCATCCGCCATACGACCCTATCCGGCGTTACACTGAACCGTACCTGAAGCGCGATCTTCCGCTTTCGGAAGCCACTGAAGAGGAACTGGCTTCGCAGCCGCCGCCGTTCAAAGCAATGAGGCAGCATAACACGGAGGTGGATCACGACTCCGTAGTGCATCTGCTGAATCCGAGCAAGGAGCAGCGTCATCGCCAGCGCGCCTACTACCTGGCTAACGTCACCATGATCGACGAGAAAATCGGTCAGATACTCGCGGCGCTGGAGGCAAAAGGCTATCTGGATAACTCTGTTGTCGTGTTTACGTCAGATCACGGAGATTGCCTGGGAGATCACGGACACAGTCAGAAATGGACTATGTATGATACAATCACCCGGATGCCGCTGATCGTGTGGTCTCCGGGGCGATTTGAGGGCGGCAGGGAGATTGATGGCCTGTGCCAACAGATGGACATCGCTCCTGCACTTCTGGAACTGGCCGGTGCGCGTCTGCCGGAAACTACGGAAGCCGAATCTCTTATGCCTGCGCTGCGTGGAGAGTCATGGAACGCGCGGGATTACGTGTTCGCTGAACATCCCAGGGATGGAATCCTCCAGACCACCGAGTTCATGACTATGGCGCGCAGCAGGGAGTGGAAGCTTGTCCATTTTCTGGGAGAGAGCTTCGGTCAACTGTTCGATCTGGCACAGGATCCGGGCGAAACGCGCAATCTGTGGGACGTACCTTCGGCGGAAGCGAAAAAACATGAGCTGATAAGAGTTCTGCTGGAATGGCACGTTCGCAGCCAATACCATACGCGGGATTGGCCGGAAGAATGGCGCTAAAAATCTGCGGAGGAATCTGCTTGACTATCTCGCTGATCAGTGATAATATGTCCATTGTTAGGATACTATTGTCCAGATAACCGGGCAAAATGAAAGAGAGGAGGCTGGATTGATCTGATAGAACAGGTTTTGCTGTTGTTGGCTCCGTTTGGTTTATCTTGATATGCCATGTCAAACGAAAACTTCCTTTGGCAGTTGTCGACTATGCAGCATCTGAAGGAAACAGGAGGTAGGAAAATGGCGAAAATGTATAGAGTATTGACCCTTGTGGCTCTAGCAGTTGGCCTGCTCGCAGGCTTCGCTGGCGCGGCGGATGTGAAGACAGGTCTGGTAGGTTACTGGCCGATGGATGGCAATGCCGATGACCTTTCCAGCAATGGCTATGATGGTGAACTCATGGAAAATCCTGAGTTTGTGGCTGGCAAAAGAGGTCAGGCTATTCAGTTGGCCGGACCTGTTGGCGGCGATGCTCAGCATGTGCGTATACCTGACCTTTCCCTGACTTCGGACAACGTAACCTGGGTGGCGTGGATCAATGGATCGAACAACCACGAGTGGACCGGCATTATGACGTCAAGAGGCACTAACGATACTGGGATGGGCTTTGGTCAGGGAGGTACCTTACATTACACATGGACCGGCGATAGTACGTGGAACTGGCATGGCGGACCAGCGATCCCACTGGACATGTGGACGATGGTAGCTATATCGATGGATCCTGCTATCTCAACTGCGTATGTCTATACCGATGCGGATGGCTTAACCAGCGAAGTCAGCAACGGGTATACGCATCCTGCGGAAACGATAGACGACCTGAGATTCGGCTGGGATAATTGCTGCGATGCTGGCGCACGATGGTTTAATGGCGCAATGGATGAACTGATGCTCTATGAGCGCGCTCTGTCCGAGGACGATATTCTTGAGCTGGCAACCAAGGGCACTGCTGTGGAGCTAAACGGCAAGCTCACAACGACCTGGGGCAACCTTAAATAAGCTCTTACGGTTCACAGGCGTGGGACATGCGAAAACTTTTCCGTGTGTCCCACGTTTAATTCGCCTCTGTAAAGAGGCATGTCAAACGAAACTTCCTTTGGCAGTTGTTGATTATGCAGCATCTGAAGGAAACAGGAGGTAAGAAAATGGCGAAAATGTTCAGAACATTGACTCTTTTGGCTTTAGCAGTTGGCCTGGTCGTAGGCGTCGCTGGTGCGGCGGATGTGAAGACAGGTCTGGTAGGTTACTGGCCGATGGATGGTAATGCCAATGACCTTTCCGGTAACGGCCATGATGGTGTGCTCATGGAAAATCCTGATTTTGTAGCCGGCCAGAGAGGCCAGGCTGTTCAGTTGGTTGGCCCTGTTGGCGGCGATGCTCAGCATGTGCATATACCCGGCCTTTCTCTGACTTCGGACAACGTAACCTGGGTGGCGTGGATCAACGGATCGAACAACCACGACTGGACCGGCATTATGGCGTCAAGAGGCACTAACGATACCGGGATGGGCTTTGGTCAGGGAGGTACTCTGCATTACACATGGGCCGGCGATAGTACGTGGAACTGGCATATCGGACCAGTGATCCCACTGAACACGTGGACGATGGTAGCTATATCGCTTGATCCTGCTATCGCAACTGCGTATGTCTATACCGACGCGGGTGGCTTGCAGAGCGCTGTCAGCGACGGGTATACGCATCCTGCGGAAACGATAGATGACCTGAGATTTGGCTGGGATAACTGCTGCGATGCTGGCGGACGATGGTTTGGCGGCATTATGGATGAGCTGATGCTCTATGAGCGTGCTCTGTCTGAGGGCGATATTCTTGAACTGGCAACCAGCGGCGCGGCTGCTGTGGAGCTAAGCGGCAAGCTCACAACGACCTGGGGCAACCTTAAATAGCTTCTACGGTTTACAGGCGTGGGGCATGCAGAGACTTCTCCGTGTGTCCCACGTTTATTCTCTGTCAGGAGGCATGATAGGATCTAAATTCTATAATTTTGTGACCCATCATCTGCCAGAATTCGCATTGTGCGGCGGGTTTGTAGGGCGGCGGGCAAATGATCTACGGCATCTCCACTTCAGCATAGACGGCAAAATGATCAGAGGCATATAGACCGCTCTTTTGATAAATCACTGTCTCAGCTTTTAGCACACGAAGTGCAGGGCGCATGAGAATCCAGTCAATCCTGTTATTTGCTTCCTGTGGGCCGCGATAGCCATGAAAAGTAGATACGGGGTTCTTGCGTTCCTCTGCCACATGCCAGACATCCGTAAAGCCCCCGGCTCCACTATTATCGGGGTCGATTTTGCCTGTAAGATACTGCCAGGCAAAGCTCTGTTCAGTGCAGTTAAAATCACCCGTGAGGAAAGTGATCCCCTGCCTGCTATTCACTCGATTCCATATAAGTCGCGCGCTCTGCTGTCGCGCCTGTTCAGAGCGATGATCGAAGTGGGTGTTGTAGAAGTGGAAAGGCACACCGGTGGATTTCACCTGGAATTGTCCCCATGTGGCGAGTCGTGAATGGCTGCTCTCCCAGCTTCTGCTGCCGGGAACGTGGGGAGTCTCCGAAAGCCAGAATGTGTGTCCTTCAAGGCAGTAGAGCTGATTAGTATTGTAGAAAATTGCATTGTGCTCACTCTCATCAAGTCCCCCGCGCCCTTCGCCAAATACCGCATAGCCTGGCAGCATTTCGCTGAGCTGATACAGTTGGAACCGTAGTCCCTCTTGCACTCCGATGATGTCAGGATGGTATTCCCGCAACATTTCTGCCATGACAGGACGCCGATTTTCCCAGACATGATCGCCATCTTTAGCTGTACCGTAGCGAAGATTGAGCGTCATAAGCGTGAGCTTCATGAACATTCCCCTATCTATAAGCCTATACGTCTTCCGAATCGCCGTACTTCGTGAATGTTGTCCACGTATTTTTGACTTTATCGTATCTGCTCAGTCCGCGCTGCGTTCCGATCCACAATTGGTCGCCATCCACCGCTATGGAGAACACGGAGTTATGAGTCAGGCCATCCTTCCTCGAGTATGACTTCCACGTTTTGTTGGCCTTATCAAATCTTATTATGCCTGCATCAAACGTCCCGAACCACATATATTTATCATCTCTGGCAACGCACGTGATCCTCTCACTGCTCAATCCATCATTCGCGGAGAAAGTCACCCAATCCTGAGTATCACTGTCGTATGCTACCACACCGTCATCACTGCCAAACCAGACCATCTTCCCATCCACTTTAACGCTGCCTATTTCGTTGGTTGGCAGTCCGTCCTCAGTGGTGAACGTAGTCCACATATCCTTTTTCTTGTCGTACCTGCTTACTCCGCGCATAGTGCCGATCCATACATACTCATCATCTGCATCGACGCACCAGACTTCATTGGTGACTAACGTAACGGCATATTCCTTTTCCATGGCCGTTTGCCTGATCTCTATCCCGGATGTGAAACCGACCCACGCGTTCACGTTATCGGACATTCTTGGAAACTTCCCTATGCCGGCGTTAGTGCCCATCCATACGTCATATCCATCCACCACAATGGAACTAATGTCTTCGCCGGGTAACCCATTATCCTTCTCAAACCTGTTCCACTTATCGGTCACCTTATCGTATCTGTTAGCGCCCTCTTTTGTCCCAACCCAGACGTATCTGTCGTCTACTGCGAGCGCACTTACGTAGTCGTCAATAAGGCTGTTCATATACATCTCTCTAAATACCTCTCGCTCTTCATGACTGTATTCCCTGTCACGATCGTAGTATATATCACCACCGCGTCTATACCTCTTCCACACACCGTAGGCTTTATCATAGCGGGATAATCCCGACGAAGTACCGCACCAGACGTATCTATCATCTGTGACGACGGCAAAAACGCTGTCATCTGCCAGGGCGCTTCGCTTCGCGAAATTTGCCCACGATTCCGTTATCTTATCGTATCTGCTCAAGCCTCTGCGAGTGCCGACCCAGACGTAGCGTTCGTCCACTTTTAGCGCATGATCGTTGACATCATCCTCTATCAAGCCAGTGGAGCGATCAAAAGAGGTCCACGTTCCTGATGCCATGTGAAACCGTTTGACGCCGTCGCCATCCGTGCCGATCCAGAGGTAGTCTTTGTCTTCGGCAAGATCCTCAATTCCGCTCCTCCAGCCATGTGATCCTCGCGGTTTTACAGTGTTCCATTCATCCATCTGTTTGTCATAAACTGTAACGCCGCCCTCGCTCCAGCGATAGATTATCCAGACGTATCTCTCTGTGGCAACTATTCTGTCAATATCTCCATCGGACAGAACACCACTGGAATATATGATCCACTTGCCGGTGGCTTTATTATAGCGAGTGATGGAATTGGTATCGCGCCCCCGCCCCATCTGCCTGTGCGCGAACCAGATGTCATCACCATCGACAGTTATCCAATCAGTAGAGTTCTCGTCCAGGCCATCTTCCCTCGTGTAAACCTTTTGCTGACCATCTTTGCTGATCTTCCGTACACCCGATGAGCTGACGCTGATCCACACATCATCACCATCGGAGGCCATAGAGCGTACATACTCGCGCGGATACATAAGATCCTCCACCGGGATTGTTTGCCATTGATGGCTCTGTTTGTCGTATTTGCTCATGTCCAGCCCAGTGAGCTTTGCTGATCCCCAATAGCTTACCCAAACTACGCTGTCGCCACATGAAATATGACTAACGTTATTGATAACCAAACCATCCTCAGTGGTAAAATGTTTCCACGTGTCATTCATCTTGTCATATCTCAACACCCCGTAGTTAGTCGCGAACCATACGGCGTCATCATCCACAATTATCCTCCGCACTTGAGTCATGGATCGAGCTTTTGTATCCCTCAAAATAGTCTCTCTGCCGAACCATTGCCACGTGTCTGTCCGCCTGTTATATCTGATTATGGCTCCGTTGCGTGAAGAGGACCAATTGCTTGCCCATACGTAATCCCCGTCGAATTCTATGTTGGAAACGTTGTGCTCTCTGAGAGGCTCGCGTGTCATAAGCACCCTGTGCGCACGCCAGCCATCGGACTTGTGATACTCTAACAGTCCGCCGCTAGTACCCAACCAGAGGCAGTCTTTGCCAACGAGTATAGATTTAATGTTGCGTCCTGAAATCTTTTTGTCTTTGCTATCGTTACTATCGTTTAGATTTGACCATTCGGAAGTCTGTATATCATAGCTCATCAGCCCTTCAGGTGTGCCAACCCATATCCGACGGTTATTGCTATCATAGGCCATAGCGATTATGTTGCTGCGTGATTGAGCAGCAGAATTGCCCTCAACAGGTTTAAAAACATCAGTTGAGGCATCGTATACAGATATTCCGTTTCGTGTACCCACCCATATATTGTTCTTATCCCAGAGCAAGATAGAGTTAACATAGTTATTCGCAAGCCCCTGGGCTTTGGTGTAAAGGGAGGAAGCTTCAGCATCCTGACTATCGACAGAATCCTGACTATCAACAGAATATTTCCATAACCCCTCTTCAGTACCGATCCAGAGAGAACTGCCATTCTGAGCAATTGAAGTGATGGGCTTGTGAGCTAATTCATCTATTCCACCGAAATCCTCGCCCTGGTGATTCAGGTAGAACAGTCCTTTACTAGTCCCTATCCAGATTTTATTGTCAGTGATATTTAGCGATGTGATGAAATCATGTGAGAGTCCATTATTGCTGTTGAAATATGTCCACTGATCTGAGACTACGTCAATACTCGCCAGTCCCCGGGATGTGCCAAGCCAAATTCGGTCGCCATCAGCGGCTATGGTTGTAGCAAAATTGGTTGTAAGACCCGATTCTTTCCCATACCGTGTCCACTCACGAATCGATGGCACATATTTGGCCACTCCCTCTGTAGTGGCTATCCATAGGTTTCCGTCAGCATCACAGGCAACTTCGTTTATATCGTTGCTGGGAAGCGTATCGGCTCTGGCAAATTGCCTCCATTCACTCGAAACTTTATCGAATACAGTCACGCCGCTGTCGTATGTGCCAAACCATACCTCATTATTACTCACAGTTATGCAGGTTATATTATCACTTGCCAGACCATCATCAGATGTATATCTAACCCAGGTATCCACAGCTTCGATGTATCTATGAGCGCCTCCGTTGGCCGTTCCGATCCAGATGTGATTACCATCTGCTGTTATAGCTCTTATATCGTTGCTGGACAGCATATCAGTTTTTGTATAGTTCTTTACGAATGTCTGATTTGTTTTGTCATAGAGGCTGATACCGGAGTCATTGGTACCAAACCAGATGAAGTTATCCACAGCAGCGATAGTCATTATTTTAGTGTCTATAAGACCGGATTTCTTTGAGTATGTATTCCATGAATCCGTAGTTTTATCATATCTATTGACGCCACTTGAGCGTGCCCCAACCCATATATAATCGCCGGTTATTGCTATAGCAGTTACATTATCCTCGCTCAAGCCGTCCTTTTTTGTGCGCGCAGCCCAGCTATCAATGTTCTTATCATATCTGTTGAGTCCGCCATCTGTGCCAAACCAAATATAGTCACGATCAATAGCGATACAGTATACCTTTTTACCTTTCAAGCCATCTTTGGACTTAAAAGTTTTCCAATCCCTGTTTGTGGTATCATATCTACTGACCCCGTCGTCAGTGCCAAACCACACCCATTGATCGTCTACTGCAACGGCGTTGACATTATCCGACCCAAGCCCGTCATCTTTGGTGTAATGCCGCCACGTATTTGTGGCGCGTTCTAGTAAGGATACCCCCCGGTCAGTTGCGATCCACACACTGGTCTCATCTATCGCAATATCCCGGATAGCATTGCTTGTGAGAGTATATTGATATGCACGAGGGCTGGTGTCTTTGGTCTTTTCAGCTTGGATGGTATCGACATCAGTGGCCGTTGGTAATTCCGCCTGTTCGATTCTCTCATGGTGGGGTGTCAAAGATATGCAGGAACTGAGCAACATGGCCGTCAGGCATATTGCCCAGGCCAAAGTGAGTGACTTCATAAAATACATCCTTTGTGAGTGTAAATAGCAAAAGCGGTAGAAATAAAATTCTACCGCCAACCAAAAACTATGCTTGATTCTCTTCGAGGTTTCCTCAAAACTTTCATAAAAGTGCAACCCTTGAGAGACATTCTTATCTTTAGAATTAGACGTGGGATATTTTGGAAAGTTTAGTCAATAATAACGTGCTCTAGAGGATTTGTCATTCCAGCGAAGGCTGGAATCCAGAAAAGGGCATTCTTTTGGTAGACTGGATTCCAGCCTTCGCTGGAATGACAAGCGCTCTTATATCGAACTCACGCCAATAATGCTGTGCTGGCTATCTGATAATGGCAAGCTTCCCAATCTTCTCTATTTTCCTGTCAGCATCGGTAACGATAAACTTATACAGGTACACGCCGCTGGCAAGCTTGACGCCATTTTCATCCCGCCCATCCCAGAATTTCTCGTTATATTGCCATCCGGGATCATCTTCTAAATTGCGTAACAGCCTGCCAGTGAGAGAATAAATTTTGATGGTGACTTTGTCGGCAGGCTGAGTTAAAGAGTAGGTAAACACAGTTGTGTCCTGAAACGGGTTGGGGGCGTTCATGACGCCGTCAACTTTTACTTCCTCGTCCACCCTGAACCAGAGCGGCTCCGCGCCAGGAGGGGTCAGGTAAGCGCGATTCTCGGTGGTGTCGGCGGCCTCAACCTGCATGGCGTAATCGCCGTTAATCAGGTGCGGAAAGTAGGTAATAACGACACTTTTGCTGTCCTCCGCCACAGTTAAAAAATATTGAGTTTCGAGAAGAGGCTCCAACTGCTCATCTTTTTGGGCAAATGACAGAATAATGGTGGGCGGGTCCAGTTGATAATTGTCGTCTATATTGATGATTAACTCTGGCGATCGATCAAAAATCTGACCGCTTGTAAGAGTTTGATCGTCCACAGTGACACTGATGACAGGAGGATCGAGATCAGGCTGCTCCTCCACGAGGAACATGAATTCGATATATTCGTCGGTGTTTGAGTCAGAACTTGTCTGAGCGCCTACGTCGATGTCAGTGTCATCGGCTCTGGCCTTATTGCCGCAGAGATCGCTGATGGCTACCCGATACCTATACTTACCGATGTCCAGTATGGGCGAGTAAAACATGGGAACGTTTGTAAGAAAGCTGGCGCTCATGCTTCGGTCTGAGAAAACGTAATCCTCCGGCGGAACAGGCCGAAAATCCCTATCATTTATGCTGACTGAGAAGGAAAGGCTGTCTATATCTATACCGTTGGCGTCAGATAGCAGTAGTGAGATGGCCGGACGCGGTGGAATGACCTCTCCATCCTGCGGTATAAGTCTGTTGATCCAGACCTGAACAATAGGACGCGTGTGGTCGCTGGAATGCATTAAAGTTATAGTATTCAGATCATGCATCTGAGCCTGGACTGTCCCGGTAAAAAGTGTTCTAAACACAAACTTGTCGCCAAACTGAAACTGCTCTCTTCCCGCATTAACCTCAACTTCCACACCTATTGTTGGAATGGTAACATTTTTGCCTATTTCGCCTTTGATGGAATATCCGATGGTATCCCTGACAAGCAAACCATTTTGCGAGTGGACCTCATACGTCATGGAATCAGTGAAGAATATGGCCCACTCACCTGCGATATGCTGGACTTTATAGGGGGTGTCATCCTTCATCGTGACAACCCGTGCAGTGCCATCTCCAGCATTATAGCTTCTCAGAGATTCCAGTGTGATAGCTCCATCCAGATCCTGATATGTGTCAAAGTTATATATATCGCCAAATTGAGATTCTGATTCCCCGCCAGGTATTTCTAACGTGAGACCTATGTAGTTGTTATAGTATGTCTCATTCAACTCACCATATCCGAAGCTTTCGTATGTATCCATACCTTCCCTGCGAAGATACAGCTTATATCTACTGGAATCCAGAAAGAAGATTACCCAGTGTCCTATGGGCGTAATAAGCTCATCCACTATGATGTGATCTGTAGTCAATAGCCTATCCGACCTATTCTCATTTACGGGGAGTGTTACGTAAGGGTTCTGAGCAAATTTCATCCCACTATCGCCCATGAGAAGAGAAGAGGGAACATATCGCCACACCTCAATATCTTCCTGCCACGAATAGATACCCAGCTTACTGGCCTCTTCCTGATAGGCTAGCTCGATCCACTCTTTCTCAGCATCGCTAAGCTCACTTTCCGTTTTTCCCGACAGACCTTTTAACTCTTTCGCAAGTTCGCGGATCTTCATGACATCAAACTTGATATCGATCTGTGCCTCTTTTCGCAAAGAGAGAGTAGTTGTTTCAGTGCTATCGGAACTGCCGCTCCCAGAAGCGAGCTGAATCTTGAAGGCGCTGCCAGAGCTTTCGCTTTCGTATCCTGGTATGGGAGCGTAGCTCAAGTCAGGCTGATTCCAATCCACTGCCGGAGACTCAAGTCGTGCTATGGACATGACAGTCTCATCCACCGCATCCGGAGGGATCACCATACTCAAAGTACCGTCGAGACTCTGGGCTGTAGTGGGTTCGTCACCCTTGCCGACAAGGAATTCGTTGATCTGAAAAAGCCTGGATGCTTTATCGTCTGCTCTGTTGGCATCCTCTAATCTCTCAGTCTCGGGAATATTGTAATACCTGTCGGTATTGGGATTGATCCATACAAAGATCTGATGGAACCCGGAATATAGAGGCTGCTCAAGTTTGACGGTAGCAACTGCGGTTTGAATGGCATGTTCGCCCGGCTCCCATTGACTGTATTCCACCATAGTAGCGCCCAGTATCTCAACATCCGGATCGACTTTATTGTCCCTGTTTCTATCAGGATTTCCCTCGAAGAAGTAAACTGCTACAGGCAGCTTTACCTCTTTGCCACCATTGTTTTCCACAGGAGCAGATAATACCCACGCACCTTCGTCCAAAGAGTAAGAATATGAAATCACTGATGCCGCTGTCTGTGATATGGCAAAATTAACGCCTATAGGTACCCGTATCTTCTGAGACGGAGAGCTTACCTCATTGCCTTCTGTATCAGTCACCATTATTTCATACTCAATAGAAGTGCCTGGTCTGGATAAAGGTATATCACTTTCGAGTTCGTACCATGATCCCTTGATTTCTGGCGCGTCTGGCGGCGGATCACCGGGTATCATATTGTTGTAATTTTTCTTCCACGTTTCCGTGTTCTGCCACTTACACACTACGGATTCTATTCCCCCTGGCCCCAGGTTATCTACAACCGCTGCGTAAACTTTCAGGATTCCCTCATCATCATCTTCTTCATTATAGACGATTTTGCTGGAATGGAATTCGATCACTGGCTTTGAGACGCTAAACCGAATGCCACCTATAGCCGATGAGTTTCCGCTATTAGCAAAGCATCTCAAGCGTCCTTCGCCAGGTATGGCCGCGGTGGGGATATTCAGCAATACTCTTCCGAATTCGCCTTTCCAGACGTTGACTCCACCAATCTGAACAGGCAGATCATTGGCTCTGTTCTCATCCATGTTATTGGGATAAACAACGGATATTTGCATTTGAGCGTTGAATCCTGTATCAGTTACAGGGCTTTCCTCACCCGTCAATGGATTAAGCTTTGTACGCTTTACAGCCCCAGGCTCCAGCTCAAGCTTTTTAGATGAATCGACGGATGACTCAGCAATCTCACATTCAATATCCAGTTCGGGCAAAGCCAATTTGGTAGCGGGATCTCCGAATAGCGTATATTGCTCCGCTGCGGGTATCCACGTGGTTATATCCAGGTTGATATACTCAATCTTCGCTTCACTTATAATCCTGCCAAGTATTGGTGATTTATTATTGAAAAACTTGGGGTAGAGAATCTTGTCGAAACTGGCATTGCCCTGTCCATAAGTAAGCCTGGTGGCGCTGAGACACGCCACTGCTCCTGTTCTGGGTTGCAGCAGGAACTGCTCTATAATACATTTATTTCCACCCATAGGGCTATCGAAATACCCATTTTGGCACGTGGTCGTTACTACAAACGGATATTTATTATAATTTCGAAGCTTTTTCACATCGTCAATGCTAAACATGAATTCGTCTGCCCATGAATATGCGCCACCATGTCCGGCGTATTCCAGTATTACTACCCCCTTATTTACCTCTGCCTTTATGATAGTCCTGGCCTCATCAGCGCCTTTCAATCGCCCTAAGTACACATCAACGGATTCATAACCAACGGGGATATAATTATCCACCAATTCTACTCTACTGTTTTCAAATACTTCGTCGCCGCTCTTGCTCCCCTTATCGTCTGCCACCAACAATATCCTCGACTGCCAAATCCCAAGATTAGGTTTGCTCTCATATTCGATAATTTTATCCATAACTCTATCCGCTTCCTCGGCAGTTTCGGCTGGAATCCTCCCGATGAACATATCTGGCAGCTTGTCATCGCCACTGATAGTTACGAACCTGTGGTCCATAGCTGTTTGTCCCCACGGTTCACCCCACGCGTGATATGTAGGAACATATATTCTTGGATAGTTATCGTATCTAATGTAATATTCGTGGAAATAGTATTTATAATCCCAGTGAGCATCACCTACCAACAACACATAAGTGGGTTCTTTATCCCAGTTGAAGTAAGCATAACGCAGGAAACGCTGTATAGCCTTAGGATCAAAAACACCGTAGCTGAACTCGTCGTATACATCTTCGATGTCAACTACCATAACAGCTAATCCCTGATCTCTTCTGAAGTCCGCGAGGCGTTCTGTGCTCTGCCGAAAATCTTTGTGAGTAATCATTATGTGGTCTATTCTGTTAGCGGGATCATGCAGTGTTGATGGCTCATCTTTGGTGATTTTCGTCGGTCGCATCAAGGCAGTCCTGGCTGATGCGAAATATTGGGTTGGCTGCTCCACCCGATCCTCAAATGTGGCTGTATAATACGAGCCATCTCTCTGCACATCAGGATTAGTTATCTTGGCAATGGCGCCATTGCCGCTAATCTGGAAAATCTCTATGTCGGGACTGGAAAAACGCGTTAGTCTGTATTGCACTTTCTTAGTGACAGGCGGAACTGTCTGAGTGGAAAATGCTAATATATTTGCGGACGCCGCAAACTCGCGCCAGTAATATATCTCAATCCAATTCAAAAATACATCCCATTTCGGGCCCGTATACCGGGGATCATTCATGACCTTATTATAGGTTCCATTGTCGTCCTGACAATATAGATACAAATGGTTATATCTATGCAAATCGGTTTGGTCTAAAATTGTCTCGGTTATATATTGAGCTTGTCCTTCCCATTCAGCCGTGTCTACCGGTATACTGTTGAGACTTACCTCTATTTTATGACTTGAGGCGCCTCTGTCGTATGTAAGCCCCTGAAAGCATACTCGCAGCTTGACAAGTCCTATCATATTGGGCGCTCTAAAAGGTAAATCAACTGTAATAGGGCCTCTACGGTTATTCTTAGGGTCCTGCCCGCGCATGTATGACCAGAAGAAATGATCTGTATCCTCACTTTTCATTTCCCTCAGAGGATCATAGTTTGTGTTTATCTCCTCCCAGTGCTCGGAATCCCAAAACGCAGCGGGGGGAACCAATCCGGGAGTTCTTGGTGTGCCATCCTTGATGGTCATCATCCATAATCTGGATCCCGAACTTTCCATACTGCCCCAACTTAGCCAATATACATTCGTATCGGTGTAAATACTATCTATTTTCACGGCATAGAATTCTATATAATCCCCGGGATCAAACACACCATCATCATATCCCTCTATATATATGGGAACCGGATCACCGCCAGATTGTATCTCTACCTTTCTAGGATCAATAGTGCTTGTATCTATACCATGACTCTTCAGATAGTTGTAGTCCAGCCGGTATATACCAGTTTTATTTATGCTAAGTTTGTATCTCGTCTCCAACGCACCCACGGTGGTCATTTGAGGTGGAGATAATGCGGCAATTGATTGACGCGGCGTTCGCCAGTTTCTTGCCTGTTCATAATTCAACAGAACGTTCTGATACAGATCCTCGAAGGCGCCAACGTCGCCAACCCCTGAGTATTGGGAAATATCTGTTCGGGCAGGGCCAATAAACCCAGCAAATCTTACTCTGACCACCAATTTTTTATATATCCTGAGCTGGCCGGTTGCTGGATTATACTGTATAGGATGAAATTGCAGTCGCGCTATTCTTTGTTGTCTTATATAGCCCATAGGTTTGATCGCGGCCAGAACAGAAGGATAGAATCTACTCTTCTTGTAGAAATCTTCATCCATCGCAAATTCTGATTCTACTGTATAATTAGTATCAAGAGATGGGGCGGGAAATCCATCGGGGAGCATGGCATTTTGGGCATCCCGTTTCCTGCGTATTACCGGATTCTCAACTGGATACAACCTGTATCCAGACAGCAAACTGGATTTAGCATCCACAATGGAGACGATGGGTTCAGACGCATCCGGTATCCCCAGAGACACTACTCGAATCGGAATCTGAGATTTACCAACCTCATGAGTAAAGCTACATCCATTGAACGACAAAAGCTGAAGAGTTTGACCAGCAACCGTTCTTATATCGGTTTTCAGCTCTGGCATTTGGAATTCCACTACCAGTCCGTCGGGCAGCGTCTCAAGAACCTGGATACCCGTTGAGGCTGCTTCAGCAGCGGTAGCCTTAGCGGTATACAGGAGACAGGACATCACTATGAGACATAGAATACAGACAAAACTAGATCTAACCACAAGACTCAAAAGGCAAAACAGGGACTTCCAATTTTGCATCCTGTATCTTAAGCCTTGTATCTCGAATCTAACATCTACGGATAGTCTCACTCGATTTGCTCTTCTTCGGCCTGGGCTATTATTTTATAAAGAGAGGAGGCTTCTGCCGCGCGGACATTGCCTGTAGGGATCGATAAGATCTGATAGGTAAGGGTTTTCGATTTCAGGCTTACACGTATTACATCGCCTTCGTGTACATCTTTGCCTGCTTTAGCCGAATGGTCGTTTACCAGAACTCTACCACTATCGCAAACAGCTTTAGCAACAGGACGACGTTTAACTATTCTACTTATTTTTAGAAATTTATCGAGGCGCACTAGCGTTAGCTCCATACTGGATGCGTGATGCTAAAGCGTTAGCTTCGGTCACTGTCGTATTGCTAGTTCCAGCACCTTGTCCATATTATCCACGAGGTGAAAGATAAGCTTCTTTCTTATTTCTGGTGGGAGTTCGCTGAGATCTTTCTCATTATCTCGTGGAATGATGATATTTGTGATATCGGCTCTAAGTGCAGCCAATACTTTCTCCTTTAGGCCCCCAATAGGAAGAACTCGTCCCCTCAATGTTATCTCGCCGGTCATCGCATAATCACTTTTTACTGGTTTGTGAGTAAGCGCTGAGACCATTGCCGTCGCCATAGTAATCCCGGCAGACGGCCCATCTTTGGGGACTGCACCCTCAGGCACATGGATATGGATGTCATGCTTTGAATAGAAACCACTCTCCTGAGGAAGGTTCATCGTGGGTAAATCCATAGTTTTCGATCTGATATAACTTAGAGCGGCTTTTGCAGATTCCTGCATTACATCCCCAAGCTTGCCAGTGAGCTGCAATTGGCCATCGCCTTCCATGGTTGTTACCTCGATAGCCAGAATATCACCGCCCGACGCTGTATAAGCCAAACCTGTTGCAACTCCTATCTGATCCTCTTCCTCGGCCCTACCATGTGTGAATTTGGCGACACCAAGGTAACTCTTCACATTCCGGCGGGTCAGATTGTATTTCCTTTTTTCATCGCAATCTTCAGCGTTTTCTTTGACAACTTTTCTGGCTACTTTGCGACATATAGACGCGAGTTCCCGCTCTAAATTTCTCACACCCGCTTCGCGTGTATACTCACGAATTATGCCAAATATGGCTGACTTAGAAAAGCTTACCATATCAGAACTCAGTCCGTTTGCCTTTAGCTGCTTGGGAACCAGGAAAAGTTCAGCGATTTTCTCTTTTTCGTATTCAGTATAGCCCGGGATCTCGATAACCTCCATTCGATCCCGAAGCGGAATGGGGACGGCATTCAGGAAATTCCCGGTAGTAATAAACAGGACATCGGAGAGATCAAAGTCCACTTCCAGATAATGATCATTGAATGAGTGATTCTGTTCAGGGTCCAGGACTTCCAGAAGAGCTGCCGAGGGATCTCCTCGAAAATCCATACTCATTTTGTCAATTTCATCCAGCAGAAATAGTGGATTTCTCGATTTGGCTTTCCTTAAGCCCTGAATTATTCTGCCCGGCATGGAACCTATATATGTCCGGCGGTGTCCCCTTATCTCTGCTTCATCCCTGACTCCACCAAGGGACATACGCACAAAGTTCCGTCCGGTGGCTCTTGCAATAGATTTCGCCAGAGAGGTCTTTCCCACTCCAGGAGGCCCAATAAAGCAGAGGATAGGCCCTTTTAGCTTCTCCACCAGTCTGAGCACTGCCAGATACTCCAGAATACGTTCCTTAGGCTTCTTCAGCGCATAATGATCCTCATCAAGAATCTTTTCTGCATCCTCAATATCTACAGATTTGGCTTCACCAGTGCTTATTGCCCACGGCATTGAGACCAGCCAATCGATGTAATTTCGGATGACTCCTGATTCCGCAGACATAGGCGGCATTTGCTTCAGTCGCCCCAGCTCTTTTAGAGCTTTCTCTTCCGCCTCTTTAGACATCTTTGCTTCGGCTATCTTTTTCTTCAGTTCATCTTCCTCAGCAAAATTGTGTGGACCTCTTCCCAATTCTTTCTGGATTGCCTTCATCCGCTCAGTCAGGTAGAATTCTTTTTGCTGCTTTGAAACCTGCTCATGTATCCTACCCTCGATGTCTTTTTCTATACTATGTATCTGAATCTGAGAAACAATTATCCCAATGAGCTTCTCAAGTCGCTTCTTAAGATCAACGGTCTCGAGGATTTCCTGTTGAGCCTGAATTCCCAGGGATGGAGCCAGACATTGCGATACAGTATTGGACAATTGCACCGGATCGCCTGAATCATCTGCTGAAGTAATTTCCTCTATCTGTCCTAATATTTCCTTTGGAAGCCGTTTAACCGTATTTATATACTCCCGTAGGACGGAGATCAGGTTATTCACCAATGCCTGAACTTCGGCATCTTTGGCAACTTGGGCTTCAGCGTTAGCTTCATCAACCATTACTTCCACTGATGCCTTCAGAAATTCTCCGCCCTCCAGAAGCTCTAAAACACGAACTCGCGCAGTGCTGCTAATGAGCAACTTGATACTGCCATCCTGGATATCAAGCGATTGTAATATCTCTCCCAGAGTTCCGATTTCATAAAGATGCTCTGCCTGAGGATTGTCTACTTCATGCTTCATCGTCAGCAGCAATATGTCGCTATTAGTTACTTCCATGGAATATCTAACAGCAGCGACGCTCTGCTTTCGCACCACCTGGTAAGCATTGGTTATTTCAGGACTGGGATACAGAACCTGTCCAGGGAGAGGTAATACAGGTAAGATATGTTTCTCAGCTTCGCTAAAGCGTTTGTCAACACTCTTCGATTTCTGTCGTTCAGGGGATTGTTTTTGCCTCATTTTCTCTTAGCGTATGCTCCAATCAGCGTATGCGGCACATTCCAGCAGTGGCTTTAGCAGTTGCTACAGCCACTCAAAAGTTACCCAGTACGTGCCTTGGCTTCGTTCTCATAGACGAAGAGCGGATCTTCGCGCTTGTTGATTACATCACCAGTAATAACACATCCCGTTACCCCTGACAGAGAAAGGGCGGGTAATCCATACATTATGTCGATCATAATATCTTCAAGAATGGAGCGCAGCCCTCTTGCGCCCGTTTCTTGCTTCAGCGATTTTTTCGCTACAGCTACTAATGAATCATCATTAAACGTAAGCTTCACACCATCTTGCTCGAAGAACTTTGAATATTGCTTTATCAGGGCGTTTTTTGGTTCGGTGAGGATTCTGACCAGTGCTTCCTCATCCAACTCATGCAGCGTGGCCACCACTGGCAAACGACCTACAAACTCAGGAATAAATCCATATTTCATGAGATCATCTGGCTGTACCCTTGCCAATATATCGCCCAGCTTCTTTTCCTGTTTACGCTGAACATCAGCGCCAAATCCCATGCTTTTCTTGCCGATACGGTTCTCAACAATCTTTTCCAAGCCCACAAATGTGCCGCCGCAGATAAAGAGGATGTTAGTCGTATCAATAGGAATGAATTCCTGATGCGGATGTTTCCGACCGCCCTGCGGTGGTACATTCGCGATGGTTCCCTCCAGTATCTTAAGAAGCGCCTGCTGAACACCTTCTCCTGAGACATCACGCGTAATCGAGGGATTTTCACTTTTGCGCGCGATCTTGTCTATCTCATCTATGTAAATTATGCCCATTTCTGTTCTGGGTATATCGAGATCAGCAGCCTGAATTAACTTGAGGATGATATTCTCTACATCCTCACCCACATATCCAGCTTCAGTCAAGGTTGTCGCATCAACTATAGCAAATGGTACTTCCAGTATCCTTGATAATGTTTGAGCCAGAAGTGTTTTACCAGTACCAGTAGGTCCAATCAGTAGAATGTTGCTCTTTTCAAGCTCTACATCATCATCTATATTGTCTATTTTGGAACTTGCGCTGATCTGTATACGTTTGTAATGATTGTATACAGCAACGGATAATACCTTCTTTGCTTTATCCTGACCTATAACATAAGCATCCAGGGCTTCCTTGATTTCCGTAGGAAGGGGACTTTTCATATCCAGATGGTCGAAATCGTCAACTTCCTCATCTTGATCCTGCAACAACTCGCTGCAGAGTTCGACGCAGTCACTACAAATGTGTATGCCCTCTTCCTGCCCCCTTACCAGACGATGAACCTCATCCTGAGTGTTCCCACAAAAAGAACAACGAGGAATATCTTCGCCTTCAAGTCCATAACGCATGAAATTCTCTCTCTTTAAAGTTTACGCTGTTTCAGCGTCTTCATCATGTTCGGATTTGGTTCTGTTTGAAACTACCTCGTCTATAAGACCATATTCCTTTGCTTCTGCCGCTGTCATGTAATAGTCCCGCTCTGTATCATCACTGACCTTTTCTATCGATTGGCCAGTATGTTTAGCAAGAATGCTGTTAAGTTCCTTCTTAATCCTCAGTATCTCTTCTGTGCGGATTCTTATGTCCGTCGCCTGGCCATACGCACCGCCCATGGGTTGATGGAGCAACATTGTGGAATGTGGCAGCGCATATCGCTTACCCTTCGTTCCACCCGCAAGCAGAAGCGCAGCCATACTAGCCGACATTCCCATGCACCACGTAGAAACATCAGGACGTACAAATTGTATCGTGTCATAAATGGCAAGGCCAGCCGACACTGTCCCACCAGGGCTGTTAATGTAGATATTTATCTCGGCATCCGGATCATCCTGCTCCAGATATAACATTTGTGCAATTACCACATTTGATAGACTATCATCTATATCTGACCCTATTACAATGATCCGATTCTTTAGTAATCTTGAATATATGTCGTAGGCACGCTCTCCTCTTGATGTCTGCTCTACGACCATAGGGATCAAACCCATAACTTATCCCCCAACTCATTATCGTTTTGCAGCTTACGCCATGCCTACACAATCAGTGTACGCTTGGCGGAAGCCTTCTCGATCAATAGATTAAATATTTTGCGCTGCAATATATTGTCTTTTATACCCTCGAGACGCTTTGCATCCTCCATCAACTTCATATATTTCTGCGGATCTCTATCTCGTGCTCTGGCCAACGTCGCAACTTCAGCCTCAACTTCCTCATCCTCTACACTTATTTCCTCACGTTGGACAATCTCTTCAAGGATCCACATCCTCTTTATCACAGTCAATGCCGTTGATCGGTATTCAGCAAGCTCTTCTTCATCTATATCATCCCCTTCACTTCCAGTGTAGGATACCATAGCCTTGATATGCTCCTCCACCATAAATTCAGGGATCTCAAACTGCGATTTCTCCAGAAGTTGATTCAGCAATTCGCTCTTCTGAATCTCCTCTTTCTGCCATCGGCGGTATTCAACAAGCTGGTTCCACACCGTCGCAGTAAGTTGCTCAATATTTTCCGCGTTCAGATCCTTCGCGAAGTCATCGTCCAGAGGCGGCAAATGCTTCTCCGTAATCTTATGCAGCGTTACTTCAAAACTGACTTCCTTGCCTGCTAGACGCTCTGATAGCGAACCTTCTGAGGTATCCTCAGCAGATGCCTCTTCCTCAGTAGATGCTTCTTCCTCAGCAGATGCTTCTTCCTCAGCAGATGCTTCTTCCTCAGCAGATGCCTCTTCCTCAGCAGACGCTTCAGCCTCATCTACAGCGGCAGCTTCAGGGAATGTAATGGAAAATTCCTTCTCATCACCCGATTCCATACCTGCTAAATGATCAGCAAGCTCCGGGATTGGCATATTGTCCCCTACCTCAAAGACCTGTTCATTCTGATTCATAAGGACGTCATCATCTGATGTTCCTTTGATGCTCAGAGTCGCATAATCGCCCTTCTGGAGGGGTCTGTCTTCCACAGGAATGAAATCCGCTCGCTCCTCTCTCAACGATTCTATATGATTATTTACATCCTCTTCCGTTACGTTTACATCTCCCTTCTCTATTTCCAGTTGTTCCAGATCCGGGAGTATGATCTCCGGCTTTACGTTAACAGTAATCTCAAAGCTTAACGGCTCATTCTCCACCACCGATAATTTATCAATGGGAGGATTCATATCCTGCTCTGCATCCGGTGGACGAAGAATGTGGAGTTCAGCATCTTCCACGGCTTCTTTGAACGCAGGTTCCACAAGATTGTCAATTACATCTTTCTTTACGTATTCGCCGAAACGCGCCTTGAGAACGCTGCGAGGAGCCTTGCCTTTACGAAAACCGCGAACTGGTATAGTTGTCCGTATTTCTTTGTAAGATTTCTCGAACTCCGCGTTCACATCCTCCGTCGGAATCTCAATTTTGATTATTTTCTTACAGGAACTTACGTCCTCTATGTCTACTTTCAAGAGAATTGCCTCCCAGTACCTTTTATCTATTAGTAGTCCGACCAAAATAGAAGAGGTTGCCAGTTTTTACATTGGTGGGCGTGGAGGGAGTCGAACCCACACGAGTATTACTCAACAGATCCTAAATCTGCCTTGTCTACCAATTCCAACACACGCCCGTTTGTGGGTCTATGAGTCTATGACCTAGATTTCGTACAATGAGACGTAGATATCGAATGGTCTCAAAAGTGCCTCAAATGCTGTTTTCATGCGGTCTACCAGGGGATATAAAGGGTTGATGATGATA
>SDBT01005029.1_pt1 | contig 22332 bp, 28 predicted proteins | sample 2277101 | NCBI WGS metagenome assembly SDBT01 (sample SAMN10404973, study PRJNA504765) | marine sediment metagenome | isolation source: marine sediment core GS10_PC15, 103 cmbsf | place: Arctic Ocean: Southern Knipovich Ridge | collected 2010 | reverse complement strand
TTCAATTACTGACAATGTAAAACAAATTAGTTATACATTTTATATAGATAATTAAAAATGAAAAGAACATATGCTACCGGAGAATCAGAAGGAATAGAAATAAAAAAATTAGAAGCAAGAAGAGAATTAGCAGTTATATTGCTTAGATTATCTACTGTACTTATTGATTTCGCTTTGTTTGGAAGCTTTATTTTAATAGGCATGGGAAAATTAGAAATAGAATCAGCCATTACCTTAATATTAGCAGTCTCCACAATATTTTCTGGTCTACTTGGTTCAGCGATAACATATTATTTCGCTGCAAAATAATTTTTTACCTAAAAAATTGACATTTCCCAAACCCAAAGTAACAAAAAAACCCTCTTCCCGACGACAATAATTCTTTTAAATATCATAATATTAAAAACTAAAATGAACATAGATGAAAAAATCAGAGAATTAGATAAAAAAGACGGAAGAAAGTTTAACAAACTTTTACTTAATAATCTTTATAATAGATATTGGTGTAAGAGACATGAAATAGATTATACTGATCCAGATTTTAAAATCGCCAGAGAAAAGACATATCAAGAGATGATAAAGACAAATTAGTCTTGTGGGAAAGTTATTGAACAGCGACAAATTTCTCCTCAATAATCTGGGAGATGGGTTTGCCTGTTTTTTCTTTTAGTTTTCTAAGTTTATTTATAGTTTCCACTGAGAGGGTTATATCTATTCTTTTTCTTTGAAATGGAAGTTCCTGAGTTTTGTCATAATTCTCAAGAGCTTCAAATACATCTTTATATTCTTTCAAAATTTTTTTAATCTCACTTGACCGCATTTTTTAATCTCCATTCTATATTTCTTATTTCCTGTATATTTTTCTTTGCTATTGATATTATATGATGAAGTAATAGTTCTCTATCTACTTTTTTATTATGCTTGCTTGCAAAAGCTAAACAGATGAAAGTTGCAGTTCTCTTGTTTCCATCTGAAAAAGGATGATCAACTAAAATCGCCCTCATTAAATATGCTAATTTTTTGTATGCTCCTAATTTTTTGTCTTGTATTCTATCAAATGCAAAGTCAATACTTGAATCACTTCTGAGATTTCCGCCAAATCCTTTGTTGATTCTCAATAAATCTTCTTTGTTTAGTATCTCACTAATATCCATACACATAGATAATGGTTAGATGTTTTTAAAGGTTTTCATTATCAATATTTCACCAACCCAAGTAATGACAAAAACATCAAGAGGGATTTTATAATCTTGTTATTAATAACTTCTATCAATCTGTGAGCCTTGGCGAATAGCAAATCTAATCTAATTCCTACCATAATCTATTTATACTCATATTTTCTATTTTTTATAGAGTTGAAAGGGGGTTTAAATAAAAATAATATGAAAAAAACAATAATAGCAATGTGCATGGTTTTTGTATTAATCTTTTCTGTTGGATTCATGGTTGTTTCTGCGAAGAATCAAAAACACGATAAAGAATTCTCACTTCCAGACAATGCAGTAGAAGTTGCTCCAGGAGTTTTCTATCTTGGTAAAGCACTTGACAAAGGAAAAATTGTAGAAGGATATGCAATGTTTGTAAAACCAACTTGTAATAATAATGATATTTGTGAACCTGGAGAAAATCCAAGTTGTGCAGATTGTAAGAATAGTGAAGAAGACCCAGAAGACCCAACAGAACCAGATACAAGTTCTTGTTATGGATTTTTAGCAAAAGGAGCAAAGTGGAAAACTATTGAACCTTATATAGTTGACCCAGCAAATACAAGAGGATTAGATAACGGATTTATAATAGATAATTTAGCTATGGATATTGATAAATGGGAAACAGCAGCCGGAGTTGATATACTTGGAGGAGGCAGTTCTACTACTGAAACTTTAATAGCAGACACATCAAGTCCTGATGACAAGAATGAAGTGTATTTCGCAGATATTGATGATGATAATGTTATTGCAGTAGCAATTATTTGGGGATACTTTGGAGGACCACCACCATTTAGAGAACTTGTTGAATGGGACATGGTATTTGACGATGCTGATTTTGATTGGTCTGCAGACTGTTCATCAGAGGACTGCGCAAATAAGATGGACTTTGAAAACATAGCAACTCATGAACTTGGACACGCAGTTGGTTTAGGTGATTTGTATAATGATGAATGCTCTGACCAGACAATGTATGGTTATGCAAGTAAGGGTGAAACAAAGAAAAGAGATTTAGCTGATGGCGACATTGCTGGAATAAATGCACTATACTGATAATTTTATTTCTTCTTTTTCTTTTCTTTTTTTCTTTTTTCTTATCCAAATATATTAGGTAGTGTAACTCCTATTATTTATCTAAAGTTTTTAGTTCATTAATTTTAAGTAATAATAAAAACATATATTTTAAGAACGATAATGCTTTTAAAGGAATTTATTTTAATTTAGTCATGGTAAATAACAATACTCATTATTCTAATGTTAATATTAATGTTCATTATCCTAAAAAGGATAATTACTATATAATTGAAAGGAGGTTTAAATAAAATAAGATGAAAAAATTAATGAAAAAGAAAGTTAATATTTTTGGTAAAAGTGTTCCTGTTTTACTGATTGCTTTGATTGCTGTAACAGGTTTCGCAAGTGCGGCATTATTGACATATTTTGGTGTGATAACTGGAAGTGTGTTAGTTAGTCAAGGTTTGTTAGTTGATGGACAAAGTATGCCAGAGAGTGGTGTTCTAACAGATGGTTCAGTAACAATGTATTCATTAGAAGCAAAAACAGTTTCTTCAGAATTACCACATAGCTTAACTAATAATGCTAATGTAAATGCATTAGTTGATTTGGATACTGTCTGTACATTTGATACAATAGTTGCAGGAGGTAGTTGTCCAGAAGTTAAAACATCATATGTTGGAACTTTACAATTAACAAAGAAAACAGTTGTCTTTGGACAAGAAGTTTGGGAAATCCCAGTAGGCGCTGATAAAGTTCAAATAGAATATACTGTTGTTGGAGATAAATTTTCAGCAGAAGTTGTTACTGAAGATGTTACAAATACTGATTATGTTTTAATCTATTATGCAGATAATGTTGATAGATTTATACATCCAGAGAAAGCAATTTTAGTTGAAGATGTTTTAGGAAACTTACCTTATACAGATGACGAAAATATTGTGAATGACTATTCAGCAGAATATCCAACAACTCCACACGGAGCAAAGATTTGGTATGTTCCAAGTAATGCAATAGATAGTGCTGGTGAATTAGATTGGGCAAGAGCAAGTGAATTTTACTTTGAAAGTAGTTTAATTCAATTCAATACAGCAGGACAGATAACAGTTTATCCAACTGAAGTGTTAGATTTCAGTATTGAAAGCGACTTTCCACAGATGACTTATCCTGGAACTTACACAATAACTACTAAAGTATTGCCAGCATAAACAAAATAATTTATTTTTATTTTTCCTAATTTATTTTTTAAGGGAAAGAACGAGAGGAGAAAAATGACCCTCCTCAAAACGAGGGTTCATAATCACGCCGAGAGGCAAACAATAGGAGAAAAACAGATGCCAAACATGGAATTTACAAAAAAAGAAAAAATAATATTTTGGAGTGCAATCTTAGCGGGTATGGTGGGAGGAGTTGCAGGAAATATTTGGGTAAGTTATATATTTAGTTTTAAAGATGAACCAACTTGGATTAATTTTGCAGGGGGAATGATTTTCACAGCAATTTTTATTGGATTAATACTTTTTGCACGAAACCAAATTAAAAAGAACATTAATTAAACATGAATAAAAAAACAGCAATAGTAAGTGTATTATTAGCAGTATTATTAATTGGAATAGTGAGTGCTGGATTGATTGATTATTTTGGAAGGATTACTGGGAGTGTTGAAATTGAAGGTCCTGTTTTTTATGCTACAGGAAATAACATTAATGAACCTACATTAAAAGAATTATGGATAAATGAGCCAGATTTAGATTCAACAACAACTTGGTTTGAAGATGGAAATTATAGGGGTTTTGCTACAATTCCCTTAGGAATAAATTCAATTTATGATGCTGAATATAACTTTAAATTTGAAGCAAAAACAAATAATGCCTCACAACAAATGGAAGTTAGGTTATTCACTTATGATGCTAAACCTCAAACTAATAATCCTTATGAAACAAAAATTTGTGAAAAAGTTATTGAAATAACTTCAGAAGATTATAAACCTTATGAATTTTCTTGTTATCCGGGAGAGATTTCATTATCAGAATCTGATGGATTTTATTGGGAGTTTAAAGGTTGGAATACAAATGAAGAAGTAAGGTTTTATATTAAATTATCTGAAGGGATAACAAATTTTAGAATAATAGCAACATGAAACATAAAACACTAACAATTATCTTTGGAATGATTTTATTAATTGGAATTATAGCAGGAAGTTTTGTTGGTGCTGATGAAGAATATATCGGAGTTATCAGCAATACAACAGGAATAGACATATCTAATTTTATAGCAGGAAGCACAACAACTGCTGAATTTAGTTTTGATTATGAAGATAGTTATGACGCAGATAAACACTATCCACTTATATTCAAAATAAATATTAGTTATTCTGGATCTGAAGAAGATTGTCAATTAGAAGATTGTTCTGTTTGGAAAAATGATTTTGAAATTGATGGTTTTGTAACAAGATATTATCTTTTTGGTTTATATTACAAAGATATAGGATTAGAATGTAGTGAGGAATCTCCATTAACAATAAATCATCAAATGGGTTCAAATACAATAGATGTTTCAAATGGAATTTTTTATTGTTACAATACTACTGAAGGAACAATAAAAGACTTAAAAAAACATAATGAAGTTTTCTTGGATATTTTTTCAAATCCTGCTCTTTATCCTTCAACATATAAAATAACTGCACAAATGTTTTATGCAAATGATACTAAAGCACCAATTGTTGATATCACAAATAAAGGTGCATTTGATAGATATTATCGGGAATTAGACAATATTGAAGTTCATGTAGAAATCAATGACATTAATTTAGAAGATTATTGGGGAACAATCTTTGCAGATGAAAATATCACAGTTCCAGGTTCTCATGAATCGGAAAACATTTATCATTTTACAAAAATACTTCCAATAGATATTCCTGAAGGAGATTATGAATTAAAAATATTTGCAGAAGATTCAAATGGGTTGGTTGGAACTGACAATACAACTCTTAAAATTGACAGAACAAGTCCAAACATAGAAGCAATACAACCAAATGGCTCGATTTATGAAGAGATTATTCCAATAGAATTAGATGTGACAGATGAAAAAGCAGGAGTTAATGAAACAAGTGTTTATTATAGATTAAGAGAGATGAATGGAACTTCAATATGCCCTGAAGCAGGAATTGGAACATGGGATTGTTATGATAGCGGGTGGTTAAACATTCCTTTGAATATAACAGGAACCTATATAACTGAAATAAACACAACAGAAATAGGATTAGAAAGTGGAGAATATTGGTTTGAAGCAAAAGCAGAAGATTTATTAGGAAATATAGGAATCTTAGAATAAAATGGAAACAAAATTATTTACATTAATTTTAAGTATATTATTAATTACTTCAGTTAGCGGGATGATTATCTGTGTAGATAAAACCCCTCCATCACCCCCTTCAAATTTAATCTTAACAGCATCAGGAAATAATATTCAATTAATATGGGATGTTGCAATAGATATTCCAGATTGCAGTGGAATTTCTCATTATGATATTTATAGAGGTTTTAATAATGGAAATTTAAGTTTAATAGGAACTTCCAGCGATACAACTTATTTAGATACTGGATTATCTGACGGAACTTATACATATATGATTCATGCATGGGATTTAGCAGGGCATCAGGAAGGAAATGGAGTTTCAGGAGAAATTACTATAGGATATGTAGATAATGGCGTAACCCCTTCTTCTGGTGGCGGAGGAGGTGGAGGAGGAAATGGTGATAGTTCTTATTGGCAATGTGGGGAGTGGAGTGAATGTGTTAATAAGACTCAAACAAGAACATGTATTGATTTAGATAAAAACTTGCCTGATAGAACTGAAACAAAAGAATGCTTATATAATTTTATCTCTAGTGGCAGTTCAGGAACAAATGAAGAAGAAGAAGAAGAGGAAAATCTAGAAACAATAGATCAAACAAATCAAATTTCAAAAATCACTGGTGCTGTGACAGGTTTTGTAAAAACAGGAAAAGGAACAGCTGCAATCATCTTTGTGTTTTCAATTCTCATTCTTGGAATAATTGTGATGGTGATTCAAAAGAATAAGGTTACAAAGAAAAAATAAATAAACCTAACCAATAGAAACTTATAAAAGATATTTTTATATTAAGATATTATGAAAAGAGGTTTTATCATTGCACTGATACTTGTTCTGGTTATTGTAATAGTAATAGCAGTTATTATAGGAATTATTATACTAAGTGATAATAATGGTAATGGCGATGATGTAAACCCTCCTGTTTCTGAAAATACTCAATGCACAGAGCTTGGATGCTCTTCTAATGCATATTATGTTGGGAGCATTAATTCAGACAAATACTATGAATGCTCTTGCAGATGGGCAAAAAACATAAACCCTGAAAACATTATTTGTTTTAATTCAGAACAAGAAGCTAAAGATAAGGGTTATGTTAGAAGTGAATGTTGATATGAAAAAGAATAAATATAAAAAATATTTTCTTGATGACAGGAAAGTTTAAATAATCATATCAATTGATATTATCATGCAAAACCAAATTAATAAATCAAAAAAAAGTTATGTTGAAAAAAATTCAATAGCAAGAAGTCCTACATTACAAACTGTTTTAATGGTTGAAAAATTTATTGATGATAATTCTGGAGAATTCAAAAAAACAGAACTTTTCAATAAACTTCCAAAAAAAGTAATGTGGCAAACATTTCAGGTAATAATGGAATATCTTGAGAGTACTTTTAAAATAGTCTATGATAAAGAGGGGTATATTGTTTATATTTGGAATCCAGAATTTTATGAAAAAATTAAAGACAGACCTGCTATTAAAATATGAAATCTGAAAAAGTTGTTTTTATTGATGATAATTTAGAAAAATCTTTTAATGAGCTTTCTAATAAAGACTCTTTGAAGAAAGCATTAAAAAAGGCTATAATAAATATTCAAGAAAACATATTTTGTGGCAGAAATGTTAAAAAGAAATTAATCCAAAAAACATTAATGAAAAAATATAGAATTAACAATTTATGGATTTATAATCTTCCTTCTGCCTGGAGACTTTTGTATTCTATAACTCCTTCAAAAGAAATTCAAATTATTGCGGCCATATTAGATTGGATGAACCATAAAGATTATGAAAGGCTGTTTAAATTTACTTAATCTATCTTTATAATTTATCCTCTTGCTTTGCTCGTCGAGATAAAGATAATTAATAAAAAATCAATATATTTAATTAATAACTATCTGGCTTTGATATTTTAACAAATTAATATAACCCATAAAAAGAATAAATATAAAAAAGGTATTTTTCTAATATAATAAAAGAGGATAAAAAGAGACAAAAATGGAACCAATTTTTCTTGCAGGACTTTTAGGAGGTATTGGAGGTTTAACAAGAGGTGTTGTTGGATTGCTAAAAGCTTTGTCTTTGCGAAGGAGAATTTTATGGGGATATTATGTTATAACTGTCTTGGTTGCATTAATAATTGGGATTTTTATAGGAATAATTTTTGATTTTGATTATAGACTTTCTCTGCTTGCAGGTTATGCAGGAACAGATATTTTAGAGGGAATTTATAAGAGCTTTAAAGTAAGTAAGGTTTATGTGAAGAGAAAATGATGAAAATTAAATTGCTCACTCACCTTAATAGGCTTATTCGAGATTGCAAAATATTATTAATGTAAGAAAAGATTAAGTTATATAACTAATAACAAGTTTAAGGGTTTTATATTAACAAATTAATTAATCCTGCATTAGCAGACAATTTGAAAAATAAAAAATGAAATTTACAATAAGTTTAGATGATAATGAGATAAAAATTCTGAAAAAAAGAGCTGGAAAAAACCTGTTTAGTTTAAAAGAACAGATTGAAGATATAATAAGAAGAAGCTGTGTGAATTATAAGGGCGGGAAAAAATATCGCACTGTCAAAGTTGATGATAAACTTGTTGGAATTTTCTCAAGAGAAAAAAGAGGAAGAAAAAAGAAAAAGAAAGTTAGGAAGAAATCTTAAGTTATTTAATAATTCCTTTAAGATGAGGTATATGTAATTCTATAAATTCAATAATTTCTTTTTTATATTTTGTATTTAAAGAAATAGCTTTGTAGTTTGGTTTTTTATAAAAGATTATCCAATTTGATTTAATAATCTCTTTTATTATTTTATCCAAATTTGGGAACCTTTTAAAATGCTCTAATCTGTCGTATTTTCCACCCCAATTATTTTTTCTTGCAAGCTTCCACATAATTTGAGCCATTTCTAAATTAGTTAACATAAGTTTAATGAATACTATTTAACTTAAAAAAGTTTCTATTACTGAAATATATTGTGCAGAATAGAAATATTTATATACTAACTTACTTACTTACTTAGCATGAAAGCAAAAGAAAATAAATCTTTTTTTTTAATGCAATTTGGAGATACACCTCAATTGAGAGTTATGGATTTTTTAATAGAAAATCATTTTTTTGATTATCCTATGACTGAAATTGCAAGAGAGAGTAATGTTAGTTATAATTCTATTATAACTTTTTTTAATAATTTTATCGAATCTGGGATTATTGCTAAAACAAGAAAAGTTGGAAAATCTGATTATTATAAATTGAATATGGAAAATCCTTTTGTGCTAGACTTGGTAAGGCTTGATTGGAGCTTGACTAAAAGTAATATTCTATCTGAAACAGAGAAACAGCCAATTCCCGCTTAAATTTAATTACTTTCCTATCTACTTCTCAAAACAATATATTTAAAAAACAATAAAACATAGTCTGGAAAGTAGACTAGGTTGGCAGGTTAGCCCTCTGCCATTTGCAAATGGGCTTTATGGCAAACTGCAAGGAGGGGCGTGATAAGTGCGTTGAAAAGTCTTTGTTTGGACGTTGACGCTTTGTCTGTTTTGATCTTGCAGATGCGAAACGGGTCAGACCTTGATCGGAGCAGCCCTAAACATTTGTTAAGATGCTTAGCAGGTCGCAAAGCTGAGGAAGAATAAAGGTAGCTTTTTAACAATCTTTAAGCAAACTTCTGAGTCTACTTTAAAAATAATATTTGCTACTCACAATAGTTCGTAGATATAAAACATAATTAATAATATAAAATAGATAATAAATACTTTTAATTGCATAGATAATTAACAGACAGACAGAATATTTATAAATACAAAATTCTTATTCTTGTCATGAGAAAAAGAGGTTTATCAACTGTTGTTACAACATTAATACTTATCCTCTTAGTTCTTGTTGCAATAGGAATTATTTGGGTTGTCATAGAAAATGTTATCACTGATAATTCTGAAAAAATTTCTTTAGGAAAATTCACAACAGATTTAGATATTGAAAATGCTTATGCCCAAGGTAATGATATGCATGTAAAAATTAAAAGAAATCCAGGAGAAGGGGATTTAGTAGGAATAAAATTTATTTTTCAAGGAACAACAGGTTCTGAATATTTTGAAGAAGATACAACTTTAAAAGAATTAGAAGAACAAAACTTTGTTTTTTCTTTAACCAACTTAGCTGCTTCAACTGTTGAAAAAGTTTCAATTGCTCCTATTTTTAAATTAAAGTCTGGAAAGAAATTTATTGGAGATATTGTTAAAACTTACAAAACAGGAGTATCTGTAGAACCTGTTTGCGGGGATGACCTTTGTAATGGAAATGAAGTTTGTGGAGATACAGATATTTCTCCTCAGTGTATTTCTGATTGTGGGGTTTGTGCTCCAATTGCTTGTACACTTGCTTCAGGCTCATGGAGTGCTACAAGTGTTGTTGATGGCACTGCAGTAAATCTAAATGTTATAGGAACAAATTGTGGAACCACTTTATTAAACTATAAGATTTATGAAGATGAATTTACAGGAGATGATCTTATTTATGAATTTGATACAACAAGTTTAAGTCAAACATGGTCAGCACAATGGATAGATGATGGATTTGGTCAAGGAGATCCAGAATATTATTTTGTTGTCACAGTTATTAACAATCCAAGTGAACAAATAACAAGCAGTAACCAATTAAGTGTAACTCCTAGCATTGTAACACCTGTTTGTGGGGACAATCTTTGTAATGGAAATGAAGTTTGTGGGGATACAGATATTTCTCCTCAATGTATATCTGATTGCGGGGTTTGTACTCCAACTTGTGGGGATAACCTTTGTAATGGAAATGAAGTTTGTGGGGATACAGATATTTCTCCTCAATGTATATCTGATTGCGGGGTTTGTACTCCAATTGCTTGTACACTTGCTTCAGGCTCATGGAGTGCTACAAGTGTTGTTGAAAACACTGCAGTAAATCTAAATGTTGCAGGAACAAATTGTGGAACTACTTTATTAAATTATAAGATTTATGAAAATGATTGGGGAGGAGGAGATGATCTTATTTATGAATTTGATACAACAAGCTTAAACTCAATATGGTTAGCACAATATATGGATGATGGATTTGGTCAGGGAGATCCAGAATATTATTTTGTTGTCACAGTTGTTAATAATCCAGGTGAACAAATAACAAGCAGTAATGAATTAAGTGTAAGCCAGATATTTACTCAATCAATTGTTACAAGACAATTTTCATCAACAACAGTCATCCCAGGAGGAACAATAGATGTTACTCTTTCTGTGGTAATTGTAAATGGTGAAACATATTATGCTGTTGAAGAAAATATCCCAACTGGATGGGCTATAACTAATAATGGAGGCGGAGGTGTTTTAACTGATACATTAAAATGGGCTGTTATTGAAAATGCCGTAGATATAAGTTACACATATACTCTACAAGCACCTGCTTCAACAGGAAATTATGTATTTATTGGTACTCATATGTTTGAAGGTTTTACTAGTCCTATAAATACACTAGGTGTAACAACAGTTAGTGTTCAATAATTTTTTTCTGTATTAATTCTTAAAAAAAGGGTCATTAACTATTAAATCCAACTTGATAACATTAGACTCGCTCATAAACTCACTCGTTTATCTAACTATTAACTATAAAATCTCAATTGATTATTAATTTAATTATATTTTTATATCTACGAACAGCTGTGAGTAGCAAATATTACTTAAAATATTTACTTTATATTAATAACCGTCGAGAGATATGATGAAAGTTTTATAAATAGATTTTTCTTAATTGTTACATGAAAAGAGTTGTGAATATTTTGTTTTTGTTTTTATTCTTGATTTTTGTAGGAGGATTTGTCTCTTCAAGTTATGAAATTGGCAATGCATCTCATTTTATTGAAAAATCATATGCTCCAAAAGAAAATATAAAAGGCTGGATAAATATAAGCTTTAACAATGAACCTTCAAATTCTATTTTTAGTGATTCTCAAGAAAATTCAATCACTCTGGTTAATTTATTAAACCAAAATCAGAATTTTGTATACACTTGCAGCACAACAAATTGTATCTCAGATTATTCTACAAGTAATGCAGAAAACACAAAAATTTTTAATTTAGGTGACAGAGAATCAAACATTGTTGGACTTAAATTTAGTGGAAATATTTTATCAATAGATTCAATAGATTTTACAGTTGAGAGTGATGCTGCTTCATCCTGTTATAATCAATTAGAAATAGATCTTCTTAATGATGGAACAATTGATATGGGGAATAATAAAATATTAGATACTACTTGCTCTTTTTTAAAAAATTATGGTTGTTTTAATGACAGTAAAAGTATAAGTGAATATTCTATAGGTTATTTCCCAAACAAACACTGTCAGAAAATAAAGCTTTCTGAATCTCCTGGATTTATGCTTGGTGCATTTATCACAAAAAACAATGACGCAAGAAATTTAACAATGGCTCTTTTTAATATCAATGGAAATTCTATTGAAGGTGCAAATTGTTATTTGCCAGAAAGTACTGGTGAAGGAGAAATTTCTTGTGACATAGATTATTTAGTTGTAAAATCAAAAGATTATTATGTTTGTATTTATTCTGATGAAAGTGGGGGGAATTCTACAATAAAAGGATATTATGACCCAGCATATGGATGTGGTTTTTATGGAACAAATATACAAAATGAAATTGCAGGGTTTAAGATTTTTGCTGAGGCAAAAAAATTTAAAGCCATAGGAACCTTGGAAATATTAAATTCTCTTGGTAGTTTAAACACTCTTGGAACTTTATCTGAAGATTATATTTGGGATAAGTATGGAACTCTTAATTGCTTAGCTAATGATTGTATTATTCCAATAAAATTTATTTCAAAAGTAAATCAACAAATAACAATAAGAGACCTAACAATAGCATATCAAACAACTCTGGGACCAACCAGCACAGGAGATTTTTATGATTTAATTGAAACTCCTTCTAAAATAAACTCTATGGATTTTCAAAAATTAAATTTAAATGAATCTAATTTTTCTCTCCCTTCTAATTATGGTAATTTCACTTTTAAATTAAAATTAAATGATGAAGATATTTTTTCAGAAAAAGTTACTATTGAAAGAATCCCTCTGATTAAAGAAATAATCCCAACAATAACTGCCTCAGCACTTGCTACTCAATTTGAAGCAATAATTGATTCATTTGGAAATATAACTCAATATGACTGGGATTTTGGAACAGGACATACAGAAATAACTATCACCAATAAAGTAACTTATATCTATAATCAAACTGGAAATTATAAATTAAAAATAACAGTGACTGATTCAAATGAAAGAAGCTCTTTTAAAATTTTTGATATTCTCGTTGAAACTCCAATAAAAGCAATAAATAAAACTCTAAAAGAAAAATTAGAAAATTTAGTTAATATAAATACGCAAATTAAAAAATTTGATTTATTTGACCAGGAAACTTTAAATTCAGAATTAGATATGAAAAATCTTGAAGAAGGATTAGCTAAGATTCAAGAAGATTATAAAACTGCTTCATCAGAAGAAGATTATAATAAAATCATGACAGATTTATTAAAATTAAAAGTTCCAAAATCAATTACTAAAAGCAAAAGCACTGATTTAATTTCATTTTATCCTAAAAAAGATTATATAAATTTAAACATTATACAATTAATTGGAGGGGGCACTTATGAGATTGTTGATGAATCTGAATATATTGATGCAATTGTTAGTTGGAATCAGGAAAAAATCGAAACAAAAATTATTTTTAAGGAATTTTCAACTATAAATGAATATTTTTATCAACCTTTTTTAAAAATATTTAAATTAAAAATAAATAAAAAACCAGATTCAGATTACGACTCTTATTTAGTTCTTCGTGAACTTGACAATCTTAAATTTAAAGAAGATTATTCAGAGAAACGTGTATCAGGATACATATATATTGATTTAACAAAAGATGAGGAAGTTATTGAATTTTCAACAACAGAAGATATTAATTTCATGGATTTACCTGTTTTTATCTCTCCTGGACTTGATGGATTAGTAATAACAACAGAGGAAAATTTAATTACCAAGGAGAAAACATCAAAATGGGCTCTTTTTATATTAATAATTTTTTTCTTGGGTATTATAGGATTTGTTATATATATTATCCTACAAGAATGGTACAAAAAAAAGTATGAGAGTTATTTATTTAAAAACAAAAATGATTTATACAATATATTTTCATATATCACTTCTTCGAAAAATAAAGGATTAAAAAAACAAGATATTAGTAATAAATTAAAAAAGGCTGGTTGGAATACTGAACAGATAAAATATGTGATAAAGAAATATGCTGGAAAAACAACAGGCATGTTTGAAATTCCAGTGGGAAAAATTTTAAATAAATTCAAAAAAAAGAATATTAAACAAATTCCAAGAAGAAATTTTAGACTAAATCAAAAACTTTTTAGAAATAAATCTTTTAGAAATAGATACTTTAAAAAATGATATTTCAGTGATGAAATATTTATAAACTATTATCACAAATTTATAGTATGGTTTTAAAAATTTTTAAAAATTTTTTAAAGAGAACTTTTTTGAATATTTTCAAGAATAAAAAAGATATTAAATTAGGTTTTTATGGTCCGCCCAATGCTGGAAAAACCAGTTTAGCAAACAGAATTTGCAAGGACTTTACTGGAGAAGAAATTGGAAATGTTAGTAAAATCCCTCATGAAACAAGAACTGTTCAATTTAAAGAAAAAGTTAAAATAAGTTATAAAGGACAAACAATGATTTTCAAGATGATAGATACACCTGGGATTGCTACAAGAATAGATTATGAGGATTTTTTAAAATATAATGTGAAAAAAAAAGTGGCTAAAATTAGAGCAAAAGAGGCAACTCAAGGAGTAATTGAAAGTATAAAATGGCTTGATGATATGGATATTGTTGTGATTGTTTTAGATTCCACTGAAAACCCTTATAATCAGGTAAACATCACAATTATTGGGAATTTAGCTGCCAGAAAAATTCCTGTTCTTATTGTCGCCAACAAAAATGATTTGAAAAAATCAAATATAAAAAAAATAGAATCTGCTTTTCCAGAATATGATACAATAGGTATTAGTGCAAAATATGGAAATAATTTAGAAGAATTTTATGAATCAATTTTTAAATTATCAAAAAAAATCTAAAAGTAAAACAATAAAAAGCATATTTACAATATATAATAAAAGATGGTGAAAAAAAGAAAGATAAAAAAATTAAAAAAGCTAAAAGGATTTTCAATACAATTTTTACCTTATTCAGAAATAAGAGATTTAGATAGTAATAAGAGAATCAGGAAAATACTTGGGATTATTTTAGGAAATAATATTTTAATCTTGCAGGGAAAACTAAAACCCCAAGAGGAAGTTAGGCTTATTGGCGATACTATGGCAATGATTGGATATGTTAAAAATTTTAAAGGAATAGAACTTGCAGTAATCTCAGGAAATAATGGCGAAGGTTTTTTCAGAAAAATGAGAAAAAGCGCTGTAAATGTTCTTATTGGTGCAGATTTAGGTGCTATAACGATTATAGGTCCTGCAACAATTGTAAAAGAGATAAAAAGAAATCCGAAAAAAATAGAATTATTGCTATCTAAATAATAAAAATAAGAAACTTCTTGTAATTTTAATATATTAAATCATAAAATAAGAAACTTCTTTTGGGTTTTATCACTACTTCTTTTTTCTTTTTCTTGGTGATTTTTTTCTTGTATTTTTTTTCTTTTTAAAATTCAAAGTAACATAAATTAATATAATCAAGATAATAGTTATAATTAAACCATATACCCCAAAAAATGGAAGCTGAATTTGTGCAGGACATACAAGACTATTGCTCCCCCCAACACAATTTTGAAATGTTCTATCAGGATCATAATGCCATGCCCCACTACCAATAGGGTCTTCTACATAACCATCCCCACTAATATTACTAGAAAATATATTATTTATATCCCAGGACCAAATACCACTCCATGAATAAGTTAAAAATCCATCATCACAATCATCATCTGTAATTTCACTAAAAAAACAACTCCCAATTAAAGAAATGTTCCCTTCAACCCCTAAAGGACAATTTGGTTCTATATAGTCTATTTTATGAGGTATGCAGGAGTTTTGGTCCCATGTGCATTCGCAATCACTCCATACTTCACATAAATCATTATTAAGTGTTTTTTGCCCACAGACTAAATCAGGAAAACCATTTCCCCGCACACTAATATCTGCTACACTACAAGCATCTATTTCACATTCTTCTTGTGTTTGATAATTCATACAAAGACTTACTCCAATACACTGTACAATTGTTAAATTTAAATCACCACTTGTTGCCCCATTAACTTTAAAATAAAAATTTTCTAATTCACTTCCCTCTCCAAGACTACTAAATGCAATATCTAAATCAGTTTGAGTGATTGTCCATAATGCCTCTGCATTTCCATTACTATCAACTACACCTGTTATTGTTCTAATATATCCGCTAAAAATTCCATCATATTCATAAATATCAAAATTAACAGTTGTGCCTTGGGGCAATGCAGAATTTGCTATAATCATTAATACACTAGTTTGTCCAACATTCACCAGTATATTATTTATATATACATTGTTTATATTTGCCCAATAAACTACTACTGTTGCTTCACAATTTCCATTAACATACTCATATCCAATATTACAAATCCCTGCACAACAAATTTTTTGAGAATAATCATTAAACATCCCAATATGGGCATTAGTGGTATCTGACAAAGAAAAAATTTCAATTTCAAGAATATTACAATTTCCAGTAGTGCTTCTACAATCAAAATCCCCATAACAAACATCATAACCAGTATATTGTGGTGACCCAGCATCAGGAATTTCTGCATGTGCATTTGTTGTGTCACTTAAAGCAATAATTTTATTTGCCCCATTACAGTCGTGTAGTCTATTAAAATCACAGCATAAAACATAATCATAAGTAGCAGAATCCCATAATTGTGCATGTGCATTTGTAAAATTAAACAAACCCATAACAATATTATTCCAAGGAGATGCCTGGCAATCTGTTCTTAATCTAACTTCACAATTCTCAGCAGAAACTAATACTGAAAATAAAGCCAGAAAAAAAACCCCAAAAACTACTAACACACCTATTTTTTTGCATATCATTTTATATTAATTTTAGTTAAATATATTTTATAAATGTTCTCATCCCTATCACGCTTTTACAACAGCTAAAGGTTTTAATCTTATAACTTTTTTACTTAGCCCAAGTTCATCAACAACTTTTATAACTTCATCAATGTCTTTATAGACTTCAGGAGCTTCCTCTGCTAAACATTTCCAATTTCCTGATTTAACTTCTATCCCTTTCTTATTAAGCTCTTGCTTTATTTTCTCTCCCTTTAATGTTTTTGCTGCCATACTTCTACTTTTTACTCTACCTGCTCCATGAACTGTGCTTCCAAAAGTTAATTCTTCTGATTTTTTTGTTCCTACTAACAAATAAGAAGAAGTTCCCATACTTCCAGGGATAATTACTGGCTGCCCCACTTTTCTATAAACAACAGGAACTTCTTTCCTATCAGGACCAAAACTTCTTGTTGCACCCTTTCTATGCACACAAACTATTTTTTTCTTTCCTCCTACAATATGTTCTTCAAATTTTGCGATATTATGACAAACATCATAAACAACATCTATTTTTATTTTTGGAAAAAAATATTTCATCTCCTCCCTTATCCAATGAGTTATTAATTGTTTATTAGCAAAAGCAAAATTAGCAGCCGCAGCCATAGCAGAAAAATAATCTTTTCCTAATTGGCTTTTAATAGGAGCGTAAACTAATTCTCTATCAGGAAGATGAGAAACACCATATTTTTTTTCCATAGCACGAATATAATCTGAAGCTACTTGATGGCCTAATCCTCTTGAACCACAGTGAATCATAATTATCACCTGGTCCTTTTTTAGCCCAAAAACCTTGGCAATTTTTTCATCAAATATTTCATCAACATATCCCACTTCTAAAAAATGATTTCCTGCTCCTAATGTCCCGATTTGCCCAAGCCCTCTTTTAATAGCTCTTTCTGAAACCTTGCTAACATCTGCACCTTTAATACATCCCTCTTCTTCCATATGCAAATAGTCTTCTTTTACACCATAACCTTTGTCAACAAGATATTTTGCTCCTTTTTTTAATAATTCATTAAATTCTTTTCTTGTAATTTGAAATTTGCTTCCTCTTCCAACTCCAGATGGAATTTTTCTATAAAGTGCTTCAATAATTTCTTTTTGTTTATTTAAAATATCTTTTTTTATCAAATTTGTTTTTAAAAGTCTCACACTGCAATTAATATCATAACCAACTCCTGCAGGGGTAATTATCCCTTTATCTAAATCAAAAGCTGCAACTCCTCCAATACTAAAACCAAAACCCTGGTGAGCATCTGAAAGAGCAATTGATGCTTTTAAAATTCCAGGTAAACATGCGACATTTTTTATTTGCTCTAAAGTCTTATCATTTTTAATATCTTCAAGAATCTTTTCTGAAGCATAAATTCTCCCTGGAACCAACATCTTGCCAGATTTTGGTAATTCATATATATATTTGCTTATTTTTTTCATATTAATTAATAGAAAAAAGGGTTTTTATAAATTTTCTAAATATAAAATAAAACCCTCTAATAACATTTGCAACTCACCTCAGTTCGTAGATATAAAAACATAATTAACAATCAATGATTAGACTTTTTTTATTAATAACTATATAAGCGAGTGAGTTTATGAGCGAGTCTGAATTTTTCCATAATTTATTTAATCCAACAAAATAATTTTAATTGTCTTGGGTTAAATACCCCTAAATTTGCAATCATTGCAATAGAACGAGCATAAATCTCCTTTTCAAAATCTTTAATTAAAATACAGGTTTCGTTTATTGCACATATCTTTGCTTCACAATCCAAGTAATTAGGGATTCTATTAATAATTTTATTTTTAATATCCTCTAACCCTTCATGAGGGGAGGCATTAGTAAAATCCTTCCAATTTATTGGAAGAGGATTAGAATTTGTTCTATTAGCTTTCAAGATGTAACCTCTAAAAATATCATTTGTCTGAATTTCTCTTAAAACTGAAAGTTCTGCAGCATAAATTTTTTCTGAATGGTCTTCTCTCCCAATATATCCTTTATTTATTACTATTAATAAAACACCTGCTATAAGCAATACTGCCACAAATGCCTCAACAATTCTTATCCAAGCTTTTTTATTATTTTTCATTTTTGTAAAAACTTCTTATATTACCAAATTTTTATATTAATAAATCCTGATAAAATATTTGCTTTATTATCTACATATTGTACTGGAATCTCCTCAGCATAAATACTTGTAGTCAGGTTTTTCTCTTTAGTGCTGATTATTACCCCACTGCTATTTTTAAAACTAAAGCTAAAATCAACCCCAATAGGAATATTTAATTCATCCTTAAGCTTATTATAACTATTCTCATAATAATCTTTTAATCTAATTATTTTTGTCTCAAAAATGTATTCAGTTTTTCTTATCAATCCAAGAGTATACTCATTGTCTATGCTTAAAGCCCCACAAGGATTTATTCTTGCTTCACTTATTTCTATAAATTCCTCTGAATTATATATCTTAAAAAACTCATTTTGGTTATTATATCTATCTATTAACAAATCATTTGGCTCATTTGGACGATCAGAAATATATGACAAAGAAATCTCTCCAAATTCATTTTTAACAATGCTGTGATTATTTATTCCAATTTCAGCTGTTAAATTTTTTAATTTAATACAATTAAAATTAACACTATTATTTAGAATCATAGTAGAACTAATCATTTCTGCTGAAACATTTTTTATTAATACTCTTTTTAAATAATCTAAAAGAACTTGTTTATCTTTTGGGATTTTAATTGTTGGCTCTAGAATTGAATACAAAAAAATAACAAATACTACAAATACTACAAATGACAAAACTACACCTACATGTGAACCTCTCTTATACATAATAATATTATCCAAAAAAGACTTTATATTTTTATTGGGATAGAAAAAAAGCAAAAGATTTATAATTTTATCAATGATTATGTAAGAATTAAATTTGTTAGAGTGGTAATAAAAAATGAGGATAACATTAAAATAAAAGAATGTTTCATTCCTGCCTTAATATTACCTTCTGCAAGTTTTCCAATTATTAAACCACTAAAAAGTCCTTGAACTAAAAGTAGATATAAAAATGAACTGGCTACCTGGCTTTGGTCAATTGTCTCTCCACTTGAAATCCCAATGCCTGCCACCCCCCCTACATTTGCAATACCTGAAACCATTGGAAGTATTTGAAATTGCATCACCAAAATAATTATCATAAATATAAAGAAAATAATATAACCTTGAACAGTTAATGCATGAATAGCTGCTTTTCTCTCTTTTTTTAATTTATCTGACATAGTTACTGCCTCTGCAACTGATTCTAATATTTCCCCAATATCTCCTCCTGCTTTCTCTGCCTGCCCAATTAATACAAGTGCTCTTGAAATTGTCTTATTATTAACATCTTTTGCAAATATTTTAAGAGCAAAATTTAAAGGAATCCCAAGAGAAATTTGATTGGCTAATTTTTTGATATTTTCACTTAAATCCCCATAGGATTTATCTTTTACATTGATTATACTTTTACTTATAGGAGTTCCTGCTTTTACACTCTCTACTAAATTTCTTGCAAATTCCAAGAACATTGCTTCTTTCTCAGCAACCACTCTTGCTTCATGAATTATTGAAAATATAAAAGGAGAAACCCCCACTAAAACCCCAATACCAATAGCAAATAAAAACAGTTGTGTCCCAATTAAAAATAAAGATAAAATCACAATTATTAATGCTAAAACAATCCCAATCCAATGTATTTTTTTTATCTCCATTTTTTATATTAAAATTCAGAAGGTTGTTTTAATCGCAAAAATGTTAAGAAAACAACATTTATTAATGAAACCCCTAGAATCATAATTAAAGTTATCATAGACATACTTAATGAAACTCCTAACCCACTCACTTTCATCATTATTAATAAAAGCATTAAAATCATTGGAGCAGCAATCACAACACTAATATATATATCCATAAATGTTTCAGCGGTTCTTGTATATTTCTCCTTCTCAAGCCTATGTTCTAAAAGTAAAGTTTGGGCCCTTCTCTCAAAAAATTCAGAGAGACTTCCTCCTGAAGTTATTGTTATTGCAATACCATTAAATAATTCTGCAAGTTTTGAACTAGGGCTGTTAAATGCCCTGTTTCTCAATGCACTAACCAAATTATGCCCGTAAACATTAATCTCATTTATTAATTTTATAAATTCTTTTTCAAGATTAGGATATTCCTTTGTTGAAACAATTATATCAAACATTTTACTTTGGTCAATCAGTGAATTAGAAATAGAAGCCATATGTATTGTTACAAAAGGCAACTCCTGATTAATTTTTGTTTCAAGAGATTTTTTCTCCATTGAAGGATAAAAATATGCAAACAAAAAAGTTACTACAGGAACCACTAATAAAATCCAAAAAACTTTAAGAAATCTCTGTCCAAGATCTTCAGTAACTACAGTTATAATTGGAAATTTAGCTCCAAAATTAAAAAATAGAAAAAATAGAAAAATAAACCCTCCTGCAAGCACAGATAATAAAGTTGTGAATAAAATCAAAGAAACATAACTCGAAAGGATAAATTGTAAATTGGATTTCACTAAATCTCTTTTTAATGTTAAGAACATTTGTTTTTCACTAAGAGACTTTGAAATATTAAAAAAAATTTTATTTGATATCTTAACATATTTACTTGGTTTTTTTGTCTTTTTCTTAACAACTTTTGTTTTCTTTTTTTTCATCCTCTTTAATGATTTCTCTTCAAGCTCTGAAAATTTTATTTTTTTAAGTGGTTTTTCAAAAACAGGATATATCAAAGATTCTAATTCTTCTTTTGAAACTTTTAAATTTTTTTCAATATGAAGCGGTGTTTTAAATTTAGTATGCAATGGTTTTGCAAGAGATATTTTCATTAATGTTTTTGAGAGATTATTATTTGTTTTTTTCAAGGAATTTTTTAAAGATTTTATTTGAAGATTAATCATCTTTCTTTCTTCTTTAACATTGATATTCTCCAAACTGTTCATAAGAGGAATAATTTCTTTGAATATTCTTTTTTCCCTAATAATTATTTCTTTTAATTCATCTAAAGAATCTTTTTTGTGAATCATATTAATTCCTCAGAAATTTTTTTTTGAATTTGAAGAATAAGTTTTTTTGTTTTGTCAAAATTTTTATAATCCTTTTTTTCATAAAATTCCTCTAATTTCAATCCTGCCTCTTCAAGAGCCCTGATTAATTGACTAATAAATAAAATATTCTCATTCATTTTATCTTTTTCTTCTATTGATTTATTAGTATCTTTAGCCATTATTTTCATAATTAAAACAAAGAATTTATATTATAAAAAACTACTTGTCCATATATAATTTATAATTCTAAATAGCTATTAACAATTGCTCTTTTAACTTCTGGATGTGTTTTTTCTAACATATTAATAAACTTTCCAACTTTATCTTGTGTTTGCTTTTCTTTTACAAATTTTAACTTTCTTAACTTAGCATAAAGTAAAATTTCTTTGTCTAAGAATAAATATAACGGCTTTATTATTTTTTTATCAATTGGTGTAATGC
>SDBT01005028.1_pt1 | contig 22335 bp, 28 predicted proteins | sample 2277101 | NCBI WGS metagenome assembly SDBT01 (sample SAMN10404973, study PRJNA504765) | marine sediment metagenome | isolation source: marine sediment core GS10_PC15, 103 cmbsf | place: Arctic Ocean: Southern Knipovich Ridge | collected 2010 | reverse complement strand
CCTCTACCAAATGCGTATGCCTCGAGCATGCCTTGGCCCACTGCGAGCTCGTCCACGCGGTCGAGACTGGTTCGGGCTAGGTCCCGCATGGCGAGGGTGACTACTCGGGTGCCGCTGTCGGTTCGGACTTTCCCAGGCTGTCGGCCACCTTCTGCTTGGATCGACCGCTGGTGTAACCCATGGCTTTCAGTGCAGCAAGGGCCATCCCCACCACGCCTGCAATCCAATGTTCAGGACCTATCAGCCCAGAGGCCATGAGCGTCCCGAGGAGCATCACCAAGAGGGTGAGATAGAATTCCGTAGTCTTGTATCCTGGTTTCATAGTGGTCCTTTTCTAGCGCCGCCGAGTCCCGTTGAGAGCCCGGTCCAGCTTGCGATTGATGTCCTTCTGCGTTTCCTCGGAGCGGGTCTGGGACTTCTCAATGCTGTCCATGGCCCCGCGAAGCTTTACTTGTTCGATCTGCATCTTGGAGACGTCGGCCTTGACCCGGTCCATCTTGGCACCCTGGACGTTCCTGGAGGCGTCCCACTCTTCACGGGTTGGGTAGTTGCCAGCTGCCCACGCCACTCCTCCGAGGAGTACAACGACGCCTGCAACGGTTGCCCATGTCTTGATAGATTCCTGAGTGCCCTTTGTCATGCCTCATACTCCCAAAGTCCAACAGTGTAAAACTCCCACGTAGCGCCGCCCGTGTTCACCTTCACGTGAATATCCGTCTTTTCAGCAGCCTTGGCAACCATTGTACCAGTCGCCGTGAACCTAGTACCGCTTGTGATTCCGGTCTCTTCGAAGAGGGTCCCGGATGCGTCTACGAATTTTACTGAGGCTGTGCCCGATCCAGCGGTGCGCACGGCAAAGACTCCGACCTCAACAGGGACATCGCCCTTCTGGGAGTCGTGGAATTCCGTGTTGATTCTGAACCCTGGGGTTGCGGCGGTGACTGTCGATGCGCCGGTTGCAAGGAGGTTGACGTAGCTGGTCGATGTAATCGTTGGCATGGACGCGATGCTGTGCCTGGACCAGCTGATGAGTTGCGCGGCGTTGTGCTTCCACAGTTCCGTGCCCGTCTCAGCCAGTCCTTGGATGCCGGTATCATAGATGGGCTTGACCGTCTCCCAGTGTAGCGGGTCCGCGATTCCGACCACGGAGGCGTCTCCGATCGGGTTCGCGACTTCGTAGACCATCATCGAGTGGACTCGAGCGTAGTTGACCTGCTGGAGCCAGCACATGTAGACCGTGTCGGCTGCTACTGCGGCCGTGATGGTGGCGCCACTCCATGCGACTTCTTTGGGGAGATAGGTGCCTGCCTGGACCTTGGGATAATAGATTTTGCTGGACGACTCAGTGCCGCCTGCGTGGTCGAGAAAGAGTTGGACATACCCAGAGTTTGACCCGTTCGCCTGACTGGCAGGAGCGAGCCCGGTCATGATTGCGATCGACTCGACGTTCTCACCGGTCCTGAACATGAAGTAGTGGATTGCCTCGGATGCCGTTGCTGGAGCTGGCGTGCTCTGAGTGAAGTGGCTGAGGGCGAACAGCATCTTTCGCTGGTTCACGGCCGCATTGTTGTAGGTCCACGCCACTCGTCGGAATGCAGCGGACGAGGGTAGGTCCCCGTTCAAGGCGAACCGCTCTCTTGGGATCGGATTCGGAAAGAGGGGCGGTACTGTTATTCTCGTCATTGGAGCGGTCCTAACCAGAGTTCACCGAGTCCACGGAAGCCAACTAGGTCACTGCCCTCGACTGTGATCCAAGTGATATCCGGCCCGTTGCCAACCCAGTTCTGCTCGCCTCGGACGATTCCCAACTCCTGTGCTGCCACGATGGTGAGCGTCGTCGATGTCGTTGTGAAGTCAACCTGATTGAGCGGTCCCGACCATACCGTATTCGTGTACGTATCGCCCTTTGGAGGGTTGGCGGAACTGGTGACGCGCACGTTCACGGATGAACCGTCGCCGGACAGAAACATAGGGGCGACGTTGAGAGACCTTCTGCGTCCGCCCATCCAGCGCTCTGTGCCGATTAAGAACGGGAAGGTCCACAGGACGATGAACTCGCCGGGGTCTAGACCACCAACAATGGCGTTGCTCTGGGCCATGGCGGGACTGTGCCCGGCCGTCTTGTAGTGCGAGATGACGTTGGCCATGCGCAACTGGTCACGCATGAACGAGGCACTGACTGGCTCGCCGTCACCGAATTGCTCGTTCGAGTGGCGGGCTGGTAGTTCGGTGGGGTCTGCTGCGGCAAAGCTAGGCTTGATGATGTCGCCGACTAGGTTCGGGTCGATGGTGTCGAGGATCTGCCCATCGTCCTCGTCGGCTTGGAACGCCACAAGCTGCTGGTCCGAGCCGACCACGTTGTAGGCGTCGAAGTTCACTAGGTAGGTGATGCCAGCGGTTGGAGCGAACCCGGTCGTGAGCGTGAGTGCGTCGTAGTCCACGGAGGAGACGTTGATATCGTCCACAGTGATTGCTGCGATGACATCGGTATGAGTTGATGCCGCCGTTGGGTCTGCTGGGTCGAGGGCGGTGAGTCGTACCTCGTCGCCAACGTCGTAGCTAGCTGAGTCATTGCTGCCCGTGGCCTTGCTGAACCTGTGTTGATGGACGAGTAGCTTCTTGCCGGCAGCGTCGTACCCAGCAGTGTAGGCCCCGCTCGTGATTGCGAATGCGTGCTCGCAGCTGGGCGCCAGCGGGAATAGGCGATCCTCTTCGGTGTAGAGCAGCGTCACCTCCCCGAACATTTCCTGTCCCCCACTCGAGAACCCGAACGAGTGCGAGGTCCCGACAACGGTTGCTGCCCGATTCGTGACACCCCTCACCCCGTCTTCGGGCCGGCGCACGTAGTCATCGGTGAAGGTCACAGTATCGCCCGGGGCCATGTGGAACATCGTCTGCGGGATGCTCCGGCGCCAGCGCTTGAGGGGCTTCGCGAACACGTTGAGGAACCGTGACGTGAGCATGTCGGCCAGAGCTCGAATCGATGCGCCTGCCCCGATGCCGCTGGCGTAGCTGTTCCGCGCCGAGATGGTCTTGGTCGCGTTCGTGCCCCCGCCTTGGCCCGCGTTCTGGTATGCGACTGGGTCACGTGCGATATGGGTGTTCTGGAACTTGTCGGTTACCAGGCTGCGGTTGAACTCGATCTTGAGCGTGTGGGTGAGGAACTCAGACGTCGTGTCTGCCAGAGTCCGCTCGGAGTCCATCTTGTTCTCTTCGGTGAGCGTGAACGTGGACGCGCTGGCGTTCGGGACCGAGAGTTGCGCGACGATGAGCCCGCCCTCCTTCCACATGGGGTGAGCCATGCGCAGTGCGAAGTCTGCCTTGACCGCATCCCAGAGCCGGGTCGGCTTCTCGATCATGAGCACGATGGAGTTCTCGACCCCTGCTTGCTCAAGGTCTGCCATGCTGTCGAGGAAGGGCTGTCCGAGCAGGCTCCATGGGATGCCGGCGCCGAATGGGAGCACGTCGTAAGTCGCGTGGTTGGAGCCGTTGCCGTCGATGGACGCGAACAGCTTTGCCATGGTCGCACAGAACGACTCCGAGGAGACATAGACCTGTTTGACGATACCTTCAGAGTCGCCGCCTGTTGCCACCAGGGCTCTGGTGAAGTCACGATTGGATGCCGACGAGATGCCGGTCCGAACGGTGATGCCTGAAATCTGAGTGTTGCTGTCGCGGCGACCGAGGAAGAGCGTGTCCCCGTTCATCATGTAGTAGCTCCAGACCTCAGCTCCGGTCACGTGCTCGCGTGCGTCCGGGGGTAGGGCGCTGGTGTGGTCTACAAACTTTCCGTCAGTGTTCTCGATTTCCAGCGTGAAGGTGCCATTGCTTTGGCGAGCTGATGGGTTCAGCAGCGGAGGATCCTCTGATGACAGAGTAATATCTGCGCCTGATTGAACGCCTACGCCCACGAAGAACCGTCCGTCACTCCACGGGGTAGGGGAAGGGAACCCCAGAAACTGTAGGAGCGGCTTAGAGGTCGTTGTCAGGTTGATAGACGCATCCATCGACGTTGATTCCTGCGCCGTCAGCTGCCACCTAGCTCCGTTATCGGACGACAGGATGCTTGACGACCAACGAAGCGTTATCGCAGAACCGGCCGCGCCTACCGTCGCGTCGGCGTCGAGCAGCGCTGCCAGCACACTTCCAAACTCCGCAGCCGTGTACTTGGCAGTAGTAAAATCTGTTCCAGAAACGAACTCGATGAACTCTGTGACATCCGTGCCGGAAGCCCGGTAGAACCCTATCGTGACCGCCTCGCCATCCGTGAAGGTGTAGCCGCCCTTGATTTTGCCGCTCCATTGGTCCTGCATCAGAACCGCGTCGATGAGCGCCTGCTGGATGCCAGTGCATTCCACCACGGTCATCAGGTCGACTTCGCTCACCCGTGCGATGGTGCCCGCGAACCAGATCTCAGCCTGTGCCTGCACGTCCCAGACCCCGGCAGTGACCTTATGCACGTAGAGGGCGACCTTCTTGCCGATCCAAGTTGCCGGCGCGCTGGTGACGTATACGGGGCTCTTGGCTTCTGTCGTGTCCACGAGTTCGCCGAGGCTTAGCTGATGCGGTCCCGGGAAGGTGTTGGTAGCACCCGCGTTGGAACTGAACGGGTGAAATACGCCAGCACCGTCGAGTGCGATCGCGATAGTAGTCCCGGCCGGTGTCCCGGTCACTGCGAAGGTTTCATTGCCAATGTTGACGTGGGTGCCAGTGAACAGCCCAGCGTCCTGAACTGTGATATCGAACGACCCTCCAAAGCTGTCCCCGCTGTCAAAGCCGACTGTGAGTTCGCTCCGAACCGAGGGCTTGCTCGTGAACATGTCGCGCCCGAACTGGTCTGTGACTTCGGGCTGAACGGAGAACTTAAACTCGGGGACTTCGACCTCGTTCCCCCACGGGGTCAGCGACTGGCTGAAGGTCCCGTCGACCTGGAGCCCGGGGAGCGCATCGGCCCAGTCTGTAGCAGCCCAAGCCGTGACCACGTCCGAGGGGTTGCCGTCCGTGATGAGGTACTTGTAGCCCTCGATGACCAGGACATAGCCCAGCTCTGGACCGTGGTTCGAGCCCCGGATCGCGTCTTGTGTCGTGCCCACTACTCAGGCACCTTGATGAGCCTGGGCAGGACGATGACCCAGCCGTGGACCCAGCCCGGTCGTACCTGGTCTGGTCGCCAGTTCTCGAGTCCGAATGCGGCATAGGTGGCAAAGGTCGCATCGTCGTCGGCATCGCCATAGAATCGGACCGGTCCGGCGCTGGTTCCCCATGCTGCTCCAGCCCAGACGCCATCCAAGAGGAACTGCTCGAAGCTCTCGTTGACCGTGACCTCGTTGATGGCCCAGCACTTGGCCCGGCTCGCGAAGTTCCAGTTCACGGAGTTGATCTGCTTCTTGCGCCCGATGATGGAGAAGGCGTTGCCGTTGGCATTCTCGCGGTTCTTCTGGTCGGTCTCCCACCAGCCGGACCACAGTGGGCCGCCGTTGAGGGAATCGAATGGGTAGTCGGGGAGCCACAGGGCCTGTGCTTGGAGAGTTCCGGTGTAGGCAAGTGAGCCAGTGAGGTTCGCTGCGAATCCAAGCAGGTCTCGAAGTTCAGTATCCCCTCCGACCCAGTTCCACTCTACTTCCGTGATGCCACCGCCAGAGGCTGTGAGGGTGTACTTACCTGTCCCGGACTCACCGGCTGCGAGGGTGACGACATAGGTGGCCAGGAGAGCAGACGCATTGAGCAAGTCTTCGAAGGTTTGAAAAATGCTATCGCCCGCGCCACCATCGGACGACTGAAAGTAGAGGCCAGCGGGGATGGTGACGACAACGTTCTCGCCCCCGCCTGTTTCAAGGATATCCACACCCCAGCCCCCGGTCGGGATTGTGATCTGCGCCTCTAGTTTGCCATTGGTAGCCATCAGCCGTTTCTTATCACGTCGTTGGGCACGTTGAAGCCCGAGCCCCTGGCGATTTGCCGGAACCTGGCCTCACGCTGGCGACTGGAAAGGCTGCCGAAGTCGTCGCCAACAATGAAGATTTGAGTCCGGCCCGTGTTCCCGTTCGCGGCGCCACCTGTCCCCTCGCCTGCTCTTGCCGGAGCGACACCGGCTGAGCCCGCTCCTGCTCCAACTGCGGCAGATGGGCGAGCGCCGCCAGATGAGCCAGCGCCAAGACCTCGGGCTGCCACTCCAGCTGCCACGGCTCCGATCCCGAACATCGCAGCGGCCTTGCCATGTATCGCAGCAGCTGGGATGTTGCCGAGGGCGAGTTCACCGACTCCGAACGCCGCCTCACGGATGGCGCGGATGGACATCTCCACGGCCATGCTCCGGAGCGACTCACCGATTGCAGACTTGAATGCCTCCGCGAACGAGTCCGAACCTGTGATGAGAGCGTCGACTCCGGCCCCGAAGGCGTTGGCGAGCCCGTCGAAGCCTTGACTTAGGGCGCTGAGTGCTTCGGCTGTGGCGTCGATCTCGGTTGGGGTTCCGAAGACGCTGGCGAGCAGGTTACTCTGACCGGTTGCAGCGTCTAACTCTGCGAACTTCTTGAGATTCTCTTCTAGGATGTCGAGGGAACTGGTGATGTCCGTGGAGAACTCGCGGATCTCATCGAGCGCCGCAAGCCCTGAGCGACGGTCCTCGGCCTGGCGTGCTGCCTGGTCTGCCCGATCGAACCCGAACAGCTGCTCGACCGCTGAGCCCTGGATGATGTTGCCGCGCTGGGATGGGTCTGCTGAGACTGCCTCGAATCCGCCGCCGCCCCTACCTGCCCCGCCGCGAGCAAGTGCAGCCGCCGCCTGTCTCTTTGCGAACCTTTCCTGATCTGCCCGGTTCTGAGCGCGGAATCGGCGGTCGTCCGCATCTCTCTCCAGCTGGTCGAGCTGGGCCTGGCTGGCCGCGACTCTGCCCGCGAGCTGCTCAGCCTGCGAGCCTGCGCCGAACCTGAATGTCCTGAGCCCTCCCTCTGGCCCCCTACCTGCAGCAAATAAAGCCTGGTCGCGCTTGGCTGCCTGCAGTGCATCCTCTGCCTGCTTGATAGCGGTCCTGGTCTCAACACCTGCCAGGAAGTCCGATGCCTCACCGGCACGGGCAATGAGACCGACCAGCGCCGCGAAACCTGCGATCACCGGCTCAAGAGCGACGGCAATCTTGCCCAAGTCCTCCGAGATGCTGTCGGCGGTGTTGTCCATCGAGATGCCAGCGGCCTTGATCCCGTCGCCAGCTAGCCCGAAGTTCCCGCCCAGTTCGGCTGCCTGCTCGTTGAGGGCCACCAGAACGGCCTGGAGCCCTTCCTCGGTGTCGTTCTCTGGGCCCTTGATGACGAGCCCAAGCTCCTTCAGAGGCTCTGTGGTGCCCTCTGTGATGGCCTTCTGAGTGACCTCCAGTGCCTTGGTCAGGTCAACGCCGAGAGTCTTGCGGAGAGCCAGCGCCCCCTGAAGCGCTTGGTCCATCTCCTGCTGGCTCAGCTTAAATGTGCCGTTCATCGCTTTCGAGGCGAATTCGAGCAGGCGGGTATCGTCGACTAGTCCAGCGGTGGACTTGCGGAGTTTGTCGAGATTGACCCCGACCGTGGCTGCGTTCAGTGCTGAGTTCTTCTGGAGCGTGTCCAGGCCGGAACTCAGGACCTTGGCCGCGACCGTGACGCCTCCGATGGCCACACCGACCTTTGCCCACATGGCAATCTGACCGTCCAGCTTGTCGTTCTGCTGCTCGGTCTGCTTGAGGAGAGCCTTGTGCCGCTTCAGCTCCTCGCCTTTGAGGCCCTTGATCGCCTTCTTCTGCTGGCTGGTGTCGGCCTTGTACCTGGTGAGGACGGTGCTGACTAGAGTGATGGCCATTGGCTACCCCTCTTTCGTTCGGTTGCGAAAGGTGTAGTTCTCGGCCTCGCGCTGAGACGAGGCGAAGATGTCCATGGCGTCCTTGGCCAAGTCGGTGATTGGGTTGCCGTCGTAGAACTCACGAAGGGCACCCTTCTCGCGCCAAGTGTTTGCACGCACAGCCTCGATGACTTGCGGCAACTGGATGAGGTACCCACAGCACTTGTCAGGGCGCTTTCCTGTGTACTCTCCAGGAGCGTACCCCTCGGTGCCGGTCCTGTCTTTCTCGCGCATCCAACCACACCGGAACGTCGCCCGCTCAGCCTCGGACAGCTTGCACTCTCCGCAGTCCATGTATGTCTTGGCGTCCGGTGCATTGTCGTCCTGCATCTTTGCGCGGTGGTTGATGACCCACGGAAACAGTTGGAGTCCGTGGATTAGGTCGGGTTTGGCGTTGCGTGGGAAAGGATTACGAGCCCCAACTCCTCCAAGATGTCGAGGCCAATGATGTTCTCGGTCTTCTGCGTGATTGAGTCGCGACCCTCTGCGTCACGAGCGATCTCGATTTCCATGGGCTCACCGGTCGCAGGGTCGACGAGGTTCTCCACGCCCTTGAGTCCGAGCCTGGCAGCTGCGAGAGCCTGGAAGGATGAGCCGAAGCGCTGGCCCTTGCCCCTGAGCTTGCTGAGCACCTCGGCCTGCGCGATGGGCTGGAGTTCCCACACGGTCGGGGCCTCGCCCTCCTTGATTGGTGGCAGAGGGATAGCGCCTTGCCGATACTTCTCGAACTCCTCCGCGAACTCCTTGGAGCCAGCGCTGGTATCCAGGGCCCCGTCATGGAGAGAGATGTAGCTGAAGGGCTTCGCGAGAGTCGCTGATTTGAGTGCCAATGCCATCAGGCCGATCCGAATCTCCAGGAGGCTTCTGTTTCCTCGCTGGTTGTGTCTGGCCCCGTGAGAGCCTCAAGGGCTATCGTACGCCGGTTCAACTCGTCGGTTGCTTCCTGGGTCACGTAGTTGGTTGGGCGGCAGTTGTTGAAGTAGAACGCAAGCGCCTTGCCGTCCACGACCGAGAGCGAGACCAAGACATGCTGGAGCGCGGTGCCGGTGTAGATGTCGTTCAGGGTGTTGGTGCCGGACGCCTCTGAATCAACGGTCAGGTCAAAGCTGGCAGCGCATCGAGTCCGAACCGCTCCGGTGATGACTTGGTACTGGTCTTGACCACCGGGGCACATCAGGGGCTGAACCTGTTGGTCGATAGTCAGGTTCCAGTTCCGGATCGCGAACTTCTGCCGAGTGACCGTACCCACGTCCTGCATGAACACCGAGCCAGCTGCGACAACGCTGCCGTCCTTGGCATCGGTTGCGGTCACGTCCGGGAATGTCTCGTTCGCCTCTTCCCATCGGGACACGCCATAGGTCAGGTTTATCCGTGGGAGTTCGCCGACGTTCAGGCCCGAGAAGGTGACGGACATCGGGAAGCATCCGCGCGCCTTCCATTGGCCGTTCGCGGTCTGGAGCAGCCACCGGGTTGAAGCGATGGTAGCAAGGTTCGCCTCTTCGAGCGGGTAGATCATCTGGGCCGCGTAGACGACATCGGCTGCATCCGGTGTTGCGTCGAGTGCGGTCAGGAGAGTGATGGTGCTGATGTTGTCAACGGCTGCGAACTGGCCGTTTCCGCGAGTGTCCCCGATGGTCCCGACCCGAATCAGGTTGCCGCTCTCAACGGTACCGCCCACGAGCGCGAACTCGCTTGCTGAGGTTGGAGCTGCGTCGACGGTCGTGCCAACGCTATCCACGCTGCCGCCGCCGATGAAGTTCAAGAGCAGGAGATGTAGGTGGGTGGCAGTGAGGGCACCGGCAGTGGTTCCGCCGTGGCCAGTCAGAGCTAGCTCGATGCTGAACTGTCCCTGCCACGGTCCACGAACGCCCAGCTTCCCTTCCTCGGACCGCTGCTGAGTGATTTGCTCAGCGATGCGCTCCTGGATGTCTGCGGGTACGATTGGGTCCCCGATGACCTGGAGCCGGGTTCCGAATGTGTCGGTTGCTTCGGCCCAGCCCGATTCGAGCTCGTAGCTGGCCGCGCCTAGTCTTGCTGCTTTTGCTGTCATGACATGTCTCTCCTAAAGTTGATCTCGTAGTTGAAGAGGAGGAAGTCCACGACCTCGCCCGGTTCGATAATCTTGTCTACGGCTAGCGCTGCGTTCTGCCCGCTCACGTAGTTGGCCCCGCCGCGCAGCCCGATGGCCGTGTCGATGTCGTGCATGTCCTTGGTCATGACGTCGATCATCTCCTCGCGATTGCCACGGGTCGAGTATCTGCCGTTCTTCGGGTAGGCCACGAGCACCTCGAAATTGGTGATGACTTCCTCGTCAAGCGTGTCTGAGATGGTGGGGAGTTCGTAGGGGCCCACGTCCTCGATGTAGAACTTGCGCAGGGCTGCCGTTGGATGAGCCTCTGCCCAGTCCCGGAAGTCCTCCTCGTCCTTGTACTCGCGGAAGTCGACGTCGGACATCCTGTTCGGGGCCAGGGCTGCGATGAGCGTTTGCTGCTGCTCGCGGATGAGCTTTGTGGTTGTGGTGGGCACTAGCCTGTGCCTCTTCGTCTGCGGATCTCATTGATAGTGTCGTGCTGGCACTGCTGGTCGATCTCATCCATGGACAAGCCCTCGGCATTAAGGATCGTGAATACTAACAGAAACCCATCCTCGTTAGTGACAGTGCATTGCTTGTGTGGGGCCGCCCCTACTCCATCGATAGTAGAACTCCACCCGACTGTATCTGTGGGCTTTCGTGACGACTCAGCGCCAATTGCTGCGTTCGCTTCTGGTCTAAACGGCATTACTCGTACCCCAGTGCGACCGCGACCGCAGAACGCGCGGCCTCCATTGCTGCAGCGTTGCCAAAGTCACCGGTAGCCCCCACCCAAACCATTGTGGCCCCCCATGACTGTGGTGCTGCGGTGCGCAGATCCGTCTTGGAGATGCCGAATGTCTCACCGTTCGTGAGGGTCTCGCCGAAACCGTCTGCGCCTGTAGAGGAGCCCTCTCGAGACCACATCCCTGAGATGTTGTTCGTGATTGACCTAGTGCCGACGATGACCTGCGCGTTTGTTGACCCATGGTCTACCGCAATCGTGTGCGTTGTCGCGCCGGAAGCCTCGGCGTGCCGCCAGAGTATCCGCCCAGTGGTCGTACTGAGTATCTCGTAGCCGATGTTACCTGCCGTGTTGTCACGGTTTCCGACGATGTTCGTGTTATTTGACGGGACGCCAGTGAACCGGAAAATGTGCATGACCGTAACGGTCTCGACTCCACAGTCACCTACGGTCCCGTCCGCTGAAAGCAGGCCGTCCGCTGAAGCATTTACAAATGTTGTAGTAGTCCCGCCGAGTATTGCGTCAGCAACCTCCTTGGTCGGTGTACCCCTGTCACTAAGGTCGTCGGTCCCAACTAAATCATCTGCCCCGCTGGCGTTTTTGCCTAGCCACATCCACGTGGGCTCTGACTGGCCTGTGATGGTTGCAATGTCTGCTGGCGTGAGGGTGTCGAGCGTGAATTGAGCACCTGCAGAAGGAGCGCGCAAAGACGCACCAAGACTGCCCCCAAGAGCACCCATCACAAAACTCGGTCTGAACGTCAGCAGTCCCATTTAGCCTTCTAGCAAAATCAGGTTGGCAGTCCCGTCTGCGGTGGCACGGATGACCGAGACGAACGCGATGGTTGCAGAGTCGGGTTTGATCTCAACGTAGACCCCAGCCGGAAGGAACACGTTGTCGGCTGCTGCGGCGGCATCTGTGCCCGTGGCTGCGATACGGAACCAACAGTCGGTCGTGCTGATGAGCGCGTAGCTCTGGCCTTCTTGCATTCCGTTCGTGAACTCGGCAGATGCCGTGGCCACGGTCAAGATTTGAGAGCTTCTAGTTAGTGCTGGCATTGTTAGTCCTCGGTCTTGATGAGGCTGGCGAACCCGTCGTCGCCGCCTGTTACTTTTATGATGTTGACGAAACCTCTGGCGGGGCTGGACCCAACTATATCCAGGTACGTGTCGGCAGGAAGGTAGAACGAGTCTGTCCCAAGTTGCTCAGCGGCGGCCCCTGTGGCTCCGATTCGAACCCACGCAGGTACACTTGAGATGATGCAGTAAGATGTGTGCCTGCCCATTGCCGAACTAAACTGAGCGGTCGTACCAGTGACCGCCTTTACGAAGTTGACTGTGGTTGCCCTGCTCATGCGGACTCCAGCAAGGCTAGGTTCATGAAGAATTCAACCGGCGTGTCAGCGTCCTTGATGACTGCGACATAGCCATCGGTTGAGTCGTGGGCTCGCAAGTCGAAGTAGGTCTTTGCTGGCAGATATACTGCCCCATCACCCTCCGGAACGGCTCGCCCAGCAACGTCGGCGATGGAGCCAGTAGCGAACCACGCGTCAACGTTTCCGCACAGACGGTATAGCTGTCCTGGCTCCATGCGAGTCGGGAACATTGCCGCCACGTTTATGACCGTGATAGTCTCTGAGAATCGTGCGATGTTGTGGGACATTACTTATTCCACGCTGACACAGGTTCGACCTTTGTCCCTGCTCCGCTGGTGTCCGTTGCCATGGCGGTATTGCCGACGCGCCGAATCAGCTTGTCGATGTGACCCTCGTACCTTGTAAGCGCAATCGCGTATCCGGCTGTCTCCTCGTTGGTGCGCGTGACCTTGAGTTCTTCCGTGAGAAGGAGCGTCTTCGAGACCACTAGGCGCCTGATTACGGTGCGGTTTCGAATCATGTGGCCGGGGATGTTGGCGCCGTGAAGGTCGATCTGTACCTCTTCCCATGCGTGGTCAAGTAGCTCGTGGCCCCTGTCCTCGCGGTAGCCCACTGGCAGATTGTCGATCCAGCCAGGCATGCGACTGTCCACGTCATGGGGCACGACGTTGTGCCGGCCCGTGTAGCGAACCACGTCGAAGTAGTCATCCCAGACATAGGTGATGTCGTCGACCACGTACTCCCATCGGATGCGGTAGCCCTGGTTCGGGTTGAGGTCGTCGGTGATGTTCTCGGTGTCCTGAATCCACGCATCGTTGATGGTGGCCTCGATGACAACGCTCCCGAAGGCGTCTGCGGCTGCGTATGCGTTTCGGAGCGGGTGTCTGGCCGTTATGCTCACACCGTCGTCGATCGCAATGGCCTCGATGTGCTCGCGCTGCCCCTGTGCGTTCTCCAGAATGTAGCGCCATCCGATCAGACCCCCGGTGGTAGCGGTCAGGTTGATGATGCGAGCGTCTGCCTGGCCGTCACCGCTAGCAGCGTCCAACGTGGTCACAGCTGGGTCAATGGCCGTGCTGTCTATGGCCGTGCTCTCAGCGGTGCCATCGTCACCGGTCCCGGATGGGAAGATGGTTGCCGATACGATCGAACTCGGGCGCCCCTCGGGGCAGAACCAATACAGTAGCTGCCCCGTGACGTCATGCGTCAGGAGTTGGCGGTCGACTATGTTGTGGTTCAGATGGGACATCAGCTGAAGATGAGCTTGGAGGGCTTCCCTTTCATCCAGTCGAACCCGGCCAGCTTGTTAGAGCGCTCCAGGACTTCCCGAAGCTTCTGCGCGGCTCGTTCGCGAGTCTCCTTGTTGCCCATATTGAGCGCGACAGACAACCCCTTGACCTGCTCGAACATCTCAGGCTTGGAACGCATCCAGCGAAGGCGCTCACACAGTCGGTCTATTCCGATCTGTCGCAAGCCCTTGGCCTCAACGATAGAGGGCTTGCTCGCGATGAGTTCTTCGCCCTCGTTGCGCATGGTCTCCCATTCCCGGTCGATGTTGCGTCCGGTGCGGCGATGGAACTCGGATGCGATGACGTCCAGCTTCTCGCGCTTCTTGTCGACCCTGTGGCTGGTGCGAGCGTCCTCGGACTTCTTGCGGTCCATGCCTTCGAGGATGCCAGTGATTTCACGCGAAGCCGCATCGATATCAATCTCCTTGCCATCTGGCTGGGAGGCTGCCAAGTCGGCTAAGATCTCGTTGCGGACTCTGATGCTATCTGACATTTGCCCCTCTTGGCTTCGGTGTCTTCTTCTCTGGGGTCGACGTGGCTGCTGCTGGCACGTCCGCTGCCATGGCTGCGGTCAGCTGAGCGTCGGTGATCGGTGCCGGAATGTTGTTGATCATGGTCGCCTCCATGAGACGGGCCAACTTGTCTAGGCGAGTTTCGTACGCAGCCGCATTCTCTGCATTGCTGGCGTTCTTCATCTCGGTTCGGGTCCGGATGAGTTCCTCTCGCTCCATGCAGGCCACGCAGAACTCGGCGTCCTTGCTGCGCCTGTTCTTGCCAAACATGGGACCGGCATAGCACTTGTTCTTCTCTTTGGGGCAATCAACATACCAGACCCAGTCACGGCGCAACTTCTCGCGCTTGATGATGTCGGCATAAGCGTTGCCAACCCAGGAGACGATGGTCTTGCCGCTGGCCATGGAAATCTCCACGACCTGACCGCTCGGGCCAATGGCCTTCTGCTTGAGAGCCATGGGGTTCTTCTTGTCGTCGCCCATGCCCATCTTGCACCAGTAAATCGGTTCTTTTTTGTTGAGTTGCATCTGTTCCTAATTGGGATGCTTGGGCCCAGTCTCCCAGGCCCAAGCTATCGGTTTACTATGGAGCGTCCGTGATGATGCCAACGCCGGATTCGTCGGAAGTCTCGATGACTCCCCACTTGGCGGTAGCGACGAACTTGGTCAAGCGACCAGGAGCATCGCGCTCGAGTTCGGTCTTCACGTCGCGGGTCATGACTGCGCCAATCGCAGCCTGGCGAGGGTTCGTATCGCCTCGGATGTAGCAAGCACCAACCACGTCGGCTCCGGTGTTTGCGGTGTCGCAGAGTCCGGTCTGCCATACCGGGTGGCCCATGAACATGCCAAGGAAGCCGTTATCCGTGTCCGTGGACACAGTGAAAAAGCTGTTGACGGTCGTGGATGTGGCAGCAGCCTGAGCCGACTGATAATCGGACGCCTGCTGGTCATCCAGGATGTAGACCAGAGAGCCCCGCATCTTGTTGATACGGATCTGAGCCTGAGCCTCAACCATGTTGGCGATCGTAAGGTTTGCACCCGACGTTCCAACGCTGGTTGTGAATGCACCGTACAGCGCAACGATGTCGTCATCCAACGAGATCGAGAACAGCACGCCAGCGTCTTCAGTCACAGTGTCGAAGATGCCAGCACCGAGGATGGTCTCCTCAACGGCAGCATCGGTGATGTCGCGACGGACACCAATCTCAGCAGCGGTGGCAGCGACCTGAGTGGTCTCCAGTTCGGTCGCGTTGAGTGCCGTCACCTCAGTCGCGAGGTCAGTCGCAGTGTCGAGCACAAGACGAGGGAAGGAGCCAACCTTGGTAGCCCTCCCGCGCAGATCCTGCCAGTTGTTGAACGGAGCAGCGACCGCGAAGTCGTGCGCGTATTCCATAATCGCAGGGTTGATCCACTCAGAGTTTACAAGCTCGGTGAGTGTGGTTGTGGTGGTTTCGTTTGCCATTGTCTATAGGTCTCCTATTTGCCAGAACCTCCGATGTTCTTGGCTGGGAAAAGACCCCCTCTGCCACCACCCAAGCCTGCTTTATGTGCTCTGAGTGCTGGTAGCAACTTGCCATCCTTCCGCAGGTTCTCGACGTCGTCCGATGTCCAGTTGGTCGGGTTTCCTTCGACCCCCGTGGTTGGACTGGAGCTAGGTGCCCCTGGACTGTTGAACCCAGCGCCCTTTTGGGCTGGAGGTTCGTCGCGTGCCTTTACTCGAGCAACCAGGGCATCAAATTGAGCCTTGTCGTGCTTGAATAGCGTTGGGGCGATAGCTGCCTCTGTTTCGTCCATGGGTAGCCCAAGGATTGCGGACGCGAATGCACCCTCTTCCTTTTGCTCGGCCATGGTCGCTGCAAGGCCCTCGACAACGCTGGTCAACTTGTCCAGTCGGTCATCGGGGACCGGCGCTTGAGGAGCGCCAGAGGGAGTCTCAGTTGATGCGGCAGTAGATTTCGCGCTCTTGTTGGCTTTGCGTGTCGCCTTGCCTCGTTCGGTCGCGAGCATGGCGTTAACCTGCTCTTGAGAGAACGTGACGGGCGCAGGCTCTGCCGGTGCAGCTGGAGCTGCTGGAGCGACTTCTGGTTCTGCTGCTGCTGGTTCTGATGGTGCCGGCGCGCCCTCACTCCCGGTGTCGGGTGCGAAGAGTGCGTAGCTCATCATGTATTTCAGTTTCATGTCGTGTGGGCCCCTTTTTCAGTTGGGTTACTGGTCTGTGATTTACTGCTCACAGTGGCAGCCCCCGGAAAATCCAGGGTAAGAACGTCTCGGTTGATGTGAGTGGTAGGCACTCGACCATCAACGAATATCTTTGCTCCAAGCTCTTGGAGGCGCTCGCAGAACCACACGTCCTCGCCTGTGCGGATGTTGGTTCCGTCCACGTCGTAAATCTTTGCGAATGCCATCCCGACAATCTTCGAGGCCATCTTGCAATCGATGACGACAAGGCCAGTGCCGACGCGCTCAGCCTCGTAGACCTCGCCGGGCCTGCACGGCTCTACGTTGGCAGGAGCGCCGGCTTTGCGCATGCCACAGATAGCAGCGACCATGGCAGCCCCTGTCTTGACGGCAGTCTCAAGAAGTGGCGCAATCGCGCCCATCGGATGCTTGCTGAAGATGTCCGAGTCCTGCATGCACAGGTAGTCGCACTCCATCTCGATCGCGTAGGCCAAGGCCCGGTTGCGAAGGATGACGATGTCGGAAGCGTTCGCAGTCCAGCGCCGGTAGTCGAACATGAGCCGATCTTGGAGCGTGTCCTTCTCGCGCAAGACCTGGACGTGCTGTTCGTCGCAAATCGGCGTGTAAGTCGGTGTAAAGTGCCCAATTCTCATTGAAGGACCCTTTCTGACTCTTCCGAAGGCCCATTTTCGCTATTTTCATCATTTTCGTCGTCAGAATCGTCTTTTTCGGGTTCTGGCGCCATTGGAGCGATCGGAGAGACGTTTAGAGCTCGTAATTTCATCACAAACTCAGCATTGATGTCGATGTTGAGCTCAATGGCGTCCCGGGCCTCTTCTGGGGTCGATTCCGGGTTGAGAGCCTGGTACATCTCGATCTGATTCATGAGACCCTGGCTTTTGAGGTTTTTCCAGTACTCAAGCCGCGCTTGGGGCTCTTGAGGCATGTCAACCTCGCCGAAGTCGATTGCCCAGCCGCCGAGGTTGAAAGCGAGTTCGTTCTGTGACTCTGCAAGCACCTCTTCCTGGATCTCTGCCAGTTCGAACTCAACCGGGCGCCAATCCACAATCTGGTCGTTGCGAATCTCGCGGAGGCTTGTGCGCTTGAGCTCAATCTCGAAACCGGACGTGGCCTGGTAGCTGAGGTCGAACACGGACTCGGGAATGCCGTGGTTCGAGGCAATCTGCTTGATGATGTTGCGCGCGGCCTCGATGTAGCTCTTTGGGTCTGCGCCGAGGTCAAGGGTCGTCAGGTTCACGCCTTCGGGCACCATCAGGAGATGCTCCTCGTCCATGGGCTGAGCGGTGGGCATCTGTCCAGCGTCACCGGCTGCCACGGCCTGCTTGGTGCCGGACTTCTGGTGCTTCATGAACATGACGTTGATGAGCGCCAGAGCCATGTGAGCATTGGCGATGTCGTTGCCAGGGTCGGGATTGAGCAGGGCCTCAGTGGGCTCCACTCTATGCACGAGCATCATCGGCATCCGCGTCAGCCCGGTGGGAGTCTTGCCGCCGATCATCATGCCGTTCTCGTTGAGCCGGAAACTTTCCTCGTCCGTGATCACTAGGTAGTGCGGAGTTGATGGGGAACTGGCCCGGCCTCGAGCTGGAGTCTGGTCGAAGATGATAGCGACCAGTTCCGTGGGGTCGAGAGGGTGAGCCACTGCCCAGAAGTTGTCAGGGGTCACGATTCGGATTACCGGCTTGTCGAGCGTGACCGTGATGTCGAACCAGATCACAATCTCGTTGCAGAGGTTGAGCATGTGGTTGCCAACGCGCATGCGCCGGTCCTGGTGCAAGCCCCTCTGAAGAATCTGATACCTTGCGTTCATGGGCCGTGACTTGACCACTCGTTTCGCTGGCTCTGAGTAGACCGTGGAGATTTCGCGGATGATACGCCGAGTCAGGTTCTGGAACGCGCCAAGCTCGGCGAACTGCTTGCGCCAGCCTCGAACCTTGGCGTTGCGGAACAGGCGGTCGATCATGTCGACGATCTGCTTGTGGCCTCGGTCGTTGTAGAGGTCGACGCGGAGGCGCATCCTCTTGCGCCGGTCCTTCTCTCGGGGATTGAAGATGTAGGACTCGCGCAGAACCTTTGTCACTTCGGCATCATTAAGGGCAACCACCGCACCGCTAGGGAGCGTGCCGAGGATCTCGTTCAGGCTAGGCAACGGCTTCTCCGCTTCGGATGCCGTCTGGGTTGCGTGGGCGCTCGGACTGGTAGAGCGCATAGCCGAGAGCTGCAGTTGGATCGGAGAGGTCACCGCCCGCGCCCTTGGTTCGCTTCTTGATGGTCTCAGCCTTGCCAGCAGCATCGCGCTCGGAAAGCTCAAGGGATTCAACTAGCAGCGGGCACGTTGGCAGCCCGCGCTCGTCCTTGGACACGAACAGGCGCCGAGTGTGGCTGGCGTTGCATAGGAGCCGGTTCACCATCTCGATGCGCGGCTCCTTCAGGATGCGACCATTGCCGAGGCCCTTGCGGTAGGCAGCGCTCTTGGGATCGAAGCCGGCAGCGCGGAAAGTCAGGTAAACGCTCTTGTCCGTCTTGAGGTCGGTGGTGCCGTAGGGGTCCATGCGCAGGAGGACGCGGGGTTGGTCGTCGCCCTCGTACATGTAACTCCACCTGTCCTGAAGGTGGGACATGAGCTGGGCCGCGTGCTCCTCGCTGGTCGTCTGCTTGGTGCGGAGTTCGTCGACGGCATACCAGCGGTGAAAGTTCTCGCCGACAAATTGGTAGGCTCTGAGCATGACGGTGAAGTCCTGCATCGAGCCGGGGTCGTGGCCAAGCAGCATCTGGATATTGGGGCCGTACGCTTTGAGAACGTATGAAGTCACGTCCTTAGCGCCGATCGCCGGCAGTGCGACGAGATTGTGGGCGCGGTCCCATGCGTGATAGAGCATGTTCTCGGGGCCGACGTCGAGAGCGAGCCCGCGCCGCTTCCACTCTCGCTCCGAGCACTCCACCTTCATCATGTCCCAGTGCTCGTCATGTACGAACGGGGTGTCGCGGTAGTCGATCCGGTGGAGGGTCCAGTTGACCGATAACGCATCGCGCCAGTTCCGCCACGTGGGCGAGTCCTTGGCTGTGGCAGTTGCACAGATGGGAGCGTGCTTGCCACCGCGAAGGCGAGCGACCACGTCCTCGTAGGCGCCCTGCTCCACTGAATCTTGGGCCTCATCCATGGCAGCGCCGAGGTTCCACGTGTAGCCCTGGACTGGTGAGCCGGTGGATCCGGACTGGGCCTTGGTCGAGCGAAACTGGATAGTGTGGCCCGAGCATGTGACGACTTCGCGGGCGTCCACGAAGAGCGTTCCCCATGCGCCGTCGATCGGGCTTCGGGTGCTGCTGATGGGAGCGAGGTCGCAAACTGCCTTGACCAGGGTCCCGAGCCGTTCAGATGTTGGAGCCGTGGCACCTACAGCACCGCCAACGCCAACCTGTACGGCAGCGATGACCTGGAGCCAGATCCACATGGCCATCAGCACGGTTTTCCCTGCACCCTCGGCCGAATACAGCAGATTGTGCTGAGTCCGGTCACTACCGAATAGGATGTCGCGCTGCTTCTCACCGATGAGCCAAATACGCCACTCGGCACACGGACCGACGAACTTCCGGGTGAGGGTGTCGTAGCGGCCTCCGATTTGGATGGGGTCGCAGACTTCGACGAGGGGTGGGAGCGCTGAGCCATGGGGGATGACGCCGGCTGCGTCTTTCGCGACGACATGGATTTGAACCCCAAAGTCGATGTAACGATTCTGGTCATCAGTGCGAAGTAGACTCGTCGCTCGGTCTACGAGGCAACGATATGGAATCTTTAGTGAAACTGGTTGCTCCGGTGTTGTTGGCCTTCAGCATCTCCTGTGTGCGCTGCATCTCCTCAAGTAGGGCGGCATGCTCGAACTGCATGACCGAATCCTTGACCACGTCGCGGATCGCCATAGCGTTCTTGCGCCGCTCGGCGAGCTGGCCCACTTCGTCACGGGACAGGGTCCTAGCAGCGAGGTCATTCCGGATGGCGGTCAGCTCGGACTTGACGCCGGTCATGTCCTTGGCGAACAGGCGCCCGGCCGTCGTCCGCTTCATGACCCGAAGGCCAGCGGTCTCAGTCTCTGAGGTCTCAGTCTCAGCGGCCATCCCAGAGCAGTGTGCCATGGGGATTGCCAATCTGTCAATTATGCCTGTTGGGGGATTGCCAATATGGCACTAGCCCGCGCCGATGAAGAGCTTTATCACAGCTTTGGCTACATTGAGCTGCTGCTGCTGCAGTGCCTTCCGTTTCGCATCACCAATCGTCCTGGCCTTGGAGATGAGCAGGTTGATGGAGTTGTCGATTTCGTCGCGGACACTCTTGGATGCCAGCAGCTTCGCGGGACTTCTCAGAATTGGCACGAGGTCGAAGAGGCGCTTGACCAAGTGCTGAGTGTCGTCGGTGAACCGGTTCGCGGGGACGTTGGTGGTGAAACTGCCCTCACGTGGGTTCTGTCGCACAAACAGCCCCTCGCTCAAGCGGTCGGAGTCGTTGAACAACCGGACCGAGGTCTTGGGAATCTTCGTGCCAATGCGACCGCCTGAGTAGCGCTTCTTGGTCGACTTCGCGGGCGAGCCAGACTCCATCTCGCGCCTGGACCAGTTCCGCTTGATGATGGTGCTGGGCTTGGCAATGGCGGTGATTGCCTTGATGGCCTTCTCCAGCTCGTCGCGGATCGCCTGGCTTGGGCCGGAACCGAGCGCGGTATCGTCGAAAACGTGGACGATGGGCTCAGCCTCAATCTCGATCGAGACCCGGTCCCGGGTTCCGCGTGACGTGGTGCGTCGACGGATGAGAGCCTTCGCGCCCTCGAAGTCGTGCAAGATGATGGTCTCCTGCTTGACGGCCATGGGCTAGGCGGCCCGAGAGAAGAACGGGGATGGGTTGGCCCTGATGCGTTCTTCGCGCTCACGCCAAGTTTTCTCAGTGAATGGCCAGGCACACACTAGCCAGCCATTCTCCCTTTGATACTCAGCCTCTAGCTGCGCCTGATCGAGTCGGCGCTGTTCGTTCACGTTCATCATTTTGGCACCTCACTGGGGTAAGTATGCCGGTATGTGTGCGGAAATGCAAGGATGAACGAAAACGACCCCGGCCAAGCTTAGCAAGGCGCGAGGTCGGGGCGCTCACACTTCAACGGGCCAGTCCCTTTCGCGGGGCGGATACCCTCCATGTGAGCAATTGTAGGTGCCAAGCCCTGGAATCGAACCAGGAAAGCCGGGGAATGAACCCGGTGTTTTACCGTTAGACTAGCTCGTCAAAAAAAGCAGTGGGTGCACCCTAGTCTTCCTCGGGCCTGCGTTCTGCACCCGACATGTAGCCACCCTAGCACAGGTCAGCCCTCCTGCGGATAATGCGTGCGAAGCGGGGCGTAGTGCTGGACTCGTACCAACCGTCCAGGGCCACCTCCACCTGATCGCCGGGCTTGAGGTCGCGCTTGCCACGGGACACCGCGAAGACCTGGCCGGCGTAGATGCACGAGACGGCGCGGGTGTCGACGCCGACCACCACAGCGTCGATGGTCTGGGTCGCCTTGCACTTGCGCTTGGATCCGCGAGCCCCGAGTTTGGCACGGAGGCTGACCGCGACCAGACCTTCGAGTTCGCCAGCGTCCACCTTTGCCCACATCTCACCAGCGTCACAGGGGCGCATCTGCGGGACGATGGGAGTAAGGGCCGTGCCTGTGAGGGTCTGGGGTGAGAACCGGCCTGAGCGCAAGTCTCGTGCTCCCTCCGGGGTCTGAGTCCATGTGGGACCGGGACCGTGCGCTTCGACCTGTGCCTGCATCGAGCAGAGTTGGTCGCGCCGATCGGAGTAGGACATGTGGGCAAGGGGTTGGGTGCTGTGGCCGAACGCGATGTCGAACAGGTGGACGCGACGGCAGCCGATGGTCTTGGCCTCGCGGTTGCCAGCTTCGGTGTGCGCGGTGAGCTCGCCGATGAGCACGGCCCCGGGCCAGCCGACGAACTGGCCGACGAGCCCGGAGATGTTCGCGTCGCCGTAGTCGCGCCCGGTCCTGGAACTGATGCGCTGGATGCAGCCGGTTGGGCCCAAGTGCACGTGGCAATACGCGCCATCAACCTTGGGTTGGACCATGAACGCGGGGCCGAGCCGGGACAAGTTCGCTCGAGTGATGCGGCTGGATGCGCCTGCGTAGTGCGGTCGGTTGCGTGGTGGCATTTGAACACCGTGGCAGAAGTGGCAGCGAGGGGAAAGCGTTGTTTCGGCGCGGGTTTACGCGGTAACGCTGGAGTATTGCTCGGTTTTTCGAGAC